>Ga0207984_1000009_pt1 | contig 108518 bp, 87 predicted proteins | sample ETNtaG_30_FD_185760 | JGI IMG/M metagenome (GOLD analysis project Ga0207984, IMG submission 185760) | Marine microbial and viral communities from oxygen minimum zone, Eastern Pacific Ocean - ETNP201306PF43B (SPAdes) (version 2) | ecosystem: Environmental > Aquatic > Marine > Oceanic ...
TTGATGAAATGGACGGTTTTCAGAGGGAAAGTCGTCACATTTCCATCGCCATTGATACTGTTGCCAGCCGTTTTTAAAGTCTTCCATTAGGAGTTGTAGTGTACCAAGGTTATAATGTGCTCTTTCACATTCACCCTGTAGTTTTTCAATGGCTTGGTGATAAGTACGTGCAGCTTGATGTAACTGTCCGGAGGCTTGTAGAGCTGCGCCTAAATTGTTGTAAATTTCGGCGTCATTTGGGTTTAGCGTCAGAGCTTTACCATAAGCTTCAATAGCTTGTTGAAGTTGACTTAGTTCCCGAAAAGTATTACCCAAGTTATAATAGGCATTAGGATTATTTGGAGTAATCTTGACAACTTTGTGATAGGCGTGAACAGCTTGTTGAAAATGTCCCAGTTCTGTTAGGGCATTACCTAAGTCGTTTTGAATCTCTTCATTTTCAGGATTAAGTTCAATAGCATGCTGGTAGGCCTGTATAGCTTCTTCTTGCCGTTTTTGTCCTTGAAGTATATTACCGAGATTACCGAAAAAAACGGGTTGTCTGTTATCTATTCCAATAGCCTGATTAATTAAATCTATGGCCACATTGTGTCTCCCCACTTGGTAGGCAATAATACCCAGTAGATGGTAAGCATTGGCATTTTGGGGTTGGTCCTGAAGAACCTGTTGATATAACTGCTCGGCTTGTTTCAATTCCCCTTTCTGATGAAAAGAGATGCCCTTTTGCATCCTATTTTCCATGTTTATAGAAGATTTGTTAATCATTTGACCTATATTTTATGCGTCTCTTACCATCAAATGAAATTCGTGGCCAATCTCTGTCCCAATTTTCAGATTGAAATGGAATATAGTGACAAGCTAATGCATGTCTAGGGCTACCTTTTTTCAACACTGCGCTTCCACTATGAATCAATCGGCCGTGAAAGAGAACCACATCACCTTGATTAACAAAAATCGATACTTCCTCGTTACCATTCTCAATAAAAACCTTATCTACTTCAGGAAAGTATCGGTTTTTCTGCTGATCTTCGTACGTTTCCGCCTGTAAAAATTCAAGTGGGACATCCGTCTTTGTAATCAATCGGCCTTTATGAGACCCAGGTTGAACACGCAAAGCGCCGTTTTCTTGGTCAACAATAGTCATTGCTATCCATGCTGACATACAATCGGGCAAATAGTACTGATCTTGGTGCCGTTCGTGTTCAGACCCTTCGTAAAAATGCATGGTTTGGATTGCTTCCGGATCGTCTCCAAAACAATCAGATAAAGGTTTCCTCAAGTGTGGGCTGATTAAGAATTTCAAGACTTCTGGGTCGTAGAAATGTTGGTTGAAGGTTCGGTATCCATATTTGTTTTGTTGTTTGAACCCTTCAATTGATTTACGTCCGCTTTTGAGATCTTCCATATGTTGCACAAATGCTTGGCAGTCTTGATACGTGAAAACTTGGTTAAGGATTATATATCCATGCTCTTGGTAACTATCAATTTGTTCTGAACTTAAACCGAAATTTTGGATTTTTTCAACCATTAAGGTATCTCCTGCTTGTTATATTCCAGTGTCACTCGGATACCTAATGATATGCAGTAGAAATACATGGGGATCACCAACCAAACTACCACAAAGTGTTTAAGAAAATTTCAAAAACAACTGTCTGAAAAAAAAGCAGAGTAATGGTAATGTAGAATATCCGATGGTTTTTTTGGATATCGATATGTCTTTTCAAGTGTTTTGCCGTAGGTATGAGGATAAATGGAGCCATGAACATCCATATACGTTCTGTTTCTGCTGTATATAGGGTAGAAAAACAGATTGGAATCAGAGTCGATACATACGCCAGCAGGAAATTAAGTGATTCAGAAGTCGATTCCTGGTCTTCTTGTTTTTCCATGTTGCGTCCCTTGAATTTTAGGGATGGAATTTGCTGTATTGTGCCGATCAGTTCGCGAGTCCACAACGTAACTGTTATGGCACCTAGACATGAAAAAAAGGCAAAAAAGTTCGTTGCGCTGATGAATAGGTAACGTGACAATGTCTCATAGCCTGTACCAAGTCCCCCATGATGGACACTACCGTGTTCATCAATATAAATAGCTCCCATTAAGCAGGAAATCGCATTATAACCAGTTGTTACGTACATTAAAAGGTAAACGAGACAAAAAGTACATCCTGATACACATAGCATGGTAACGTGATTTTTGAAAGCCTTTTTGTTGTTTATGTAAGTAAAGCCGGTTAAGGTAATAAAGTAGACACCTAAAAATGTGGTTGCAAACGTTAGGAACATTGACAAGGCGAGAAACAGCCCAGTAAGAATAGCAAGGAGGACTGATCTTTTTTCTACAGCAAGGAGATAAAAATAGATGCTAGAAATCAAAAATATAGCATAGAAAGCATCCATACAGGTTGCTGTTAGGAGAACAACATTTGGGGTAACCAGGTAGAGGGCCAGAGTATAAAACGCAACCCGCTGATCAAAGATTTGTTTGGCAATCAAGTAGAGAGGTATCAGACTGATTGGGGCAGTGAAAATAATCAAGAATGCTTTGGTCAATCTATCGTACCCAAAGTATTTGGTAGTTATCCACAGCGTAAGAACGGAACCCGGAGGATGCGTTCCGGCATGGGTTGTAAGTTGGTTGGCTTTGGCGGTATAGTTCTCCAAGATGTCTCCTAGGCTCGCAAACTTAGGCACATCTGTCAGGTATTGTGCAACACCGTGGTTGGTGATTGGAGGTAAAAACTGCCCGTTAATCATGGTTACGCTGACGTCAATCGCAACTTTTAATCCTATAGTTATGGCTAGTATTATTGGTGCTGGGATGACTAACTCAGCTTTAAGAATGGTTCTTATCAGATAAATGTAGAGAACAAAAACAATAATTGGCAGGAAAATCCATTTGTTCAGATCTTGGGCAGGGCCACCGAAAATAGGCGCGGTGATTTTATTAACTTGTAGAGAGATCTGATAATGCTCGATTAGAAATGGCGACAGACGGTGAAATGTCCATAGTACAGAAACCACCAGACAAAATTGGAATGGGATTGAACGGTATATACGCTGGAAGACCATGGTATTATCACCACCTGGTTTGCCGATTCAAACTTTTTCTTTGATTTGCATTAATCTTTGACCGGCTTCAAGGAGTGTTGGTTCAGGCTTGCTGAACATGAACCTGAATTTCGTTCGACCAAGTTCCAACTGGCTGTAAAAACTGGATCCCGGTACACCACCAACTCCAATTTCTTTGACTAACCAAACCGCGAATTCAGTATCATCCTGAAAACCAAAATGATCGATATCAGTCATTATATAGTAAGCACCTTGCGGACAGTAGCAATGGAATCCAGCATCAGCTAATAATTTTAACATCAGCTGGCGTCTATGATCATACCACTCGACCAATTGCTGATAATAGGTGTCTTCTGATCGAAGGGCAACTGCTCCGGCTATTTGAAGAGGATGTGGTGCGCCAACTGTTAAGAAATCATGCATTTTTCGGATCGCGTTGGTCAAGTATTCTGCGGCCACAACGTATCCTAGTCGCCAGCCTGTCATCGAATAAGTTTTGCTTAGACCCGAAATTGTAATCGTTCGGTTTCGCATTTCCGGTAGAGATCCAATGCTGATGTGCACCTGATCGTCATAAATCAGGTACTCGTACATTTCGTCTGTAACAGCTAAACAGTCGTATTCACAACATAATGCTGCGATTTCTTCGATTTCTTGTATGCTAAACACCTTTCCTAGTGGATTGTTTGGATTATTCAGAATAATTGCCTTGGTGCGCGAACTAAATGCGCTGCGCAGTTGATCAGAATCATAACTGAAGGTGGTTGACCCATCAGGAACAATAGTCTCACGTAGAGGAACATATACTGGTTCAGCCCCCGAAACTATAACATCTGGACCATAATTTTCATAAAATGGTTCTAGAATCACAACCTCGTCACCTGGGTTGATGATGGCTAACATTGTGGACATCATGGCCTCGGTAGCTCCACAAGTGACGGTTACGTGAAGGTCTGGTTCGGTTGGAATTCCATTGAATGCCATCATCTTTTCTGAAATTGCCTGACGAAATTCTGGCGCGCCCCATGTAATACTGTATTGGTTGTATCCTTCCTCTATAGCTTGCATAGCTGCTTTTTTTACCTTTTCAGGTGTAGGGAAGGCAGGTGTTCCTTGTGACAGATTAATAGCCTCATACTGATTACAACGTTGTGTCATCATTCGGATCACAGATTCAGTGAAGAGCGTTGTTTTGTCGGAAACCATTGATTTTTTAATGGCTAGGGACACGTTTTCTACCTTGTGTTTTTTAGTTTTGAAAGAAAAAATCTTCCGCTGTCTTACTAAGGATTTGGTCTATGTCTGCTTCCGAAAGGAAGTCCAGTTGATCCTTGATCAGTCCAATGCTATCTTGGTAGGTATGATCCTCTACCTGATAAGGGCAATCACTTGCCCACATCATTCGTTCAGGGCCAAATGCCTGGTAGACTCGATATATCAAGTGATTAAGATCATTATAAGGTGGAGACTTTTGTCCCAATGCGTAAAAAGCAGACACTTTAACCATTACTCTCGGGTGTTTGGCCATGTGACAAAGTTGATCTATGTGTGATTCTTGTATCGGCTGGTTGGCTCCTATGCGACAGAGGTGGTCGATGATGACCGGAGTATCCGGAAACTGCTGACATTGTCGGTCAAGATCAAGTAAAGCATCTGAGTTAATCAAAGGACACATAGCAAGGTTATGTTCAGCACCAATGGTAAACATTCTTCTGTATCCTTCTCCACTTAACCATGGACCAACTGGTACGCTTGTCGGATAGATCCGAAATCCTCGAATACCTCGGTTTGCCAATTGGGTCATCTCCAATTCTAGGTTTTCCATATTATTCTGATTAATGACAGCGATACCGGAAAAAATGCCGGAGTATTGCTCGATCACGTTCAACATATAGGAGTTATCGAAACCATAAAAACTCATCTGGATCAATACAATACGGCTAACATGTGCGGAGTTCGTATGATGGAATAATTCTTCAGGGAGAAAAGTGGATGGTTTCATCTCACTTTTTTGGCAAGATTCAGCAACTGGATAAAGATTGAAGTCATCGGTCCAAACATGGACATGAGCATCAATATAATCCATTTGATCTTCCTTGAAATGGGTATTGGGTTTTGGAAATAATTGGGCTACAAATCCGTATCATGTCGACCTCTGTATACTTTCCCGTTTTTGATGATTACTATGGGCTCAAGCTTCTGATGGCCCGTACGGATTTGACCGTGTGTATCCACAAGTTGAAACTCGCCCGCACGGAGTTCGAAAATGACAGCATCTCCCCATGCTCCAATACGCAAGGTACCGATATGATCTGGCATTAACACTGTTTGTGCCGGAACCGAAGTCACTTTAGCTATCACATCATCAATAGGAATACCCAGATGAAGAAACTTGGTAGCAATTGTGGCTAGATCATATACTGGTCCATCGACGTTGTACGCGTGAAGATCGGATGAAATCGTTTTTGGATCGACTCCCTGTGACATCGCGTTTTCAACGACATCCCAGGAGAACGAGCCGGCACCGTGCCCAACATCAAAGATAACACCTCGTTCGATAGCCTGATGAACCGATTGGCGTACTTGTCCATGTTGATCTAAAATACCACACTTCATTCCGTGAAAACAGTGGGTAAGAATATCGCCTTTCCCCATCATGTCCAGAATGTCATCAATTGAATCGCACCAAGCATCCTGTGGATGCACCATGATAGGAAGACCGGCAGCATCTGCTGCCTCACGGGCACGATGCAACGGCAACATCCCCGATCTTTTACTGACGATACTATTTTTGGTTAAACGTACTTTAACGCCTAAAATAACCTCTCGGTGCTGTTCGATTACCTGGCAAGCTTTGTCTACGTTAGCATATTCCGGTATTTCAAACTCTCCAATTTCTTGACTGATCATTCCCTGGGATGAAATATTAAGCTGGGCTAAGATTCGTGTCTCACTGACATCAATGACATATTTTCGAAAACCAGGGAATGTATCCGCTCCGGCTGAGCCAGCATCCACAACTGTCGTCGCCCCTCTAGCTAGACAGGTGGGATCTGGGTGAATACCGTAATGACTAACACCGTAAAATACGTGGACATGTAGATCTATCATTCCAGGAGTAACCAAATATCCACTTGCATCTATGATTTCGTGTGCCTCAGATTTCGGCAGCTCATCACCAATTTCAGTGACTATACTTTTGGCAAAGGCAACATCTTTTTTCGCATGAATACCCTGTGCAGGGTCGATAAGTGTCCCGCCTTTGATGAGCAAGTCGTAAATCACGTTTTTAACCTCTTGCAGTAGGAGAAGGCTTAGCGAATTAAGTCTTCCTACTGCACTATAATAGCTTCTGGTTTGTCGTATGAACTAGGTTCGTCCCGAAGGGAATATCCTAGGTCTTCTAACCGGTATTGGGGAAAGTAACCTAACAATTCTTCTGCTAATGATAAATCCCATCGTCGTTTTGAACTTTCGCCAACAACAGTTATAGTTTTCAATCCGGTGAAATGGGTTTCTAACGCTAACTTGTAAGTTTGAACCAGATCGGGAAAGGCAATCCACTGTGGTAGTATAGGTGTCTTTTTTGAATCAGGGTCGTCAATATCTATTGGTTTAGGTATGCGTAGACACAAAGCACAAAGACCATACATTTGAGAATAGTATGCAGCAATCTGTTCACCAAGGTGTTTGGTTAGCGCATATGTACCCACTGGTTTGGCAGGAACGTTACCTTCCACCCAACTTGGTGGGAGGTATCCCCATACAACTGTTAGGCTACTGGTATATATTACTTTTTTAACACCGGCTCGCTGAGATGCCTCAAAGAGATTATAAGTACCTTTCACATTAACATCAAACCGCTGCTGGTTAAAGGTATCGTCTTCGTAATCACCTTCGTGTCCGGTAGCGATAGCTAGATGAATTACAATATCAATGCCCTGCGTTATTTTAAGGACTTGGTCTAGGTTAACCAGGTCGACTTGGTGCCATCTGTCGTCTTCGGTGTTATGGGTGTTGCTTAGAAGACAGAGTTCATGTTTATTTTCCAGCACTGGGACTATCTTTCTACCAATAGTCCCTTTAGCACCAGTGATAAGTATTTTCACGAACCTATCTCTCAATTGACACAGCGATATAATGACAATAAGGTTTTAGATGTGAGTTTATTCCGGTCTCATTGACTCACCGCGGAGCAGAAACGCCCTGATATCATATCTACCTGGGCGTTCGACAGGTAGATCACCATTATCAATCATCAACTCCAGCGGTGAACACAACGTTCGAACAGGCATTTGCACCACTTCATGCATTCGGGCCGATTCATAGATCGCCATGATAATTTCAACGGCTGCACGTCCGTTTTTGGCGTCTCCACGGTGTTCTGTTTTTCCTTCAATCCACTCCACAAGTTCACTTGCTTGTGCAATCTGCTGATTTTTACCGTCTGATGGACGTTCCTCCCAATCGGTTGATTTATTATTGAGTAGACGTGCGCGCCCTTCGGTCAAGTCAATAATACCGTCAGAACCATAGATCATTCCACCTTGATAATTGGGGCCAGCGATTTCTTGAAGTAGCATACCAATACAGCCATTCTCGAAACCAATGATTCCTGCGCTCCGGTCTTCGATCGGCGTCTCTCGTTCATAACGCTCAGTTTTGCGTTCGACATTACCAATTACCCATTCTGCTTGTGGATCGCTAAGTACATAGCGCATCATGTCAAAGAGATGAGAGCAATCATTTAGTAATCCTTGTCCCCCTCTACACACAATCTGAGTAGGTTGGCCAATAGACCCTTCCGCAATGAGGGTACGAGCATCTGTCCAAGCGGAATTGAACCGTCTTTGGTGTGCGATTGCCACTTTGACATCATGTCGCTTGGCTGCAATTAGCATTTCGTCGCATTCATTGAGATCTGTTGCCATTGGCTTTTCACACAAAATTGCCTTTGGTTTTCGTGCACAGGCGGCGATTGTCATTGGTGAATGTAATTTATGCCATGTGGCCACACTAACAATGTCAAGGTTCTCATTGTCAAGCATTTCACGGGCATCATGATAACGTTTGTTGATGCTGTATCGGTCTCCGAAGTCGTTCAACGACACATCTACAGGGTCTGCAATTGCAACCATCTCTACTGCATCAACACCTTGATAACCGACCGCGTGCGCGTTAGCAATACTACCACAACCAATAATTCCAACACGGTATTTTGTATCTGACATGTTTAAGTACCTTTTTATGTTTTAATCACAAAATGTCCACTTGCATCCAACTCATATATTGTGAGGTTATTGACCCGAATTCACAAGAGTTCAAAAGCAACTGATAACGGTATGACATTATAACAAGTATAAGTAAAATATCAATCCTAAGTTTGACTTAGGAATCGAAACAATCCCGTCAATTTAAAAGGGAATCGGATGTCTTCGCTACCTGTTTAAAACCTCTTGCACCTTCATTGGGTGTGAGCTATAATACTTTGAAACTAGTGTAATGGGGTTAAGAGGGAAGCTATGTTGCATAATGGTAGCGAATTTCGAAAAAAAGTTGCGCTTGCTGAGATGCTCAAAGGGGGCGTTATTATGGACGTCACTAATGCGGAGCAGGCAAAAATTGCTGAAGATGCGGGTGCTGTTTCTGTTATGGCATTGGAACGGATACCGGCTGATATTCGTCGTGATGGTGGAGTCGCACGGATGAGTGACCCATTATTAATCAAGGAAATTCAGGATGCTGTCAGTATACCAGTAATGGCCAAATGTCGAATTGGTCATTTCGCAGAAGCTCAGATATTAGAGGCAATCGGTATTGACTTTATCGACGAGAGCGAAGTTTTAACCCCTGCTGATGAAAAGTATCATATTGATAAGACCAAGTTTAATGTGCCATTTGTCTGCGGCTGTTTAGACCTCGGTGAGGCGTTGCGACGAATTTCTGAGGGGGCAGCTTTAATCCGCACCAAAGGGGAAGCAGGTACCGGTAATATCATCGAAGCTGTTCGACATATGAGGTCCGTTCAAAGCGAAATCAAGCGAGTTCAAATACTTGGTGATGAAGAACTTGTTAGTTTATCCAAGAACCTGGGTGCGCCTGTTAGTCTCGTCCGTGAAATAAAGGAAACCGGTAAGCTCCCTGTTCCAAATTTTGCTGCCGGTGGTGTTGCGACTCCCGCTGATGCTTCTTTGATGATGCAACTTGGTGCCGAAACGATTTTTGTTGGTAGTGGGATATTTAAGTCCGATAATCCAAATAAACGGGCTAAAGCTATTGTTCATACGGTGACACATTATATGGATTTTGGTGAAGTTGCTAAGGCGTCAGAAGGGCTTGGCGAACCAATGAAGGGTATTGAAATTGAAACAATACCAGATGAGCATCGTTTACAAGAGCGCGGCTGGTAACAATCCAAATAGCAGCGATGAAAATTGGGATTTTAGCGCTTCAAGGGGATTTTGAACTCCACGGTCGAATGTTGTCTACATTGAGTGTGGATGCTGATTATATTCGCAAACCCGATCAATTGAATTCTTGTCATGGGCTGATTATTCCTGGTGGTGAATCAACTACATTGATAAAGTTGATGCAGGGGTCGGGTTTGTTTGAGGCTATTAGTAGTTTTGCCAAGGATAAGCCTGTTTTTGGAACTTGTGCTGGGTTAATAGTGCTTGCTACGGATTTGATCAATTACAATTTAGATACACTCGGTTTGATTGATCTATCTGTGGAAAGGAATGCATATGGGCGTCAAATCGATTCGTTTATTGATTCAATAGAAATTCGTATCGATGGGAAAACTGATTTTTTTGAAGGTGTGTTTATACGAGCACCGAAGATTGCTGCTATTGGCGAAAGTGTAAAGGTTCTCGGAACACATGGTGATGACATAGTACTGGCTGAGAATGAGCAAGTTTTCGTTGCCACATTTCATCCAGAATTAACGGATGATGTTAGAATACACCAATATTTTGTCGATAAAATTCGAAAGAGCAGGTAATCATCATTCATGAGACCACGATTTAGCGATAATAAGTTAGAACCAATTCATGATAAGGTCCTGTCAGAGGAGCGATTGTCATTTGATGATGGGAAGACCCTATACGAAAGTCCTGATTTAATTGGGGTAGGATATCTTGCAAATATTGTTCGGGAAAGGAAGAATGAAAATACAGCATATTTCAATATAAATCAGCATATAGACTACACCAACGTATGTATTCTTCATGCGCGTTGCCACTTTTGTGCTTTTGCCAGAAAAGATATCGAGACCGAAGGTGCTTGGGAACTAAGTGTAGATGATTTTTTGGAAAAAGCAATGTACTCAATCGAACAAGGATGTACTGAGATTCATAGTGTTGGTGGGCATCATCCAAATCTTCCTTTTGATTATTATTTGAGGTTGCTTCGTACTTTGAAAGAACAGATGCCTCAAGTTCATCTGAAATTTTTCACTGCATCTGAAATACATCATCTTGCCCGTATCTCCAAATTATCGATTAAGGATACGCTTGAGGCTTTGCGCGAGGCAGGACTTGATTCTATGCCGGGTGGAGGCGCTGAAATTTTTGCTCCTGAAACCCGTGATAAAATCTGTAGGGGAAAGATATCAGCTGAGGTATGGCTTGATATTCATTGCCAAGCTCATGAGCTTGGCATTCCATCAAATGCAACCATGTTGTATGGTCACATTGAAACAACTGAAGATCGTGTGGATCATCTTATCCGACTTCGTGAAACCCAAGATGAATCTGGAGGGTTTATTACTTTTATACCACTAGCTTTTCACCCAGAGAATACACGGCTGGGGCATTTACCTAGTACTTCAGGGATAACGGATCTGCGAAATATTGCAGTGTCTCGTCTTATTCTTGATAATTTCCCGCATATTCGTGCCTATTGGATTATGGTCGGATTAAAAATGGCGCAAATTAGTCTTAATTTTGGTGCTGACGACATTCACGGAACGGTAACAGAAGAGAAAATAACACATATGGCTGGGGCTAAAACCCCACAAGTGATTACGGCTGACGAGATCAAACGCCTGATTTGCGAAGCTGGACGGGTACCTGTTGAACGAGATACACTCTACAACGAAATTATTCGCAAAGGAAATAAATGGTACAGGAAGGCTGCATAAGAGTTGGAGCAGTTTCGTTTTTAAATACAAAACCACTTATTCAGCCAATATTAGATAATCAGTTTTTCAATATTGATCTGACACTGGATGTCCCAAGCAAGATTGCTGATGAATTGAGAATAGGGACGCTGGATGTTGCGTTGATTCCAATTATCGAATATTTTCGTTGTTCTGATTATTTGATTCTTCCTGAAATTTCTATTTCTTCCCGAGGTGCAGTCAAAAGTATTCGCATCTTTAGTCGTAAACCGATTTCTGAATGTCAGACGATTGCACTCGATACAAGTTCTCGCACCTCGCGGGTACTGACGCAAATTGTTCTGGCAGAAAAGTACAATGTATATCCAAGTTTTGTTGATTGCCCTCCAACTGTTAATCTTGAATCCGCAGAAACTGATGCTGTGTTGTTAATTGGTGATTCAGCTCTACGAAATATTGGGTCAGCTGAGTTTGAAGTCGACCTAGGTGCTGTTTGGCATGATTTATTTGAACTGCCATTTGTTTATGCTTGCTGGGTAACCCGTTACAATACTGACTTAGGTGACTTACCTCAACTACTGAAGAAGGCGAAGCACATTGGTATTGATCAAATTCAATCCATTGCAAGTATCGAATCTAGTAAACTTGGTCTTTCAAGGTCCCTTTGTGAGGATTATTTGAGTAATTATATATACTACGATCTTGGCCCTCAAGAAATTGAGGGAATGACTTTATTTTATGATCTAGCCATTAAGCATAACCATGTGCCTGCGGGCAACCAAATCAGATTCACCTTTATGAAATGATCGACCTTTTCTCTAACTATGAGAATCGGAAGCACGATTTACTAGCCCAACTCATTCCACTACTACACCCAATTTACACATTAAAAGAGCTGGAAGCCTTACGGATCGAACCTATTGCTCAAGAGAGTTTGTCTATACATTCCGGTTATGGTTTTGTCAATCGAGAGATACTGGAAACTGTCTTGGGCAATTTGCTAGAATGTGTTGCGCCAGGTTCACATAATGCGTCACCTCATCAACAGCAGGATTTATCCAACTGTATGAGTGAGGTTTCGGACCAACTCTATGCAATGATCTCACAGTCTTTTCTCGCTGTTAAAGATTCACATCGATTATCAGAAAATGATATTATTGATTTAGCTATTGAGATTACGTTCGACATTCTTTCTGATTTACCCAGATTAAAAAGTCGTGCTTTTTGGAACCGTTTTGCCTCTTTGAAAGATCCTGCTGTGTGGGATGCATACTTACTTAGTTTATGCGAAGATCATGCAAAGATTAAGGAAATTGATCTGTCAACTCGGATTAATACTGCAATTTCAGAAAGAAACTATCGTCTCTATCAGGATTTTTTGGAAGCTCATGAACTTGCATTTGCCTTAGATTATCAAATGCAATTAGTTGTTAGTACCTATCCTGGTTGGCGTGTTCTTTTCTACCATGATGTGGCACATCAGTTAGTACAGGGAAAAGTTGGTTTTATTCCTGTACCCTTGTTACCACGAGCTATATCTGAACTTGCTGGTCGATACTATCAAGCGGACCTTCATCCAGAAACAAGAATTGGGGATGCGAACTTCTTCGACCATACTCATCGTGGGATCACTACTGGTCAAACGGGAATTATAGGATCGGGTTGTGTTATCTATCCTTGTACACTTGGTGGCCTATCCGAAAAAGTTCACCAGCGTCATCCGTCCATAGGAAATTACGCGCAGATTAGTACGGATGTCGGTATATTTGGACCAGTGAAAGTAGGTAACTATTCGATAATTGGAGCTAACACAGAATTATATGGTTTCGTTGAAACGGGTCAATACTGTCGGATCGGGTCTTCTGTAGTTATTGGCACAGTGCGTATGGCTGAAATGGTTCCAGGCCGAATAATCCTAGGTGATCATGTGCGCATAGCTGATGGCACAGTGATTGAGAATAATCTATCGACAGACCTTGTTATTGACGATAGTACCCAGATTCCAGCTCGAAGCTATGTTATCAACGATGGAAAAGGCAACCCAAAATTAGCGTAATTGCCAAGTGTTTTTTTTAAATTGCTTTTCTACGGGGGGGGGCGACAAAGGTCGTAAACCAATTGTTCAAGAATGTACTCAGCGGGTACCGAATTGCTTTTTAACTGAATGTCAGCTTCAAGTGTTTTTTCAAGGAATCCTATTAATTCTTCCTCTTCGAACCTTATAATCTTCTGAATGATTTTGTAGGCTACATAAGGGTTCTGTTTTAGTAAATTAACTGTTGTTGTCTTTGGCAAGTCGCCAGCCATCTTTTTTGATAAGGGTTGAAAGAATCGGCTGACAAAATCTTGATAAGTTATGCGCCTCGCGTCAAAATTTATTGCATTTTTTTTTAGAACAAGTTTGGCCTGAACCATTAGCCGGATTTGTCTAGTAATCAGAGCGTTAATCTTAATTGGAGCCTCGCCATCTGACAGAATATTATGAAGACTTGATAAGCCTTGATTTACATTTCGGTTACTAATTGAATCTGTTAAATCAAAAATTGTATCGGAACTGGTTGGTGACACTAAATTTCTAATATCCCGTTCATCAATCTGAGTTCTATCACCAACGAACGAGATTGCTTTGTTAATCTCCTCAAAAAACCGATGTGTGTCATTGTTAACCTGAGTTCGTAGCAAATTAAAAGCACGGGGTGTGATTTGTTTATCGGATTGTGCTAGTTGTTTTGATACACTTTGGAAAAGTGGATCCCGTTGTATTGAGCTTGACTCTTCCAGCTTTTCAAAGTTAATGAACCTGCCAACACGATCGATTGCCTTTACAATAGGTTCTCGTGTATTAACTGGTCCCTTAACAGTAAAGATGAGAGCGCTGTTCGGAGGAGGTGTCCCGGTGATCCAGTCCAAAAATATTTCTTTAGGATCATTACTGTCAATGTCTTCCACTGCATCTAGAAAGTCGTTTTCCAACTCTGTTGGGGAAAGCTTTTGTAGGTCTTGAAACAAGACCGATTCGCTAACAACAACTACGCGCCAATCTGCTATGATTGGATAAACTTCTACGGCACTCAAAATATCTTGAATTGTTACTATGGTGCCATCCAAGATATTTAGATTAAAATCGCGTGTTTCTGGCTGAAGTAGGATGTCAAGTAGCGATTTCAGCGCTTTTTCGATTAAAAAATGTTCCTCGCCACACAGAAGATAAACAGGTAGAATTTTCCCGGATTTTACCTCTTTAATCAAGCTTGATATGGTTGGTTTCTGTTTGTTTTTCATTCCAAATATTGATCTGGATGGTCTTCCCAATTTGATAGGATTGGCCAAAAATAGATCTATTCAAAAGAAAATATCCGAAATTATGCACTCGGTGATCGCGTTTTCGACGATGAAAACGGAAGGGAGAATAGGTTTTATTTAATGGTCTTCCAGGTTGAGCTCGAGTAACTTCTCAATTATTTCGAGGCTAGTAATTTCATCGGCTTCAGCATTGAAGTTGGTTAAGATCCTATGTCGCAGGACAGGTTTAGCAATCGACTTTACATCATCATATGTTACGTGATAACGCCCATGCATAACTGCACGGGCTTTAGCCCCCAGAATCATGTATTGGGATGCACGAGTGCCCGCTCCCCAGTTGACCCAGTTTTTAATAAAATCCGGAGCGTCTGGATTTCTGGGTCGAGATAGTCTCGTAAGCGCAACAGCGAAATCTACAACGGATTCAGCTACAGGAACCTTTCGAACAACCTGTTGGATACGGGTAATCTCGTCGCTGTTCGTGACAGAGTTCAGCGTTGGTTCATAGGCAGATGTTGTGCTCATCACAATTTGTCTTTCATCGGATTGGCTAGGGTAATCAATATAAATATTGAACATAAACCTATCCAATTGGGCCTCTGGCAACGGGTATGTTCCTTCCTGTTCTATTGGGTTTTGGGTCGCTAGCACAAAGAATGGTTTGTTTAGAGGATACGTATTACCTCCTGCAGTTACTTGGTATTCCTGCATGGCTTGCAGCAGTGCAGATTGTGTTTTGGGTGGTGTTCGGTTAATTTCGTCAGCTAGCAGAATATTGGCAAATATAGGACCTTGTATGAAATGAAAAGATCTGCCACCAGTTTCTGAATTATCTTGGAGAATATCAGTACCTGTGATATCAGACGGCATCAAATCCGGAGTAAATTGGATTCTATTAAAGGTAAGGTTGAGGATTTCCGAAAGTGTGCTAATAAGAAGTGTTTTGGCGAGTCCGGGAACACCAACAATTAAACAGTGACCTTGTGAGAAAAGTGTTATGAGCAGTTCCTCAATTACTGCTTCTTGGCCGATAATCCTTTTCTTAATTTCAGCTGATATTGATTTTTGTGTGCTTTTTAATATTTCAGCTGATTCAAGGTCCTCATTTATCCAATCCGGTTGGTTTTGATTATCACTCAACTTCTATTCTCCATCCTCGTTCACCCGCCATGTTTTCAGACCACTAAAATCAAAATTAAAGTCTATAATTGTAACACCGTTTTCCTCAAGGGCTTTGCGCACAAGGTGGTCCTGATTAGGGGTACAATAGAAAAGTATGCATCCCCCTCCTCCTGCACCACAAGCTTTCCCTCCAATGGCACCATTTTCAATTGCCACGTTAAAAATGTCCTCCATTTGATCGTTGGTTACTGATGGGTGTAATGCTTTCTGGCTTTCCCAGTTTTGGCTAAGAAGTTGTCCAAAGTTGGATAACTTTCCACTCATTAAGGCAGTTTTAATTTCGTCTGCTGTTGACCGCAAATTGTGTAGAGCATCGAGTGTTGATTTTTCACGGTTATTATAGGCGGAAGTGACCTTTTGGTGAATATCTCCAGAGAGTCTGGATTGACCGGTATAACAGAGAATCAGGTTCTTTTCAAGCTCGTAGCGTATCTGATGGGACAAGTGGATGGGGGAGGTTTTGACTTCTTCACCATTAAATTCCATAAAATTAATACCACCAATAGCGCTAGCATAATGGTCCTGTTTCCCCCCGAGTATACCGAGTTCATTTTGTTCGATATTACTAGCCAACTCAGCATGTTCATAAGGTAATAATGAGACTCCCTTCATGGTGCCGAGGACGCCAATTAAAGCTACTCCCATTGAGGCTGACGTCCCTAAACCGCTACCCGGCGGGGCAATTGATTGTGTTATTAAATCAAATCCTCCTGTTTCAATCGACATCTTTCTGATAGCGGCTTTTACAAGATCGATATTTCCATCATATTCTAGTTTTCTAATGTCTGTAGCCTCAACGAATGTGTCAAAATCTGCGGAGTAAATACGAATGCTTCTGTCCAGAACGCGATTTGGCTTGACAATCTGATTCTCAACAGGTTTATAGGAGATTGTGCTATAAGAGTAGATGTCAATTGCAGCATTAACAACTATCCCTTTAGCTTTTTCTGTGAATAACGCAACATCTGTCCAACCGCCAGCGAAATCTATACGAACGGGCGCTCTAGATCGGATAAGCATCCTTCATCTCCCGTACGAATAGATTTTTGACGATATAGATATAAAAAAGGAAGGGGAATATGACAAATATTGTAAAATGGAGGGGAAAGGGGCAAAATTATATTTATAGTTAGTGCCCCTTGGCGAATGAACCTAGTTAACGGCGTCTTTCAATTGTTTCCCAGCCCTAAAGGTAGGTACGCTCTTCTTTGAAATTTTAATTTTCGCACCTGTTTGTGGGTTTCGACCTTCTCGGGCAGCTCTTTCCTTGACTTCAAAGGTACCGAAACCAATCAATCCTATACTGTCACCATTGGCGAGAGCATCGCTTAATGTTTGAATTACAGCATCAAGAGCTGCTGCCGAACTTTTCTTGTCCAATCCCGAACTGTCAGAAACACTGTTGACAACATCTTGCTTAGTTAATTTTGCCATTTATAAACTCCTGATAAACTCCTAGATTTTACGTAATAGCTAGTTGTATTTAACACTTCACCTATACGTAAGCGAGGCGAATTATACTACAGATGAGTGCTAGTGTCAACGAAAAAATCAGTTATAATAGGATTTTTAGGGGGAATTTAAGATTCCATAACCTAAATTTCATATATTCCTGAAAGACATATTGCATTATTGATAGAAAAACCCGTCGAAATAGACATCCTTTACTTTTTCTGTACCTAAAATTTCATTAATTCGATTTCTAATTTCGCTCTTGATTGCTGATTTTACGACAGGTTTATGAATTTGGTCAACACGTTGTTTTGATAGAATAGCTGTTAACATACCTTTTACCCTATCAGCGTAAATCCCACTGGTTTCTAATTCTTTTTCTGTAGGTAATTTATTTTGTAGAACCTCTATCATGATTTTTACCAAGAACCGTTGTGCGATAAGCGAATTATCAATTTCGACAATGAAGAACTCCTCATCTTTCTCTTTAATTGCTGCTAGTGCTTCGGGGGTACCTATTGCCCTTAAAGCCTCTTCATTTTTATCTGTTTTCCATAATAAGCTGAGATCTAGAATTGTAGTGGGAGGGAATTCTAATGGGTCCTTCATTGGCAATTCTAGCATCTTCCGTTGAGTCCTATCGCGGCGTTTCTCAACAGCCCACGGTACGACGACAAGGTATACGAAAGGAGCAATTGCTAGCAATATTACTATATATGCAAAAATAGGAAGCTTTCGTATACCTTGTTGTGCCTCTTCCCTATTTTCATTCATACGTATATAGTGAAAATCTAGATATTTGAGTTATTTTCGACCTTCCACTAGTGACTCAACGATTGATGGATCGGCTAATGTTGAAATGTCTCCCAAATTCGACACGTCGCCTTCAGCTATTTTTCTGAGGATTCGACGCATGATTTTTCCAGACCTCGTTTTCGGTAATGATACCGTGAACTGGATTTTGTCCGGGGTAGCATGTGGGCCGATGAAACCTCTGACTTTTTGCCTAATTTCCGACTCAATATTCTCGGATGCGGTTTCACCGGTCATTAGTGTAACATATGCATAAATTCCTTGCCCTTTGATATCATGTGGGTATCCAACAATCGCTGCTTCAGCAACAGCTTCATGTTGACCTACCGCACCTTCGACTTCCGCTGTGCCAAGTCGATGACCGGAAACGTTTAGAACATCGTCTATTCGTCCGGTGATCCAGTAATATCCATCTTCATCACGAGTTGCGCCATCACCAGTCATGTAGTAACCGGGGAATCGATCAAAGTAGGTTTGTCGAAAACGTTCATGATCTCCATAAACAGTTCGCATTATGCCGGGCCAAGCAGATTTGATACACAGATAACCGCTCGCCGGGTTCCCTTCAATTTCCTGTCCTTCTTCGTTCAGGAGTACTGGTTCGATACCAAAGAACGGGAAAGTGGCTGATCCGGGTTTCATAGGAGTGGTTGCTGGCAGTGGCGTAATCAGGATACCTCCGGTTTCTGTTTGCCACCATGTATCGACAATCGGACACCGGTTTTCTCCTACTACTTGATAATACCACATCCACTCCGGTTCTTTGATAGGTTCTCCTACCGTACCAAGTAAGCGTAAGCTAGATCTGTCATACTTCTGGACCCATTCATTGCCTTCCTTCATCAATGCTCGTAATGCTGTTGGAGCAGTGTAAAATAAATTAATGTTATGTTTCTCAACAACTTGCCAAAATCGACCGTAATCAGGATAGTTAGGTACGCCTTCGAACATAACAGTAATTGCTCGGTTAGCAAGTGGCCCGTAAATAATATAAGAGTGGCCTGTAATCCATCCGATGTCAGCTGTACACCAGTAGATATCATTAGGATGATAATCAAAAATTATCTGGTGAGTATACGAAGTATAAACCATATACCCCCCGGTTGTATGGAGAACTCCTTTAGGCTGACCAGTTGATCCGGATGTATATAAGATAAAAAGCGGGTCTTCTGCGTCCATTTCTTCAACTGGACATTCGCTATCAGCGTTGGCCATGGCTTCATGCCACCATACGTCACTTGATGAGTTGAAATCGACTTCATCTCCAGTATGTTTAACAACAATTATGTGTTCAATTGATGGAGTGTCCTTAACTGCTATATCGGCGTTTGCTTTCATTGGTATACCGCCTTTGGCACCACGAACGGCAGTATCTTGTGTAATTAGGATTTTACAGGTTGAGTCGTTTATTCGGTCGCGGAGAGCATCAGCGGAGAAAGCACCAAATACGATCGAATGAATTGCTCCGATTCGGGCACACGCCAACATTGCAATTGCCAGTTCAGGAACCATCTGCAGATAAATACAAACGCGGTCTCCTTTTTTAATCCCTTGTGATTTTAGTACGTTGGAAAAAAATTTGACTTCTTGCAACAATTCGTTGAATGTAAACGTTTTATCTTCCGATGGGTTGTTTCCTTCCCAGATGAGGGCGGTTTCTTGGCCATGTCCTGACTCGACATGCCGATCAAGGCAATTGTAGCAAGCATTTAGCTTTGCTCCTTCAAACCATTTTATTTCGGCTTGGGCAAAATCGTATTTTTGAACATGATCCCACTTCTTAAACCAGGTGATTCGTTCGGCAACTTCGGCCCAGAATTTTTCTGGGTTAGACACCGATGAATTGTATTTTGTTTGATACTGATCGTGACTGCTAATGTGAGCCTTTTCTATCGGATAGCTTGTGTTTTGTGGGGGAAGTATTTTGTTCACGATACTCTCCATGCAATTGGGTTTTATCCTTTGGATTTTATTGTATAGATATAGATATTGAAATGTCAATAAAAACAGACTAACGCAGATATGATACAATTTTGATCATGGATAGCTATACGTTGCGGTTAGATCAATATATTTTTGTCACAATTCTATTGTTTTTTGGAGTTGTAGGCCAACTCAGTGCAACTTCGATCTTTTTGCGGCATTCTAGCACTGGAGATCAGGACTTTTTCGTTGGAGTTGAGGAACGTTTCCAAGTTGAAATGATTATCGATCCTCAAGGTCAGCAGGTTACAGCTTTCGAAATATATCTGTCTTTCTCCGAACAGCACTTGGAATTAATTGATGCAGACCCAATCAATCCAGGAATCCAACCAGTAAAACAAGGAAAAGATCTACCCAATGGTTGGCAGAACTTCGACAATGATACACATGGAGATCCTGGTAATAAGCTGGCAAACTTTCAGATTGATTACTCTCGAGGGTTGATCTTTGGTGCAGACCTTTCGATCAAGAAAAAGAGTGTCATCGGGGAGATCACTTTCAAAGCTAAAGAACCAACTGATGCGACAAAGATAAATATTGACAATATGAAGGGCGCAAACCGCCTGACGGTGGTTCGAGTTGGTAATTCTCCAACGACACCTTTTACTGAATATTTTGGCTCGAACGTCTCGATATCTCAAGGCTTGCTTGAGTTTCTGGATACCTTTCCTCGAAACGTTACCTTTCCCAACAATCAGGTCTACAATGAACTTCGGTTGAGCGATTATATTGTTTCGCACCATAGTGTAGAATCCCAACCAAAATGGTTAGTTTCAAAGAGTCCAAACATATTGGTTGAAATTGATCCGGAATCGCTAATTGTCAGTTTATCATCTGTTGATAATTGGTTTGGTACCGAAACTCTTAAATTCACAGTAACTGATCCAAAGGAAAATTCCTCATCAAAATCGCTGGAAGTGAAAATCACAGCCCCCCCGGTTTTTGAACTGCCTAACAAACCATTTATCACCGATGTCAATCAAATTCGTTTCATTAATCTGGCGGAATATCTTAAGGATTCGGATGACCCCGAATTAGACAATGTTGATTTAGTCATGGAGAAAAATCCGTATGATGAGAATATTGTTAAGCTAAATGGTAAACAGTTAACAGTTCTTTACGATAAGCCTTCTATGGAATCGATTGTAGTCGTTGCCTCAGACGCAGATGGGAATAAGACAACTACTGAAATTCCAATTGGTTTTGCCGCTTCAGATAGTGGTCCTATCATCTCTATAATAACTTTTCCTCCAGAGATAACTGTGTATTTTGATGGACCAGATGTCAATGTCCCAACTTTGGATCTGGATAGTATGGTGTTTGATTCTGATTATACTGACAAACAACTAAATTGGAGGACGGAAGGTAATAAGAATGTTGAGGTTGATATTAATTCTGCCACTAGGCAGGCTAAGATTATACGAAACCCAGGCTGGCAGGGATCTGAAGAGATAACTTTCATTGCTACCAATCCGGTTGATCTTTTCGATAAGAAAATGATGAAAGTAACTTTTAGGACTTCAACTGGTGCACCGATCGTGGGAGAAATCCCGCCGGTTACAATCCCTTTTCAAAAGGAACAATCCTTAGACCTAAGGAGTTTCGTTAGCGACTTTGAGAGTAATTCCGATCAAATGTCATGGGACATCAATCCAGGAAAATTTGTTAAAACAGAAATTAGCAACAAGGGCTTGGCGGTATTTTTAGGTTCCAAGGTTGGCTCGGAGGAGATTGAAGTAAGGATAACTGACCCTGATGGCAAACAGGCAAAAGGGACAGTTACAGTTACTGTAATTGCTCCTACCCCTCCAAAAATATCGAATAAGTTTCCATCTAAGATCACTATTCCAAGAGGTGAGCCCACAGTAGTCTTTGATCTTGATGAATTTTTGACTGGTGGAATTGATAGTTCTGATGTGACTTGGAAAATAGATGGGTATGATCTAGATCAGGTTTTCGTTTCAGTTGATGATGAACAGAATGTGACAATGAGATCATTGGATGCTTGGAACACAGGAATCCAAACTGTGACTTTTACTGCTGAAAATCAAGTGAAGATTCCTGTGAGTGTAAAGACTAGAGTGTTCACTAAATTTCCACCTGTTATATTACCGATTGGTGACTTAAAAATCTCTGGTGGAGGTTCTATTGAAGTTGAACTGAATAAAAGTATTAAGGATCTAGATACAAAACCTGATAAGATTTCGTGGACAGCGACCGATTTCTTGCCTCTGTCGGTTAATATCGACTCGGAGACAAAAATTGCAACAATATCTGCATCTCAGGAGTTGTCAGGTAATGAATATAAACTTATATTCATTGCGACTGACCCTGATGAGTTAACGGATGATATAACGGTAAGCATTCAAGTAGAAAAATCATTCAAAAAACCGCCTGTGCTTAATTTTCTTCCAAATGTGAAGTTTAAGCAAGGAGATGAGGATAAATCAATTACACTACACAAATATGTGGAAGATTTAGATACCCCAAAAAAAGATCTGAAGTGGGATTACGAACCCAAAGATAGCAAGATCGAAATTACAATTAATGAAACTACAACAAACGTCACTTTTAGTTCAGATTTGGAGTTCATTGGCAATCAGAAATTCATGTTCACTGTGACTGATCCAGATGAATTGAGTGATAGTTTAGAGATGACAGCTGTTGTTATTGAAAGATCCGAGGAGAAGGGACCACCAGAGGTACAAGGAATTCCTGATATAAAAATTAAGAAAGGCGAAACAGCATCAATTCGTCTCAACGATTATGTTATGGATCCAGACACACCAAAGAAAGATTTGAAATGGGACTACGCACCGAAAGATGGAAACATTGAGGTTAAAATAGATAGTAAAACGTCAAATGTAATCCTAAGTTCTGTTGTCGGGTTTTTGGGTGAAGATCAGGTTACATTCACTGCATCTGACCCTGAAAATCAAAATAGTAGCCAAGAGGTTAAAATTTCCGTTTTAGAAGAACTAGAAGTTAACAGTGGCGCTGAAGGTGAAGGTAATGATGAAAATGATGAGGGAAAACCCCCTATTATGAAGGATTTCCCGTCGGTTGAAATTAAGCAAGGGGATGTCGATCAGTCTATTATATTGATTGATTATGTTGAGGATCCAGACACACCGAAGAAAGATTTGAAATGGGACTATGATCCAAAAGATGGGAATGTTCTGGTTCAAATAGATGGATCAACTTCTAAGGTGACATTATCACCTGAACCTGATTTTACAGGTGTCCAAAAAATTACTTTCACTGTAACGGATCTAGGTAACTTGAGTTCCAACAAGGTTCTCAGTGTAAAGGTGGTTGAACAATCAGCAGAAAAAGGACCTCCTGTTTTAAAGGGGATCCCTGATATAAAAATGGAACAAGGAGATGTTGGTCAGCAAATTCAGCTGATAAACTATGTTAAAGATCCAGACACACCGAAGAAAGATTTGAAATGGGACTATGATCCAAAAGATGGGAATGTTGAGGTTCAAATAGACAAAGCCACGCTTGAAGCGACTTTAATCCCGAAACCTGGCTTTGAAGGGACGCAGGAAATTGAATTTATTGTTACTGATTCTGATAAGTTGAGCGGGACACAAAAAATTAAGATTACTGTTGGTGAGAAATCAAGCGAAGGTGAGAACAACTCAGGTGAAGGTAACAACAAATTACTTATGATCACAGAAATTCCGAATGTGAAATTTGAGCAGGGTGTGGACGACAAATCTATCATATTAGATAAATATGTTGAAAGTCCTGAGGTCCCCAAGGAAGAATTGATCTGGGATTATGAACCGAAAGATGGGAATATTGAGGTCGAAATAGATAAAGCAAGTTTACAGGTTACCTTACGCGCCAAACAGGAGTTTTTCGGAACGCAAGATATAGAGTTTAAGGTCTCTGATCCTGAAGGTAAAACTGCAAGTAAGAAGATCACTATTACCGTTGAGAAGAAGAAAGAAACAAGATCCCCGATTTTGATCAAGTTGCCGTTGATCAAGATGGATGAAGGAACAACTTACGAGATTGCTAACCTTGATGAATTTGTGGCAGATGCTGACACTCCAAAGGAAAACTTAACGTGGGAATCAAAAGGTGCTAAGAATCTCACTATTAATATTGATCAAGAAACCCATGCTATGGAGATTAGCCCGAAAGAAAAATTTACTGGAACTGAGTCAGTAGATATTATTGTTACTGATCCGGAGCAAAACCAGGCTAAAGGTGTAATTATTATTGACGTTCGATCAACTGAAACCGAAGTAAAATCCGCATCTCCAGTTATTTCATTTTCTGAAATAAAAATTGAAGCGGGAAAGGAAATTAAACTCAAACTTGATAAATATGTAAAAGATCAAGACACACCAAGTGAGGACTTAACTTGGACCATAAAAGAAAGCAATACCTTTGATACGACCATAGAAGAAAGAACTCTAAAGATCAAACTAAGTGAAAAGAAGAAAAGTTTTCGAGGATCTCAAATACTCGTATTGACCGTAGTTGACCCTGAAGATAACAAGGATGTTGGAATAATAAGTATTAAGGTGGTCGATGCGCCTGATAGAACTCCACCCGGATTCCGTTTTTTTATAATTCCCAATCCAATTCAACCTGATTTCTTAACCATCGTCATTGTCGCCAACGAAAAGCTTAAAGGACCTCCAAAATTCCAAATTAATGGTGTTGATGTATCAATCAGTGAAGTAGATGATAATCAATGGAAAGGGCAGCATGTTTTATCAAGTAAAGGGGAGTTAAAAATCGTGATAGAAGGGGAAGATGTTTCGGGTAACAAAGGAAATCGGAATAAAACAGTTAGGCTAAGTACAATACTATCTTCACCACAAATTCCTTTTCCAAAGTATGATGCTTTGCATCCAAATTATCCTAACCCATTTAACCCAGAAACATGGGTTCCGTTTCAACTGGCGCAAGACGCTGTAGTCAAACTCGATATTTTTTCCTCTGATGGTGAGTTAGTACGAACATTAAATCTTGGACCGTTGTCGGCGGGTTTGTATCTCGATCGGGGGCGGGCAGCGTTTTGGAATGGACGGAATGGAGGTGGAGAGGATGTTGCAAGCGGTGTATATTTTGGAGTTTTGTCTGTTGATGATAACAAAAAATATGTACAACAGTTGATTATGTGTAAATAATTAACCAATGGATAATTTGTCAGCATGCGATGCCCACCTTGCTTCCATCATCTTTTTGAGTGCTTGATGTTCTGGGTGGGTTAAATCAGGATCATGTTCTGCTATTTTGGCTGCTTCTAATTTGGCTAATTCCAACAAATCAGCGTCTTTGATGATGTCAGCAAGCTTAAAGTCAGGTAACCCGGATTGACGGGTACCAAAGAACTCACCTGGACCACGAAGTATCAGGTCAACTTCCGCAAGTTCGAAACCATCATTCGTTCGTATCATCGCCTTAAGACGATGGACACCTTCTTCACTTTGCGGGGTAGCAATCAGGTAACATTTCGATTTGTGTTTTCCTCGTCCAATCCGACCTCGTAGCTGGTGTAGTTGTGCAAGCCCAAACCGCTCCGCATTCTCAATCACCATGATTGTAGCATTAGGCACGTCCACACCAACTTCAATTACTGTGGTTGACACAAGAATATCAATCTGACGATTCTTGAACTGTTGCATTACTTCCTGTTTGTCAACTGATTTCATTCGGCCGTGCAAGAGACCAATACGAAAATCAGGAAAGACTTCAAGTTGGAAATGTTCCGCCATCTCGGTTGCAGCCTTGATTTCTTCCATTTTTTCTGATTCTTCAACCAAAGGATAGACAATGTAAGTTTGTCGCCCCTTTTTAATCTCTGTCTTGACTTGTTCGTAGAGCTTATCGCGATCTTTATCTTTAACCCATTTGGTATTGATTTCTTGCCGCCCCGGGGGAAGTTCATCGATGACTGACACATTCAAATCACCATACACGGTGAGAGAAAGCGTTCGGGGAATAGGTGTTGCTGTCATCACCAGTACATCCGGAGTGCCTCCCTTTTCTCGGAGTTGCTCACGTTGCCTCACTCCAAATCTATGTTGCTCGTCGATAATCACCAGTCCGAGCTTATGAAAATTTACTGCCTCTTGAATCAATGCATGCGTTCCGACAATTATATTTGATGTTCCATCCTCAATTTCTGTCAAGGCTGCTTCGCGATCAGACTTTTTTAGGTCGCTTTTGAGTAGGGTAATCTTTAGGTTGCATGGAGCCAACAAGTTGGTAAGATTGCTCGTGTGTTGGTCCGCTAGAACTTCGGTGGGAACCATCACTGCTCCTTGGTATCCATTCTCGATGGCTTTAATTAATGAAAGTGCGGCAACTATCGTTTTCCCAGATCCAACGTCACCTTGTAACAGGCGGTTCATTGGTTTTTGGCTTTCCATATCGTCGCAGATATCCTCAAAAACGCGTAACTGAGCGTTTGTTAAATCAAACGGAAGTGATTGAATGAACTCGTCAATTAGGTTGTTATCAGCCTGAAAAGCAATTCCATTGGTGTAGTTTTCAAACCTGGCTTTTTTAGTTTCAAGTCCCATTTCCAGTAACAATAGTTCATCGAAGGCGAGCCTCCTTCGCGCCATTCCTTGATGCTGGCTTGAAGTTGGAAAATGAATTTCACTAATTGCTGTGCGCCGATCCATAAACCCCCCTTGCTTCCGCAAATCTACGGGCACAAATTCAGGATACTGATCTACGTACTCATCAAGAGCAATTTTAACCCATCTACGTATCATGCGTTGGGTTAAATTTGCTGTCAGTGGATATTTCGGGACAATCCGCCCAGTATGAATTAGATCAAGATCCTCGTCTTCAATTATTTCGAAATCAAAGTTCGTTGTTTGTATCTCGCCGTATCGCCGTTCAAATTTACCGCTAACAATAACCTGTTCGCCTTTTGATAAAACCTTCCGCAGGTACCCGATACGTTTACCAAACGCAACCAGTTGTGCAATTCCTGTTCCGTCGTATATTGAAATTTTCCCAAAAGCCTTAGCTTTAGGTCGGTTTGGTTTAATGTGTGTCTGTTTAACTACTTCTCCAGAAACAGTTTCATTTTCTTTCCCACGTCCAACATCACCAATAGATTTGATACGACTTCTATCGATATAGTCACGAGGATAATATTCAAGTAAATCTTCGATGGTTCGAATATCCAGTTCTGCGATGAGTTTATCCGAAATACGTGGACCAATACTGTCTGCTTGTTTAATTTGGATTTTAATGAATTCAGATACATCTGATCCAGATAATGCTGGCGGATATTTTAGATGCACTTCTATATCTTGTGTTTCTGGTTGTTTTTTTGTTTCTTGAACGTTTGCGAAAAGTGGAAGATCTATCGTTTCTTCTATGCGGGAAGAAGCTGCTTCTGATTTGATATCAACTTTTGGATTTGATATCATTTTTTTCGCTTTCTCTATTTGTGTGAGTCGTTCCATGGGTGTCAAGAGATCATAATCAGCAAACAGATCAGCAAGATCTCGAAGTTTTTGCTTTTCTGCCAGCCCTAAATCCAACTGTCTGGATTTAGTTACCCAATTTCCTACATAGTTTTTCATCCCGCCGATAACAACTTCATCAGTGCATCCCTTCCGGATTTCCTGTTCAAAAGGGCGAGATATAGATCCTATAACATCTTCAAATTGGTCCATTTTTCTATTTTTAACTTCAATCGAACAAAAGTAAGGGCAAACGAATGTTTCCCCGATGTCCGTTTGCCCTTATCTTTTTGTTCGATTCAGCTTATAATTAATTCCTTTCTGTTTTAATTATCCCCCAGGTAACTGTCAGCTTACCATTTCTATTAACAGATAAAGCTCGTTCAAACCCAGCCCCGAGTGTCTTAACTTGGCCTGCATCCAACGTGACATTGAAAACTACAATTTCGTCAATGATCCCTTTCCATTGGCAACGCTTACCACATCCAGGATCGGCGCCGATATAAACGTTCTCAGGAGATGCCCAAGGAGGACCTTCCGCTTTCTCATTCCCCTTCAATTTCCCGTCTTGATATATCTTTAATTCTTTACCATCGTATGTTCCAACAATGTGAGTCCATTTCTTGGAACCTAAATCATCTCCAAGAACCTCCAATTTAGCCCCACCATTTTGCGATCTGATATGAAAAGAGGCATTTGTCTGATTCTGCCCATTTTCATGTGCTCCAGTACCTAATAGGTATTGGGACCATGTAGAACAACCAAGGCCTCTCCAAATAATGCATTTTCCTGTAGCATCACCATCGGGAAAAACCCACGCGTGTATTGAGAAGGAAGTGCTTTCTTTGAAGTCTAACTCTTCTGCAACTTTACCTTTCTCAGTCGGAATAGTAAGCCATTCATCTTCACCATTCAATTGTATTCCTTGGCCATACTTGCCAACCACCCACTTTGGCGCACCGCTACCAAATTCTGCGTGGTTGTCGTTTCCTGAGGTATCTTTGGCGACTTCACCTTTACCTTCCTCGAAAAGCCAAACCCCGGCAATGCTATCTTCTGCTAACTGTGCGTATCCTGTTGTGGCGATTAACAGCAGAATAGTTGCTCCTGCCATCCACTCTAGTAAATCATTTCGCATAAACAACCTCCTTAATAATTGTAAGTATTATATCACATGTGAATATGGCCCCAAGGGAAGGGATGATTATTAGCGCGCGAACGTCATCTATAATCGGTCTTCTATACCTACGGCATAGTCAAGGTAACGCAACCCTTCATCCAGAGTGGTAAAGTAACCATCAGCAAACGGTTTTACATAGTCGTAAGCGTGAGAGTAATGATCACCTTGGTTAATGAAAAGAATCTGTTTACCGAGAGCGTTAGCATAACCTACTGCTAACGCGAGATTGAACAATCTGCCTTCGCTATCTGTTCGACAAGCAAAAAGAATATCAGCTTCGGCGAGATCTTGAATCCTAGATCCAGTGAGAATAGTAACCGACTTGTTGTCTTGGTATTGTGCTTTAACGCGATTTTCCCATGCCGATGAGGGACTACCAGAAAGAAAAATCTTATGTTCTGGGTGGTCACTTGGTTGAATGAATTTACTTTTTTCTGAACTAGCTCCCCCGTTTTCAGACGGAGCAGTTATAATTTTGTGGAGCGAATCTAGACCATTCGATAATGAATCAAATGATTGATCAATATAAGATTGGGCGCATTCCACCTCATTGTTCAAGCTTCTGGCTTCATTAACGAGCAGAATCTGCTTTCCCTTAGCGTGAGCAATCCCAATTTCAAGCATAATATTGAATGATCTATAGCGATCATCTGGTATATAACCGAACAAAATGTCGCTTTTGTTAAGCATCTGCGTGATTCGAAGTTTGTGTCCAGGTTTAATATCTCCGGGAGCACCCATGTCATCACTGAGTCCATGATCTTCGCAGGGGCCAACGAATATAACGTTTCCATTTTTAGTGTACTTAGCTTTTACCGGTTCTCTCCAATTGCTATGGGCACTACTTGAAAGATATACAACATAGGGCTGAATTCCCATTTTCGTTCTCCTTCCATTTTTAGGAGGTAATTATCTGTTCTTTCAATTTTTGTGTGAACATACAACTCCTCGAGATGCTTCCAACATCTTCCATTTTATATTGGATCACGAGTGGACCATTAAATCCAATTTCCTTTAAGCCGAAAGCGAAAGAATCAAAATCAAATTCGCCTGTTCCTGGTTCCCCGCGGTGACTACCAGAAATGTGAGCATCTCCAATAAAGTCTCCCATTTCCAATACGGATTTATACGGATCTGCGTTATCATTGAAGAGATGATAGGTGTCGCAGGTCAAACGTATGGGTAATTGGGTATCCTGAATGAACGTAATCCCGTCACGATAATTGTCTATTGGACACCCTTTTTCAAATTCTATGGTGATTATCAGATTGTTTTCGGCGAGAATAGGGCATATCTTGTATAGATTTTCTGCCAATGTTTCCAGAGATTCTTCTCTCGATGCGTTTTGTGTTGGATTTGGCCAGATTCCGATTATGTCAGCGTCAATTTGTTGTGCAACGTCTAATACAATTTCAAAATGTTCAAAGGCTCCAGATTTCAGATCAGGGGCAGTCAGGATATGATTTCCAAACCCAACGGTTGGTACAGTGAGATTATACTTATCAACAAGTTTCTTCATATCGTCAATCTCACCTTGGGATAAATCGCCTAAAAAAGCGTTGTTGACAGGGATATTAATTCCTTCGTATCCTCCTTTTGAAACAAGTTCAAATATCTCAGATCGAGTAAACTTCCCAAGTGTACCTGCGTAAGGATCATAACAAACGGGTAACATTTAACCTCCTTATCAATTGGATGGTAACGGTTGGGATGTGACCGTATCCGCGAGCGCATTCCGGCCAATGCTAATAAAACATGTGAAGGATCTACGTACCGAATCTGGTCACCAGTAACATCCGGTAAAATGTCTTCTAACTTAGATTTATTTTAATCTGAGTATATCTTGTTGCGATTCATTAAGCATGTCCATTACTCTTGGACTAAATTGCAATCCTTGTCCACCCCAATCGGGCATATATCCAATGCTGTAGCAATAGAAAATAGTACGGCGAGTCCTATTAGAGGTGTTAATAGTGGAACCATGTGTAAGAGCTTCAGTAAAGATGATCGCATCTCCAGCTTTAGCGGGGATTGGAACCAAAGGCGGATTTTCTTCAGGGTGACTCCCCCATGGTTTGGGGAAATTACTTTTGTGCGCACCTGGAATGACGGCGAAACAACCATCTTCCACAGTGCAGTCAAGCATTGGAAACACCGCTTTTGTTAATGTGGAAACCATCTGTCCATTACGGCAATGATACTGACATTTTGAGATTATCGGCATTCCATGCATGTGGAGTGAAGTATAACCACCTCCCCATCTATAAATTGTATAAGTATGATTTAATCTATACGGTCCTCCTGTTACTTCTTGAATTACGGACAATACTTCTGGAATATCAATCAGAGGTACAAATGCTGAGTCACTTTCCAGTATATTGGAGATATACAGTTCCTTTTCTGTCTTAGTTGTTCCAAGTACTAATGGTGGTGGAAAATCTTCCGGTGCCATATCTTCAAATCTGTCTAGAACTTTATTACAGTTATCAATCACTCGTTTAGGGATGATGTTTTTCAGAACAATATAACCTTGCAGGTCAAAAAGATATTTCTGTTCCTGATTCATTTCTGCTCCTTACTACTTAGCTGGTCTTCCTTCATTGGTCTAGCACAGGACGATTTAACCTGGTGTGATATGGAGGTTCCATAACGCTGCGTTGCCTTTCATCGGCCCATTCGGGGATTGCATAGGCAGGCACATATGCCAAGTTTCCGGCAGTATATCGGGTTAGAATCGAGCGCCTAGGGTGATCGGCTGTCCAAGGCAATGTCCCATGAGTAACGGCCTCTGTAAAGATGACCACACTTCCAGCCTTGCACACAATTTGATGTACATGTTCTTGGTGTTTTTCGTGTTTTTTAATTTGGATTGGACATGAGAAATTACTTTTATGGCTCCCAGGGATTACAATCAAGCCGCCATCCCCAGGATTTACATCTCCTAATTGAAAAGTAACAACGGTTAGTCCACAATGCATTTTCCCGTTTTGGAAGATGTAGTATTGGTTCGGATCAAAACCGGGGCCTGATGAACCGTGAAAAATGAACCCTTCTGCCCCTTTGTCCATTGATATCAGAAACATTTGGTGATCCATTCGGAATCCCTTGCCTAAAATTTCATTCAGATACGGAACTATTTTTGGATGAACCAGCATTTTCCTAAAAGGATCGCACCACGGTGATTCAAGCTCAAGAAGTCCTCCAAGTTCGCCTCGACCATGAGTTCCTGCCAGCATTCCCGAATCACCATCAAGTTTTTCCTCTCTTGGGCGAATACGCATCTTGGCCGCATGTTTGTCGATTGCTTGATTAGAAATATCAATTTCTTCCATTGTTAAAACATCTTCAATGACGAGATACCCATTTAGATCAAATAGATACTTTTCATCATCGTTCATGGATTTATGCTCCTATAGTTAAAGATTAATATTTTTTTGCAAATCAGTTTAATAAGACCATATAGCTGGCAAAGGGCGTTCCATGGCAATTAACCGCTGAAGGAGTTGCAATCGATGGTCTGCTAAAACGGAAGCATAACCAGGATTATCCGCCACATTTTGGTATGCGCTGGGGTCCTTTTGCAAATCGAATAAACTTTCACGTCCATTGGATTCTGTAACATACCGAAACTTATCGGTTCTAATTGTCTTCCAACCTGTCATTTCCATCAAAGCTATACTGTTTTGGTGTACATCATTTTGGATAACCTTGGTCAGAGAGGTTCCTTGTAGGTGGTGGGGAATTGGGATTCCAACATAATCAAGCAGTGAAGGTACAACATCAATTCCTTCAACAATCTGGTTTATATTTTTCCCCTTAGTTATTTTTCGAGGATAACGAATAATTAAAGGTACTCGACTAACACAGTCGTGTCCAGGATATCCTTTTCCATAACGTAGGTGTTCTCCAAGCCACTCGCCGTGGTCCGATGTAAACACAACGATTGTATTTTCTGTTAGACCAAATTGCTCTAATTTATCTAAAATTCGACCTACGTGGTGGTCAACTTCACTAATCATAGCATAATACCCGTGACGGGCTGAACGTAACTCTTGATCAGAGAACTCCTGTCCCATTCTAGTTTGATCAACCTTCGGCGGAAAACTAGGGATTTGTAGCTCACTAGGATCGTATATATCTAGGAATTCCTGTGGCGCTACCCATGGAGAATGAGGAGAATAGTAACCTGAAACACATAGAAACGGCTGATTTTTCTGCTGTTTTATGAATTCAATAGTTTGCTCTGTGACAAAAGCAGTATGTGTCACATCACTGCTTCCTTGGAAAGCAATTGCTTTTTTTGGGAACCGTTCTTCCGGATGAGGGATTTCGTCTTGAATACCCATTTGTTGACGCCAAACGGCCGTCGCTGGAGGTAATCCAACACTAATATAATTCAGTTGATCAGGATCTTTTTGCTCTACCCAACTGCGGTATGCGTCCGAATAGCACCCAGGTTCATCTGAAATTACAAGATGGTCAAACCCATAATCTGGGTGAATTTGTCGGTGATCTCTATTGGCATGTGGTAGAAAATGAAGTTTCCCAACATTCGCACTGCAATACCCATAATTTCGCAACATTTTTGGTAGTGTTATGGTGTCGTCTGGTACTGGGATGCCCATCCTTGTGATTCGTAGTGTTGATGGGTATTGTCCTGTCAAGAAACTAACACGACTAGGCATACAGACAGGATTTTGAACAAAATATCGGCTGAAGTTTACTCCTTCAGTGGCTAACCGATCCAAATTGGGAGTCTGGATATCATTATTGCCGTTAGCTCCTAAAGCGTCCCATCGCTGTTGATCAGTGTACAATATCAGTATATTTGGGCGATCCATTACAATCCTGTTATTTTCTACTTTCGTGAAATGGCCAGTCTTCCTCTTTTGTCGATATATCTTTTGTTCCCATCGATTTCGATCTGGGCAATACCTTTAGAGAATGACCGAGCAGCATTATACTGAAGAGGTAAGACATACTTACCCATTTTGTCGATGTAACCATATTTATCCCCAACTTTTACACAGGCAATCCCTTCTGAAAACCCCCAAGCCTCATCAAATTTAGGAGGTATGACTAGTAGATCTAGTTTATTGATGTATCCCCACTTCCCTTCTATTTTCACTGGAGCAAGTCCACCAAGGAAACCAAGAACTTCATCGTATTTTAGGTTTATTATTATGTTTCCAGCTGGATTGATGTAACCTGATTTTTGATCGCGTGTAACTCTGGCTAATCCTTCTGAGAATGGACAAGCTTCGTCGAATTGCGTAGGAATAATTATGTTTCCCCTATCATCACTATATCCCCATTTCCCATCAACCTCTATTCTCGTTAACCTCGTGGTATCTTCCAATTTAGCATGATGATAAATAATATAAATAAAGATTATTATAAAGGTCAGTAATAATACATAATGAGGAACAGGTAACTTTAAAGGCGACATTATTCTAAAATTAAGTTAGGCGTTTCCAAATCTTATCGATTTCGTCCCGTATCGCTTGTGCATCCTTCCACCGATCAGGGAAAATAGATAGTGCATAGCTAGGTGGTCCCTGTTCAGGGCAAACATATATCTTGCTGTTGGGATTTGCTGTTTCCAACCATGTTTCAATAACTTTTTCTGCGAATGGTAGCCAATCGATAAATTCAGGCGTAAAATCCCCCTGATGGTCAAGTGCTGAGATTTGACAATGATGTCCATTGAAGGGACGGAAATGGAACTGAGATGCGTACTGGATCAAATCTATTCTTTCTGCTAGACGATCCCAGTATGGGGGAGAAATGTGTTTAATAATTGCCGGGTGGGAAAAGTCCCAGGTAATCTTTAGCGGTTGGTTTTCTCTCTGTTCGTATCCTTCAGCTAAAGCATATGTCTTTTCTGGTGTTTCCGTACAAGTATCTCGATGAACTTCAATTCCCACATCCATCTCCATTTTAGATGCGACCTTCATCACTTCGCAAGCAATTGGGACTGCAACTTCCGTTGGTGTGTCGTGGTCCAGCATTTGCACATTTACGCAAGCTGCCCCAACCTCCTTTATTGCCCGAAGTTCCGACTCGATATCACTCTCTTCTCCAATATCAACAATTGCTGCGAAAAGAAGGTTATGCTTATCAACAAGTTCCTTTGTTACTTGTGGAACTCGTCCGGCAAAACCATCAAATCCAGCCTCTTTAATAAGATCTAATTTTTCTTCAATTGACCACTCGCCATTACTATCACCGTAACCGGATAAGGTCCATAAACTGGCTATATGAAATATTTTTGGAGTACTGTCTGTAATATTCATTAAGTTCCCTCTTTGATAGGATTATCGATTTTATACTTTAGATATTTTGTATAGTAATATTCGTTACATTTCGTACTATAGTAGTTAGTAATGTGGCGGCGAGAAAACTTTTTGCAAACATAACGATATTACCGATAGATCCAGTATAGTATAGTTCAAAAGGGAAACGCAAGGCTTCCGATGATACAAAACCAACCCATAATCTAACCTTGAAATAACTGACTTCCGGCAAAATAATCTTTCATACTGTTATTCTGTCTGGAAAAATAGATTCACATTAGTACCGTGCCAACTAAATATGCTGATAAAATAGTATATCGAGATGACTCAAAAATTGCCGAGGATCGCCTTGGCCTGTATAAACTCTATAATCAAATGGATTCTTGACAAGGCTTTAACTATGTGTCCGATTGTTATAGGAAGATTGACCCATATGAAACTGACAATGAAGTGCTCGCGATCCGATATAGGGATTTTCCAAGTTTAGCTAATATCTTCGCTAATGTTGCGACTGAATATTGAATTAATATCAATAAATTAAGGACAGGTGGAATGCAGAAAAGAAAATTGGGAAAAACTGAGGAACAACTATCAATTATAGGGTTAGGTGGAATTTTGGTTTCCAATATTGATCAGTCAGAAGCCAATCTACGTGTACGGTCTGCTTGTGATCAAGGGATCAATTACTTTGATGTCGCTCCAACTTATGGCGATGCTGAAGAGCGACTTGGCCCTGCGCTGGAGGGAATCAGGAATCAGGTTTTTCTTGCCTGTAAAACAACAGAGCGAAGCAAAAAAGGGGTAGAGCAAGAGTTACACCGATCGTTAAAAAGACTTAGGACAAGTCACTTTGATCTTTACCAACTGCATGCAATGACAACCCAAGAAGATCTAGAGGAGGTAACCAAACCAGACGGTGCTCTGGACGCTTTTATTGCGGCTCGCGATCAAGGCTTAATTCGATACATTGGTTTTTCCGCCCATTCTTCAGAAATTGCGGAACAATTGATGGATCAATTTGATTTCGATAGTGTGTTGTTTCCGATTAACTGGGTCAATTATTTTCAAGAAAACTTTGGGCCTGATGTGGTCAAAAAAGCTGAGGAAAAAGGTGTTGGGAGATTAGCACTAAAAGCTATGGCACGCAGTAAGTGGGCTGAAGGAGCTGACCGATCACAATTCCCTAAGTGTTGGTATACCCCGGTAGAAAATGAAGAAGAAGCACGGTTAGCACTTCGTTTTACGCTTTCTCAGCCAATAACGGCAGCAATCCCACCTGGAGAACTGCAATTTTTCGACTGGGCTACTAAAATTGCTTTGGATTTTAAGCCTCTAACTGACCTTGAAGTCCAAGAACTTAAAAACCTATCTAAGGGTGTAGAGGCTATATTCCAATTATCTAGATAAGTTAGGCGCAACAAAACCTATCGACAAATTTGCTAAAAACGTTTATGCCTTTTTCTAGTTGATCAAGTTCTATCCATTCATCAATTGTATGTGCCTGCGAGATGCTACCAGGTCCAACTACAACTAGGTCCATGTATTTTCCAAAGATAACACCATCTGTTCCATATGGAACAGTTAATGCTTGTTGTGTTTCCGTAATATCGAGAGCTGATTGTACTAGGTCCGAATTGATTGAGGTGGTCATTGGGTCACGCCAGCAGAGTGTCTCCATTTCCAGATCGTATTTATCGGCATGTTGTTTTGCTAATTTTAACCAATGCTGCGGGTTCTGACCTGGCATTGGACGGTAGGTAATTGTACAGGTACTGGACGCTGGCGTGACGTTTGCTGCTGTTTCACCGTCACTTATGGTAATGTTCCAGTCTGAAAATGGAGGGTCGAAGTCATAGTTAAAATGCTGAGTGTCTGATGCTAATGTATTATGAATTTCTCTCATCTTGTTCAGAAAAGGAATCATCTTTAAATTTGCGTTTTCTCCTTCACCTGTGCTGCTATGTCCAAAACGGCCATGAGACCTAACGATAAATTGAATTACCCCTTTATGAGCGCGAATGACCTTGAGCATAGTCGGTTCACCGATGATTCCGAAGCGTGGGAAATTGTTATTAAACATCTCTGACTTTTCAGCGACTATTTGTGCTCCGGTACTTCCAACTTCTTCGTCAGCGGTGACAACCAGATAAAGAGGTGACTTTAGATCATTGGCCGAATATCTGGAAATAACTTCAAGCATGCAGGCAACACTTCCTTTCATATCACAACTTCCACGCCCATAAAGTTTGTTTTCACTGACCTTCCCTTCAAATGGGTCTAAATCCCACCCGCTAGCAGGAACTGTGTCGATGTGTCCCATGAGTGCTATACCTTTTTTTTGATCGTTACTAACGTTTCCTTTTTGGCCGATAATATTTGCTTTGGCTACTCCATTTTTGTCTGTATACTCTATTCGTTCTACATTACAATCGATTTTTTCCATTGAGTGCTGGATAAAATCGATTACCTCCAAATTGCTATAGTGGCTAATTGTATTGTAGCTAATCAGTTTTTGAGTCAAACTAACTATTCCCATCATGTACCTCCCTTATAATTCAGAGCATATAAAACCTTTAAAGAGTATGTCAAGTAATTAGTCAAACAGTAATAGGGGCATAAATAATTTGCGTGGGCTTGATTGGTACTTCAAAACTAGTATAATTTGACTTAATCCCATGATTTAGATAAGGTGTGTTATATGAAAGGCATAATTATTAATCAATTTGTATTTGTATTGGCTTGTCTCACATTTTTTGTCATTGGTTTGGTACTTTTCGCTACGGCGAGTGAAGCAAAAATTAATACTGAGAACATGGTGGCTGCTTGGCTTTTTGATGACGGTAAAGGTAAAGATGTGAAGGACTCTTCTACTAATGGTAATGACGGTAAAATAACAGGTAATCCAAAATGGGTGGCTGGCAAGTTTGGTCGTGCACTGGAATTTGATGGCAGTACTTATGTTGAGGTAGCTGACAATTCGAGTTTGGATATCGTTGATGAAATCACCATAGTAGCGATGGTAAATTGGATACAATTTAAAGATGCGGGAATTCTTAGTAAATCGCAAGATGGTGGTGGTGATGGGAATTATTTTTTGTCAACTGGTTGTGGAGGTGGACCAACTCAAGCGAAATTTGGAATTACATCGACAAACGGTCATACTTGTGGGCCAGCGTCGCCTGTGTTGAAAAAGGACACGTGGTACCATGTGGCAGGTGTTTTCGATGGAAAGAAACTCTCTATATTTGTAGATGGTAAAATGGAAAGTGAACAGGATCAAGGAGGGAAGATAACGGAAAGTGATTGGCCTATAATAATCGGGAGTTATGCTGGTTTAGGATATAAAAGCAATGCTATTATCGATGAGTTAGCAGTTTTTAATGTAGCTTTAAGTAAAGATGATATTAATCTTTTAGTGAAGGATGGGTTGGACAAAATTGCGACTGTTTCTGCTAAACGTAAACTGACTGCAACATGGGGTGCTATTAAGGGAGGGCGTCTGAGTTTTTAAATAGATCTTGATTACCTAATTATACTTTTAATCTTTCCGAAAATTTCATCCGAAACTTAACTGATTTGTTCGGTATTCGGCTGGTAGATCTAAGGTCGGATTATCAGAAATAGCAGTTCTTGCACCAATGATAATTGCGTCTGCTTGACTAGCGAATTTTGATCCCGCTCCATCACGAGTGGTAATTTTACCGTCCAAAGTCGTCACCATAATTTTCAATTAGCATCGAAACGCTTGGATACGTTATCTTTTTTCTGTTCTTCTAGAATAATTGCGCTCAGGTCTCTGGCAATTCCCAGTTGATTTGGGGCAAGATTTTTTGATTCGTATGGGTCATTACCAAGGTCGTACAGTTCAATCCCCTCATTTCTAGAATCGCTGATAAGTTTCCAATTCCCTAAACGAAGAGCATAATCTCTACCTCGAAAGTTCCAATATATTGGTCTCTCCGGAAGTTGTCCAACCTCCCCAGTCAAAATTTTCCAAATATCCATCCCATCCCATATAGGGTCTTGGAGTGGCGTGTAGCCGATCAGGTTAGTAAATGTTGGCATCCAGTCCGAAATGTGTATTGGTTCCGTTACTTTTATTGGTGGGAGTGTCCCAACCCAGTTAATTAGTGATGGAGTTCGGATTCCACCTTCATAAAGTTGTGCTTTCTGACCACGTAAAGGTGTGTTGCTCCCCAAACGCGGCATCTCTTCTTGTCGGCCAGGGTACTTATCCGAACTGTGTAATGGCGCATTAGGAATAGCCCCATTATCTGAGGAAAAAACGATGATCGTATTTTCACGTACGCACATTCTTTCTAGTGATTCCACAAATCGGCCGATAGCGTGGTCCATTTGGCTGGTATAAGCTGAATATATCTTGAATGACCTATCTCGGTTTGGATCACTATCATAGACCTTATCTTCGTAAATATCAATCCATGTCTGCGGCGCTTTAATTGGTACATGGACAGCGGTGAAAGGGACGTAACAGAACCATGGTTGTTTTCGGCTTTCGATCCACTTAACTGCTTGGTCGGCGATTAGATCTGTTACATGCCCTCGTTCCTTAATCAGTTGCCCATTGTGATGCCAGGTACAACTATACTCGCCCTGTTTATAACGATGATTATAAGGGTCGACTCCACCAGCCAAACTACCGTAGGATGTGTTGAATCCATAATGGTTAGGACCAAACTCTGGTTTTGATCCCAAATGCCATTTTCCGAAAAGCCCAGTATCATAACCGCAATTCCGAAAAGAGGTGGCAATAGTTTCATATCCCTCAGGCAAAACTGGTGGATTTGATGGGGATGTTGCATGTCGACCAAAGCGTCCTGGATGTCTGCCGGTCATCAACGCTGCTCGGGTTGGTGTACACATCGGACAAACGTAATGTTGGTCTAGCTCTATACCGGATTGTACTAGGCGGTCTATGTTTGGCGTACGGATCTCTGAATTATGATAACTCACATCTCCCCAACCTAGATCATCCGCAAGAATAAAGAGAATGTTTGGTTTATCCATTGGTCTGCCCTTTATTCCGAAAATTTTGATCCTGTATTTGAAACACCTTCATTGTCTGTTCCGCCCCACACAATCATCTGGTGTCCATCCCAGATTGCTGTATGACCATTTCTGGCTTCTGGACTATCTTCAGTCGTGATAGGTAGCCAAGTATCTGTAGATGGGTTATATCTCCCACCAGTATTCAAACCAACTCCCCCGTTACCGACCCCGCCCCACACAATCATCTGGTGTCCATCCCAGATTGCTGTATGAAATACCCGTGGGGTGGGCGTACCTTCAGTTGTGATAGGTAGCCAAGTATCTGTAGATGGATTGTATCTCCCGCCGGTATTAAGCACATCGCTACGACCAGTTCCGCCCCACACAATCATCTCGTGATCTGTCCAGACTGCTGTGTGATTGCTTCTTGTCTCAGGTGATTTTTCGGTTGCGATAGGCGTCCAGATATTTGTAGACGGATCGTATTGCCCGCCATCATTGAAAGTGTCTATAATGTTTGATCCGCCCCAAACAATCATATATGTGCCAGTCCAGATTACTGTATGGACATATCTAGCTTCTGGAACGTTTTCGGTTGCGATAGGTGTCCAGATATCTGTAGACGAATTGTATCGTCCGCCGGTGTTGAGTACTCCAGTTTTATCGTCTATTCCGCCCCATATAATCATCTGTTCTTTAGCCCATACTGCTGTATGGTTTTCTCGTATGTCAGGAGATTTTTCAGTAGTAACAGATGTCCAAGTATCTGTAGACGGATCATATCGCCCACCAGTATTCAAGTCAATTCCTTCGTCACTAACTCCACCCCATATAATCATCTGGTGTCCATCCCAGATTGCTGTATGGAGTACCCTTGCATCAGGAGCTTTTTCTTTGGGGATGTGTATCCATTTTTCTTTGCTATAACTGGTTTCTGAATCTATCCATAAAAAACAAATAATTGACAATAGACATACTGCACTCCGTAGCATAAAGTTTTCCCTTATGATATGCAGGTTTTATTCTGATGGTATTTTATCAGGTTTAGTTTGGTTTTACAAAAGCTCCCTCTATTGGATAGACGGGTTGTAATCCCAATTTGCGCGACGTCTGCCATATTCACGATTGTTTATCTTTGTTAAATGACAATCAAGACATTTGGCAATGCTTTCTAAATCATGAGGTTTCGGGTTGTAAGGAATTACGCCATGCACTTCATGAGCGAATTGGATTTCACGCGTATTATGCTCATGGCACAAGAGACAGGTGTAGGTTTCATAGGCCGATGAAGTATGGCATTTAACACAGGCGACGTCATGTTCCTTAGTCAAAGGAAGAAAATCGTCATGGTCTAACTTACTACTTCCATGAAGGATTATGCTAACCAATAGAACAGGAGCTAGTAATGAATGGATTAGCAGTGTCTTCTTTCGAATTTTCCCTTTTGTGAACGATACAGTCATTCCGGTTCCTAAATTTGCTGAGGCTAGTAAGAATGCTATCCATGAATGCCAAGCATTCGGTTGAATTGCGGAATGTACAAAAACTAACGACAATCCAAGAGAAGCAAACCTTTGATGATATTTCAACCATGTTTGTTTTTTTCCCCATTTGATAATTTGTTTAGATCTGAGAAAGTATAAATTTGCAACTAAAATTGATATTGCGCCAATGATACTAAGCGTATGCCGAATCTCCCCGAACCCAAATTTCCAGATAAGGACAACAGAAATAAAAGATGCTCCCACGAGACCATGACCGATTTGGATTATTGGGTGCAAGGTAGTCTTCTAACCTTTTGGTTTATTTAGCACTTTCAAATCGCATTTTAATGACTTTCGAAGAATTGTGTTTGGCGTGTTCTTCATGGTCAAAAACTGCGATGGCCATATCATAGGATTGTTTTGTTGAAAGGTTAGCATCATCGTCATACCCTGTGTTCATTTTTCTTAACATTTCTAGTGTCCATTTTCCATCATTCCAAATGCCTTTGGCAAGAACATCAGCTTGGCTTTCTGTTGGAACTGAAGGTGGATACTGATCGACTCGATTTCCTGCAAAAGCACTCGGTTTTTTTTGATGCCCTGTCGGTGAATCTCCTTTATCTGCAGGGCGAGCAATCCAGATTTTCCGTTTGTTAGTTGCTGGAAACTGCTTGGCTTTACCTTTTGGTTGACGAAAAGTGTGGATATGATGTTTGTCCATTGCGTATCCGGATGGGTTGGTACGTGCGGCTTTCCAGTACCATACATCCCATGTACATTCAACTGGAGATAGCATATTCCCAGTAAATTGCCCTTCAATTGGAAAAGAAATAGAGAATATATCTTCTAAATCTTTCCCTTTCGTATATGTTTTTTTTTCAACATTCCAAACCCAGCTTTTATGGGTATCGTCTTTTGTCTTATCTAGCCATTCAGCAAGGATGCAGATATGAGTTTGATTATAGATAGCCTTCATTGTTACGAAATTTTCTCTACCTTTATCTTTGCCAACAACTTCATAGACTGAAACAATTAGAGCAGGTGCCTGACTCCAGACTGAATCGTCGCTTATTCCGTCTATTGTCGGAATCTGTGTTACCTTAGACACACTTAGCACATAGTTTTTTGCTGCTAATAGTTTTTTGCTTGATAAGCTGCAAATTGCAAGCATTGTTAATATAAAAATAGTAGGTAATTTCAGAAAATTCATTTCATATCTCCCGATTATTTGACCGTTAAAATGGAATCGCTTTACTCAAAAATAGGATTGAAAAACAGGTTGACATAATCGGCTCTTCCTGCCCCCCAGATTTCCAGCTCCCGTCTGGATGTTGTTGACTTAACAAGTAAGCTGCACCTTCTTCGTACCAATTGTGTTTCCCGGATTTTTCTTGGCTCGGTGGAATTGTTAAGGCACGTTGTAAAGCCAATAGATAATAATAGTGCCACTCATATGCACCAGGATTGCTGGTAATTGTGTAATGTTTTGTTAGCCACTCTAATCCTCTCTGGAAATGCTGAGCAGTTGGTGAAACGCCACAAATTTTCAATCCCATTAATGCTGTCATTGACATGCTGCCATAGGATGTTTCCGCCCATGGACTGGTAACTTCAATGCCAGCATAACTCCATCCTCCATCCTTCCTTTGCATGCTTTTTATCCATTCCGCTGCTTGTTTTAACGAATCTGCAGGTGTTTTTATTTCCCATTTCTGCGCTGCGTATAGAGCTAAAAGTACATAATGCATATGCGCCATATCTGGAAACGCTCCATACCCCCAACCTTTGTAGCGTTGTTTTGTAAGAATCCTGTTAGTTGCGAAGGCTACACGATTATAGTATTTATCTTTATTTCCTGTAGCTGTTAGGGCGAGAATGGCTACGGCAAAATCGTAAGTGTCATCCCATTGATTCCAATCGGGAACAGGCGCATGGTGCAAAAGATAATCAAGGCCTTCGACCACAGCTGGATCATCTTCTGGTGTACCGCTATGCAACAATGCCATGAGGGCGAGTGCTGTACCACCAGGTCCTATTATCGGGAGCCAACCACCCTTAGTTTTTTCGTTGTCCACTTTCTCGACTGCTCCACCTTCGAGCGATTTGCGGCATATCATGCATAGTTCCATGAATGATGGACTTTTATGCCGATCAGGACAAGATATAACGAACTCACCTTGCTGGCTGTTTAGCCATTCAATTCCATTTTTAATGGCTTTTTGGATTTGCTCTGATGTTGGTTTTGGTAGCCTCAATGATTTGCCCGTAATATTTTTTTCTGCCTGGTTATTCTTTTCATTTGATTCTGCAATCACATTATCAGGGTCCACGATCACGTATATAGTATTCTGTCCGGATTTCGCTCGCCATTTCGCCTCGACTTTTCCAACTTCCCCTGTTCTGAGCCCAACGATTACACCTCCTTTACCAATTTGTAATCCGCTATTATCGAGTGCCGCCTCAAAGAAACGTATATCAATATCCTTTTGTGTTTCGTTACCTTTATTCATTATATAAGCGGTGATAATAACAGATTCGCCTTCAACTGGATTGTCCACTGAAAAGTAAATGTTCACCTTAGAGATGGAAAAATCTGGAATTGCGTCTGCAGGCACAATTAGTATGAATTGCAAAAAGATACTGGAGAGCATTAGAGGCATTATCACGTGGTATTTTAACTGAGTTAAGTACATGAGTTATTTCCTGTGGCGATTGAAAATATAAATTTAGTGTAAAAAAACAGATTCTCAAATCAATATGAAGTAATATAGATAAACTTATGATGCTGGTATCAGATTGGCTTCACTAAAGGTAGACACACCTAAAAGTACTCGCCGAATTCCATTATAGTTGGTTGTTGATGCTAACGACTATGTTAAGACCTGGTGCGTTAATCCCGGTACCATGTTCGCGATACCTTTTATCTAGTAGATTTTCTAAGGATATGGTGAGCCGACTATATCCGGATATCTGGATGCCTCCGCGCAGGTTGAGTGTGACCCAGCCCGGAGTTCCTTGGGAAACTGCTCGGTTGTTGTCATCAAACTCTATTTCACCAATGTCGCGGGTTGTTCCTGGAATACGTGGGTCTCGAATGTCCCCTAGGCTCAACCTATTCTGACTTGAAGCACCGCGAACAAAGAATTCTCCCCAGAACCCGTTGGTTGGTCTCATCCATCGGATACCAGCAACTCCATTCAGCGGTGGCTCACGACGGATGTGTTTCTCCCAAGGTTTATTTTTGGCTGGGTAGTTTCCGTTGATTAGTAGAACTTTTCCGCGCGTTAGAGCGCTGTTTCCGAAAACGCTCCATCCGGAACGGATCGGAATAGTAGCTGCGATTTCAATCCCCTGAATCTGTACTGCATCTACATTATCAAACATAAATATGTCAGTATCGGGATGGTCTTTTTGAAGGTCTCGATAAAGCTTTGGCAGTATTTTACCACTGTAGGCTTCCTCGATCGGGACCCGGGTGACCAGGTCATTGATTCGATTGTGGAAGAAGGTTACTGAACCGATTATCCGAGTTGAACGTGCTTTCAGACCGCTTTCAACTGTCCATCCCTTTTCTGAATCAATACCAGGGCTTGGGGCATCAATTCCTTCATTAGTTACTTCAACAGCCGTTGTGTCGTTCAAACTTGGAGCTCTAAATGATGTAGCCACGTTGGCGACAAAGTTTAACTGATCTATTAAACCGACTACAAGTCCTACATTTCCTGTCAATGCATTTCCTGATTCGTTGTATTCAGCGAAGCTGGGTTCGCGGATGCTCAAATCGGCCTTGGTATGAAAGAAAGTAAACCGGCTCCCAATCGTCAATTCAACACGGTCATGCAGTTCAATTTCGTCTTGAACAAACAGGTTGGCGTCACGGAATTGTGAGCCGTCGATAAATCTCCCTTTTTGCTGGTCAACCTGCTCAGCACCTGTTTTTAAATCGGTTTTGATGGTTTGACTTTTTAAACTATCAAAATAGAATTCACCACCTGTGACAATTCGTTGGTTTGAGGTTAGAGTTCTGACTATTTGTGTGCTGATTCCCAAGGTACTAACCGTGTCGAATCGTTGGCGACGTTCTGTGGCGTTATGTTTTATTTCGCTTCGGCCTTCCTTCTGACGATGGTAGGATGCGGTAAATTGGACTTGGTCAGCAGCTAATCCAATCTCTTTGGATAGGTATGTAACGTAGATCAAGTCACGGTTTTGTGGTTTGAAGTCAAACTCATCGTATTGACCCGGTGCAATCTTATCGTAACGAGGAGTTTGTGGTTGACGCCAAAATTGATAGGCTAAATTAATTTTGCTGTTTTTATCGAGTTGGTAAGCTATCTTGGTATTACCATCATAAGCAGCCCAGCCCAGAGGTTTTTCAGTATCGATCAACCATTTATCGGGAATGTTTTTAGGTGGTTGATCAAAAATTTTAACCCCTGCCGGTTTGCCAGTTACAATTTCAAACTTTCTATTCTTATAATGGAGGTCATAACCACGTCCGGCGTTGATGTTACCAAAGCTTCTGGCAGAAAAACCAGCAATAAAACCCAAGCGTTTCCGGCTACCTAACACTTCGATTCGACCAATCCGTTCTGAGGTAGCACTGGCTAATCGGCCAGATAACCGTGGAGTGATATTCCACCTATTAGTCGATTGGTTCAAGGTCGGATCTTTGGTAAAAAGGCTGATAACCCCCCCCATGGCACCACTCCCATATTGCATTGATCCAGGACCACGTAAAACTTCGATTCGATCGAGATCATCTGGAGAAATTGTGGCTAGGTATTGGTTGGGACCAGAACGAAAGGTTGAATTATTTAACCTAACACCATCAATTTGAATGAAATTTTGGTATCCCGTCAAGCCGCGGAGTAACGGGGATCCTTGTCCAACAGTTGTCTGTTGTGACCAGACACCTACTGTTTCTCGTAGTAACCGTGGAGTAACGCCAGCATTTATTCGTCCAATCTGCTGTTGACTGATAACCGAAATGGCGTTTGGTGTTCGAAAGACATCCTTCTCAACTCGGGCGGCAGTAACGGCCACTTCCTTCATCTGAATAGGGGGGCTGTTTGTCTGAGCATAAGTCAGATTCGTTTTGATACACAAAATGCTCAAGTAAAACCATATTGATACGGCGAGAAAATGGATCTGCATGGAGTGATTTCGCTTATTCATTTTAACATTGAGGTCAATTTTTGTAAGCTGCCTCAAGGGCTAAAATGGCGTAAGCTGTTACCAAAACTGGATCGCGTTCCATCCAGCGACTTGATTCATTGACCCAGAAACCTTCTTGTTTCTGTTCTTCCATTAACTTATCAGCTAGTTCTTGATACCAATTGTGCGAAATTCCTTTGGCATCGATAATCTCATCTTGACCGTAAATGCTTAAAGCTTTAGCCATAGTGTGATAGTTGTAGAAAAGCCCCTGTGTTCCCATCCCATAATTTTCTTCAACAGTGAAATGTCTCTTAACCCAGTTAATAGCTGATTGAACACGTTGATCGGTTTTATCGACATTGGCGTAGATGAAGCTCAATAGCCCGGCGTAAGTCATACTGGAGTAGGATTTTGGGTTTCCTTGATCATCCTTGCCAGCTTTGCTTTCCCCGTTGGGAGTATAGACGAAACCACCATCATTTCCTGCCCAAGCTTGGTTATTAGTTTCACTGCTATTTTGACATCTTTCCAGAAATTTAATGGCGTTGTCCCAAGTGTTTTTGTCTTCAAAACCACTTTCCTTTAGAGCTTGTAAAGCGATGTTCAAGTTGGACAGATCGTTAACTGTTTCCCGGCTACCATAACCAATTCCTCCGAAGTAAACGCTGTCTGTGTCTTGAACTTGAAGTCCTTTGATGTAGTTTTGCGCTTTTTTAATTACTACGTCGTAGGCTGGATTTTCTGCTGATGAAAGTGCCATAAGGGAAATGGAAGTATTATAGTTTGGCAGTGCTGGTTGCATATTGACATTATAGATAGCTCCGTTTGCTTGTTGTAATTTCACCAAGCCCGACATCGCGTTACGTATGAAAGCATGATTGGCTTCTTGGTACTTATTTTCGGGATGCTTAAGAAATGCTGAAATAGCCAATGCTGTGATTCCTGGATGATGGCGAAAGAAGCCATCATCATCCTGCTGTGTTTTCAACCATTCGAGTCCTCGATTAATTGAGCTTAATACTTCCTTATTTAATTCATGGTGAGAGGCAGCAACAGAAGGTGGGGAAAATTTGGACATCATCAATACTATTAATATGAATTGGATTGACCTTATTTTAATCATTTTGGAAAACCTCTTTATTGAGTATTTTGGTGTTATTAAATTTAAGTAAATGAACAGCAAGTGTTATACCAAAAACAATAAGGAGGGCGGCAATTGAACGATCGGTGGAGATTGGAACGAAGATTGTCAAGTAAATGAACAATACTGTTCAAAAATTGTTCTATTTCAAATGGGAAGTTATTTTAAGTCATCAGTTCGAATACGGGTCTAAAACTACCGACGATTTGTTGGCGGTAGTTCTTCACTGGCGGACAAAACTGATGCCAGAGTTGGTCCAGACCATCTTGAGGTAGGATGTCTAATTTTCTAAGTATCGTCAGTACAGCTGCGTATCGTGGCTCACCAAGCCCGTTTTCAATTTTTAGACCTATGCCCAGTCCTTGATTAGGTAGACCAATACCATACACACCCGCTGCTCCCGATTTTAGCACCACCTGTTTTGGAAAATGCTTCATCAAGGCAGCACAAAAACGATTTGATCCCGACATATTTTCAGGATAGTCAATCATGGCGTCACGGATATCGTTTAGTCCTTTTTGCCTTTGGGATTTTGTTATTAAGACTGGATCAGCCAAACGTGAAAAGAGCAGGGCTATTTTATCGATAGGTAATGCAAAAGTTGGAACACCGCAACCGTCAATTGCGATTCCAATATCGCTAGCCGACATATCACCAACTTCCTCCAGAGTATGGAGAATTTCTTGTTGAATTGGATGAGATAAGTCTAGATATCCTTCAATGGGAAATCCTTTAATCCGACATCCCATTAACATACCCGTGTGCTTTCCTGAACAGTTGGAGTGAATTGCAGTTGGTTGCTGACAGTTTCGAATCATGTCACGTTGAGTTGGTAGGTGTCCGGGTAGGTGTGGACCGCACTGAAGTGTCTCCTCTGTCAAACCAGTTTTTTTAAGGATCTGTCGGACCAATTTGAGGTGATAGTCCTCACCACTATGTGAAGCACACATGACTGAAATTTCGGATGGATCTAGGTTAAACTCTTCGATAGCTTGGGATTCGAGGGTCGGCAACAGCTGAAAAGGTTTAGCTGCCGATCTCATAAAGGTGACTAGTTTCGGGTTTCCAGCAGCGTATTGCAAGTTTCCTTTAGTATCTACAATAGCAATAGCCCCGCGATGGATCGTTTCTGTGATCGTTCCCCGGGTGATTTCGATAAGAGGTATTGTATCTAATGAATGCATCAGTGCACTTTAAGAACCCAAATGTTTATTTAAAGTGGATAGAATCTCCAATTTGAATCTTGCCTCCTGTGACGACTAGACAAAGGACACCACCTCGCCAAGCTGGTGTTAGTGCGTCTTGTAAACCATTGCAGGCTTCATCCATCCGTTGGCAAGGTAGGGTCTCGCCAGTGACCTGAAGAACAATTTCACCTATATGCAAATGACTACCTTTTGTATTTTCGAACGAGATGTCCTTAGTCAGCAAATTAGCTCTTCTGGTTGTCCAGGGCATTTCAACGCCTAAGTCTGCACAGGCATTTTCCCAATCTTCCTTAGATAACAAGGTTACCTGACGTTTTTCGTGCTTGCCTCGAAAGTCGCCATCTATACCTAGATCTATTGAAATATCTGCAGTATCTAGCAATTCCATAGGTGCACGCGACTTTTTCCGAATTGCAATTCCCATCAATTTTCCTTTTTGCATCGTGAAACCCCCTTATTGTATATTGTTTCGTGATCTAAAAAAATATTCTGTAACGACATCATTTGCTATCTGCGATTATGTAGGGTTGGGTCTTAGTGATATTGTATTAGTAAGAACAGTTTTCTACGGGCTGAATCTTCGATAGGAAAGCATCGCATACCAGTTTCGGCACGGTGAGTGAAATGTTATGCGAAGTTTTTAGTTGAACCTGTTGACTTTTCGGAATCGTATCTGGCGGCTGGGCATGTAATATTATATCATCTGTACCCCAGATCCAGATGAGTTTATTCAATCCAATCGATTCAAAGGTAGCTGCATCAAAATTGTTAGCTGGGTGGCGAATTGAATTTATGTTAGCATCAAGGATATAATGCGAGTCGCAATGACCTTCAATCGTAAATTTATGGTAATTTAGTGGCTTTGACAGCAACCCTCGTTTTGTGTCATAGGTTCGGATGATACTGCGTCCGATCATAGCTCCTAACTTCAAGTTTCGCATCAACTGACCAAGATGAATTGCTGCTTTGGTACCAAAGGTCAAGTAGTTCGAAAAAGCTGGAGCTTCTAAAACAATGTAGGCTGTTCGTCCGAACGTAGCTGGATACTGTTTTACTGCGTTATGGACGACTGCGCCGCCCATTGAGTGCCCCCAGATAATCCAATTTTCCAAGCCGATTTTATATTTGTTTGATAGTATTTTCAAGGCTCGGTGAATGTAATGTGCGAATACTGGAATTGTGAAGGGTTCTAGAGTGGAAGAAACTCCCCAGTTTTCGTGATCATACCCTGGATACTCTAATGCGATACTATGGTAGCCGCACTGCGCGAAGCATGTAGCCAGAGGTTGAAAGTACATTGCTGATGTTCTAATGCCATGAACGAACACGATAGCAGACGTATGATCTGATATGTTAAATGGAGCGAGGAAATAATAACGTAAGCCAACTTTTTGTCCATCGACTTCAATAGGTATTTCAGGCTTTGGCTTCAACATTAATCAGGTGATGCGACATCCCCGTTTTCGATCATGCTCAGGAGCGGTGAATCTTCGATTTCAAGCGGTAAATTGATTTTTTGACGACGACGACTGGATTCGTAGGTGGCAAATATCAATTCGGTTGCTTGTAATGCTTTTCGTCCGCTGAGTTCTGGTTCTTCACCAGTTTTGACGCATTCTATCAAGTTTAGTACCGATAGTGTTGTGTCATTATAACCTTCAGGAACAGCACCTCGAGGATCCATTGTTTCCCAATCGGATGCACCTCGAGCTAGTACACGTAATGATACTCCAGCTGCATGCACTTCGATCCTACCATGGGTACCGATAAGCCGGTTTCCCGCACCTGCTACTCCAGTACCTCCTGTACCGAGTAGGCCTTCCAAACCATTTTTCCAGCGGATCCAGGATAAACCACAACTTTCAACTGGTACGCCAAACACTCGGTGGGTTGCTGCTCCGTCAATTTGACCAATGACCCAATCTACTGGTTCATCGTTATTGTAAAAGAAGAACATGTCGAACCAGTGAGTACCCCAATCTAGCAGGTTGCCACAGGATGCCTCAACACGAATAAGATCACCGATCGTTCCATTGTGTGCTAACTCCCTTGCTCTGACGAACTCGGCTCCAAATCGGCGTTGATGACAAAATGTAATCATAACATTATTATCAAGACAGGCCTGATACTGTTTTTTAGATTCCCCCCAGGTAGGCGCCATTGGTTTTTCTGCATGGATGGCTTGGATGCCACTGTTAGCTGCATTGACGATCATGTCGGTATGCATTTCAATCCAAGTGCAAACGCTGACAAAATCAAGGTCTTCTTGATCTAGCATTTTCTGGTAGTCCTGATAAGCACTTGGTACACCAAAACTTTCGGCAAAATTGTTACAGCTATCCTCAATTGGATCAGCACAGGCAACGATATCGACATCATCTGATGCTTGGTAACCTTGGGCATGCGCGCGTCCTCGTCCACCACACCCGATGATACCAGCTTTCATTTTGGCCATAGAACTCTCCTTTTTTATTTTTAGTAATTTTGTGAGATCGTATTTACTAACGCCGTGTTGATATCGCCACGATGCAAAATCACACGATATTTAAACTTTAGAACCTCATCTCTCCTGAGAATGATGGATTCGTAATAGGTTGGTGATGGATGCAGTAAGCCATAGTTTTTAGTGTTGCGTACCCACCATGTTGTTGGATGGCGGAGATTCGAGGAAGCATCAATTATTGTAGCGCCATAAACTTGATTGTCTTCTGGATGAATTCCGGTCAAACCGCACCATTTACTCTGATTACCAAATATTTTGTCGGTATCAGTCCGACCGTTGGCGTCTAGGATTTTACCTGGAGTTAGTATGTTATCAAACCGAATAGTTAGACCACTATAGAAAAGTCCTCCACTACCAGGGTTTCCGCGTTTTAGGTCAAAGGTCACATCCTGATCGTTTGATTGAAAATCAAACGAAATATCAATAACTAAATTGTTCGGGTTTGGTGGATGTACAAAGGTCCTACGTGTTTCCGAGAGGTGTTTTATCCCCACCCAATCGGTCCAGAAATTTTCGGTGGTGAAAGAAGCTCCATTTTGATCGAATGATTGATCTTTTATCCTTTGATGAACAATCCGACCATACCCGATTGGGTCTGTATCAGGAGCTGGTTGTTCCCAAAAATTTACGCCATTAACCATTTTCCAAGCGATCCACATGCCTTGATGATGGATGTGGTCTTCTGGCTGGTTCATAGTTAAAACCGGCGAGTCTGGCAATCGGAGAGGATGCCAATATGGGCGATGCCCATCCAATGGAAAATTGTAATCCATGATGATTTCATCTTGCCACGTTAGGCGTAACACATTTTCAGCCTGATTGAGTAAAAACATAATGCTACTCCATTTTACATTCGATTCAAAATTTGCGTACCGTTGATGTTGACCGCAAGTTTATAATGTTCTTTTAGATATTGGGCGATAATTGGATGTCTTTGCTCACTAGGGATACCATCGATTCGGTCAAACCAGCCACCAGTTTTAAATATTACCAAGTTTGTTTCGTTCTTTTTTAAGTCATGAGTAACTTCCATTTGCATACTAGGCGTTGATGCGTAAGCTACCTGATGATATCGTGTTGCACTTAGCCGGTTGGCAAAGAAATAATAAGCACCTTGGCTGGTAAAGTCAAAGATCCTCTCGTTAGGTTGTGTGTGGTTTTGAATATAGGCAACGACACGAGCAATGTGTTCTGCCTGATCGGTTTGTATATTTTCCCTACCTATTCTGTTTAGTATAGGGTGTTTTTTTACTAATTCCACGTTCCGGTTCATAAATTGATTCACTCGTGAACTGAACGCGCGCACTGGATGGTGTACCTCTTGTAGATAGTAAAACATGCCAGCGCTTAGAACACAAATAAAGATGGTTACCCAAGCTCGATCCGTTTTTTGACGGATAATCCGGGCAATTCCACGTTCTATAATAAGAATACCGATTACCCATAAAAATGTCGACCCGAAAATGAGATGTCCTCCATCAGATCGACCGAGCGCAGTCCGAAAAAAAGCTGCTCCGCCCATAAGTGTGAGGAAAAGTAGGGAGCAACCTTCGCTATTCCAAACCCTCCCGTGGGTTGATCGATATACCAAATAACTAGCAACCACTACGAAGGAGACAATTGGAAGGTACCACCGAAATCCTTCACTTTTCAGGAAAACTATCCACTGATTTTGAACCGCAGGATTGTTTAGTGGTTCCAGTACGCTTGATAGCGATGGGAATCGTAACCCCCAAGTTGGGATTTGATATCGGCACTGAATCCAAGTGTTGGCAATTAAATCATCCAACGCACCATGAAAAGTGAAATAGGTTAAGATTGGTAAGCTTCCAATTAAGGCACCGCTATTATAGCATCCTAGTGGTAATAACTGCTTGGATTTAGGGATTTCTCGTCGAACTCCGTAGATCAGAAGGAAGATGTTGATTGATCCAAGCGTATACAGCCCAATTTCAGTACTGTACCAAAAAGCCAGATTAGCAAAAAAACCCGCGGTGATTAATTTCCAGCCGAAGGTTATGCTGTATTCTAAAGTGTCTCGTAGTTGTTGACGGACCCTGTTTTCTGTATTTTGAGTTGAATGGAGCCCAGGTGATGGTGCAGTTGTTTTTAGTGAGTTCCAACCAGCATATAATCCATCATGGTGATGGGTTTTCAGATAATTGGCCACCCAAGCAAAACTGATTAAAGCAAGACTATGCCTAGCTGTTACCCAATTTCCTTCTGACGAAATGATTAAGGTTAGGAAGATGGACGGAATGATGCTGAAACAGAAGAGTTGTGTGCCGAGCAAGTAAATTGCAACGTATCCGCACGGTGCTAAAAGACGCGACATTTTCCGGACACCTTCGAGAGAGACACCAAATATTTTTCCACCTAACCAGGCTAGCCCCGCATTCTGAAATAGTCCGTGTTGTAAGTAGATATCTCGAAAAGGCACGTTGCCGCGTACCATTTCGTTTAGAGGGGCTAATTGTTCACCTTCATGAAATAAATCAATCGTTGAAGAACCATGTCCGGAATAAATTAGTGAGTAGATTAGAACTGGTAGGATGAGGTATTTGAAAATTCGGAATATTGGATGACCAAATATCCTGTTGTCGGTAATATGTCCGCAGATCTGTTTTCGCTTGGTTTCTTCGATAGGGAGAGTTGGTGTCGCCTCATTTTTTTTTCTCAGCTGTATTCCAATAATTCCGATTTTAGTAATCAATACCAATGTCATCGGTAGAAGCAATCCAAACAATGGGTTTCGATTCAGATCCCAAATGCGATACCATGTCAATAGCAAAAATGAGGAAGCGAGAGCGTTTTGTTTCAGTAATAGAGTTGTTGGCTGGCGTACCCATTTGGCGACAAATTGAGAGAGGTTAATCCAGAAAAGCGTGTAGATAAATGTTGCTACTGGAATGCCAATTAGTGCCAAAAGATAGTATGAAAATTCTTGATGTTTTGGGTAATTGTTAGTACTAATCCAACCGATAATCTCTGATGTATGTGGTTGAAAAAGAAGAAACTTGTGAATCCAGAAGCCAAAGGCAGTGGCAAGCGAAAATGCTGAGGCAACGACTAAGGCATGATACGGTCGAATGTCAGATTCTCGTATCTGTTTGAGCTTGACATGTAGAAAAGATTTCCGTTCCATTCAACAGGTGGCGTGCTAGTTTGCAACGACTGATTTCATTTTGTCCAAACCAATTTTCGCTACTTCAAGCGGGTCCTGTTCCCAGTAGCTTGGGTTGAATAGTTCTAGAGAGATAACACCATTATAGCCAGAAGAACGTAGGATTGAGATCATTTGTTTAAGATCAAGAATACCATCACCTGGATAGACACGATCCGCGTCAGTTTGCATCTTTCGCGCCGGCGAGGCCGGAGCGTCGTTAAAATGGAAGACTGCTATTTTTTCGGCTGGGATTTCTCGCATGTCTTCAGTATCTCCGCCGCCACGAAAGATATGGAATGGGTCCAGGACGATAGTGCTGTCAGGATGATCTGCATTTTCGATAATTTTCCAGGCATCTTTAACTTGGTTTACACCTTGAACAAACCCGAGGAATTCCATGGCTGGTGATATACCTAATTCTCGTCCAATTTCAAGTAGTTCACGATAATTTTTTCCACCAAGTTCTAGGTTCGCTTTCTCCATTGGGGGACTGGCAACGATCCGTTGGGAGCCGATAGCAATCGCTTGATTCATGCGGTGTTTTGTTTCTTCAATTGCCTGCATGTGTTCGTCTCCGGTTGTATTTAACCAACCGTGTAAGGCAATAACTGTCGGCACAGTTAGGCCATGATCTTCTAGTGCTGATTTTACGTCAGCAAGTGAACCACCGTCCTCTTCGTATGCTGTTAGGTCATCGTTCCACAGCTCTATTGCCTCATAACCAGCTGAGGCAGCAATTTTAATTTTATCCATCAGTCCTGAAGGCCGAATAGTACTTGTGTTTAAACCAAATTTAAATTGATTCATTAATTTCTCCTGATTTTTTCTCTCCTTTAGAGGTGGATGAGGTTTGAGAGCTTTACCTCAGTGGAAGATGCCAATTTGCCATTCCGTTTTTGTTTTCAGTGTAGGCATACAAGTATTGCTAACCTAATTATAACACCACCACAGTTTTTTTTCTATTTCTAGAATTCTTAAGTTGGAGCTTAATAAATTAGCTTGCTTCGATTTTAAGTCAGTAGGTATAATGTCGCATGTATCGTTGATTTTTGCGGGCGCAAGTCCCGTTCTATAGACAAAAACGTGAGTCAAATCAGGAGATTTGATAGATAATGAGCAAGAACGACAAGATTAGGGTTGGCGTAATTGGTCCAGGAGGAGCTGGTCGCGGAAACACACTCGCATTTGCAACTCGTGATGATGTTGATTTGGTTGCTGCCGCTGATACAAGCGAGGATAGTCTCAATGCATTAGAAAACTCAATGCGGGAACAAGTCGAAGGATATAAAGAAGACAGTTTCAAACGTTACCTTGGCGATTATGAGTTTATTGAGATGTTAAATAAAGAAGACCTTGATATTGTTGGGATTTTCTCTCCGCATTCCCTACATGATCTGAATATCCGTTATGCTTTGCGAGCAGGTTGCAGTGTGATGGTTGAAAAGCCAATGGCAAACCATGTGGGGGATGCAATTGCTGTTACGAGGATGGCTATGGCAAGAGGTCTTCACTTAGTCATAGGTTATCAGCGTCATTATTCCAATACGTATCTGACTGGGAGAAAAGCAATTTCGGACGGATTGATTGGTGATATCAAGAAGTTTGATGTCTATTTGGCACAACGATGGGGTGGCGGTGGGTGGCGCGGCGATCCTAGGTTTTCCGGTGGTGGACAGCCCAACGATTCAGGAAGTCATCTACAAGATATTTTTTTGTGGATGACGGGATTTCTTCCACAAAAACTGCATGGGACCACAGACATGGTATTTGAGGATGACGAAGGGAATATCGTTCCAAAATCTGTTGAGATTAATTCCGATTCTGAAATAACTATGGATAATGGTGCTGTTGGTCGTATAAAGATTGTTGGTAACACTCATATTGGATTTGAAGAGTGGGTTATTCTGGAAGGTGATGGAGGCAAACTCGAAATTAAAAGTGGTGTTCACTACACTTCAAATGATGGGGAAACTCAGGAACTCCTATATGATCGTCCGGAAGGTTATCCGGAAAGTAAGGTTGATCAAATTGTTGGATTGGTCAAAGGTGAATACGATACAAACTATACTTCGGGGATTAATGGTATTCGTACTGCTTGGTTGACTAACTCAATAATTGAGGCTGGTAAAGGAGAGGATGAATGGAATACAGTAGATTGCGACTTACTGGTTGAACAGGAAGGTTATGACAGACAATATGTCCATAATCTTATTAAGGAATGTGAAAACAAGAACATGTATTAGGACAGAAGATGGAACAGATTATGAAAATACGAAAATTAGTGTTGTTTATGGTGATGATGTTAGCTTTTGCTATTATGTATGGATGTTTATCAACTTCTGGTGGACTCGGACAAGCGGAAAAATTTGTGGCGGAAAAAGACTATCAGGGTGCAGTAGACACTTATAATGAGATTATTCAATCCAAGTCTGGTAGTGAGCAGGGGCGGAAAGCTCAACTTGGTCTGGCTAAGCTTTATATAGAAAAAATGGATCTTCCGGAACAAGGTCTTGAAGTCTATCAAAACTTGGTTTCGGCTGCACCTGAAAGCCAAGAAGTTGCAGAAGCCCATTATAAATCTGGAATTTGCAACTTTAGAGCTGAGAAGTATGGGGAAGCTGAGAAATCTTTTAATATCGTTATAAACAAATTTTCAAGTCTGGAGTGGGCTAATAAAGCTCAATTGATGTTGGCCAAAAGCTACGAGAAAGCTGAGAATTTCGAAAAGGCTGCCGAAGTTTATGACAATTTCGCTAATCGTAACCCTAAAAATGAACGTGCTGCAACAGCCCTTATCAATAAAGCTCAGATTGAAAGAAACTACCTGAAGAATGCTGAAGAGGCAAAGAATACCTACCAGCGGGTGGTAAAGAAATATGGGTTATTGGAAGAGGCAAGTGATCAATCAAACGAGGCTAAAAGAGAATTGGAATCACTTGGCGCGGTAGTACCTGAGCCTGATAATCCGCTAGCAACTAGGGCAGGGCGTGCTTTACAGAAACAACGTGACCGACTTGAAAGGGATAAGCCACGAAATGCATCTGGTCGAAGTGCTGCTATGGGTAATGTGAAAGAGTTGCTTCAAAACTCTGGTTTTGGTGTGAGTCCAGAGGAGGTTATGTCCACTTTTGGTTCAATTCAGACCGATGATCAGGGGACTTTTTATGATGCTATGTTGATGATTGCCAACATGACCTATCAAGAGGAGAACTATCGTGATGCAGGGGCACTCTATTTCCGTGCCATAAGCCTTGCTAAAGCTGATGATGCCAAAATTGACCCTTATTCTCACGTAAGGCTTTCAATTTGCTATCGAAAACTTGGTATGCATACGCGTGCTGATGAAGTGCTGCGAAAAGCTTTAAGAAAGGACAAGGAAGTCCTGGATGTTATTATTCGATCCGGACAAAATCAATACATAAATGAAGAATATGAAAAAGCGTCTGAAACTTATAAATCAGTCTTAGGTTTTAATCGTAAGAAGGATCCTGAGATTTACTGGAAATTGAGTTTAATTTATAAAAAGACAAAAGAGCCTGAAAAAGAAATGGAATATCTGGAACGGGCAATTGTTGGTAATATGGAGTATGTGGATGCGCTGCAAAGTTTAGCAGAAGTGCTACATTACCGAATGGCTAATACTGAGAGAGCGGGATTATACCAAGATTTAGTGGATGGTAAAGGCAATACCTATGAAGTTCAGAGAGAGCTTGGGAATTTGTGTTATAAATATGCTAGTTATTCGCGTGCAAAAAACAAGTATCGTATTGCCGCGCGCAGTGTGATGCGAGAGCTTGAGAAAGCAAAGGGCGAAGCTGAAAAGCGATCTCTAACCAATTTGTACCTTGAGTCATTAGTTCATGTTGGTATGTCAGACTATAAATTCGGAAAAGAAGAAGACGCTGTTAAAATAATTGAAGGACTAGCTGAAGACTATCCCAACCATGCTCTAATCGATTATGGTCACGGACAGATTGCTTTATTGAAGGAAGATATGGAAACTGCGATTGGGTTTTTTAATTCGTCAATTGAAAAAGATCCGAGGTCTGATGCTGCACCAATTGTACTTGGAGATTACTATATGTCGGCTGGTAATACCGACAAGGCAATTGCAGTGTGGGAGAATTTCTTGCAAAACAATCGTTACCACAAGAAGCTTCGTAAACGCCTTAATCAGGCTAAGAAACCAGTCGAATAACTAACACGATGTGGAAGCGTAGTCGACAGCGTTTCGAAAAATCGCTAGTCCATCCCCTTCTTCCGGCAAGTTTTCACGTGTCCAGCGGGGATGGTTGTGCCGGATAAGGTAGCGTTCTGGATGGGGCATCATTCCTAGAATTCTTCCTGTGGGATCACAAACACCGGCAATGTTTCGATGGGATCCATTTGGGTTGTGCGGGTAGCCCGGAAGAACGTAACGGAAGACTATCTGGCCATTTGCTTCAAGCTGATCCAGAATTGTATCTGAGGCGATAAATCGCCCTTCTGCGTGTGCGACGGGTAAGTAAAGCTTGTTTTTCAACCCTTTGGTGAAGACCGATATGTTTTTGTCTGTTTGCAAATTTACCCAACGGCACTCAAATTTTGTTGATGTATTCATTGCTAATGTTGCTTGCTGATTGTTCTGTTGGGAGTTTATCCTAGGCAGAAGACCAGATCGAACTAATACTTGAAATCCGTTGCATATGCCAAGTATTAATCCTCCCCGGTCGAAAAATTCTGTAATTTTGTCGATTAACTTGAACTTCAACTCGTTGGCAAGCAGAATTCCAGCAGCGATATCGTCTCCGTATGAAAACCCACCTGGAATTGCCATGATATGGTAATCGGTAAGGTACACTTGATTATTGATTAATTGGTTTATGTGGATTAGACTTGTACCGGCGCCTGCCAATTGAAAGGCGTAATCTGTTTCATAATCACAGTTTGTTCCTGCTGTACGGAGAATTAGGACTTTGGGTTTGGCCATAGACTGTTGTCTTTACTCTGTTATTGGGTTACCAGTTGAAGGTTCCTTGCCAGCTTGCTTTAAGTTGATCAGTGGTTGTGTCAACAATTTTCTCTCCAGTAGTCATACCGTTTATGATGAATTCTTTTCCTTCGGTTACCTGACCTATTACGTTGAATGGTACGCCGATTAGCGCATGCTCGAATTCTTTCTGGTTTTTTGGGGAGATTTCAGCGATGAATCGACTGTTTGACTCTGAGAATAGAATTAATTCATCAGCATTTGTTTGGTTACTTCTAGGAACGTTGGATAAATCTAGGTTCATTCCAAACCCGCCGGCGAATGCCATCTCCGCGCATGCTACGCCAATTCCTCCTTCAGAGCAATCATGGCATGATCTAATAAGTCGCTGGTCAATAGCATGGTTCAAAGATTGGATTATACGTTTCCCTGTTTCTGGCCGAACTACTGGTACACTATTTCCGACGAAATTGTGGATGGCTGTATAGTGACTTCCCCCAATTTCGTCGTAGGTTTTGCCAATAACGTAAATCAGATTTCCCGGCGATTTGGCATCCATAGTGATTGCTTTGTCCACATCGTCGATAACACTGATTGCTGAGATGAGTAAAGTGCCAGGAATTGCTAATTGGTCTCCGGTTGAAGTGTCATGGTATTCATTATACAGACTATCCTTACCAGAAATAAATGGGGTACTATAAGCCAAGGCAATATCATAACATGCTTGTGCTGCACGAACGAGTCCTCCTAGCCGATCCGGTTTGTCAGGATTACCCCAACTGAAATTATCCAAAAGTGCGACACGATCAAAACGTCCACCGACTGAAATTACATTGCGGATTGCTTCATCAATGGCTGAAGCGGCCATGTGGTATGGGTCAATATCTCCGAACAGAGGATTTATACCGTTAGCTATAACGACTCCTTTCTTTGAACCGAGCACTGGTAGTGTTACACAGGCGTCACTTGGACCATCATTTTCTATTCCAACTAGAGGCTTAATTACCATTCCTCCTTGTACCTCATGGTCATATTGACGTATTACCCATTCCTTACTGGCGACATTTGGACAGGCGAGAATATTGTGGAGGATTTCAGTCAGGTCTTTAGGTCTCTCGAAATTAGGATTAGGGTGTATGGGCTTTTTCCAAACTGCCTGTTTGGTAATTCGAGGGATTCCATGGTGAAGAAAGTCCATACTAAGATCCGCTACAATTTGACTATCGTAATGTATTTGTAATTGCTTGGTGTCGGTGAATTTCCCTAGAACCGTAGCCTCTACAGACTCGGCTTGACAGATTTCTAAAAACGGATCAAGGTTATGTAGTGGAATAGAAATCACCATTCGTTCTTGTGCTTCTGATAGCCAGATTTCCCACGGAGCCAAACCTTCATATTTCAACGAGACATCGTCCAAATAAACTTCGGCTCCGAAATCCGATCCCATTTCACCGATAGCTGACGATAATCCACCTGCTCCACAGTCAGTGATGCAATTGTATAGGTTTAGATCTCGTGCTTGAATTAACACATCTGTAATCTTTTTCTCCACGATTGGATTGCCAATTTGGACGACACTTCCAAGGTTTTCAGACGAATCATCAAGTTCAAGCGATGAAAACGTTGCGCCATGAATGCCATCGCGACCAGTTTTCCCTCCAATAACAACAATTGCATCGCCAAGTTCAACTTTTTTTTGACACCGGTCTGCTGGGATAATACCAACATTTCCACAGTAAACAAGTGGATTTCCAGTATACCGGTAATCAAAGAGAATTGCTCCGTTTGCTGTGGGAATTCCCATTCGGTTACCATAATCTCTAACGCCAGAGACTACACCTTTAAAAACACGTTTAGGGTGAAGTGTGCCCTTAGGCAGTTGGTTATAGTCCAAACTTGGTAATCCAAAGCAGAAAACATTTGTGTTGAGAATCGGCTTTGCGCCTAAACCTGTTCCCAATGAGTCGCGAATCACACCTCCAATCCCTGTGCCTGCACCGCCGTAAGGTTCAATCGCAGATGGATGGTTGTGGGTTTCGACTTTGAAAACAAGATTGTGTTCATTATCAAATTCGATAATACCTGCATTGTCTTCAAAAACGGATACACACCAACTTTTATTTAGTTCTTCTGTTACTTGGACAATTGTTGTTTTAAGTAATCCATTTATTGTAATGGGTTGCTTTTCGTTTTCGGTATATTCGATTAAACCACGAAAAGTTTTGTGGACACAATGCTCTGACCAGGTTTGTGCCAAAGTTTCGATTTCCACGTCGGTGGGATCTCTACCCAGTCCTGCAAAGTGCGATTGAATTGCTTGCATCTCTGTCAGGTTGAGTGATAGCAACCCATTCTGACTAATACGTAACAGTTCCGTGTTATTGGCATTTTGAATAGGAATTATTTCGAAATTCATCTTAACTCTTGGTGTGTGGGCTTATTCTTCTCATAGTATATCATATGATTTGTGCCTTAATTTCGTTTGGATCCAAAATTGCGATGTACGGCAAATTTCTGTACCTTTGAGCGTAATCTAGACCGTAACCGACAACAAAGTGATTGTCAATTTCAAATCCTAGGTAGTCAATTTGCACAGGTTTTATCCTACGAGATGGTTTGTTTAGTAAGCTACAGATTTTGAGACTTGCTGGAGTTGTACGTTGAATTTCATCGATTAACGAGGTGAGGCTAAGACCTGTATCAATGATGTCTTCAATGATAATGACATCAGTATTTGCCAGATTTGGTTGGGAATTAAAAACCAAATTGGCCTCTCCAGAAGATACTGATTTATCCTCATAACTTGAGATTTGGACAAACTCACAGGTTACATCTAATGTGATAGCCCTCACGACATCAGCGAAGAAAATAATGGATCCTTTCAACACACAGACAAGCGTTGGCATTCGTGCATTGTAATCTTGAGAGATCTCTGAACCAAGTTGACGAACACGATCTTGAATCTCGGATTCACTGATTAAGATTTTCATAGGTAACATATAATACTCTTTTTGTGTTTTTATTGATCCGAAACAGATCGCTCGTTCGGTAGCCAATAACCCACATGATTTGGGTGCCGCAGACCAGCAATGGTAAGCGGTCACGCTCTGATTGTGGTACTTTGGCGTCGATAAGTAGGTCTTTTATTTTTTTTCGCCCTTTCATTCCAAAGGGATGGAAGTAATCTCCGTTACGGCGGTTGCGGACATAGAGTGGAAGTCGGCTAATATTCCAGTCAAAGACTGCTGCAAACTTGCCATTAGGATAGTTTGTAGGTAAGTCGTTTTTTACTGTAGTTGAAATTCTTCCATGAATTGCAGGGAGATCAGTAATATCTGAGACAGTAACCTCATATTGAAATGTATCAGTTTGGGAAGGAGATTGGTCCAGCATCAATTGGTTGTAAGCACGAGAGAAAATTAGGTTATTTGGTAGGTGAACTCTGCCGTTTGGCAAATGACCGTTAATCAAGTCAATCATAGCTTCAATGTGTTTATAATAGAAATCTTTGGTGTGCCCCATTTGTTCTATCATAGCCAATCGAAGAATTCGACGTTGAATAGCGGGATGGTGGTTGAGAAATTTATTTCGGTCTAGTATGCTGTCTCTAGTTTTGCACGTATCAAAAGCTGTAGTAGCAATCGTATCCATAAAATCCGATTCTAATTGAAAAATCTCGGCCACCCGGTTTAGGGCTTCTTGAATATTAGGATTGTAGCTCTCTTTGAGATGCGGTATTAGGTCAATCCGAATTCGGTTTCTCAAGTAACTTCGATCCATATTTGATTCATCAAGGCATGGTGTTAAATCTAACGAATCGGTGAATTCTTCAATCTCAGTGCGCGAAGAGGTAAGGAGTGGTCGGATGAATTTGCCTTCCCTCACCTTAAGCATCCCTTGGAGTCCTGTTGTACCTGAGCCGCGGAAGAGACGCATTAGAACTGTTTCAGCTTGGTCTTCAAGGTGGTGGCCGAGCGCGATTTTTGACGCGCCTATTTGATTGGAAACTTGCTCAAGGAATTGATATCTGGCTTGTCGAGCACTCGCTTCGGAAGCGCTTGGTAAAGAAATTTCTCTAACTGTCACCGAAAGATTCAAGTTTTGGGCCTGTTGACAAACGTAAGTTGTGTCCTTAGTAGCGTTAGATCTTAGGCCGTGATTTAAATGTGCGATGTGGAGACGACAGCCAAGTTGGCTTTTTAAATTATTGAGCGAGTGGAGTAATGCTAGTGAATCTGGCCCTCCAGAAACAGCGACAAGAACAGTTTCCCCAGAGGAAATCATATTGTGTTTGTATATGAACTGACATATACGATGAGAAAACCGCTCGGGAATATTCCTCATGTTATGGAAGGATTGCCGGCAGGGAGACTCGAACTCCCAACCTCACGATTATGAGTCGTACGCTCTAACCAGTTGAGCTACACCGGCAGGCAAAAGAAATGGGGAAACGTGTTTCAATTATGCTCCCCCATTTCCCAAATTGCAGGGGCAGGATTCGAACCTGCGACCTCCGGGTTATGAGCCCGACGAGCTACCAGACTGCTCTACCCTGCGACAAGTTCACGCTGAGTGGTGGGCGAGAAGGGACTTGAACCCTTAAGCTCGTATTAGGAGCGACGGATTTTAAGTCCGTTGTGTTTACCAATTTCACCACTCGCCCTTTATGTTAGGCCGGTAAACAGATGGTAAATAATAAATTATCGTGCTTAGATTTGTCAACTTTTTTTTAGTAATGTAGAATGCGATATGTTCGTTCATTGGGTTTGCTATATCCATATTGGCGAACAAGGCGTTCTCGTGTTAGCGGATCCGTCTGCAAATTGGCAAATTCTATCTTTAATTGATCCCATCTTTCTTCGAGGTCAGCAATGTCCTGTGAATAAGATTTTTGGGCATAAATCGCTTTACGCCATCTACTGAATTCATCGAAAGAACAGCGTAAGTTTATTAAAAATAGCAGCGTGGCAATGATAACAAGACATGATTGGATAATTCTCATAAGGTTTCCTCGTCCACCATTTCTGTTATTGGAGGTTGTAAAACACGTCTTTCCCTTTAAAGACAACGTGATCGCCAAGTTCTTCCTCGATTCGGAGGAGTTGATTGTATTTACAAACGCGGTCGGTTCGACAAAGCGAACCGGTCTTAATTTGGCCCGCGTTAGTTGCAACAGCAATATCGGAAATCGTTGTATCCTCGGTTTCACCCGATCTGTGTGATATTACAGCAGTGTAGTTGAAACGTTTTGCTAATTCAATGGCCTCAAGTGTCTCAGTCAGAGACCCAATCTGATTAACCTTGACCAAAATTGCATTTCCAACCTCACGTTCAATTCCTTGTTTTAGCCGATTGGTGTTGGTTACAAAAAGGTCGTCTCCCACAAGTTGTACTCTATCGCCAATGGCATCTGTTAACATTTTCCATCCATCCCAGTCATCTTCGGCCATACCATCCTCAATTGAAATAATTGGATATTTCTTGGAAAGCGCAACGTAAAACTCTACCATTTCTTCTGGTGACTTTTCGGGTTTTGATTCTGCTTCAAGTATATAGGTTCCGTCTTGATAGAATTCGCTGGATGCTGGGTCTAAAGCAATCAGGATATCATCGCCGGGTTGATATTTTGCTAGTTCAATAGCTTCAATAATTACTTGTAAAGCTTCTTCATTAGAACCTAGGTTGGGCGCAAATCCTCCTTCATCACCAACAGCAGTATTGTAATTTTTAGCTTTCAATACTGATTTGAGACTGTGAAAGATCTCGGTTCCGATCCGTAATGCTTGGCTAAACGTTTCCGATCCGACTGGCATGATCATAAATTCTTGTAAATCAACATTATTATCCGCGTGTGAACCACCGTTTAGGATATTCATCATTGGTAACGGAAGTTCCTTAGCATTGGTTCCACCAATATATTTGTAGAGTGGCAGATTCAGACTGTGTGCTGCTGCTTTTGCCGCTGCTAGAGAAACTCCTAATATTGCGTTAGCCCCTAAATTTTCTTTGTTTGGGGTGCCATCTAGATCAATCATTGTCTGATCGATGGTTCCTTGGTCAAGAGCATTTGTTCCAACTAATGCGTCAGCGATAACTGAATTGATATTTTGTATTGCCTTCCTAACTCCTTTGCCGAGGTATCGATCAGCATCTTCATCCCGAAGTTCGACAGCTTCATGTTCGCCGGTTGATGCTCCGGATGGAACGGCTGCTCGTCCAAATGCTCCTGATTCTAAAACAATATCTACTTCTACAGTCGGGTTACCGCGCGAGTCGAGTATTTCCCTCCCATGAATCTTCACAATATTTGGCATTTAAATCTCCTAAAAATCAAAAATTATTCCAAAGTTCAAAATTATCGGTCAGAATATCGGGACCATCTGAAAGAATTGCGACCGTGTGTTCAAAATGTGCAGACAAACTCAAATCAGCTGTAACTGCAGTCCAACCGTCCTCTAGTACAACTGATTGACTAGTTCCAATGTTAATCATTGGTTCAATTGCTAGTACCATGCCTGGTTTTAAACGGATTCCTGTACCTGGTTCTCCGTAATTTGGCACCTGTGGAGCTTCATGCATTTGACGCCCAATTCCATGACCAACAAAGTCACGTGCGACTGAAAACCCTTGGTTTTCAACGTAAGACTGAATAGCGTGGCACACATCACCAAGACGATTGCCGGACTTAGCTTGGTCAATTGCCTCATATAATGAAGCTTTTGTAATCTCGCGAAGCTTTTGTGCTTGATCGGAGATTTTGCCTACGGCAAACGTAAAAGCGTTGTCACCATGAAATCCATCTAAGAAAATAGCGGTATCAATACTAACAATGTCACCTGCTTTTAAGATCCTGTCTTTATGTGGGATGCCATGTACAATCTCTTCATTAATTGAGGCACATATTGTTGCTGGATACGGAGGGTGATTTGGTAGTTTATAGTCTAGAAATGAAGATTCACCACCGAGTTCCTTAATTGTTTTTCGGCATATCTGATCTAATTGGTAAGTGGAAATATTTGGTTCTATTGCTTCTCCGATGCGTTGAAGCAAAATTGAGGCCGCCTTCCCACTTTTTCTCATGGTCTCAACATGAGCTTTTGATTTGAGCTTAATTTTCCTCATTAGATGGTTCTAGCTTCCTTGGTCTTATGCGATTTGCTTTACCCACAAGTGTTTAAGTGCACTTGTGACAATGCGGAAAGGTGAGAAGTTAACTGGAATCATTGGTGGGAATTCGAAGTTGGAAACCGAAACGTCACATAAACCATGACCGAGAATCTCGATTTGATTAAGGTCAGCTACTCCAAAACCAATTTCGCGTGCGGCTTGAATTATATCAAATTCCTCTGCTGGTAAACCGACGATTTCACAATGCACACGGTCTAGCGCTACTACATCCGTGCCTCCAGTCAATATGCCAAGTGGATAAGAGGATCCCGATCCGGGGCCGGGACCTTCCATTGCCAAGATACCATCGACAATTGTAAGTTGAGGGGCAACCAACTCTGCGTATTCAACCAGCATTTTCCCAAAAGTCCGTCGGTTTTTACCGCACCACAAGTGTAACCTTGACTTTAATTTTCCGGGCACACATCCAAACAGGTTTTTAATGGCTACGGTAAGCTGCATCTGTTTGTGGCTCTTGAATTTCGGGACATTGATTACCACGTCTGCGTCGATGACCTCTTTGGCGATTTTATATGATCGCATACTATAGTGTGGTTTAGGTGTTATTTTGACAGATGTGCTCCAATTAATAATAGGAACTCCCATTTGATCGGCGACTTCCAATAGTCCGGAACGGCGGGCTACTGTTGATACATTTCCTAATGCTGGAGAATCGCCGATAATCGGTTTCCCTCCAACTGATTGGACCTGATCAATTATCGATTTGATCACTGTAAAGTGTGTTGAGGGGATATCACCAACACAAGCTGCTTTAAGTAAATTTGGTTTGATGAGTACTAGATTTCCCGGTTTAACGTATTGGCTGATTCCTCCTAAGTAATCCAAGAGTTCGTTTAGGGCATTGTCGACGGCTTGCTGATCATAATTTGAGCATTTGACTATTGCAACAGTTTCAGGCATTATTTTTCTTCAAGTGATTACGTTTCCAATTAGGGTATGTGCAGAAGCCGTGTGAACTTTGACATTTACAGTATCACCAATTTGGGTGTTCTGTCGTGGAAAAACAGTAGCTTTAAAAGTATCATCTTTTCCAAAGTAATCTGACTTGGATTTGCGCGATTCGCCTTCGACTAGAATCTCTACAGTTTGACCAACTCGTTCCTGATTAATTTCGTGTGAAATATGGTATTGCAGATCTATAATAGTTTGTAAACGTCGTATTTTCTCTTCTTCTGGGACATTGTCTTCTAGTGTTCGATTGGCAAGAGTCCCATTTCGATCTGAGTATTTGAACATAAATGCTGAGTCATAGCGGATCTCATTTATCAAGTCGTGTGTTTTTTGGAAATCCTCTTCGGTTTCGCCGCAAAAGCCGACAATAATATCTGTGGAAATGGCCAAATTCGGAATTTGGTTGCGAAGATCAAATACAAGTTCTCGATATTCATCGACAGTGTAGGTTCTGTGCATGTCGGACAAGATTCTTGTCGATCCAGATTGTAAAGGTAAGTGGATTTGTTTACAGACTTTTTCGCAGCTTACTATCGCGTCAATCATTGGTTTTGTAGCGTCGCTGGGGTGTGGGGATGTAAAGCGAATTCGTTCAATTCCTTCGACTTGATTGATAGCGAAAAGCAAGTCTCCGAAATTATGAGTGCCGTCGTAGTATGAATTTACTGTTTGTCCCAACAAAACGACTTCTTTAAAACCGTCATCTACAAGGGATTTTACTTCTTGAACCAACGTAGGAACAGATAGGCTTCGCTCTCGTCCCCGTGTAAATGGGACCACACAAAAGGTGCACATCTTGTCACAACCTCGTTGAATAGTTAACCACGCTCGAATGCCATCTTTTCGAATCGGAGCTACGTCAGCATAATCCTCTGATTTATCAAGTCTCAAATTCACAAATGCATCTTTTGAATTGATGGAAGCGATAGCTTGTGGTAGGCTTCGGTAAGCGTCTGGCCCAAGAACCAAATCAATATACGGTGCAGCATCAAGAAGCAGTGTTCGCATATGTTGTGCCATGCATCCGCAGATTCCTAGGATCATCTTTGGATTTCGGCGTTTAATGGCATTTAAATGTTTAAGTCGATTTAGGACTTTTTCCTCGGCGTTTTCTCGAATTGCACAAGTGTTTATCAAAACAACATTAGCTGAATTGGCATCATCTATTATCTGGTATCCGGCCCTTGTCAGGATTCCTGCCATTAACTCGCTATCACTGACGTTCATTTGGCAGCCATAAGTCTCAATGTAGACCGACTCGTTTGATTGATGCGGATCTGGTTGGAGCTTGGGAATTGATGCGCTCTTATACAAGGGCAAAGGGTTTTTCATTTTACGTATTCCTCGTAGCATTTCCATAAATCAAACGTGAACAGGTCTTCAAGGTGGATTAGAACTCGGTACCTCAGGTGCAGCGATTCATTAGCTTTAATCGTGTATGGTTCGTCCATGGTAAGTGAGGGGGAAATAAAGCCGAAACTTTCATCGAGCGCAATAAATTTTGTTGGGTATCGTGGGTTGGATGGATGGTCGAAAATTGCTGTTCCTACCGTTATATTGTCTGCTAAACCGAGGAAATCGCACCATGAAGCTGGTTTGTTGTTTGCTTCCCATTCTCCGATACGGCTGTCTGAGTTGATTAATTTTTGTCTTTCTCGGTAAGATGACCGATAGCATAAACCATAACTGCTTTTGCTTGCCGCTAAAAGAATATCTTCTGATGGGGGATGAAACGAGAAATTAAGGTCGATAATATGCTGATCGGTCAGGGGTTCGTGAACAATTATCTCACTGGTTTGCTCAATTAGTATTTTTTCGTCTGCCGTAGACCAATTACTTATACTGATAATTTTTGCGGAGCATTCTGAAATCTCCTGGTTTTGAAATTTATCGTGCGTAATTCTGCCTTCGTTCCCTGTCCAGAAATCGATGCCGTTTACGTTGCTCCACCCGAACCAAAGTCCATGATGATTAACGTTATCTTCGGGTGTATTATTTGTAACACTTTTTGCATTAGGTGCATTGACCGGATGAAAGTACGGTTTGCACAGATCGCTATGGTAATTGTAAGTCAGAATCAGGTCTGAATCATTAAAGATAGACAGAGATGATCCAACCTCTTCATGAAAAGATAGAGCCACTTTATTCACTTATGTCTACAATTGCGGACACACTGACAAACGCGAAATATCAGATTGTTTTCTGCGTCTCAATTTAGCTGAAATAATCGCAATATTATACTGTTTCGATTGGTCTCGTGCAAGCAAACGAATATGCAACACTGTTAGCTTGATGGGGTTGGTCTGTGTTGACCTGATTTGTGCGGGATGATATAATCCGAGGGAGCTGGAATTGTTAATTTGTTCAGAGGATATATTGGATACTCTTTATTCAGTAAATGGCAAATAGGTAATGGAGCTAAGAAAATTTTTTCGGTCAGACCTTGCGGGACTCAACCCTTATCACGTGGAACAGCCTGACCACTGTGTGAAATTGGATGCCAATGAGTCGCCTTTTGGCCTGCCAAAGGGAATTTTAAAGGAAATTTTAAAGGAAATTGGAAAATTAAATTTTCATCGTTATCCTGACCCGCGTGCCGATCGGCTTAGAACTGCAATATCTGAAATGATTAACGTTGATAAGGATCTGATCGTAGTTGGTAATGGATCAGATGAGCTGATCAGCTACATTTTTCAGATATTTGCTAAGCCTGATGTGCAGGCTTTGTTTCCAAGTCCAACCTTTTCGATGTACCGAATTTTCGCTCAGATTTGTGGAATACCGTTTACTGAAATACCACTTGGCTCAAATTTCGAACTGATAGACGAAACATGGCAATCATGTCTTGATCAATACATCAAGAACCTGGTCTTTTTGGCTTATCCAAATAACCCGACTGGAAATCTGTTTTCGGAGGATATCCTTCACAAAATTCTGTCGCGTTCGGATACCATTTTAATTCTGGATGAAGCCTACTGCGAATTTTCAGGGAAATCATTACTCAGTCGAGTCCATCAGCATCCGAATTTGATCTTGACTCGCACATTTTCTAAAGCTTATGGGTTAGCGGGGATTCGTTGTGGTTATCTGGTAGCACATCCGGATATTGTATCTGAGGTCAACAAAGTCCGGATGCCTTATAATTTGAATAGCTTTTCGCAGACTGTTGCCATGTTGATGATTAAGTATAGGGAGAATCTTAGGCTCCACATAAAATCGATTTTAGAGGAACGAAAACGAGTCTATGATCGGCTGGTTAAAATAGATTGGTGTCAACCAACACCGACGGATTCTAATTTTATCCTTTTCCGAACTCGAAAACCTGCAAACTTGGTATTTCATAAAGTATTAAGCCACGGTGTGCTAATCCGAAATCTCAATCGTCCTGGGCTACTCGAAGATTGTCTGCGCGTGACAATTGGTACGACTGAAGAAAATAATCAGTTTCTAAACGCAATTACTGATGATTTCGGTGAGCAAGTCTGATACAGTGGCTTATGGAAGGTCAAGTTCAAAATTTGTCACATGTAAACGTGTAATGTTTCTCTAGTGGTCTAAACTTCCATGTAACGTTTGATAGGTAACAAACTGCCGATCAAACCAAGCAAAGTACCAATGAGGATGATAGAAAGAAATTGAGTTGGTGTAATAAATTCGATGTCGCCTATTTGCTGCGAGAACAGCAGATAGAATGTCAGGTACATTCCTGATAATCCCAATATGCTGCCGATGAAGCCCAGAAAGATTCCTTGGGTGACCAACGGCAGAATAATATACAAGTGTCCTGCGCCGACCATTCTCAAGATCTTAATTTCTTCTCTCCTAAAATAAACGGTCAGCATAATTGAGAATGAAACAATTACAACTGAAGATCCTCCCATCAATATACTAAATATTAAGATGACCGTTTCTGCCTTATTGATGAAATTTGAACTATATTGTTCATAGGTTACGTCTTCAACACCTGCAAGCCCACCGATCCAACCGGCGATATCTGGAAGGGTATTCGGATCGAGAATAAGCTCGTTCAAGTGGATTTCAAATGAGGCGGGAAGTGGATTTATATCTGCAAAGCCTTCCATAATAGCCTGACTATATTTTCCGAATGTATCTTGGCTTTTTTTAAGTGCTGCTTCTTTTGAAACGTAAGTAATATTGGTGATTTCATTTGCTCTTTGGAGATCTGTGCGTAGTTTATTGAATGTTTCCATATCTAAATCGTCTTCTAGAAAGGCGATGATTGGAGCATCTTCTTTAAGGGTTGCCATTTCTCTGTGCAAGTAGTTTCGAATAATAGTCAGGTTACTCAGAATGATTACGGTAAGTGTAATAATGATGATGCTGAGTAAACTGACTATCCCACCATGTCGAATGTTGGAAACAGATTCCTCAAACCAATATTTAGTCATGTTAGAAATAAGATCTACTTAGTCCGTTACCAACCCCAAAGGCGTTATAAGGTACACCTACTGGTAGGCTACGGAATCCCCACGTCTCAGTTGTCGCATCGTAGCCAAGACCAACTGCAACTGCTGGGTCAGCCAGTAAATTAAGTTGGAATGTGAAATCTTGTCGCACATTATTATAGGGAGGTCTACGTTTGATTCCAACACGGTGCCACGAGATTCGGAGGTCCCAGACGTTCAAGTTGCGACGTAGTGTCATGCGTTGTGAATAGAACTGTTTTTCAATCCAATCGTAGTCCGCTCCTAAATCGATTTCAATCAACGAATTAGGTCGGAACTGAAAACTGAAGTTAATTCGACGGGACGCACGAGATATTCTTTTACTAAATGAGTTACCAAGCGAAAAATCCCATTTTTCTCGTCGATAGCTAACATTTGACCTAAACCCAACTTGTTTGAATCGCTTTTTATCGAGTTCGGATTCATTTGGATCGTGTGTCGTACGAATTATGATATTCATCTTCTGGCTGGCTAATGGCGTAATTGTTATGTCGCTTTCAATGAAATCATACTGCCGATTCCATTCAGCAGCGTAATCAGTATAGTCTGCTCGTAACCGTGTTCGGAACTGGAGGATTCGTAACGGCGTTTTGTTTTTTTTCGTTTTAATCTCAATACTAGTATCGAAGCGGTAGGTCAGATCCTTTGCTTCGTAGAAATAGGTACTTGGTCCAAATGGATATAAGTTGTCTTCACGGTCGACAGCTGGAGCGTAGCTGGCAGAGACAGTGGAATTCATTTGGTGCCTCATTCGTCTAGTACCCGGAATAAAGCTGATGTCATAAATTCGAAACAGAATATTGCTGATATCAGCTTGTACGTCGTAAACCCGACGAAGTATGTGTTGGTTTCCTTCGCGGTCTTTATCATGCCAAACGAAATTAGTATTTAGATTCAGATCCAGTTTTGCTTCACGAGTCGATGATACTTTTAGCGTCGACTGTTTTCGAACGTCGAAACCAACGACTCCTGCGAGCAAGTATACATTTTTCTCTTCCTGATATCGATCGCGGAAAAAATTTCCAAGGTTCAAGTCCAGATCAAAGCTGGCATTTTCCAAGGTCGGAAAGCTTAAGAGAGACAGAATTGGCGTGTCGGTATTGACTTTATCTGCTATTTTAACCATTCGGTCATTGATATTTTTGAATATTGGTAAATTACTAACTCGCATTCGGGATAAGGAAATGTTTGCTTCTGGAAGTTTCTGCAGAGTGCTTGAGCCTTCACCGGTTAGATCGAGGCTGTGGTTTACCTGAAGTCTACCCAGAAACTCACCAATTGTTTGTGTTGAGAACGTCAGGTTGCCGTCATCATCAGTATCCAGTTCATCGATTGCTGAGAATGCGGATCCCCAAGTAAACATACCAAACGAATCGATTGCTGATTCTGAATCTCCGAATCCTTCCTTATAATTTTCAGATTGCAATTCGACGCGCCCCATGAAATTCAGTGGTTTTCGGCCTTCTTCTCGATTGTCCCATGGTGTGTAGATACTGTGGTAATGCCCCCAGCGTAAGGCAGTTCGTTGTCCAATTCGAGTTGCTTCTTCTCGTGAAAAGGAGTATTGATCATTAGTGTAGAAGAATAAATCCCCACGGTAAGTTCGCTTTTTCTTAACATTAATTAGATGATACCCTTTTTTACTTTCAATAACGTTGCTTGATTCACCCCGATCGAGTTGTTGTGCTTCTCGTGTAACTGCACGTTCGTGTTCCCACCGACCTTTAAATCCGTGTTTCGTATAGGTTTTAACTTTTTCTTTCTGTTCTTCATCTTGACCTGTTTCTTTTGACTCGAGCGCTTTTTTTTCAGTCTCTGCTTTTTTTACTTGGCGTTTTTCAAACTCCTCGATCATAGATTTTCCAACCTTGTTCTCGAATTCACGTGCGATCTCATCGAAAGATGGAGTTTCTTCTTTTTCAATAAGTTGGAAAATATAGATACCTTGATCTGTCATCACAGTTGGTGTTACTTCACCCAGCGTTTCGAGACGGCGGACTGAATACTTCCATTGGCTGTCCATTTCATTGAGTGGGATCATAGCCCCATTATTTGCGTCAGAAACTTCTGCTTCCTCGAATTCGTTTGCAAGTAGTGAAAGATTTTCACCTGCAGCAGCACGTTCCTGTATTTTCTCAGCCGTTTCTCTAGTATTTTCTCGTGTTTTTTCGCTAGGGCTAATATTGATGTCAATACGGCGTAGCGAAATCTCGTGCTCACCATAAATATCGAGAATGTGGTCAACCTTCAAGATATGGAATCCGTGGTCTGTTTGCAATATCTGGCTGGTTTCACCTACTTTGAGCGCGAAGGCTGCTTCTTCCAGAACTGGATCGAGCCTTAATTTACCTTCCTGATTTCTTTCCCCTCGAACCAGAAACCCTAGATCTCCTCCTTGGTAACGGGTTTGATCATCGTCGGAGTTAGTCTCGGCAATTTTTCCAAAATCAGCGTTTTCAGCCTGTAGTTTAGCGTGGACTTCTTGTATCTTTGTGTGGGCCCGTTTGACATCTTCTTCTGTAATCATATATTCAAAAAATAACTGACGAAGCTTGTAATGATTAAACTCTCCGTCTAATCGATCGACAAGTTCTGATGCGAGATCCCTTAACTTAACTTTTTCACTCGGTGTTGCATCTGGCAGAAATGGAATAAATATCTCATCGAATCCAACATCATTGACGCGATATCCACCGTCAGTACCGCCTCCTCGTCCACGACGAGAACTTTGATCGAACATAATTGATCCGTTAAGTCTCCGACGTCGAGAAATGGGTAGTTCGATACTCATAAACGGTCCTTGGTAACTGTCTGTGCCCAGTCTGAAGATAATTTTTGCCTGTTTGTCTTTGCGAAGGTCCCGACGATAGGCAGGAAAATAGAAAAGTGGAAATCCACCAATTCTCAGTATAACGTGTTTGGCAATGAGTTCTTTGTTGGTTTTAACGATGATTTTCGAAGCCAAAAAATCGTAGTGTGGGTATTTCAATGGACTACTAGTAATTGATCCTCCGCGTATATAGGATTCATTCTCCCCGATTTTAAAAATCTCTTTGCCTCGATAGTACCACGGTTCGCTGTAGGTAAATCCTTCATGAACAACACCTTCTTTGGTTGTCATATTGTAAATTAGCTTGTTCGAGAAGGTCTCCTCATCACCAACGACCAGTTTCACGTTCCCGTAAGCTTTTACCATGTCCTTGTCAAAGTCAGCCCAAATATGGTCTGATCGAAGTACAATTTCTTCTGTTTTTACCAATGCTTGTCCGTGGATTTCTACAAGGTTTTTGTTCACAATAAGGTTTTGGCCTTTACCAATAATGCGGTCTTTTTCTCCGGAAGCGTTTTCTGGATCTAGACGGGCTGGTGGTTTCTCTCGCAAAGCTTCTGTCTTACGAGTGGCATTCTCAGTCGTTTTTTCGCTGATTTCAGTGTCAATTGGGGGGGTAGGTGGAACGGTGTTTTGGGATCGGACTCCAGTTGATAAACAGAGGAGTATGCTTAAGAAAACAGCTGAATACGTGAGTTGAGAGCGACAGAAACGAATGTAGGGTTGACCTATGAGTTTGACCTGATAAGAGGTTTTTTTCTTTTTAAATTCCCATTTGTTATGTAACTGGAATAAGCAAATCAATTGTTGTTCCTGCTTATTCAACTGTGTTTTTGCACGGTTCACTCGATGATCTTGATGAAGGCTATACTTCGAAGAAGGTCTGTGTAGGCTTTCCACTCATCTTGAAATTTTTTTTCGCGTAAGAGAGTTCGGATTTGATCCTTTTCTGTTTGTGTGAGTTTAGAAGGAAGGCGACTGTCAACTTTAAAAATGTGGATGCCTGACGAAGTTTTTACAGGTTTACTGTATTCTCCTTTCCCAAGTTTCTCGATCACAGGGCGAATGTTGAGCGTCAAATCGTCCAGTGAATGGGGACCAAGATCTCCGCCATTTTCTTTTGTCTTAGTATCGTCAGAAAAATTTTGGGCTAAGATAGAAAAATCTTCGCCTTGATCCAATTTTTCAATGATAGTTTCTACAGTATTATTGGTGATATTAACCGAATCTTCATTAATTTCGAAGGGCACGTTGAGGTGACGAAAAGCAATATTTTCATTGCTCTTGCTTTCGATTTTGAAAACATAGAATCCTTCAGGACTTTCAATTGGCTCGCTGACTTTATTTGCTTCTAGTGTTGTCAATGCAGTTAAAAAAGGTTCGGAAAGCTTCTTGACTTCAGAAATGGGAATCTCTACCAAAGAAGCAACCTTATCTTCAGTAATTGTATCTTTGATAATTTGCTTGGCCAGAGTTTCAAAATCTTCACCATTTTTAACAGCGATTATAAATTCATTCAATGTGCTGATTGTTTTTTGACGATCGATTTCAGTTGGCTGAAAAGCGATGAAAATGTGCCTTAAGTTGATGAGATCGCTTTTCTTATCGAATTGGTCTCGGTTTTCGTCAAAGAACTTCTGGACATCAGAGTCGCGAACTTGTAATTTGGGTAGAATTCGCTGCATTACAAGTCGTTCCGCCATTAGATTCCGTTTGGTTTGTTCACGATAAGACATTGTTGTGAACCCTTCACGTTTCAGTTGGTTAAGAAACTCTTCTTCGTTTGTAATTTTTGTCTGATCTTTGAAGTTTTGTATTGCAAGATCTATCTCTTCTTCGGTGACCTCAATTTTAAGAGTTAACGCAGTTTCGACCAGTAGCATCTGACGGATGAATTGATCAAGCAATTGAAGTCGGTCTTTATCGGCTTGTTGACTTGCTTCTTGTTCACTGAAGTTATAGAAACGCTGGAGTTCCATTGCTCGTTGTTTTACCAGCGCTTCTATCTCCCAAGCAGTAATTACTTCATCGTTCACAAAGCCAATAATGCGGTCGAATGTTCGACCATGCGCTATGTGAATTAAAGAAGCGAAAATAACAATCATCAAACCAGTTTTTTTAAGGCGAGATTGGTATTTTTTAGAATTTAGCATATTCTCTCGACGTGATTTATTCAGTTTCGCCAGATGAACCTTCTTGTTCTTCGTTTGATTCTTCGGTACCTGTTTCCGTTGGAGTTTCTGGATCATCGGGTTCGATTTCTAGTTCAACTGGAACTTGAATGAGGTCTTCATGAACCTTGACCTGAGCTTTGTCTCGGAGGTTGGAAAGCCAGCTTTCTAGCAGTTTTTCCCGTTTATCCTGTTCTGCACTACTCTCAACACTATCGCGAACTTCTTCGAAAGGTTGTTGGCGTTCCGCTTTCTCTTCTTCTTTTCGGAATATCATGAAATAGGGTTCTCCACGTACTTCTGCGTGAATGACCTCGTCATGGGTTTTCCCAATCTCAAGGGCAAAAGCGGCATCAACAAAAGGTTTGACGACATCAGAGAAACTGTTGTAGGTGATAAAACCGGTATTTCCCGGATCCTCTGGATCTGCTCCAGGTCCTTCAAGTTCGCCGCGGTCCGATAGCGTCTGAGCTAACTCTTTAATATCAGCGCCATCTTCTATTATTTGTTGGAAAGTTTCATTTGCCCGCTCTTCGTTTTTAACAGTGATACAAGTTAATCGAACCTGTTCCGGATCGATGTATTCCTCTTTGTTTTCTTCGTAGTAAAGTCTAAGATCGTCTTCAGTGAGCTTTATCTTTTGTTCGACTTCAAGATCAGTTATTTTTTCCAGCATCAGTTCTTGAAGATAATCTTGGATTTTTTCTTGGATCTCTTCGTTTTCTTGCAGATCATTATCTTGGGCAATCATTAGGATCAGACGGCTCTCGGCCATAAGTGTCATATATTCTTCAAGGCCTTCTTTAGTCTCTTGGTACTGTTCCTGTTTGTACTCAGGTAGTTCAGAAATTTCTTGCATCATTTCTTCAAGTGTAATATGATGCTTTGCGCCATTCCAATCGAATTCTGCAATTATTGTCCCTTCAATCTTTTCGGTTTTACTGCCACAACCGATTAAAAGAGTCCCAGTTAATAGTAAGCAAAAAAATGCGATAATCCTATTCATTGTCGGTCTCCTTTTCTGTTTTCTCATTAGTTTCTTCGTTGTCATCAGAGCTCTCACCTTCGTCATTTTCTTCACTTGTTTTTACTGTAGATTCAGGAATGCGGTCAGGGTATTTCCTGAGGTTTCCCTTTCCTGTTACTTCCTCAACCCACTCAAGAATGCGCTCACGTTTCTTTTCCCTTTCAATAGTTCTTTCAATTTGATCTTTTACTTCTTCAAAAGTTTCCTGTCGTTCTGGATGGAATTCCTCCTTGCGAAAGATCATATAATAATATTCATCCCCATATTCGACTTCTACAAGCTCTTCGGTCATCTCTCCAACTTTCAGCTCAAATACACCATCAATGAAGGGCCGCCAGCTTTCCGAGACATCTTTGTCGAAAAAACCTGTATCTCCTGGATTTTCCTGCCCCGAACCCGGGCCTTCAAGCTTGTTTTCTTCCGAAAGTTTCTTCGCTATATCAATAATATCAGTGCCTGCTGTTATTTGATCAAGCATTTCTTGAGCAAGTTCGTCATCCTCTTTTATGCTTATACAGGTAGCGCGCACCTCTTCGGCCACGATATAATCATCCGAGTGTTCTTGGTAATAGTTCTGGAGCTCCTGTTCCGAGTAGGATACTTTCTCGTCTACTTCGATCTTTGTGAGTTGTTCAACCATTAACTGATGACGATAATCTTCAACTTTTTCAAGTAGCTCTTTATTGTCATTAAAACCATTCTGTTTTGCATTGAGCAATTGCAGTTTCTCATTGATAAATTCATTAAGAAACTCAATTTTGTCAGATATAGTTCTATTGACGTTTTCTTGTCGATAGGTAGGTAGTTTTTCAATTTCTGCTTCTAGATCTTCGACAGTAATTTTTTGGACTTTCCCATTCCAGGTAAATTCTGCCACGACCTCTGTCGCATGAGTTGAAGTGTTGAGGTAAACCAATAGAAACAATAAGAAAACTATATTAGTGAAACCATATTTTAACAATTTTTCCTCCGTAGTGTAGTGTCTAAGCTCCTTCGTGTAAAGTTAACAAAGGGTTGCTTATGTGTTGTTTTAACTGCTTTGAAGTTTTTTTAAAATACTCCTAATTACCAAGATAAGGCTTCTTCCACTTAAACCTCTTGAATCAATTTGTAGCCGAGACGGTGGTATGAGGGAAATTCGTTTATCTTGTTGAATGAGTACAATTATTTGTTGTGGATTGATCTGAGTCCTTTCTGGGTTGAAAGTGATGTTGATTTTATCCTTACCTGCAGATATTCTCTCGATTCCAATTTCTTGACAATGGTGTTTCAATTCAGCTGTGTCTAATAAAACATGTACTGGTTCTGGAATGGCGCCAAAGCGATCTTGGAATTCGACTTCCAATTCCTGACGTTCTGCTGCTGTTTCCAAATTGGCGATCTTTTTGTAGAACGAAATCTTTTGTCGGCTGTCAGGAACATAATTATCTGGTAAGTACGCTTCCAATGGGAGATCAATTCGTACATCAATCTTTTCATCAATTTCTTCTCCTTTCAATTTTTTTATGGTTTCTTCAAGCAATTGGCAATAGAGATCATAACCAATTGTTGCGATGTGACCATGCTGTTGTGGGCCAAGCATGTTGCCAGCACCCCGGATTTCAAGGTCACGTAATGCGATTTTGAATCCGGATCCTAGATCGGTAAACTCCTCGATAACTCGCAAACGTTTCTGAGCACCTTCAGTAATGGCCTGGCCTTGTGGATAGAACAGATAACCGTATGCTTGCAAGTCTGCACGACCAACGCGTCCTCGAAGTTGATACAGTTGTGCCAGCCCAAGTGCGTCTGCTCGGTTGATTATAATCGTGTTTACATTGGGAATGTCAACACCGGATTCAATGATCATTGTAGAAACAAGAACATCATATTTATGATCCATGAAGTCAGTAATGATTGTTTCAAGTTGTCGTTCCGGCATCTGTCCATGACTAATGGCAATTTTGACCTTTGGCAGGAGTTCCTCTAGACGTGTTGCGATACTAGCAATACTCTGGACGCGATTATGGACAAAAAAGACCTGTCCCCCTCGCTCAACTTCCCGCAGAATGCTTTCTTGTACAATGTCCGGATTGTATTCCATGATATAGGTTTCGATGGGCAAACGATTTTCAGGTGGTGTATTGATCAAACTAAAATCTCGAATTCCGACCATCGACATATGTAGCGTTCGGGGAATGGGAGTAGCCGTTAATGTCAATACATCAACTGTTGATCGGATCTGCTTGATTTTTTCCTTGTGTTTCACCCCGAAACGGTGTTCTTCATCAATGATGAGTAAACCGAGATCATTGAACTTAACCGTTTCGGAAATCAATGCATGCGTGCCAATAACAATGTCGACAGTGCCTTTTGTGATGCCCTTTTTTGTCATTTGCATTTGTTTTGGAGTTTTAAAGCGACTCAGCATTTCTACACAAATTGGGAATGGATTGAATCGGTTTTGGAATGTATTGAAATGTTGTAGGGCCAGTACTGTCGTTGGAACGAGGATGGCAACTTGCTTGCCGGCTGCTACAGCTTTAAAAGCAGCACGTAACGCAACTTCCGTTTTGCCATAACCGACATCTCCGCATATTAATCTGTCCATGGGTTGAGATTGTTCCATATCTGATTTTACATCGGAGATCGATTCAATCTGGTCGGGGGTTTCTTCAAACGGGAATAATGCTTCAAATTCTTGTTGCCATGGTGAATCGTTGGGAAAGGCAAAGCCTTCCGTACTTTTCCGTTTAGCATATATACTTAATAGCTCTTCAGCCATTTGTTCGATCGCTGCTTGTGCTTTTGACTTCGTATTTTTCCAAGCTGTCCCACCAAGTCGGTCTATTTTCGGTTTGTGATCCTTTTTACTTCCACCGATATATTTTTGTACTAGATTAATTTGATACATTGGTACGTAAAGAATGTTGCTGGCCGCGTACTCAAGCTTGATGAAATCCTGTAATTTATCATCCACTTCGATTTTTTTGATACCTTTGTAGACAGCAATACCATGTGAGACATGTACCACAAAATCGTCTACTTGAAGATCAATGATGCTCGAAATTGGCGTGCCATCCTTGAATTTTGGCTTTTTCGTCGGCCGGTGTGCTCGCCCAAATACTTCGTGGTCGGACATCACAACAATTTTGTCATCTTCACTGACGAATCCTTCACTAAGGTTACCTGTACGCACATGCGTTCTTGAATCAGGAAAATTGCGTTCATTCAGGATCTGCCCAAATCGTTGCGATAGTTTCTGGTTTTCGCAAAATATAGTGGTAGAATAGCCATCTTCTGCCCATTTTTTGATTTTTTCAAAATTCATTTGATAATTACCACGTTGCAAGCCAAGTGGACGCATTCCAAATTGGATTTCTTCAACCTGATTAGTAAATGAAGTTGGCGGAGGTGTCAATGATATGTGAATAGCCTGTAATTCTTCCAATTTCGAAATTAGAGAACCTAAAGGTATAAATGTTTCATCCGGTGAAACCATGAACTGATTGGAATCCCACTTTTTTTGATAGATTTGTTCTGCCTGTTCAATTAGTTGTTTCGCTTCACGGTCCACCCAACTTGGCTCGACTAGAATAGGAACTGTGTCAGGAGGCACGTAGTCTAGCAAAGTGGACATATGGCTGTGCAACATTGGTATAATCGACTCAAGTCCTTCTAGATCTCTTCCTTCTTCCAATCGGTATGTGATTTGTTCAATTTCAAATGTGTACTTGGGAGATGATTTCGACGTAATCAAAGTCTCTGATCGCTTCCTCCATTGGGTTACGATTTCGTCGGTAAAAATGATTTCACGAACAGGGGTGAGGGTAACTTGATTAATGTTTTTGGTAGATCTTTGTGTGTTAGAGTCGAATAAGCGGATGTCATCGACCTCATCGCCGAATAGATCAATTCGTATTGGCTGGTCATAATTTAAAGGATAAATATCAAGGATATTACCACGTCTAGCGAAATCCCCTTTTGCTTCAACAAGTTCAACTTTACCATATCCGCCGTCAACCAAATATGCGGTGATGTCCGCCAAATCAATTTCCTGTCCAATCTTCACTTTACGGAAATATGAATTGATAGTTGGGTTTGGCGGTACCTTCTGGAGCAGTGCTTTGATAGAGGTAGAAATAAAAGTAGGTTTGCCATTCATCAAGTTCTCAAAACACGCCAATCGGTCAGCGGTGTGTTTTTTTGGTGGTGAAATACCTTGATACAGAAAATTATGGCATTCTGGAAACACAGATACATCTACATCATTACTGAGATCCTGTGCTAGCTTTTCTGCATCGCTTTGTGATGGGAAAATAGCCATGAAGGACTGGTTGGCTAAGTCTTGAGCTAGCGAACCGAGAAGGAAAGCAATGGAAGAACCATGTAACCCTCTGATCCAAGGTTTAATATTCTTAGAACCTAGCGATGAAACGATTGATTGGTAAGATTGTGTTTGACGAAAAAGTTCTTTCACTTATTTAAGGTTTATTTTTTCAAGTGTCCCGGTCAGTTTCCCAAATCGCAATTTGGCTTCAATCCGGACAGGGATCCGCAAATTGTCGTCTGTCAACCATATCCTATGACCGTGAGAAGTTTCCAAAGCCATGGTTCGTTTTTGTCCAATTTTAGTCTTCAAAGTTTCACGTTTACTAACGTTAAGGGTGACGAGTTGTGGTTTGCCTCTAACAAATAATGGGAATTGATATTGTTTACCAACTTCTAATTTTTTTGTCCGGACAAAAAATATCATTGATAATTCGTCTTGAATACCGACAGATGCTGAAAAATCATCATGCTTTTTGTTTTTTACGTAATAAACCTTCCCATTTTTCTGATCAAAATTCACTTCCACATTTGCTCTGTAATCCTGGTCTTCTAGATATTTCGTATGCCGAATTGGGAACAACTTGTCTGTTGTAATGTAACTCTCCTTGTGATCGAGGAAGTGGTAAAGTCTACCGAATAGACCTCCCGTTTGGGATTCCGACCGAACGTGGAAGACTTTCTGACCGTTTAATCTGGTTTCCTTATCAATTGCTATAATCTGTCTGCCGGCCACCAATCCGGCGAATTTCGCTTTATAAATTAATTCTTCACCAACACGTATTGATGTGAAATTTTCGCTTTCCAGAAGCGAGGTTGCTTCTGCAACGACCATCGAGATGCAAAGAAAGAAAAAAACCTCCAGTGTGTGAGTTAAATTACTAGTCATGTACTCTGGATTCTGTCCGGAACGGTGGTGCGAGTTGAGGGTTTTTCCGGTCAGCTTGATATGCCCAGTCAAAGGTAATAGTCTCGGATGAAACAGAAAGTAACCACAGTTTAGCGTAATTTCCTGAAGGGAGAAGTAAAACGTAGACATGTCCTTCAATCAATTCGATAAAGGAAGTTGTAAATCCTTTTATAGGGGATACGTTGATCTCTTCAAAGTATTCATGATACCCCATGTCTTGCATCTGCGTACCATTATCCGTATATAGGTATCGAACGTTGATTTCCTCATCAAATGCAAAATAGATGTCAGAGTCTTTCCAGTCTATAGCTCCCTTTTCTGTCGTCCCAAAGTAAAATCCACTTCGTGTAGGAAATAAGTCATAAGCATGCAGAGTGACATTTTGTCCTGATGGTCGAGGTGTATCATATACTTCTTCTGGACTTAGATCACTTTCGTTGCCATTGATATCGAAGGCTGAAACAGCATAATGGTAAGTAACCCCATTTTGTGCATTTTGATCGATATACTGTTCAATTAATGATTTTGACATTGATACTTCCTTTAACAGGTCGAAGTTCTGTCCGTCACCTCCTTTCCATATTCTGTAACCAGCCAAATCATGTTCACTGTTTGGAAACCATTCAATCGTTATCTCATTATTTCCTGTGATGCTTCTAACTCCACGGGGTATGGCGGGAGGTTCTCTGTCCCTCAAATTGTCTCCATCGTGACAAGCAAAGTTCCAGACTGCCAACATACCAGTAACAAAGACCAAAAACAACCGCGAGTTTCGGAGGTACATTAGGAAATTTGTATACTCATATTGACCAGCATACCAAAGCATTTCGAGAGCATATATTCTTAAAGAAAACTAACAAATGGTATCATAATTCTTTAACTTCATGCAAGATGCATTTTATGAGTGGAAGTGTAGTCCAAGAGCCGATTTGAGCTTACCTTTTTACTTGACAACAATAATGTCGAAAGATATTATACGGATTTGTTGGTGCTGAATATTACATTGAATTAAATTTAACGTGTTCTTAAGCAACGTATGTTTGTAATTGTAGTAACGTGGTTTCGTGTGAAAGAAACCGTCGAATCTGCTATTGTGCTACTTTAGCGGCTTGCATTTTTTACTGGCAGTAGTTTGGTTCAAACGCTTATTTGTTGCTAAGACTATTTTACGCAGAAATCCATACCCTAGATGTCTGACTTAACTACGGTTACCTGCCCAGATTGTAGCGCAGAAATCCCTTCAGATTTGTATTTTTCGGTCAAGCAAGTTTGTACCATATGTAACTATCATTTTGCCATAAGCTCTGAGAAAAGGCTTAGTCATCTGGTCGATTCGGATAGCTTCGTTGAACTGGATACCGGATTGTTTTCGGTAAATCCTCTCGATTTTCCTGATTATGAATTGAAACTTGCTCGTGATGCTGAAAGAACTGGCAGGCGATCCGAAATGGTGACCGGTGTGGCGGAGATTGGCTGTTTTCCCGTTGCAATTGCTGTTGGTGATGTCCGATTCATGGGTGGTAGTATGGGATCTGTTATTGGCGAAAAACTGACTCGTATTATTGAATGTGCGACGAACCGAAAATTACCGTTGATTACTGTCTCTGTTAGCGGTGGTATGCGAATGCAGGAAGGGACTCTTGCCCTAATGCAGATGGAAAAGACTGCGGCAGCATGTGTACGACATTCTGAAGCTGGACTGTTTCATCTGTCTATTGTTACAGATCCTACGTTTGGTGGGACAACGGCCAGTTTCGCTTCACTTGGTCATGTTATTCTTGCTGAACCGAGGGCTCGAGTCGGATTTGCTGGGCCGAGAGCTGTTGCTAGTATCCGGGAGAAACTCCCGGAAAATTTCCAAAAAGCTGAATTTCTACTGGAGCATGGGATGATCGATCAAATTGTGCACCGACATGAGATGAGAGATCTTATCGTAGATTTACTCGATTTCTGTAGTACATCTGAAAATATTAACGTTTAATTTGAAAATTTAGCATCTGTGTTTTTTTGACTTTGAATATGATGTTGAAGCTGAATAAAGAAGGAGAATTTATATAACCTGTCATCTAGTATCAGGTTATTTGTAAAAGGTATGAGTAAAAAACTAGTTATTGTTGAAGCGCCGACCAAAGCGAGAACTATTTCCAGATTTCTGGGTAACGAATATTTAGTCGAATCATCGTTTGGACATATCAGAGATCTACCGGAAAGAAAGATGGGGGTTAATATAGAAAATGACTTTGAACCGGATTACGAAATCCCTGATAAGGCCGCAAGTGTTGTAGCCAAACTGAAAAAAATTGCCAGTAGCGCTGATAGGGTGTATTTAGCAACAGATGCAGACCGGGAAGGAGAAGCCATTGCTTGGCATTTGACAGAAGCTTTGGGCATTGATCTCAATCAGACTGAAAGGATTGTCTTCCATGAGATAACCGAAACTGCCATCCAGAATGCAATGCAGAATCCTAGGCATATCAACTTGGATTTGGTGGATGCGCAGCAAGCTCGGCGTGTATTAGATCGGCTGGTTGGTTATGAACTTTCGCCATTCCTGTGGAAAAAGGTTGCCAAAGGATTGTCAGCGGGCCGAGTCCAATCAGTAGCGTTACGTCTGGTTGTTGAAAGAGAAGATCAAATAAAGAATTTTGAACCGCAAGAATATTGGACTATTAACGCAGATTTTAAATGCAAAGATAGTGGAGGTGTTAAGTTAGCGACCGAAATTTATGCTAAGGAAGGTGAAAGGCTGAAGAAATTTGATATTCCTCACCAAGAATTAGCAGATGCAATGGTAGCACGGTTAAGGGCTAGTGAATATTATGTTTATAAGATTACAAAAAAACAACAAACAAGAAATCCGGCACCACCTTATATTACTTCTACCATGCAGCAATATGCAAATCGTAAGCTAGGTTTTTCGGCTAAGCAGACAATGTTTATTGCCCAGAAAATGTATGAAGGCATTAATGTTGGTAGTGAAGGTGAACAGGGTTTAATTACTTATATGAGAACGGATTCTTTAAATTTGTCCCCAAGTTTCTTGAGTGAGGCACAACAGTATATTGTGTCTGAGTTTGGTCCAGATTATTGCCCAAGCAAACCAAAGGTCTTTAAAAGTAAATCGAAAGGGGCTCAGGAAGCACATGAAGCGATTCGTCCAACTTCAGTTGCCCGTACCCCTCAGTCAGTTAAGGAGTATTTAGATGATAGGACCTTTAAACTTTATAAATTAATTTGGGAGCGTGCTGTTGCTAGTCAGATGAATCCGGCAATCATTGAAAGGACTACTGTTGATATTAATACGTCTGATGATTACTATACGTTGAGGGCTTCTGGCGGAATAATCAAGTTTGATGGATTCTTACGCGTTGTTTCGGACCAGCTTGAGGAAACGATATTACCTCGATTGGAAGAGGGCACCAATATGTTGCTTGAGCAAGTCACATCTAAACAACATTTTACTGAACCTCCAGCACGGTATTCGGATGGCAGTATTGTTAAAGAATTGGAGGAGTATGGGATTGGACGACCATCTACGTATGCCCCAACTATCAGCACCATTATTGATCGTGGTTATGTTGAAAGGTTGGAACAGAATCGTTTAGGTCCAACAGATATTGGAGGGTTGGTTAACGAAGTTTTGACCGAACATTTCACTAATATTATAGATTATGAATTTACTGCCCGATTGGAAACAGATTTTGACACTATCTCAGAAGGAAAGCATAATTGGCAGGCTGTTGTCAGAAAATTCTATGGGCCGTTTAAGGAGAATCTCGAGAATAAGTCTGAGACAGTCAAGAGAGAAGATATCATAAAGAAGAGGGAAATTGGCTTTGATCCGGAATCTGGTTTGCCAGTTATCGCCCGTATCGGTCGTTTCGGTGCTTATGTACAGTTAGGTGAGTGGAATGAAGATGGTGGCGGGAAAAGTGATACGAAACCCAAAATGTCTTCATTGGAGAAAGGTCAAAGTATTGATACCCTAAGTTTAGAAGAAGCATTGCAGCTTTTAATATTGCCTCGTGTGATTGGAAAAAATGTGGATGATGAAGAAATTATCGCCAATGTTGGTCCTTATGGACCTTACCTTAAAGTTGGTGGAAAAACTGTGTCTTTGCCAGAGGATTATAGTCCCAAGACTATCAGCTTGGTGGAATGTGAAGCCGTTATTGAACAAGCGGATAAGATTAATAAAGAAAAAGCGAAACCGATAGCCGATTTGGGTGAAGATCCAACGACACAAGGCCAAATTTTAGTTAAAAAAGGACGTTATGGTCCGTATATTACAGATGGTAAAACTAATGTGTCGGTTCCTAAAAATATGGAGCCAGATAATATTACCAGGGAATCCGCGATAGATCTATTGGATAAAAAGAGAAAAAATCCGTCTAAAAGGCGCAGAAAATCGAAGTAACGTAGAGTTGGGATAATCGTAGATTTCGCGCGAGAAGTGGTTGTAGAAATGATCCAAGTTTATAAAGTTGACATGAGTTATAAGAAGGACATCCAGATTCTTCGCAACGTCAGCTTTAACGTTGATGCAGGGGACTTCGTCTTTTTGGTAGGCCCTAGTGGGACTGGGAAAACGACCATCCTGCGAATATTGTATCGTGAATTGGTCCCGACCTCAGGCGATGTGGTGGTGATTGGGAAGCATTTGAACCGAATTCGCAATTCCGAAATCCCGAAATTGCGTCGCCAGATGGGGGTTGTGTTTCAAGACTTTAAACTTCTTCCCAATAAGACAGTTCAACAAAATATAGCACTTGCAATGAAAGTTACTGGAGCTAAGCGGACAGAAATCCAAAGTAATGTTAATCAGTTGATCCATCAGATGGGATTGGTTCATAGACGGAACGCGTACCCAGAGGAACTGTCTGGAGGAGAGCAGCAACGCGTTGCTATAGCCAGAGCAACGGTAAATAGTCCATTGTTGCTTATGGCTGATGAGCCAACGGGAAATCTAGATCCAAAATTATCTTTGGAGATTATGCATTTGTTTGAGACCTTTAATTTTCATGGAGCAACTGTCTTGGTTGCTACACATGATTTGGCGTTGGTACAGCAACTTGGCAAGCGGGTGATTCGGATTGAAAACGGTCGGGTTGTAGAAACTTAAATAAATAATATTGGGTTCAAGCCTTTCTGGAATCTATCGTTGTGTCTCTTAGTTGCATTTCAATGCCTTCCGTTTACTATATTAATGGTGGGGCAGGCGCAAACTTCCCTAGAATCACTGGACCTTTAGCACCTGTTACTTGTGGCAGGTTTCCCTTGTGTCCGTGAATTGCTTCATTTGCGAGAATAGCAAATGCAATTGCCTCTTTGGCATCATTAAATGGTGCTGGCTCAATTGAGATCGGATCAAATAGGTTAGAAATGCGCTTTATAAGTGTGTGATTATGTATACCTCCGCCATTAACCAGAATCTTCTCTATTGCGTAATGGGGTAGTAGGAAGGTTTTATAGTAATGATAGATAGTTTGTGCGGTGAACTCAGTGACTGTCGCTACTATGTCCGTATTGGATAGTTTGTTTTCTTTTGAATCTTTTATGGTTTGCATAGCAAACTGCTGTCCAAAATCTTCCCGCCCAGTAGTTTTTGGAGGAACTTCTTTGATGAATGGGTGGTCCATCCATTTGCTAATCAGTTGAGGATGTATACAACCTTGACTAGCAATTTGACCGTCACGATCAAATTGCTGGCGACCATTGGTAACAATTTCAGTCACTGCGTCGATAATCATATTTCCTGGTCCGGTGTCAGAGGCCACGACTTGGTCTGCTCTTGCGTTTGCTGGTATTAAGGTAAAGTTAGCAATACCTCCGATATTTTGCAGAGCAATTGTTTTATTTGGTTTCCGGAAGAGAAGAAAATCAACATAAGATATCAGAGGTGCTCCCTGTCCACCAGCGGCCATATCCGCGACACGAAAGTCAGCCATAACTGGGATTTTTGTGTGGTAGGCGATAACAGCTGATTCCCCGATCTGCAGCGTTGAAGGCACATATTTAGCATCTTCTTTTGGCGGGAGATGATAGATGGTTTGACCGTGTGATCCGATCAGATCGACATCGCTAGGCTTAAGGTTGGCGGATTTAATAACTTGAATTGCTTTTTCCGCAAAGATTTTTCCGATCAGGAAATTCATTTGACATATTTTGTCTACGCTAGAATTTTCGGGATTGAAAAGTTCAAAAATACGTTGTCGGATATCTGCAGAAAATGGGAATGTGTCAAACGCAATTAGGTCTACTTCTGTTTCAAGTCCTTTACCTTTTATTTCAACCAGTGAGGCATCAACGCCATCAACGGATGTTCCTGACATAAGTCCGACGATTTTCTTGCTTTCTTTGTTTGATAGAGAATGAAAAGGTTTCATCTGTAAATGGTTTAAGTAGCTAAGGTGTAAGAGGGGTTGTGGTTCCCTGATTCTCTCTTTTTAAGTTGGGTTAGGTAGGCTTGTCGAATTTGATTGAAGGCGTCAATACTTGCGGGTTTTTGATAGTCAGGGTAGGTCCATTTAAGAGGCCGAAAAGATTTATTGAAAAATTTTAGTGTGATCTCCGCGTATATACTTTGCTGTAGGTAAATTCGGTGGGCTTGATTCTTGGTTGTTGCCAAGATGAGCTTGGCCAAAGTGACATAACCGGGGTCGAGGTTAACTCGCCGCTTGTTGTTAATAGAAAATCGATGTTCGAGATCATTGCAGAAAAGTTTAATGCCAGCAATCTTTTCGGGCATTATCAGGTTGGCAAAACTCAAAAAACGGCGATTGAGGCCATCCCCCATCTCTTTCTGATAGTAATCAGTATGGTCAAAAGCGTATGGATCGCTTTCGAAGTCAATTTTATCGAAATGTTGTGATAAACAAACCCGTGTTTCTTGAAAGATCGAATCATTTGCTGTAATCACGGCAACGATAAGCTTGACTGGAGCAACCGGTTCGACCGTGCCCATTTACTGACCTATTCTTCAGAGTCGGAAGGTTGATCTTCCTCTTTTTTCTCTTTTGATGTGTCAGTTTGGTCTTCCGCCTCTGCCCCGTAGGTGAATTCTGTTTCGAGCAAGATTCGAATTGGTTTCATCCACATCCTAGCAATATTCAGGTCGTAAGGAGCGTATGGCTCATCCGGATCGCCTGTTTCGACAAAAAACTGAGGTAGCTTGGCTTGTTCTGCTTCGATAAATTTGCGAATGGCAATTGTCGCATCGTATGCTGATGCGATGCGGGTGGCTTCTTTGATTGCTTCAACAACTTGGTGCCTTTCTTTTGCTTCCTGCCTGATTTTCCGTCTCTGCGAACCAACAACTCGTAGCAAGCTAAAAGTAATTACCAGAAAAAAACCAGCTCCTGCCAAACCTAGAGCCGCAATTACGAGAAAAACCGTCGTCATGTAGAATATACCTTTACATTTATATCCAAATCACTGATATTATACGTGCGATAGATTTTGAGAGCAAGCAAAAAGATTTCCCTTTTTGATAGATTAATGGATAGTCGCGTGATATTGGTTAAACAATTGAAAGATAAGAATCCAGGTATGCGCTGCTATGCTGCTGAGGAACTCGGTCATGTTGGAGATGTTAGTGTGGTTCCCTATCTTATTAAATTGTTGGAGGATGATCATCAGGAAGTTAGGTCGAGTGTTGCTAGAGCATTAGGGGAAATTAACCATCAGAGTGCATTAGCAGCACTAATTAAAGCTTTGTCAGATCCAGTAGGTTCTGTCCGGGTCTGGGTAGCATATGCTATTGAGCAGATAGGTATACCGGATGAAGATGTGATTTGGGGCCTGATTGCCGCATTGCAAGATTCAGAGTGGTTTGTGAGGTCTCGAGTTGCGACAGGACTCGGAAAAATTGGTGCTCGTTCTAAGGAAGCTCGGTTAGCGCTGAAAAATGCATTGGAAGATTCCAACCAGGCGGTTCGAAAAAATGCCGAAATGGCGCTGCAGAAAATCAATCATGACTTAAAGACAGAATAGGGAAGTAGATCCCCATTTAAACCGGAAATTAGGTTGTCGTGGGCCATCTGCGCCATCTTCATTCGAGTTTGGACCGTTGCACTTCCAAGATGAGGACAAATCAGAATATTGTCTAATGACAAGAGAGGGTGATTTGTATTGATTGGTTCTGGTTCCGTCACGTCGAGAGCCGCACCAGCAATTTCACCGTTGACTAGTGCATGATACAATGCGTCGTGGTCGACTACACCTCCTCGAGCAATATTCACTAATATAGCATTTGGTTTCATCATCACCAGTTCTTTTTTGCCAATCAGGTGATGTGTTTCTGATGACATAGGAGGGTGAAGGGTAACAAAATCAGACGATTCTAGCAACCGGTCTAGCGTTGCATATTCGATTCCTAGTTCCTCTTCCCAGTCCGCTCGACGATTTCGTTTGAAATATAGAACCTTCATATCAAATCCCAATGCGCGTTTGGCAACGGCGTAACCGATCCGGCCCATACCGACGATACCGATTGTTGCGTGATGTATCTCTTGTCCCCAAAAGATGTTAGGGTCGTAGAATGTCCACTTTCTTGATCTGACGAATCCGTTAGAAGGAACAACATTGCGCGCTGCACCTAACAGCAGCGCGAATGTCATATCAGCGGTTGTATCGCTTAAAACGCCGGGCGTATTTCCAACCTCAATACCTCGTGATTTGGCAGCTACTGTGTCAATATGGTCGTATCCGACACCCATGTTTGAAATAACTTTCAAATTGGGAGCACTTGCCATCATTTCATCGGTGATTGGTTCGTGGCCATAGGTTAACAATCCATCGAGCTCGTGAATTTTTTCTGTGGTTGGTGCTGGAATTTCGCTGGTATGCCACATCTCGACATCACAAATTTCTTCTAATTTGGATAAGATTTGGTCTGGTATCGGACGCGTGATAAAAACTCTTGGCTTTCCTGGCATTTATTCTTCCTTTAGATTTGTTTCAGTTCTGCTATTACCGGTAAGTGATCTGAGTGTACCCATAGTCCGTCAACTTGCGGTCCGTCATGTCGAAATCCTTCATTACGAACCACTTGTGCGTTAACAAGTTTTGAAATCAATGGTTGGCTAATATAGATGTGGTCGATTTTGTGTTGTTGAATTCCAATAGTATCCATTGTCCACTGTATACCTCCATCAATCTCTTCCATGACGTTATTAAATTTCAGTTTTTTGAGGTCAGTATGAATTTGTTCATGCACTTCACAATTAAAATCGCCCATTATGACAAATTGATCGGTGTCGCCAAGCATTTTTTTAATGTGACCCTGTAAGATTTCTGCTTCCAAATTACGTAATTCTTCTCGGCTGGGGTGTAAATGAATAACCATCACCCACATCAGTGTGTGATCATCAGGAGCTAATAGAGCTGCACCCGCACACCGGCTTAATGGTAAGTCTGTGGCATGGACTGTTGTATGGCTGAACGTTCGTGACTCTAGGATTGGAAACTTGGTAATCAAATGTCCTGGCCAAGCGACAGGTGATGGGAAAGTGGCAAGATTCATCCCCATGCCGGTTGAAATTCGCTGGATCTGCGGAAATGAAACACCCTCTTGTAATCCAAGGATATCACAATCCAATTCTTGAAAAACCTGAATAAAGTGATTTTTAGCATCTTCACTTAGACGATCGCCGATTGTTTTTATTGCTTCTTCCTGTGGGTATCCGGTTAATCCTAGCACATTATATGTACCGATTCTCATTCGAATCCTCCTTTTATTTAGAGCACATTAATTTTTTAATGGTGTCTTCCAGTTTCCGGTAATCGCTGATAGTTGCATCAGCCAGATCTGCGTTTTCTTGTTCGGTTGTTACACCAGCAAAACGAATAGCGTACATGCCCGCGTTTTTAGCGCCCGTGATATCGGTACGAACGAGGTCTCCAATATGTACAGCTTCTGATGGATTAATCCCCATTTTTTGGAGAGTTTTTTTAAATTGAACTACGTCTGGTTTGGTGAAACCTGTTTCATCTGAAAAGGTTTGTACCGAAAAATAATCCAGGATTTCATCGTTTTTTAGCATTTCTCGCAAAAAGGTGCCGGCTGTTATTCCGGTATCAGAAATGATTCCCAGCTGATATTTATCAATTAGCTGAGGGAGCAAGTCTTTGACAAAAGGTACCAAAGGTGGAGGATGAAGTAGGGTTGAGTTACCAGTGATTGATTTAACTTGGTTTTCTTGGAATGGTGTTAGATTGATTCCTAATGTTTCAGAAAACTTTGAGATACACTCTTCCATTGATATCCCGTGATGGATTTGCCAGGCTTCTGACACCATTTCATGTGTCATTTGGTAGGCATGCTTTACTTGTTCCAAAGTAAATTGATAATCGCATTTGGACAGAAATTCTTTGCAGTGAATCGCTCTGTGATCTTCTCGTTGTTTAAGTAATTCCATATTATCTGCGTAAAGCGTTTGCCAAAAGTCGAAGGTGATTGCTCGGATCAATTTATCTCTCCTTCCTATGTCGGTACTGAAAAAAATGGATTAGTGACTGAGTATATGGTTGATCGGCGTAAATCTCAATATTATCAATTTTGTTTTTCAGGAAAATTTTTTTTCGCTTGTTGATTTCGTCGAGGTTTTTTTTCTGAAAGTGGCGACGTGTCTTAGTAGAAGAACTGTCGAACAGGATTATTTCTCCTGTTTCTGTGTCTTCAAGCTCAATCAGCCCTACGTCTGGGAATTCTGTTTCACGTCGATCTGCCACTGAAATAGCAACCAAATCATGTCGTGGGTTTATTCGTTTTAATGGTTTTTCGTAATTATTATCACGGAAGTCTGAAATGAGGAACACAACACTTTTCCGTTTTTGGATACGTTCGAGAAAACTTAGTGCTTCCCCCAAATCTGTGGTTACTCTTTTGGGTTCGCAGTAGAGAATATCACGAATAAGTCGAAGAACATGCTTTTTGCCCTTGCGAGGTGGAATAAACAATTCAACCTGATCTGTGAAACAGATTAAGCCGACTTTATCATTGTTTCTGATAGCGGCAAACGCGAGAAGTGCTGAAATTTCAGCGATAATGTCAGACTTTTTTTGTTGGTACGTGCCGAATTCGGTCGAGCCACTAACGTCGACTAGCAGTATCATAATCAGTTCTCGTTCTTCAACGAATTTCTTGACAAATGGGTGTCCCATCTTAGCTGTTACGTTCCAATCTATGGTTCGCACTTCGTCGCCATGTTGATATTCACGAACTTCATCGAATTCCATACCTCTGCCTTTAAATGCACTTTCGTACTCACCGGCAAAGATGTTAGTCACTAGACGGTTTGTAGATATTTCAATCCGCCGTATTTTTTTTATAATATCTTTTGTGTTCATTATAGTCTTTTTGCAATTTATGTCGCTCTAATAAAGTAATTGTAGAACTGTACTTGAGTTCAGGTGAAAAATGTAGGTGAATCAAAAGCAAGAAAAGTAGTATATAGAGTAGAGAATGAGGCAAATCAAGAAATCAGCGTTGGTCATTTAGTCCATAGATTTTCGCCAGATTGCCACCAAAAATTAGTGTTTCAGCCTCTTTCCCCAATTCCAGGCGTTGGATTGCATTGACTACTTGAATCGGCCGATATTCAGGGGTGTTTGACCCGAAAACGATTTGCTCGGGTCCCAGTTCATCGATTGCTTTCCTAATCTCAGTGGGAACAACCTGATCTGGATTGGTTCCCCAGCGTTGATAAAAGCGAAGGATAGTTGTTCCCAAATATATGTTCTTATTGGTTCTTGCCGCTTCGATTCCGGCGTCCAAGTCATCAGGAAACCCCATATGGTCCATAATTACTGGTGTTTCAGGAATCCATTTAGCCACGTTGCCGATTCGCGTAGGATGACAATTTTCTGGCCCCGAATGGATAGAAACGATGAGTCCGTTATCTCGTGCCGCCTCGACTACAGGTCTAACTATTTCGTCATCCACGTTGTAACCGTAAACAGCGGGCATTAATTTAATTCCTTTCATTTGCCATTTGTTAGCTGCCTGATGTATTTGTGAGACAGGGTTCACTTCGGTTGGATGTATGAGAGCGCAACCAAGGGCTCGAGGATGACCTTTTATCGCCTCAGCTAGTTCTGCATTGGGTGGCTCCGGTTGTGTATTAGGCATTATAACAGCAACGTCCATGTCTGCCTCATCCTCAAGATCTAGTAATCCTTTTAAGTCCAATTCCCCATTTTTATCGCGAAATGAATCATTCAAATAGGTTTCAAAGTCACCTCTCATGACAGCTCTCCTTTCAAAAAAATCATGTTGTTTAATATAATTTTATATCAAAGGTCCTTATAGTGTTTCGTTATCTTTCTAATCATTTACTTTCAATAGTTCAAATTATTTTTAATTAGAATTTAGTTAAAATAAAGAACAGATTTTCTTATATGGAGATGTTATAATTGCGTTTATGGAAGTAATCTTGAAAAAATACATGCTTGGAGTTTCAGTTGATCCAAGCAAAGAAAGAGCGGTTCCGTTATGTCTTTGATGCTCAACGGCATATATCGAACTCATTAAATAGAATAACAGATAATGTCTAATTTCTACTATATTATATTTTGCTTCTTACGGTTCTTTTTGTTGTTATTGTCAGTCACTATTTGTACGTTTGCACAACAGTCAAAGCCTTTTTCGTTCCCGACTACAACCTCTTCAACCGCGCCAACTTGAAGTGCCTGACCTGGTGAGGGTGCGCCACTTCGGGGAAGTGGTATAAATAGCAAGTGGTCGGTTTCTGGGCGTTTTGTGGATACAGAATTGGAACGGCCCCGCTGGCGTTTCACCTTAAATTGCCGGATCCATCAAAGATTGCAGTTTGGTCTAGAATATAATCCGGTTGCAAAGGAGGTTGGCCCGCTTTTAAGCTTGTTTTTGATGACTGAAGGAGAAAACGTATGGAGGCCCGCCCTGTTTTTAGGCACTAGTTCCGACCGCATTGGTTCACCTGCAGGCAAGCAGGGCTACTTTGTTACCGTCAGCAAAAGTCTACCCAAGTTGCCGATTTCAGTTTATGCCACACTCAATTATTCTGAATGGAACAAAGAATTAGGCAACACACTTTTAAATATTCCGTTTGGTATTACAGTTGAGTTTGGTCAGTACTTGTCAATTCGTCCGATGTACGATGGAGATCGGTCTCACTTGATGTTGAATTATTTTGCAGATCACTATGGTGTCAGCCTGATGTATATTTGGCTGGAGAAGGCTGGTATCTCGACCTCAGTCCAATTTTAATTGGGTTTTATCTCTCCTCCCCATCTGGATGTTATCTAAAAAGATCTGCTCAGAACTAAACCTCTACACGGCTGATGGACCCGTTCTCGTACGGGATTAAAACTAGAAGACGTCTACCATTCGATTAGAGATATTCAAAGTCTAGCAGTTGTCTTTTCAGAATGTTGGTGTAGCCTAATTTCGTCAACCTTCTGGGTATTGCAAACCTTAGGTTAGTGGAAGGTCAAGTTGATGCATTTTTTATGTTTGCTGTGATGGATATGGTGGAACCCTAGTATTCTAATGTTGGTCATGCTCGCCCGTGTGAAGTCGATTTTTGTTACTCAGATCTTGAATTTTGAGCAATTCCCTTTGACATTCAGATTGCTGAGCAGATTGGTATTGATACTTGGTTCTGTTGCGCTGTTTTAGAGGGAAATTCGATCCGCTGCATTTCCACGGAACGGAGCCGCGAGATCGTTTCGATTGCGAAAGGATAAAAAGTGAGGCATAGATCATTTAGTTTGGTTTTGCTGATTGTAATTTTTATGGTTGGGTTTTGTGTGGTCGGTTTTGTGGAAGATCAAAACTCCATTGATCCGACTCAAACCGAAAACCAACAAGTTGCAATGGAAGAGAGTGTTGTTACGAAGATTTTTCTCCCAATCGCACTTGCCGTTATTATGCTCGGTATGGGATTGAGTTTGACGACCGATGATTTCAGAAGGGTCGTGATCTATCCGAAAGCGACAGTTCTTGGAATGCTAAATCAATTGGTCCTGTTACCGATTGTCGCTTTTGTTTATGCGAAGATCTTTCCGTTAAGTCCCGAATTGGCGGTGGGATTGATGATTTTGGCGATCTGTCCGGGGGGGGTTACCTCGAATTTGATCAGCCACGTTTCCAAAGGTGATACTGCTCTCTCTATAACCTTGACAGCGATCAGTGGCGTGATTACGGTGGTCACCATCCCGTTTATTCTGAACTTTTCGTTAGAACATTTCATGGCTGAGGGAGAAAGAATTTCGTTGCCGATTGGAAAAACGATCATTCAAATTTTTGTCATCACGGTTATTCCCGTGTTGATGGGAATGTTGACTCGATCTCTCGCAGAAAGTTTCGCAGATAAAATGGGAAAGCCGGTGAAAATGGTTTCGATAATTTTCTTCGTTTTAGTTCTGGTTGCGGCAATTCTTTCGGAGAAAGATGATCTTCCTGAAATGTTCAAACGGGTCGGAATCGCCGTGTTGGCTCTGAATGTCACAATGATGTTGTTGGGATTTTTCACTTCTCGAGTGGCGAGACTAGATTTGCCGCAATCGATCACGATCGCGATCGAATCGGGCATTCAAAATGGAACGCTCGCGATTGTGATTGCCACAAGCGTTTTGAACAATTCTCAAATGTCGATCACACCCGCAATTTACAGTTTGCTGATGTTTGTGACGGGTGGATTTATGATGTTTTATTTTGGAACGAAAAGTAGTATAAGTGGCGATTCTCTATTTTAACTCATGAATGGCTATCCAGAGTGAATTTTGGGAGTGTTATTGATGAATACGGTACAAGCAGTAGCGAAAATTTTGCGAAGTGAAGGCGTTAAATGGGTATCTTGCTTTCCATCCAACCCTCTGATAGAAGAAGTAGCCAAGGAGGGCGTTCGTCCGGTGATGTTTCGGCATGAGCGTGGAGCTGTTATGGCTGCCGATGGATTTAGTCGCGTAAATAGCCGTGATAAATTCGGTGTGGTTATTACGCAGAGTGGCCCGGGTGCGGAAAACTCCATGGGTGGTATTGCACAGGCTTTCAGTGACAATGTCCCCGTTCTTTACCTCCCAGCTGGTCCTCAACTCAATCAGTATGCGATTCGGCCTAATTTTTCTGCTGTTCGTACCTTTCAAACTACTTCGACTTATGGAGAGGTGATTACCCATCCCGACCAAGTTTCTAATGTTATGAGACGTGCTTTCCACCATCTTCGAAACGGGCAGCCGGGGCCGGTGATCGTGGAAATCCCTGCTGACGTGGGAAATCAGGAATTGTTGGAAGACACAATTGACTATAGGTCTCCAAGACGGGCACGTCAGATCCCTGATCCAGATGATATCAACATGGCTGTTGAGCTACTTCTGAAGGCGAAAAAACCTGTAATTTGGGCGGGTATGGGTGTTCTGCTTTCTGGTGCCAGTGAGGTGCTTCAAATGCTGGCGGAATTAACGGGAATCCCAATCTACTGTACGATGCCTGGAAAGTCAGCATTTGATGAGCGGCATTCACTTTCTTTGGGTGCAGGTAGTGGTGCGACCACACTTCCTGCACGTAGGTGGATACAGGAGTCGGATGTTCTGTTTGCCGTGGGGTCCAGTTTGACACGAACCCCCTATGGCCAGTCAATTCCAGATGGCAAGATCATTATCCACAATACTGAAAACAGGGAAGATATTAACAAGGATTATCCGGTTGAGATTGGCTTACCAGGTGATGCCCAGTTGACATTGCAATCTATGGTTGAACTTGTGAAGTCAAAAAAACAACCTCCAGCTGATGTGACTCAAGGGATTTCGAATCTAAAAGAGGAGTGGATAAAAGATTGGACGCCGTTACTGAATTCTGATGAAATTCCGCTCAATATTTACCGGGTGATTGGAGATATTATTAAAACCCTCGATCTGGAAAATAGCATCGTGACTCACGACGCTGGAGGACCGAGGGACTCCATTTTACCCTTTTATCCTGCTACGGTTCCGCACAGTTATGTTGGGTGGGGGAAAACCACTCATCTCGGTTTTGGGATTCCACTGATGATTGGTGCTAAGTTGGCTAATCCTGATAAATTCTGCCTTAATTTTATGGGTGATGGTGCCTTTGGCATGTCTGGGTTGGATATTGAAACAGCAGTTCGGGAAAAGGCACCGATCACCACTATTGTTTTGAACAACGGAGGGATGGCGACTTACCCAGGTGGTATGCCAGTGGCACGTGAGCGGTACGGGACGACCGAAATGACAGGGGACTATGCCAAAATCGCAGAAGGCATGGGCGCAGTTGGTATTGTTGTGATACAGCCGACCGAAATGGTTCCTGCGCTTCGGCGGGCACAGCAGTTGAACGCTGAAGGGCAGACAGTACTTATCGATGTGCATTCCAATATGGAAGCCCGTCGATCGCGACCATAACAGTCTGTCTGGATAAAATACTCGATATGAGCGCTTATCTGACAGTAGTGGCTACGTCGGCAAGTTAAGCGCGTGAACAGGATGTAAGGACCTGGGATCAGGCAATCTTGGAGTGAGGCGTGAACTTTCTTAGTGACTACTTCTGAACCTAAGACAAGGTAGCAGGAATTCATGACAAATGCAATCATTACTATGCTATTAGATTGTAAAGGCCTAGTAGCAAAGGTAGAAAGAAAAGAGGGGTTCCCATCAGCTGGCTCGCGCTGATGATCGGTCGCTTTCTCGCCTACTGGGGCATTCGCGGCCACTTCGCACAACACGAGCAAGATGCTGTCCGCAGTGTGCCCAGTTTCTTGACCCCGATTCAGTTGCCGTCACCCGCCTGTTACGGCAAAGCGGATACGCGGCCACTTTGGAAAATATTATCTTAGCAATGGCGAAGGCGCACTTTCCCCTTTTGATTGTGACGTTGACCAGACCAAAATCAATTTTGGCAACGGTTCTTTGCTCGACTTGATAGAACTCAGCACACTATTAGGATATAGACGTTGAACGCTGGACAAACCGTATATGCCTATTTTGACGCACTCACTGCAGGAGACGCTCAGCAACTGACCGATCTTATGTCACAGGCATCCTACTTTGCCAAAATAGGCACTGATGAAAACGAATTCATCGAAGGAGGTCAGAACGCGCCGGGCTATTATCGTCACCACGTAGACAGCACAGAAGACTTCACCATCGAATTTGAGCATCTTGACATACAAGAGCGTGACACTGTTGCCTGGTTCTACACGCGCCAAATTTGGAATCTCAAGTGGCAAGGCGTAGAGGAAGAACTGGTAATCCGAATGACTGGTGTTCTGGAAAAAGAAGCGAACATCTGGAAATTTGTCCAGATCCACGCCTCGCTTGGCGCCCCTGAATTCGGAAGTTGATATGCCCGACCCCCATCCCAACATCCTGCTCATTACAACCGACCAACAACGTGGCGACTGCCTCAGCCTTGACCCTCATGGACCCTATGCTGGTGGCCGTTTTACTTCTGATCATGGAATGCTAGGTGACCACAACCTCTTTCGTAAGACGTGGCCCACAGCAATGGAGGTATCCTAAGGAAATTACTTGCGAAAGCCCCGTTGGTATTTAGGACATCATGCCTGCCATTTTGGAAACTGCAGGTATTGGCATTCCCGAAACCTGCACAGGCAAAAGCCTCCTGCCCATAATGCAGGGCAACACCTATATTTTTTGTCAATGAGCTACCTGTAAAACTGATTGGTGGAAGGCTTACAAACAAGTGTTATGAAAAACGATGTCGCCCTTTGGAGAAGTCGAGTGGAGAGGGCAACCAAATCGAAGGTTTTAACTGTAAATTGTGTCAAGGAATGGCTCGGCTAGTTAGAAAAACACTTGCCTTTTCCAAATGAAAATGTCCTTCATGGTAATATAGGGCTATGAAAGGGATAGCCCAACTTTGAATCTGGAGAGAAAAATGGATAAAGATGCACTCGCAATCAACGGCGGTTCTATAGCGATCGAAGCATTTGAGGGAAAAGGACCTCCCAAAATCAGCCACGAGGAATTCCTTGAGCTAGCAGATACATGGGGATACTCGCAGGAAACCGTCAATCAGATCCGCCACCTTATCGAGAAGGACGACCTTGGTGGGGGACCGTTTCTCGTACGTTATAAACCGCAATCGAAAGTATCCCAACTCGAATCGCAAGCTGCAGCGTTATTTGATGTGAAACATGTTTTGGCAGTTACCTCTGGCACGGCTGCTCTTCATACTGCCTATGTCGCCGCTGATGTTGGTTGTGGAGACGAAGTCATTGTACCGGGATATACATTTGCCGCGACGGCTATGGCGGTGGTTGTCGCACGGGGGATCCCTATCTGGTGCGAGATTGACGAATCGATGACGATTGACCCAGTAGATCTAGAGAGGAAGATCACGCCGCGCACGAAGGCAATTGCACCTGTTCACATGAACGGCTATGTTTGTAACATGGACTCTATCATGGAAGTCGCCAGAAAACATGGTATTCAGGTTATCGAGGATTGTGCCCAAGCATGCGGCGCAAGTTTTCGCGGTCGACGTGTCGGTACAATTGGCAACCTCGGTTGCTTTAGCATTAGTGCTTATAAAACTACAGGTGGTGGGGAAGGTGGGATGATTGTGACGGACGGCGACAACCTCTACGCACGGGCACAGCAGTGGTCGGAGGGAGGAGGATTGTGGCGTCCAATTCGTTGTGAAAAGCCGCGTTGGGACGGTGAACTGTTCTGTGGATTGAACTACCGTATGTCGGAATTGGAAGGAACCGTTTTACTGGTTCAGTTCCGAAAAATGGAAGCGCAGTTGAATCGCTGGAGAACCAACAAACGTCGTATCATGAGTGCACTCGCTGTATACAAAGAATTGACGCCTCAAGTTATCCACGATATTAATGGCGAGATGGGGCATACCATTGGCTTCTTCCCAGAAAGCGCCCAAGAATCGGAGCTCGTGGTTGCTGCACTCCGCGCTGAGGGGATTGCCTGTGGCACACGCGGGCAAAATCCCGGTTCCGACTGGCACTATTACCAACACGTGGACATGATTTTGCAAAAAATGCCCGCAACTTCGGACGGATGTCCGTGGGATTGTCCCAAAGCCAGTGAAGCGGTGGCAGTTGAATATTCACCCGATATGTGTCCGCGTTCAGTAGATTTAACGAATCGCCATGTGAATGTCCACGTTGATCAGTGGTGGACAGAGTGTGACTGCGAGCAGGTTGCCGTTGCGTTAACGAAAGTTTTTGATGCCTTGTATACCCGTGATGGTTCCAATAATTGGTTGGACGTTGTGATGCCTTCTAATTATTGAATCATTGCTGAACTCTAGCAATGTGATTTCTGTTATAAACGAAAATCTAGTGTCGCTTAGAGGGCCTTGTGTAGCAGGATAGAGAAATGTTTACTGGGGATGTGGTCCGGTTAGAATCCTACAACAAGTCCTTATTTCGATTGATCCCACAATAGCAGAAAATTATTTTGTACAGGTAAGACTTTTCATGATGAAACCATGTTATCTTAAAGAAAGGGATAAGTATAAACCGAGTATATAACTCAATGAGGAGAGGTTATGAAATTACAAGATAAGGTTCTATATATGTCATTTGGTGCAGGGTTAGTTGTATTAGGTATGATATTGAACTCGCTTATCAATAATGATGCAAATGCTCGAGGTCGTGTGGAGGATGCAACATTTGGAACTATTACTTGTAGAGATATTATAATCAAAGATGGATACAAGGAAAAAGCTCATTTTGGGTTAGCACCTAATGGGAGTGCCATATTGGCAATGTATGGCGATGACCAAATTTATAAAATTGCATACTTAGGTGAGAATACAAGTGCAAATAATGAAATGATGCTTTTACTCCGATCAAAATCTAAAACTGATAGGAGGGAAGCAATGATAATGATAGACGGGAACGGTGGAAGAGTTGATTGCCGTAATAAGATGGGAGGACAAATTGTTGGTCTCGGTGTCGCTGATGATGGAGGTCATTTGGGTAGGAAATAATAAGTTAATGGCCGACGTTTTTTTTTGGAATCACCAACACTTTGTCCTATGATTACTGTTACACTAGCAGCTTTGCTTTATGGGTTGGTCGTAGGTTTTAGTTTTGCAGGTCAAATAGCAGATTATTTGGAAAGTGAGCAGGAAGAGTCTTCTACTTCTTCAAGGTGTTAGAAGTTATTTACTGCTTGGCTAGGGAACTTTCCCTGCCCCCACTAGTCGCGATACACCACAGGGGTACATACAATACGTCGGATAATTTTCCCGCGCAAAAGAACAGCTTCTAAAACAGCGTGATACAGCGCTCCATTCCTTCCAGCGAGACCCCCAAGCCACACAACCCATCCACGCTGGTTCGAACTAGACTTCAGGTTGGTAATTCTACTAGCCCAGAATCTAACTACTCTCTCGGTTGCAACACGAGGTGGATTATATGGCGGAGGCAAAGTAGTTGACCTATTCGAATGTTCCAAGACCGCTTCTCAGGAAAACGCAATTTCGTCAGGGAGCAGCTACTTGAGTCAGCGGACCGCTACCACCTGTCAATTGATCCCTATTTGGATTGGGGTAGAGGAAGCAGCTTTTCGCTTTGGATCTTACCCAGCAGCTCTCGTGCCATGCGGTGATGAGTTTTCTTAGAGGGGTGGAAGTCGCAGCCCCAACCTTCGTTAGGTTGGACTCGACGAAACTCCAACACGTGTACTTTTTCGTCGCCGCTGGCCTTACGAACTTCCATTTCCGCCATCAGCGTTTTGCGGACCTTAGACAGCGCTCGTTTGCCCTCGGGCCATTCATCCGAAAGAAGAGGTCCAACAGTCAGAAGGATTTCGGCATTTAGGTGCATAGCCCGAACTTTGCTGACAAAGGTTTTGTAGGATTCAGTAAAGGGAGTGACGTCTTTAACCTCTGGCGCAAAGTCATTGGTCCCCAAGTTGATTAAGACTAAATCTGCCTCCTCATTCTCAATCTTTGAGCTAGGATCCCTTGGCAGAGCTAGGTTGAATAATTCGGGTAGAGGTACTGTGTCAGTTTGACTCCCTCGGTTCGTAAAAACACCTTTGCCGCTCCACGATATGTTAGTGACTTCCGCGCCTGCTGCTCGAGCGGCGATTGCGCCGTAGGTCAAAAGGTAGTTTTCCGTTTCTGGGGAGAAGCCGCATTTTTCGTCGATGCCTTCCACTCCGTATCCCGCGCTGATCGAATCACCGTAGATCACAATCTTTGACACTGAACTTTTGGGAGGAGGCAGAGCCTCTGCATACTGATCGAGAATGAAGCCATGTATTTGGGTTTGGCCAAAGGATGCTTCAGTTAGCCTCACGAGTTGGATCGTGTGTTCGCCTCGCTCCAATCCACGAACTAATTCAAGCTTTTCTCTGCCGCCTTCTGGAATTAGTTTTTCTCGTCTTAGTTTCTCGTCAATAAGTACTGCGAATTGGTTCTGCCCACTGTCGGTAAGGTCTACGCTCGCATCGGCTCCTCGAAAACAGATGGTTGCAGTAGAACCGGACCAGACGATCGTTGCTGAACCGTCTTCACCGCGAACGGCTCGACCACTCAGAGAATATTCAACACGATTCTTCGTATCGAGCGCTCTTTCTTGGTGAGCGGCCTTAATGCCACCACGCCTTGCGCTACTGTCTCCAACGCAACCGCCTATACTCAAGATGGAAAACACTAGGGTGAGCGCGATCAAGGGGCAAACGGTTTTTATGTCGATATTATCCAAATTTACTAGGTAGCCGCTGTCAATTTTTTGTCTCGATCGTCGCCCGAGACAAGACAATTCTGAAAACTCTTCTAATGCTAACATGTATTAGGCTGAATTGCTAAATATGGTAGAATGAGGATTCCGTATTTTCCCAACAAGATTGCATTCAAGTTAGGGCTTGGCGCCCTCTGTTTCGAATACTTCACCATCCTTGACTTTTTCCAGCAAGCAGTAACTGATCAGCTCAGGCATCTCAACAAAGTGGAACATTGATCGCTTCTGTAACCGGGAACTCAAGGAGTCTTGCCGCTTAGCGCATTAAACCGACTCAATTGATTGGGAGTAAACAAGGCTTCCTCCGTGGTTACTCTCTATACCTGCCTAATGCAAGATTAGCTGAGGCTTGAGCCAAACTGTGTTATAAAAGGCTGAATTCTCCCTCTAAAATCGCATGAAAATGGATCGGTTTTGTTTGGAATGTAGATATAGATTGATTTGCCAACCTCCCAGATATTTTTCAGAACCAGAGGTTGATGGAAGCTCTAATGATTGGGTTGAAATCCCAGATTCAACTATGATTATGTTCAAACATCCACAGGATATGCACCTCTGATGAATTCAAGGCTGCCCGACCAAGCGGTTAATATGCGATATCCTCTTCCAACAAAGAGTCCTATAATTATCCATATGGCACCAATAACATACTCACCTAGAATTAATCCCAAGAACATTGGCCGGACCCAGATGTAGGTTTTTAATCCACAATGCTTGAGCGTTAAATATTTAAGTAACCAGCCGAGAAAGATAGAAAGGAAAAACATCTGTATTCCCCAACTGCTTCCTGTGGTACAACCAATTGGATGCAAAGGCCACCATAAAAACTGATGGTACATTACTGTTATAAACAACGTATTTAAGCCCCCTAATAGAACAAAACCGAGATTGGGTAGGTCTATATCAGCAGGATAAATCAGTCGTGATTCCAATACACGAAAACCTGTACGCCCTACCCAAGACAGACCAAGTGTATTAGCACCAACTTTATAGGTGAATCTTAAGAAGAAATAGGTTGAAACAGGAAGTACGATCAAAATAGCTGCTATCATTGCCATTAGTAATGACGTTCTCTTGGTTTTCTTCTCATTGGATAGCTTAAATATATTCATCACATGGGGCATTGTTAACTGGGTAAGATCTGTCCTGAAACCTCGGGCTTGGAAGGTATTCAACGTTAAGTTTCGGACTCCAATTCTCCGGTCTCCAAACATGGTCGTTAGCATCATCATTGGTCGAAAAGTAGGATGTACAATGAGAACTCCGGCACTGGACACCTGCCAGGTGAAAATTACCCACATAATGGCCGAAAACAAGGCAATTGACGACGTCACCCAAAGAGAAATCCCCATCAGTTGAGATAATATTATCTGGAGCAAAAGCATCAAAAGTAGTCCCAATAATGCCCAATGTTCGTCTGAGATAAATTCTCTGTCATTCGAGGTTCGATTCTTTGATACTGCGGGAAATATGGATTTCATATTTCCCAGAAGTCGTTTTCTCGCTTGCCATCCAATTAGACACATAATTACCAGAAAGGCTCCCATTTCTTGATGAGAAGCGAAACTTCGGGTAAAACCAAATTCTCCTGGAGAACTTTGCATCGACCAGCCAAGGGAAGCAAAAATAAAGCACTCAAACTTGTAAAAAAGGTAGAAAAACCAGATACTAAAGGAAATCTGCTCTGACAAGAGATACGTGATACCGATTACCGAAAGATGAATATCCAAAGGCAGCGGACGTATTGCTGAGAAAGGTTTTTCATTCAGTAAAGGATCAAGTGAAAAACGAGTTGGGATTTGGGGAACGTGAGGGAAATAAAAGTGGAGACCGTTGAAAAGATGTAATATTCCGGCTATAGAGAAAGCAAGCCACATCCATCGATTTTTGAAAAAAAGCCGATTGCTATCTTGAGGAGAACCAATGATTTCGGCGGGCAATTGTACTAATGGGAAAGCCATTCGCTCACTTTGAATCCATTGATGGCGCAGAATGACATTCAAGCATATCATTGCTCCATATAGTGAGAGGGCAAAGAGTATCCACATCAGCAGAGGAATTATCCAAGGATCCCACAATATTTTCCCACTATCTATTCCTTCATAAAATTCCCTAGCAGTGACAATTTTTCCGGGTGTCAACCAAACTGGAATATGAGCGTGGAACAGTTGCTGCCATTGATTTTCAGGTGTGGCAAAATAATCCGGAGCAACGAGGGCTGGCAACAAATATTCGACAAATGCTTTGGAAGGAATGCTTGCTGAGACACTCATCATCCCCCAGACAATCACTAGTTCACCGGTACTCAAACGCAGCGTTGGAATCTGACGCCCGAGACATGCACTAACATATGTTAGGCAAATAAGAAGAAAAAGTGGCCCAATGGGAAGATGATTACTAGCCAGATAGGTGTTACCCACATAGTGATTACTGTAGGGGGTGATGACACAAAAACAGATGACGCAGAATAAGCCAATGACAACAGCTTTAATGGTTAGACTTTCAGAACTGCGGTTACAACTCCAAGGTCCCTCACAATCCGAAAACTGGCTAGCCACAATGAAAGATTACCAATTATTTTATCAATATGCTACATCAACTGGAAACCAAAAACACTTAGGGTAAAACAATATACTGGAAGATAGCGGCTTCATTTTCGGCCTCAAGAATGAGACATTCTGTAAAATCACCGATCGAATGCCACCGTCCGATTAATTTAATGCCTTCAGGCATTTCTTGGGATAGGTCTGCATTGGCGAAACGTTCGAAGACAACGTGTCGATTTTCAGTCTTTCTTTGGATTATATGTATTATTTATTTGTGATTTAATGTGCTTTTAAGTATAGTGCGGCGTTTTATTAGATGTATATTATATTGTGGGTGTCAATCTTACCTGACCTTTACAGGTCCATTAGTGTCGTACTTATAGTAGCTGTTGTCATGATTTTCATGGCAGCACATCATGAGAAAGAGAGTGATGACCTTGCTTTATTGAATGAAACCAAGTTTGGCTAGATCTGCTCAATTTTTGCTAACCGGGCTCTTGCTTTGCGTTTTCTTCCTCGGTCTTCCTTTTGCTTGGATCATGAGGGACGGGTTTGGGCCCGATTCTGTCGAATCATCAGGCCTTGAAGCAGTATTGCGCTGTCTTAAGACATTCTATATCGGGCCTGTTTTGGTCTTCTTGGTGCTGCTTGATCCTTTCCACTTCCCTCAAGCCCGGAGGCAGGGCAGGTGAAGGATTGAAAGCTGAAAGGAAATGAAACACATACTAATTATGATAATAATCTACCGATGGTGGTATATACAAAGCGTTGGTAATATACGGGTATCAGTAGTTAGTTCTGAGAAGATAGTCAATTAGCCAGCTAGGCCTCCATATTTCTGACAAAGTCTTGGGGAGTTAGATTGTATTTAAGTTAAAACT
>Ga0207984_1000011_pt1 | contig 104547 bp, 95 predicted proteins | sample ETNtaG_30_FD_185760 | JGI IMG/M metagenome (GOLD analysis project Ga0207984, IMG submission 185760) | Marine microbial and viral communities from oxygen minimum zone, Eastern Pacific Ocean - ETNP201306PF43B (SPAdes) (version 2) | ecosystem: Environmental > Aquatic > Marine > Oceanic ...
TGGAACTCAGAACAGCGTGTAGAGGGAGCGGCACCCGCTGGAACTCAGAACAGCGTGTAGAGGGAGCGGCACCCGCTGGAACTCAGAACAGCGTGTAGATGAACGGGGCTGCAGCGGAGCCTCCCAGCATCACCAGCACGCCGAGACCCAGGATCGAGATGATGATGGGTGCGAGCCACCACTTCTTGTTGTCCTTGAGGAAAGCGACGAACTCGCTTGCCAGCCCGGTTCGTTGCCCGGCTGCCTTCACGTCAAAGGTGTCGTCGTCGTCCGGCTTGTCTCGATCGCTCATCTCGGCCTCCCGCCGCGGCGAGCCGCGCTCGCCTGGTTCAGAACTGTCTGAAATAGCGTTCCCGAGGCTTTGCATGCGGGGCATCGACCCAGCAAGACTCGGCTTCGGTGGGGAACGCGCGGTGAAGTGAATCGCGGCGGGCCAGCCTGAATGCCAGACCCACCGGCGTGATCAGCAGGTAGAAGATCGTCCCCAGGATCACGTAGGAGAGCACGAAGCCGATCGGCAGGGCAATCACCGCGAGGGTCACGTAGATCGGCCGGTTCGCCTTGGGGGCTACCAGAGAGAAGATCGCCGCCAGACAGCCGAGGCCCGCGAACCCCGCCGTCACCGGCAGCCGGGCGCCGCCGAGGCCGAACGAGAACACCAGCAGTTCGAACCAGCTGAGCGCGGCGAGCAGGCCGAAGCCCCCCAGCGCGATCCACCCGAACTGGCGCAGCGTTTTCTCGTCCGGATGGAAATCGAGTTCGATCATGCTCATCGGGCGGATCTCTCTAGTCCAGTTCGAACTCGGCCAGGTATGCGTCGCGGTCGATCTCGCGCGCTTCCGGTTGGTCCGTCTTGAGCAGGACGCAATTCTCGATCACGAGGGCGTCCATGTTGGTGGCCATGAAGCAGCGGTAGGCGTCGGCCGGCGTGCATACGATGGGCTCGCCCCGCACGTTGAAGCTCGTATTGATTACGACCGGTGAACCGGTCTTCCGCTTGAAGTTCTTCAGGATCGCATAGAAGCGCGGGTTGCGCTCCGAGTCGACGGTCTGGACCCGCGCGGAGTAGTCGACGTGGGTGATGGCCGGCACCACCGACCGCACCTCCTTGAGCTTGTCGAGACCCTTGGCGTCGCTCCCGCTGCCCCCGGTGCGCTTGTCCGGACGCACGGGCGCTACGAGCAGCATGTAGGGGCTGTCCTCTTCGGGCCGCATCTCGAAGTACTCGTCGACGTCTTCGCGCAGGATCGCCGGGGCGAAGGGCCGGAAGGACTCCCGGAACTTGATCTTCAGGTTCATGACGGACTGCATCTTCGGCGAGCGCGCATCGCCCAGGATTGAGCGGCTGCCGAGCGCCCGGGGGCCAAACTCCATCGGCCCCGCCATGTGGCCCACCACGTGCTCGGTCGCGATCAGGTCGGCGATTTGCTCCGCCAGCCTCTCCTCGTCCTCGATCTGGCGGTACACGGCGCCGACCCCGTCGAGGAAGACCTTCACCTCCTCTGGCTCGTAGTGAGGCCCGAGGAGCGAGCCGCGCTGACTGTCGATACCGCCGTTGTCGCGGGGTTCTTTCAGCAACTGGTGCCACACGAAGAGCGCCGCACCCAGCGCGCCCCCGGCATCGCCCGCGGCGGGTTGGATCCAGACTTTGTCGAAGGGCGACTCGCGAAGGATGCGCCCGTTGCCGACGCAGTTGAGCGCGACTCCCCCCGCCATGGTGAGCTGCTTCACGCCCGTGATTTCGTGCGCGTAGCGCGCGATGCGCAGCATGACCTCTTCCGTGACCGCCTGGATCGAGGCGGCGATGTCCATTTCGCGCTGGGTGATCGGGGTTTCCGCCCTCCGCGGCGGGCCATCGAAAAGAGCGTCCATCCTCCTGGAGGTCATCACGTCCTTGTGGCAGTACGCGAAGTAGGACATGTCCATCACGAACGAGCCGTCTTCCTTCAGGTCGACCAGCTTTTCAAGCATGACGTCGCGATAGACCGGCTCGCCGTACGGGGCGAGCCCCATCAGCTTGTACTCTCCGCTGTTCACCCTGAAGCCCGTGAAGTAGGTGAAGGCGGAGTAGAGGAGCCCGAGGGAATGCGGGAACCGCAGTTCCTTCAGCAATTCGATCTCGTTGCCCCGCCCTACCGCGATGCTCCCCGTCGCCCACTCGCCGACGCCATCGAGGGTCAGGATGGCCGCCTCGTCGAAGGGGGACGGGAAAAAGGCGCTTGCGGCGTGGGACTCGTGGTGCTCGAGGAAGACGTAGCGGCCCCGGTAGGCGTTGCGGAGGCCTTGGTCGAGTTCTCGAGGAGTGAAGAGTTTCTGCTTGATCCAGAGCGGGAGCCCCATCAGGAACAGGCGAAAGCCGGCCGGGGCGTAAGCGATGTAGGTCTCGAGCAGTCGGTCGAACTTGAGCAGCGGCTTGTCGTAGAAGGTGACGAGATCGAGATCCTCCGCGCGCAAGCCGGCCTCGGCCAAGCAGAAATCCACGGCGTTTTGCGGAAAGCGGTAATCGTGCTTCTTGCGCGTGAAGCGCTCTTCCTGGGCCGCTGCGACGATCTCGCCATCGCGCACCAAGCAGGCTGCACTGTCGTGATAGAAGGCCGAAATACCGAGAATATTCATCGCGTTCTCATCATAGCGAGGCCGGACGAAGATCTGCCCGAGCAGCTGCCCGGTGTATTCGCCCCCGGGCTCGGACCATGTGCGGGGTCACTTCCCGCGCTCCGGTGTAGAGTCGCGGCGGTGTCCAAGACGAGTCGGAAGCGGCGCCCGCTGAAGGCGGCGCGCCGGCGCGTGCGCGCGGGTGCACTGTTGTTGGTGCCGCTCGTTGCAGGCGTCATGCGCATCCTTGCTGCGACGTGGCGCGTGCGTGTGGAGGGCGAGGACCCGCTCGCGCCCGGCCCGCCGCACGGGAGACTGGGGGCGCTGTGGCACGGGAGCGTCCTGGTCGCTGTCGGCGTCTACCGGGACAGCGGTGTCTGCGTCCCCGTGAGCCGCAGCGCGGACGGCGATCTCATCGTCGCGGTCATCGAGCGGCTGGGCCTGGGGGAACCGCCGCGGGGGTCGAGCCGGAGCGGAGCGGTGTCGGTGCTGCGCAGGATGGTTCGCCTGGTGCGCGAGGGACGGGTCGTGGCCGTCCTGACGGACGGCCCCCTCGGTCCCGCCCGCGTTTCGAAGCGCGGCATCGTCCAGGTGGCGCGTCTGGCCCAGGTGCCGATCGTGCCCGTGGCATTGTCGGCGCGCCCCTGTGTGCGCATCGGCAGCTGGGACCGAATGCTCCTGCCCCTGCCCTTCGCCCGCGTGCTGTGCCGTTACGGAGACCCGATCCAGGTGCCGCCCGACGCGAAGGGCGAGCGCCTGGAGGCTCTGCGCCGCGCCCTCGATGTCCGGCTCGAGTTGCTGACCAGCGCCACTGAGCGGGCCCTGGGGCGCGCCCCCGACGCCTAGCGAGCGCCGGTCGGGATTCGAGGTGCTTCGGGAGTCCGGCGCATCTCTCGAAACCACTCGAGGGTTCTCGGGTGCGGCCTCGCAGAAGCCGGGTGCGGCTTCGCGGAAGCCGGGTGCGGAGAAGCGACCCGGCGCGCGGGGCCTTCCGAGGCTCCCGCCGCCGCTCGCGTCAGGGATTCGGCCGCTTGAAGCTGGCGGGGCCTTCCCATTCCGCGTCGAGCGCTGGAACCAGCACCCAACCGCCCCCATCCGGTGATCGATAGGCCAGGGCCTGCGTTGCGGCGACCTCCACCTGATCGAGCACCTCGAGTCCTGGCTTTCCATCGATGGCGTGCATCCGGTAGAGCGTGACCTGGTCGCGCTTCTTCGCGATCCGAAACTGCAGTTGGCTCTCCCCCCAGGCATCGAGCGAACCCGGCTCGAGTTGCCCTCGGGGTACGAAGGGCAGGTCTTCGTCGTTGGCGATCACATAGCAGGCCAGCGGAGCGGCCTGACCTGTCGGGTTGTAGACCTCGACGAAGTCCGCAATCCGGACATCGGAATCGCACTCCGTGCCCACACTGCACACTTCGTTGAGTTGCAGCTTCGGAGCCGCACCGCAGGTGTCGAAATGTTTGGCATCGCGGTCCTCGGCCAGTACATCCATCAGTGCCCGGATGGGCGTGGGCCGCATGGCTTCTGCCCCGCACGGACTGCCCGATAGGAGCCAGAGGTCGAGCGCAGTCACGAGCGCCCAGGCGCCCTTTCCAAACCTCATCGCGGTTCCTCCAGCCGGTCCACGGCCTTGCCCGGTACTATCACCCAGCTATTCGAGGCGCTGCAAAACCGATGCTCCGCGAAGCTTCGGGCGCCCTCGCCTCGTGTGCCGCGTCGTCCGGGCCGGCCTCGGCGGCGACCGCGTCCGCCGGGCGACCCGGCTGGGCCGCGACGCCCGGCGGAGCGCAGCGCGTGTAGGGACCGCACGGCCCTGGAGATACGGCGTCCCCCGGGGGCGTCGGGTTTCCACCGGAGTATGGGTCACCGGTCCCAGTGCGTCCGTTGCTCCCGCGCAATATCGGGCGCGGCGCCTTGCGCGCGAAATGCCGTGCTGGGCTCCCGGGGGTCCGCTGCCAGGGAGCCCTCGATTCCCCGCCGGTGACATTTCGGGGCGTTCCCGACCACCCATATCCCGTAGCTCGAATGTTACGCAGGCAATTGGAGTGCCTCGCCTTCTGGGGGGGGGACTCGCAGAACGGAGTAGCACGTGTCTCGCCGGACTTTTGCTGGACTTTTCGGTTTCGCGTTGCTGATTGCGTGGGCAGGTCCCGCCGCGGCGACTCCGGTAAATGTATTCTTCAATGGGCCGTCGGGTTATGGGATGAGCGAAAACTCCGCTCTGGCTGCGAATAGCCAAGGCATCCCATTCATCGCCCCGGTGGTCTTCGGCACCGCCGAGTCGTATTACGGTTTCGATCAGGACCTCGGAAGTTCGAGTCCTAATCCGCCGACAACTTCGGACAACCGGGCGACGTCGTCCTGGAAGGTGAAGAATATTTCCACCGAGAGCTTCAATGGAACGAGCTATCTGGTCTTCACCCACATCGGGGCTTACGCAGAATCAGGCGTTCCGATCGAGTATCATCCCGACAAGGTGGGATTGGAAATCGATGCAGATCTCGCCTGGTCGATTCTCGCGGTTCATGGCGGGCAAAACATGTACTACTACCCGATGATCGAGTTGAAGAACCTCGATGGCCCCAACGACTTTTCCGATGCCTTCGACGTCAAGTACATCGTCCAGGAGCCTCTGATCGAGGCCCCGTCCAGTTACTACAACCTGCCGCAACTAATGGTCAGCCGTGGCTTCACGCCCATTCCCGAGCCGACGACCGCTATGCTCTTTGCCGCGGGGCTTCTGCTGCTGGGAGGGTTCAGGCGACATCATCGGTGAAACGCCAGCTAGTTCAAATTCTTCTGCTGCCGATCAGACAGGCAGTTCAAGTTTTTTTGCTGCCGATCAGACAGGCAGTTCAAGTTTTTTTGCTGCCGATCAGACAGGCAGTTCAAGTTTTTTTGCTGCCGATCAGACAGGCAGTTCAAATTCTTCTGCTGCTGGTCGTCGCCAGCTCCGCAGGGGCCGCTGACGAAGGTCTCGTGCTGCGCGCGCAGGCCGCGCAGTTGGCTACCGCCGGACGCTGCGATGCAGCCCTGCCGCTTCTCGAAGAGGCGCGCAAGCGCTCGCCCGAAGACGCGCCGGCGGCTCTGCTCCAGGGGCAGTGCCTGCTTCATGCCAAGCGCTACCAGGACGCGCTCGAGCCGCTCCGGGACGCGGTGCGCCTCGCCCCCGATTCGGCGGATGCGGCGCTCCATCTGGGGATGGCGGAGTATCACGTGGGAGATTCCTCGGCTGCCGAGGCATCCCTCGCGCGCGCCGAGCAACTGGAGCCGGACAACGCGCAGGCTGCGCTGTATCGCGGACTCGCACTCCTCGATCTGGCTCGCGAGGAGGAGGCCGCCGACCGCTTCGATCACGCCTCTCGTATCGACACCGCGAACATGGAGCCGATGGCTTCCTACTACGCGGGACTCGCTCACCAAAGTCTGGGGCGCGCTGCGGAGGCCGAGGCCGCGCTGCGCCGGGTGAGCGCGCTCGCGCCGGGGAGCGAGTGGGATCGCCAGGCCGAGGCGGCACTTGCCGCCGCCCAGGTGGCGCCGCAGACCTACGGGACGCGCCGTTGGTTCGTCGCGCAGGGCGGTCTCGCCTACGACAGCAACGTCGCTCTCGTTGGCACTGACGTCACCAGTCCCGATGTCATCTCGGGCAAATCCGACGGCCGCGGCGAATGGGCCCTGGAGGGGGGGCTGGAACTCTTCAGGGACGGGCAGTGGAGTGCCGGCGTGCTCGCCAATTATTTCGGGAGCGCCTACTTCCGGGAGTACGAGTTCGACGAGACCTACGTAAACGCGAGCTTCTGGCTGGAGCGGCGCCTGGGCTCGGACTCCTTCATCAGGTTCCAGCCCATGTTCGGCACGATCTACTACGACGAAGAGGACTACCTGCGCTTCTACGGCTTTCGCGCCGACTACCTCCACCCCTGGGGCAGCGCGGGGACGGGGAATTTCTGGCTGCGCTACGCCTACAACGACTATCTCTACCCGATCGCACCGCCGCCGGAGGAGAAGTCATTTCGCAACCGCGACGGCAACGACGTGTGGTTCGGATACGACCACAGCTATGAGGTGACCTCCAGCACCCTGCTCGAGGGCGGGCCGCTCGGCCGTTACTACGACGCCGAGGGCAAGGAATGGGATCTCCGGGGTTTCGGCGGCTGGATCGGGGTGACCCAGCATCTGCCGGCAAAGTTTGCTGGGGAGTTGGAGTTCTTCTTCGAGCACGACCGCTACGAGCACCGATCGTCGTTTCTCTTGCCCGGGGAGAGTTCGAAGAAGCGGCGCGACAACCTGTTCCGGATACGGGCCGTGATCGAGCGGCCGATCGTGAAGGATGTGATCGCGTCGGTCATCTGGACCTATTGGAACAACGATTCGAATACTGACGTCTTTAACTACCAGCGTCATGTCGTGGGCGCATACATCACCGTCGCATTTGGCGACTGATGATTCCCCGCGGAGCAGAACGGAGGCATCCCGTGTCGAAGCTGTCATTCAATCGCGCCGCGTTTCTGGTACTCAGCGCCGTAGCGCTGGCCATGCCGAGCGTGGTCCAGGCCGACCCCACGCGATTTGCGGACTGCACGCCTGCTGGCCGCGTCGTCTCGATCACCAGCGACGTGGTCGCCACCCGGTCAGCGCAGCGCACTCTCGCCTGCGGGGACGAACTTTGCGTCGGAGACCTCGTCGCCACGGGAGCCGGCGGCAGCGTCGGAATCCTGAACGGCGGCATCTTGACGCAGATCGGTGAGAACACCCGCGCGAAACTCGCCATGACCCCGGCCGGGACGCCGGACGTGGAACTCCAGGAGGGCACGGTGCGCATGATCGACGCCCGGCCGGAGGGTGCCGCCGGCCGGCTGGCGGCGCTGGGCGCGAAGGCAGATATCCGGCGCAACGATGCCGAGGCGCGGATCGCCAGCGGTGCCGGGGAGATCTGTTCTCATAGCGGCCTGCTGAGTGTGAACGGAACCCGCCTGGAACCGGGACGCTGCGCTGCGGTCGACTCGGGTGCCCTCCGCCTGGTGCCGGACGGCGTCGAAGGCCGCAAGCTTGCGGCGCTGGCCGGATCCTGTGACCCGGGGCCGGTGATCGCTCCGATCGCACACATCGCACCGACGCCCCCCGTTGCCGCTCCCCCGCAGCGCGCCGCGGCTCCGCTTCCCCTTCCGCCCGGCGGACCGTCCCGCAATGGCTGTGAGAGTCCCGGCGGGTGCGACGTGAACCTGGGCGACAACCACGTCATAGAGCCATACCCAGGGCCCGGGGGCTCAGGCCCCCCGGGCTCCTCCTAGAAGCCGGGACCCCACCCGGGAAGTCCAGGAGCGCATGGGGCACGGCGACGTGAAGTTCACGCGGTCGCCGGAGTCCGAAAGAGCGCCCGCGGGCGCGTTTCAATCCGGCTCGGGGGCGGACCGCGCGTAGACAGGTGGCTGCGCAGTGTCCCGGGCCCCCGCACCCGCCAGGAAGACGATTCCCACGACCATCAGGGTCGCGGCGGCTGCGGTGATGGCGAGCGATATAACGCCGGTGTGGGGCCTTTCACCGAAGAGCACGATCCCGAGCAAGACGGCCAGGACAATCTCGACCAGCGTGTAGCTCACGAGGGCGTGGGTGAGCGAGCCCGCCTGGAAGGCCCGCTGCAGTAAAAGAAAGCCCCCGATTGCGGTGCCGACGAGTCCGTAGACGAACGGTTGGGCCAGCATCGAGGTGAGCGCCGTCCAGCCCTCGGCTTCCCCCAGGCGGTGGGTCACCACCTTCATCAAAACGATCATGAAGCCCCAGCACAGGCCGGCTGCTGTTCCGTAGAGGGCAGACCGGGCGTCGTCCCGCGTGCGCAATGCTGCACCGAGCGCGAGGAGCACACAGAGCACGGTCGCGCCCGTCGCGACGAGCCAGCGGGTTGGGGTGGAGTCGGGGTCGCCGGCCGAGGGATCGGTGCCGACGATGAACCCCGCGAGTCCCAGTGTCACCGCGATGGCGCCGAGCCATTCCCGCGTGCCGGCCTTCCGGCCGGTGAAAAGGCTGTCGAGCACGAGTGCAAATACGAGTTGGGCCGCGATCAGCGGCTGGATCACCACCACGGGTCCGAGGCTCACGGCCCATGCCTGGAGCCCATAGGCGGCGACGTAGGCCAAGAGGCCGAGCAGCCAGAGCGGACGGCGGAGCAACTGGAGGACGAAGGAATCCCCCCCCGCGGCGCCCGGATCCTGACGAGCGGCTTGGGTCTGCTGGAGGACGGCCGCCGCGGCAAAGCCCAGGGCGGCCAGAAGAGTCAGCGGAATATAGACAGTGGGATCGTTTTGCACGGGTCGCGGCGATGTGGTCTCTGATTGGGAACTCTATGCCTCTCAGGTGCCGTCCGGTTACCCGCCGAACTGCGACTGCGACGGGTTGCACCTCGCGAATTGGGTGAGAAGCCCTGTTCTGATGCCGGCTCTGCACGGCGCCGCTTCGGTACTCTTCGGCGAAGAACGGTCGAGGCCAGCTCGCTGCGCGCACGGCCACTCAACCGGTACCGGCTCGCTACACGAGCCGTCGGAGTCCTCGCCCTGCTTCCCTTGGCGTTTCCGCGGCTCAGGCGCGGAAGAGACGCATGGCCCGCTGCAGGCCCCGCTTCCCAGTCCCCGATCGACAGAAGGTCAATGGCTCGGACGCTGCTGGAAACGCAGCCCGAGGTTTCGAACTTCTCTCGGGCCCGGGTGATTTTCTTGGTCGGGCCGGGGAGATTCGAACTCCCGACCTCCTGACCCCCAGTCAGGCGCGCTAACCAGACTGCGCCACGGCCCGATTCGGTGCGACTCTACCCCACTGGGGGATGCGTGCGAACCCCGGCACGGCTTGACCCGTCTCGCCGGCGCGACCTACCCTCGCCCCGGCGTGGCTGAGCCGACGATTCGCAACCCGGTGGAGCGCATCGAGGTCGATATCCGCATCGGCGAGGGGCGGATGTCGGCGACGGACGATCCCATCTTTCTCGGGATCCGCGGCCGCGCAGGCCGTGAGTTCCGGCTCCAGCACGCCGAGGGGGCCTCCTTCCGCCGCGGTGCCGACGATCGGTATGTGCTCGCAGGAGCCGACGCGACAAACGTCGAATACCCGGAGCTAAACGATCCGACCACGCCCGCGCTCGACGCCGCCGACATCGTCGGCTTCTACATCCGCAAGGGCATGGCACCGATCCCGAACGTGCGGGGCATCGGCGAACTCGACGACCGAGTCGAGGTCGTGAGCGTCGAGGTCGTCGTGCACGCGGGGGGTCTGGCCGAGCCGCTGCGCTTTTTCCGCCTCGGCCCGGTCTGGCTCGGGCTGGCGTGCGGTTCGACATTCGAGGTGCCCCGCGAAGGCGAGGCGTGACCCAGGTCTCGGGTTCCGAAGGGCTTGCCCGCGCCGGCCCCCCGCCTAGAGCATTGCGCGGATCTGCTCGAGTTCCTCGCGGATCTTCTGGAAGCGGGCGCGGTGATCGGGCTCGACCGAGAGCGCGCCCTCATCGAGGGCGCGTCCCGTGCCGAGATCGCGCAGCTTCTTGCGCGCGCCGGCGATGGTGTAGCGCTGCTCGTAGAGGAGCTTCTTGATCAGCAGGATCATGTCGATGTCGCGGCGCCGGTAGAGGCGCTGCTTCGACTTCGACTTCTGTGGTGCCATCCAGCGGAACTCGGATTCCCAGTAGCGCAGGACGTACGGCTTTACATCCGTGATCTTCGCCACCTCGCCGATCCGGTAGTAGCGCTTGTCGCCCCCGGTCTCTTCGGTTTTCCCACTCGCCATGGTCTCCCCCCCCTGTCGTCACGGCCCGCGTGTCTAGAAGTCCGGTGTGCGGCGCTGCTCCTCTTCGACGACCGGCCCGTCGTTCAGGATGTTCTTCAGCACCAGGCTCGGCTTGAACGTCAGCACGCGCCGTGCCTCGAGAACGATTTCCTGCCCCGTCTGCGGGTTGCGCCCCTTGCGGGCGTTCTTGGGCCGCACAACGAAATTGCCGAAGCCCGAGATCTTGACCTTCTCGCCCCGCGCCAGCGTCTCCTTGATGGTCTGGAATACCTTTTCCACCAGCTCGGCCGACTCCTTCTTCGAGAAGCCCACCTGCTCGTAGATCTGCTCGACGATCTCCGCTTTCGTCATTCCACTGATCCCCCTGACGGTCTCTCTTTGCCGCCCTGGCGGAGTTCTCCGCCGAAGCGATGGGAGAGCATTCGCACCACTTTGTCGATTGCGGGCCCGACCTCGGCATCGGTGAGGGTTCGGTCGTCCCGCTGGAACACGAGTCGGAAGGCCAGGCTCACGCGGCCCTCCGGAACCCCGCGCCCCTCGTAGCGGTCGAAGAGTTCGACCGCTGCGCAGTTCTTGCCCGCGCAGCCGCGCAGCGCCTCGAGGATCTCGCCGGCCGCTATGTCGCGGTCGACGATGACGGCCAGGTCGCGCCGGATCATCGGGAAGCGCGATACTTCGGCGAATTGCGCCTCGGCCGGCTCGAGCGTGAGAAGTGTCTCGAGGTCTACCTCGAGCGCAGCGCAGGGCACGTCGATTCCCAGGTGTGCTCGGACTTCGGGATGCACCTCGCCGACCGCTCCCAGCATCGCACCTCCCGACCAGATCGTCGCTGCTGCGCCGGGGTGCAGGTAGCCCGGGCTTCCCTCCCGCCGCAGGGACACTGGATAACCTAGCAGATTCAATAGCCTTTCCACGATGCCTCGGGCCGAGAAGAAGAGCGGCGGCGCGCTGCCCCCCCAGAGGTCTGGTGCGTTGTCGCCCGTCAGCACTGCCGCTGCTTGGAGGGGCTCCCGGGGCAGCTCACCCGGATTCCCGGGCAGGAAGACGCGGCTGACCTCGAAGATCGCCACCCGGTCGAGTTGGCGAGCCAGGTTCTGGCGCACGAGCCGCAGTAGTGTCGGCAGCAGCATGGGCCGCAGGCGGGGCTCCTCGTCGTTGATGGGGTTTGCGAGGCACAGAGTCGTCCGGCGCGGATCGGACGCGGGAAACCCCAGTGCGTCGAGTTCCGCCTGGGCGATGAAGGGGAACGAGACGGTCTCGACCAGGCCCGCCCCTGCCAGGGCATCCTTCGCGCACTCGGCCAGGACCCGCGCGGGTGCTGGCTCGACCGGTCGAAGCACGCCGACGGGCTCGGTGCTGGGGATCTGGTCGTAGCCGTAGATTCGCGCGATCTCCTCTGTTAGGTCCTGGTGCAGGTGGATGTCGTTGCGGTGACTGGGCACACGGCCGACGAGTACCCCGGGCTCGGCCACGCTCGATGTGATACCGGCGCGCTCGAGCAGTGCCCGCATCTCGTCCTGCGACAGGGCCGTGCCGAGCAGCCCGTTCGTGCGCCGGCACTCGAGCCGCACCTCTTCGGTCACCTCGGGCGCATCGCCCCGCGCCTCCACCACGCCCGGGGCCACGCTTCCCCCGCAAAGCTCGGCCATGAGCCGAGCGCAGCGGTCGGCCGCGCGCTGGATTCCCTGCCGGTCGACGCCGCGCTCGAACCGATAGCTCGCCTCGGTGTGGAGCCCGTGGCGCCGGGCCGCAAGACGCACCGACGTCGGGTGGAAGTGCGCGCTCTCGATCAGTACGTCAACGGTCGCGTCGCCGACCTCGGTGTCGGCGCCGCCCATCACGCCCGCCAGGGCGATGGCCCGTTCGGCGTCCGCAATCACCAGATCCTCGGGGTCCAGCTCCCGGGTCTCTCCGTCTAGCGTCACGAGCTTTTCACCCGCGGCTGCCCTGCGAACGCGGATCTCCGGCCCGGCCAGCGCGGCGAGGTCGAAGGCGTGAATCGGTTGGCCGAACTCGAGCAGCACCAGGTTCGTGACGTCGACGACGTTGTTGATGGCGCGGATGCCCGAAGCCTCGAGCCGTTCGATCACCGACTGCGACGACGGCTGGACGCGCACGCCGCGCACGATGCGCGCCACGTAGTCGTGGCAGGCGCTCCGGGCCTCGATCGAGACTCGAGCCGCCCCGGCTGCTGCGGCGCCCGTCTCGGGCGGTGCGGTCTCGGGCTCCCGGATTTCAGCGCCGAACAGCGCTCGCACCTCCCGGGCCACCCCGAGAAGCGAGGCCGTGTCGCCGCGGTTGGGCGTAATCCCCACTTCCAGAACGCGAGATCCAGCCGCCAACACGTCGGGAAGCGGCGCGCCGATGGGGGCGCCGGGATCGAGCACGAGGATCCCCTCGTGCTCGTCGCCCAGCCCGAGTTCGCGGGCCGAGCAGATCATGCCACGGGACACGACGCCCCGGATCTTCGTCTTCTTCAGCCGCGTTCCGCCGGGCAGCGTGACACCGGGGGATGCGACCGCCACTTTCTGGCCCGGCGCCACGTTGGGTGCCCCACACACGATCTCGACCGGATCGCCCTCTCCCAGGTCGACGCGGCAGAGCGAGAGCCGGTCGGCATTCGGGTGCGCTGTGCGCTCGACGACATGGCCCACACGCATGGCCGAGAGGTCTGGCCCTGTGTCCTCGACCGCGGTGTCTTCGAAGCCGCCCATGTCGAGCCGTTCCACCAGTTCCGCAGCGGCGGGCAGGTCGATCCACTCGCTGAGCCAGGCGAGTGCGAGGCGCATCAGACCTGCTCCAGGACGCGAACGTCGCCCTCGAATAGTGGACGCAGGGCGGGGAAGCCCCAGCGCAGCAGCGCCGTGCGGTCGATGCCCATGCCGAAGGCGAACCCCTGCCATGCCTCGGGATCGATGCCGCAGCGCTCGAGCACGTGCGGATGGATCATTCCGCAGCCGCCCCACTCGAGCCATTCTCCGCGCCAGCGCACGTCCATCTCGGCCGACGGCTCGGTAAACGGAAAGTGGTTGGCTCGGAAGCGAAGGGCGCTGTCGGCACCGAAGAGGTGCCGCGCGAACGCGAAGAGAACGCCCTTCAGGTCGCCGAACGTCACCCTTTCATCGACGAGGAAGCCCTCGATCTGGTGAAACATCGGACTGTGTTTCAGCGAAGTGTCGTGCCGGTAGACCCGGCCCGGTGCGATGAAGCGCAGCGGTGGAGTGCGCCCCGTCATCGCGCGGATCTGCACGTTCGAGGTCTGGGTGCGCAGCAGGTTGCCGCCCTCGAGATAGAAAGTGTCCTGCTCATCTCGTGCGGGATGTTCCGGCGGAATGTTCAGGGCTTCGAAGTTGTGCCAGTCCGTCTCGACCTCCGGGCCGTCCTCTACCGAGAACCCCATGGAGGCGAAGAAGTTCACCATGTCGCGAGTGACGTGGGTCAGCGGATGGAGATGGCCGGCCGGCGGCGTGGCTCCGGGCAGCGTGATGTCGACCTGATTGTCCGCGAGCTCGCGTGCCCGTTCGCCTCCCTCGAGTTCGGAACGCCGCGCTGCAACCAGTTCCTCGACTCGCTGCTTGGCGGCGTTCACGGCCTGACCGCGGACCTTGCGCTGCGCGGGATCGAGCTTGCCCAGTGCGCGCAGCTCGGACGAGATCGAACCCTTGCGCCCGAGGTAGCGCGCGCGGACTTCCGTCAGCGCCTGGGGCGTGGCGGCCTCGCCGATTTCGCCCCGGGCCCGCGCGAGGATCTCCTCGAGGCCCGACGGCTCGCCCGGCAACTACGCCGCCTGCGAACGGACCAGTTCGGCGAGCGCGCTGAAGGCCTTCGGGTCCGAGACGGCCATCTCCGCCAGCACCTTGCGATCCATCTCCACGCCGGCCTGCTTGAGACCGTGCATGAAGCGGCTGTACGAGAGGTCGTGCTCGCGCGCTGCCGCGTTGATGCGCGCGATCCAGAGCGCCCGGAAGCGTCGCTTGCGCTGTCGGCGGTCGCGGTAGGCGTACTTCCAGCCCTTCTCCACTGCCTCGCGTGCGGTCTTCAGAAGTCGGCTGCGCGCGCCGGAATAGCCGCTTGCGTTCTTGAGGATCCGGTTCTTGCGTCGCCGTGCGGCGACGCCGCGCTTCACGCGGGACATGGGGTCTCTCCTCGTCTGGTCGAATCCGCTCGCCTCCGGCGAGCGGCGGGCCCTGCGGGCCGGCTATTTCTGGAGCATCTGTTCGAGCCGCTTGGCATCCACCGCGGCCACGATGGCGCTCTTGCGCAGGTGCCGCTTCCGCTTGGGCGACTTCTTGGTGAGAATGTGCTGCTTGTTGGGTTTCGATCGCACGATCTTGCCCGTACCGGTGCGCTTGAAGCGCTTGGCAGCTCCCCGGTGGCTTTTCATCTTCGGCATCGATCGTCCTCCGCGGTGGCTCAGTCGGCCACCGCCTCCTTTTCCTGCGCATCGATGAACTTTCTCGCCTCGGCTACGCCCTCGCGGTTTGGCACGAGGATCATCGAGAGGAAGCGCCCCTCCATGCGCGGTGGGTTCTCGACCGTCGCGAGTATTCCGAGCATTTCGACCACGCGGTCGAGCTGCTTGCGCCCGAGCTGGCGGTGCACCATTTCGCGTCCTCGATACATCACCGTCACTTTCACCTTGTCGCCGTCCAGCAGGAAGCGCCGCGCATTCTTGAGCTTCGTCTCGAGGTCGTGGTCATCGGTGCGAGGCCGTAGCTTTACTTCCTTCAGCGCTGCGGCGTGCCCCTTGCTTCGGCCCGCCTTCTTCTTCTTCTGCTGCTCGTAGCGGTAGCGCCCGTAGTCCATGATCCGACACACCGGGGGGTCGGATCCGGGAGCGACCTCGACGAGGTCAAACCCCTCGTCCTGTGCCCGCGTGAGCGCATCCTCGGTAGCGAGCACCCCGAGTTGCTCGCCGTCGCTTCCGATCACGCGAATCATCGGTACTCGGATCTGTTCGTTGAGACGGGTCGTGTCCTTCTTCGGGGCCCTTCTGAAGTCCCTCAGGCGTGATTCCTCCTGGTCGGGTTCTTTCGACGAGTTGTCGCGTCCGGGGGGCGCCCGACCCGGCCGCATCGCACGCACGCCCACCCGGGTTGCACCCGGGTGGCACTCCCCGCGCACGCGGACCGCGTCCCGCCGTTGGGCGAGAAGACGAGGGGCGTGATCATGTTCGGGGGAGGTTCATGTAGATACGTGCTCTATCGCAGCTCGTTGGTAGGCACGGGCGGGATTGAACCGCCGACCTCCGCCGTGTCAAGGCGGCGCTCTAGCCACTGAGCTACGTGCCTGGGCGTCCTAAAGACGCGAAATCAATACCCTTTCGCCCCGGTGGTGTCAAATCGGGACGATCGGGCGGGTGAGCTGGAGCCGGAATTTTCCAGAAAGCGGGCGCGCAGTTCGAGCCCATCGGGACCGGCCCCCAGCAGTTCGAGGCGAAGCTCGGGCGGCGCCACGGCCCGGAGCGCGACCATCAATTCCGCTGCAGAGTGGCGGCTTTCGACGGCGAGCACCGCGCGTCCGCGCACCAGCTCGATCGGCACGGCCGATTCTGCACCGATCTCTCCAAGCAGCGTCCGCACGGCCTGGATCTCCGCCCAGCGCTGCACGTCGACGAGCGTCACCCGGGTCTGGAAACGCCCGCCCGCATCTCCGGAGGGCGCGCCCATCAACCCGGCGCCCGAGAGCTGCCGCCGCACGCGATCGACGTCCACGTACACCTCCGCGAGCACCACGTATTCACTCCCGATTTCCGGGTCGTCGCTGAAGAGCGCCGGTCGCTCGCCCCGATCCTCGACGATTTGGAAGCGGGTCGCATACACCAGAGGGTCGTTGCCCAGCGCACCGGAAACCACTGCGTCCTCCGGCATCGCTCCGGCGGAGGCGAGCTGCTCGATCGCGATGCGCCAGACCGCCTCCTGGAGCGCGCGGCGCAATGCCTCGTCGCGTGGGGATCCCCGCGACCGGCCCTCGCCCGCCATGGGGGCGGCCCCCAACGCATCGACCCGGCGCACGTCCGCTGCGCCGGCGGGCACTGCGAAACACAGCGCAAGCACCAGAACCGAGAGCGTCCGCCTCAAAACGAGAGCTCCGTGACGTCCCGCCCGAAGATCCCCGTGAGCGCGTCGACCAGCGCGGTACCCGGCCGCACCCCGAGCCCGGGCAACGCGATCACGGTCTCGCTTTCTTCGGGAATCACCAGGTGGAGCGAAACCGGGCAATCGCCGGGATGCTGGGAAAGGATGGAGCGGAGGGCACTGAGCCGGTCGCGAGTGGCGTCCGCAGCGCCGATGCGAAGCGATAGCGTCCGCGCGAGTCGCTCGTCTGCCCGCTCGAGCTCGAGCACCTCGCTCACCAGGATCTTGGGCGGGTCTCCCGTTTCGAGTGCTCCCGATACCAGGAGCGGTACCGGGCCTTCCTCCTTGCCCGCCGCGATCGCCTGTTTGAGCAGGCCCCCGTACTGGGCGTAGGACTCGGCGAAGATCACCAGGTCGAATGACCCCTCCAGGTCCTCGAGTGTCCCGAAGGCCATGAGCGAGCCCCTTCGGGTGCGCGTTTCCCGCAGCGCCGTCAGGATGCCGCCGGCGCGCACATCGCATCCCTCTTTGTCTTCGGTCGAGCCGGCGCGCACATCCGCGAAACGCGCCAGCCGCTGCTCGAACGCCGCGAGTGGATGCCCGGTGACGTAGAACCCCAGCACCTCCTTCTCGTGCTCGAGACGCTGACGATCGGTCCACGGCGGCGCCTCCGGCAACTCGGGGTCGTTCACCGAAGTGCCGCCGAGGTTGTCGAACAAGCTCTCCTGGCCGATCGCGCGGTCGCGCTGCGCGGATGCGCCTGCCTCGAGCGCCCCATCCAGCGTCTGCCACACCGCCGCCCGGTTCTCATGGAGCGCATCGAAGGCACCGCATTTGACGAGGCTTTCCACCACGCGTCGGTTCACACGGCGCGCGTCCACTCGCTCCGCGAAATCGTAGAGGCTGCGGAAGGGTCCGCCCTCAGCACGCGCTTCGAGCACGACTTCGATCGCGCCCTCACCCACATTCTTCACACCGGCGAGCCCGAAGCGGATGCCCCGGTCCACGACTGTGAAATCCCGGGCCGATTGGTTCAGGCACGGACTGAGCACCTCGATGTCGCTCTGCGTGGCGTGGGCGATGTAGCGGGCGAGCTTGTCGTGGTTGCCCGATTCCGTCGTCATCAGTGCCGCCAGGTATTCCTCCGGGTGGTTTGCCTTCAGATAGGCCGTCTGGAAGGTGATGAGGGCGTAGGCCGTCGAGTGCGACTTGGCGAAGCCGTAGCCCGCGAACTCAGCCATCAGGTCGAAAACCGCGTGGGCCTTGCGCTCCTCGACGCCTCGGTCGACGGCGCCGGACACGAATCGATCGCGCTGCCGGCCCATCTCCTCGGGCTTCTTCTTGCCCATCGCACGGCGCAACACGTCCGCCTCGCCGAGGGAATAGCCCGCCAGGCGGTTGGCGATCTGGAGCACCTGGTCCTGGTAGACGATCACGCCGAGCGTCTCGGCCGTGATCTCCTCGAGTTCGGGCAGCAGATACTCGATCGTGGTGAGTCCGTGGCGGCGGTTGATGAAGTCCTCGACCATCCCCGAGCCGAGTGGCCCGGGCCGGTAGAGTGCGACGATCGGGATCAGTTCCTTGAAGTTCTGCGGGCGGAGCTTCGTCACGAGGTCGGTCATGCCGCTCGATTCGACCTGGAACACGCCCTCGGTGTTTCCCGCCGAAAGCAGCGCGTAGGTGGCGGGATCGTCGAGCGGCACGGCTTCGATGGAAAAGCCCGGCTCGCCCTTCTCGCGGATACGCCGCTCGGTGTCGGCGATGGTGGTGAGCGTTCGCAGCCCCAGGAAGTCGAACTTGATCAGTCCGACCTTCTCGACGCAGCGCATGTCGAACTGGGTCATCACGTCACCCGACTTGGCGTCGCGGTAGAGCGGGACCGTCTCGATGAGGGGCCTCGTTCCGATCACCACTCCGGCGGCGTGGGTCGAGGCGTGGCGGGTCAGGCCCTCGAGCTTGCGGGCCGTTTCGATGAGCTTGCGCACCTGTCCGTCCGCTTCGACCCGTGAGCGCAGTTCGGCCGATTGTTCCAGCGCCTCGGCGAGCGTGATTCCCAGGCTGTCGGGGACGAGCTTTGCGATCCGGTCCACGTCGCCATACGGCATGGCCATGACCCGGCCGACGTCGCGGATCACGGCTCGGGCCTGGAGTTTCCCGAAGGTGATGATCTGGGCGACGCGCTTGCCGTCGATTCCCTCGCCGTCGTATTTCTCCGAGACGTAGCGGATGACGGCGTCGCGGCCCTTCATGCAGAAGTCCACGTCGATGTCTGGCATCGTGACGCGCTCGGGGTTCAAGAAGCGCTCGAAGATGATGTCGTACTCGATGGGGTCTACGCCGGTAATCCCAAGCGTGTACGCGGCCAGGCTCCCCGCCGCGGAGCCCCGTCCCGGCCCCACCGGCACGCCCAGCTCCCGCGCGTGGGCGATGAAGTCCGCCACGATCAGGAAGTAGCCGGCGAACCCCATCCCGTTGATCACGCCGAGTTCGTGTTCGAGACGCTTGACGTAGTCGCCGTGGCGCGGCGGAATCGGTTCGTCGGGGGCCAGGCCCAGACGCGTGCGGAGCCCCGCCCAGGAGCCCTCCTCCAGCGCCTGCTCGCGGGTCGTGCCCGCCGGGACCTGGAACTCCGGCAGGTGGTAATTCGACGGATCGACGTCGAGTTCCAGGTTGCAGCGCTCGGCGATCTCCAGGGCGTTGGTCACGGCCGAGGGGTGGTCGTGGAAGATCTCCAACATCTCGTCGCCAGAGCGCACGTAGAAGCCGTGGCCGTCGAATTTGAAGCGGTTCGGATCGTCCAGGTTGGAGGCCGTTCCGATGCACAGCAGCGCGTCGTGGTGCTCGTGGTCCTCCGACTCGAGGTAGTGGGCGTCGTTCGTCGCCAGCAGTGGGAGCCGCAGATCCGACGCCATCTTGACCAGTTCGGCGTTCACCCGGTCCTGGTCGCCAATGCCATGGCGCTGGAGCTCCAGATAGAAGCGGTCGCCGAAGATCGAGGAGAAGTCATCGACGCGCTGCCAAGCCGTGTCGAGCTGCCCGGCGCTGATCGCCCGACTCACCATCGAAGAAAGGCAGCCCGAGGTTGCGATGAGCCCCGCACTGCGTTCGCGCAGCAGGTCGAGGTCGATGCGGGGCTTGTAGTAGAAGCCCTCGAGGTAGGCCCTCGACACCAGGTGGATCAGGTTCCGGTAGCCGACTTCGTCCATCGCGAGCAGCAGCAGGTGGTTGATGGCGTCAAAGCCCCGGGTGTCTCTCGCGCGCGCGTCCTTCTCGAAGCGCGAGCCCGAGGCGAGGTAGACCTCGCAGCCCAGGATCGGTTTTACTCCGTGACGCTGCGCTGCCTCGTAGAACTCGATGGCTCCGAAGAGGTTTCCGTGGTCCGTGAGTGCCACGGCGGGCATGTCGAGGGCCTTTGCGCGTTCGAAGAGCGGATCGATCTTGATCGCCCCATCCAGCAGAGAGTACTGGCTGTGGAGGTGCAGGTGAACGAACGGCTGAGTCACCCGGCTACTCCCACTCGATCGTGGCGGGTGGTTTCGAGGAGATGTCGTAGACCACCCGATTGACGCCCTTGACCTCGTTGATGATCCGGCTCGAGATTGCCGCGAGCACGTCGCCGGGGATGCGAGCCCAATCGGCGGTCATGGCGTCCACGGAGGTGACGCAGCGCACCGCGACGGCGTTCTCGTAGGTGCGCTCGTCGCCCATGACGCCCACCGTCTGGACTGGAAGCAGCACGGCGAAGGCCTGCCAGAGTTCGTCGTGAAGACCCGCCTTGTCGATTTCGTCGCGGACCGCGGCGTCCGCCCGTCGCAGCACCGCGAGTCGCTCCTCGGTCACCTCGCCCAGGATCCGCACCGCGAGGCCCGGCCCCGGGAAGGGGTGCCGGCCGATGGCGCGCTCCGGAAGCCGGAGGCGGCGCCCCACCTCGCGGACCTCGTCCTTGAAGAGTTCGCGGAGCGGCTCCACCAGGGATAGGCGCATGCGCTCCGGCAGGCCGCCGACATTGTGGTGGGTCTTGATCGTGGCCGAGGGACCCTTCACGGAGACGCTCTCGATGACGTCGGGGTAGAGGGTTCCCTGGACCAGGTGGTCGACATCGCCGATGCGCCGAGCCTCTTCTTCGAATACCTCGATGAACAGGCGCCCGATGATGCGGCGCTTTTGCTCCGGGTCGATCGTGCCGGCGAGGGCTGCGATGAAGCGCTGCGATGCGTCTACCGTTACGAGGCTCATGCCCAGGCTCTCGCCGAAGAGGGCCTCGACGTCCGCGCGTTCATCCTGCCGGAGCAGACCGTTGTCGACGAAGATGCAGGTCAACTGGTCGCCGACTGCCCGGTGCACCAGGGCGGCGGCCACGGACGAGTCGACTCCTCCGGACAGGCCACAGATGACACGGCGGGCTCCGATCCGAGCGCGGATGCGCGCCACCTCTTCCTCGATGAACGTCTCCATCGTCCAGGAGCCGGTGCATCGGCAGATGTTGTGGACGAAGTTCGAGAGCATCTGCGCGCCGCCTTCGGTGTGCATCACCTCCGGGTGGAATTGCACGCCCCAGATCGGCCGGGCAGCGTGGCGGACCGCGGCGAACGGTGAACTTTCGCTGGTGCCCAGCACCGCGAAGTTCTCGGGCAGACGCAACACCCGATCGCCGTGACTCATCCACACGACGCGTTCGGAGCCGCCCTCGAGTTCGCGGAAAAGCGGGTCGTCGCATTCGAGCTTGAGCAACGCGCGCCCGTACTCGCGATCGTCGGCCCGCTCCACCAGACCGCCGAGCTGGTGGGCAAGGAGTTGGAGTCCGTAGCAGATGCCGAGCACGGGAACACCCAGATCGACGATGCCGGGGTCGACGCTCGGCGCATTGGGATCGAGGACGCTCGAGGGCCCGCCCGAGAGCACGATGCCCCGGGAGTCCCAGTCGCGGATGGTGTCGAGGGGGAGTGTGCCGGGGTGGATCTCGCAGTAGACATTCTTCTCCCGGATCCTTCGTGCGATGAGCTGCGTGTATTGAGAGCCAAAGTCGAGGATGAGGATGCGATCGCGTTCCGAGGTCGGAGACTGCGCAGCGGGAGCCATGGGGGCGTCTCGATTCTACTGGGCCGGTCTGAAGGGACCGGCGCTCGATGTGCGGAGGGGGGGGGTGCGATGAGTTTACTCGATCCGGTAGTTCGGAGCCTCCTTGGTAATCACCACGTCGTGCACGTGGCTCTCGTGGAGACCCGCCGATGTGATGCGCACGAAGCGGGCCTTCTGACGCAGCTCGCCCAGGTCGGCCGCACCGACGTAACCCATGCCCGAGCGCAGGCCCCCGATGAGCTGGTGAACGTTGCTCGTCAGGCTGCCGCGGTAAGGGATGCGCCCCTCGATGCCTTCCGGCACCAGCTTGTTCAGGTCGCGCACCTCGGTCTGGAAGTAGCGGTCGGCGCTGCCGTCGGTCATCGCGCCGATCGATCCCATGCCGCGGTACACCTTGTAGGAGCGACCCTTGTAGAGCACGACCTCGCCGGGAGCCTCATCCGTCCCTGCGAATAGCGCGCCGATCATGACGGCCGACGCGCCGCCGGCCAGTGCCTTCACCATGTCGCCCGAGTACTTGATCCCGCCGTCCGCGATGATCGGAATACCGGAGCGTTCCGCCACCTTTGCGGTATCGGTAACGGCGGTAAATTGTGGCACGCCGACACCCGCCACGACCCGCGTGGTACAGATCGACCCAGGGCCGACGCCGACCTTCACGGCCGAGACGCCGCGCTTGATCAGCGCCTCGGTGCCTTCGGCCGAGGCCACGTTTCCGCCGATGAGGGGCACGTCCGGGAAGGTCCGGTGCAGTGCCTCCACCGTTTCGAGCACCCCGCGCGAGTGGCCATGGGCGGTGTCGACCACGATGGTGTCCACCCCTGCGTCCACCAAGGCCTGGACACGCTCGAGCTGGTCTCTTTCCGTTCCCACGGCGGCACCGCACAGCAAACGCCCCAGAGCATCCTTCGACGCGTTCGGAAAGCGCTCGGTCTTCTCGATGTCCTTGATCGTGATCAGCCCGCACAGGGTTCCCTGGGCGTCCACGACCAGGAGCTTCTCGATGCGGTGGGCGTGGAGCAGTTCCTTGGCGCGCTCCATCGTCGTGCCGGGCGGCACCGTCACCAGGTTCTCGTGGGTCATCACGGCCGAGATTTCCTGGTGTGTGTCGCGCACGAAACGCAGGTCGCGATTGGTGAGGATGCCGACGGCCTTACCATCGCGGGTAATCGGTACGCCCGAGATCTTGTATCGGGCCATCACCTCGAGCGCCTCGAAGATTCGCTGCTCGGGATTGAGCGTGATCGGGTCGACGATCATGCCTGCCTCAGAGCGTTTGACCTTGTCGACTTCGGAGGCCTGGGCAGCAGGCGGGAGATTCTTGTGGATGATCCCGATGCCGCCGTTTTGCGCGATGCCGATCGCGGTTTCGTGCTCGGTGACGGTGTCCATCGCCGCCGTGACCAGCGGGATGTGAAGCTCGATCCCGGGAGTCAGCTGGGTGCGAGTGGAAACGGCGTCCGGGAGAACCGCACTTTCGCCGGGCTCGAGCAGGACATCGTCGAACGTCAGTCCCTCACGGATTCGACTGTCGCTCATGGGGCCACCCGGCGTTGAATGGCTCCGAAGTTTAGTCATCGGTGACGACCTGGTCAACGACAGCGTATTCCTGCGTGGGCCAGTCGGAGAGTTCCGGCACTCGCGGTCGCTCGAATTCAGGGCAGCATTCGCTCGAGAAGATCCCGCAGCAGCCGATCGGCCTCGTCGGCGCTGTCCAGCGGAATCGGGAAGAGCGATCCTTCGTCGGCGATGGCCAGGTTCTCCCGGACGTCTTCGGCCGCCACGCTCTCGCCCTTGCCGAGCAGCACGAGGTGGTAGCTGCGTGCACACGGATCCGCCGTCAGCCCCTCGCGGGCCGCCCGCACATCCGCCACGGCCGGGCCCAGGGGTGCGGCCAGCAGCACGAGCGTGGCGAGAGCGCCGTGGCCCGCGACCGGCCAGGCGGGTTTGAAGGCCGGGCCAACCGGGACATGCAGGAATTCGATTCCGATCTGCGCATCGACACTCACGCGCCCCAGGGACACGAGGTCCGCGGGCCCCACTTCCAGGCCGGTGTCGAAAGCAGCGCCCGGGAGCCGTGCGAGGAGTGCGGTGAAGTCGCGCAGGACCCCGGAACGCGTCGACAGGACGACGACTTTCGCGTCGCGGCGGGGCCGTGCGCCCGGTTGGTCCAATTCGAGCCATTCGCGCAGCCGTGCGGCGTGCTCCGCAGCGAAGGGCTGCCGGTCTCGGACCGGCTCGGGCGGTGCCCCCAGTGCGGCTTCCAGTGTCCCCAGTGCGGCTTCCAGACGGGCTGCCACCTGATCGGGCTCGATCGGAGGCGCGAGGATCCGGCCGCCCACAGCGAGCCGCTCCGCGTCAGCGGTCTGGTCCGCCAGGTAGACGAGCGTCACCGCTTGCGTGTGCGGATTGGCCCGGAGAATTCCCTCGAGGCGCGAGCCCTCGATGAGGGGCAGGCCGAGCTGGCAGACGATCGCGTCCGGTACTTCCGAGAGCGCTGCCTCGAGTGCAGCGGCGCCCTGATGGACGACCCGGGTCTCGAACCCCCGCTTCGAGCACGCCCGTACGATTGCAGCGGCGCGCTGGGTGTTGCCATCGGCAACCAGTACCCGCGCGCTCACGCGCCGCCCAGTTCGAAGCCGGACACATCCGGCAGCGCCAGCTCTTCCCGAAGCCGGAAGGCCAGGTGCTCGACCAGGTCGCGGTCGTTGCTGTGGTAGAGCAGCGCCGGCTTCCCGTTCCCGCTCTCCTCGCAGACCAATGCGTAGGCCGGAGCGTCGCCGTATTGAAGCAGGCAGGGTGGCAGCTCGCCGCTGCTTGGCGGCGACACCCAGTTCACCGCCGGGGCATCGCTTTCGAGGCGCTCGCCGTCGTTGATGATGGCGAGTTCCGTGTCCGGCACCGACCCGTGCAGGGTCTCGAGCCCGTCGCTGATGATGGCGAGTTCCGTGTGTAGCACCGCCCCGCGCAGGCTCTCGAGCCCGTCGCTGATGATGGCGAGTTCCGTGTGTAGCACCGCCCCGCGCAGGCTCTCGAGCCCGTCGCGCACGGCCGACGCCAGCGTGTTTCCAGGAACGATGTAGAGGATGCCCCGGTCTCGCGGGCGGCGTCCCAGCTCGGCGAGGATCAAGCGGGCCAGCTGCGGCGCGGCCGGATCGCGCTGAGACGCGCCCCGCTGCAGCAACGCCCGGAGGCTCGACGCCAGGGAGATGCGCCCGAGTCCCAGTGTTTTCACCGGGCTCGCGCGACTCTCGGCAATCCGCGTCTCCAGCACGGCGAGCAGCGCGTCGAGTTCGGTCCCGTCGCTCGGATAGACGGCAATGCCCGCGGCGGGGGACGGCCGTACGTCGTCCGCGAGGCCCCTGAACAGTCCGCTCTCCTCCAGCCCCGCCAGCGCCCTGCGCTTGAGCAGCGCTGCGCTTACCGCGTCGGCCTCCGGGAGCAGCATGGCGAAGCGCCCATTCGAATCGACCGCGAGCACATCGATACTCCGGAGCAGACGTCGCAGCTGGTCGGTAATTCCCGCAAGCCACGGGTGAAGCACCGCGTCCCCGCCGATGCGAGCCAGTGCGGAGCGGGGCCCCAGTTCGAGCAACAGCAGCGCCACGCGGCGACCGAAGTGGCTCGCTTTCTCGATCTCGTTTCCGGCCACATCGCGGAAGTAATCGAAGCTGTGGGCGCCGGTGACGGGTTCGCGCAGTCCCTGCCGTTGGAGCGCTCGGACGTGCCGGGCGTTCGCGACCGCCACCTCCGCAAAGCGGAGGAAGCGCTCCACGCCGCTCTGATCCAGGGCGTCGAAGGCGTCGTCCTCGAGCTTATGGCTGAGTCGGACAACCCCCAGGAGGGCACCGTCACAGCGAAGCACCCCCCACAGCAAATTGGGCGCGTCCGGCTCTCCCCCGGCGAGGAGCACGCTGCACTTGCCCTCGCGGAGCGGCGTGGGCAGCGCGGCGGTTTCGAGCCGCTCGGGGGCGTCGTCGACGGCCGACGCCCCGCGGGCCGCCGACAGCTCGAGAACCCCCGCGTCCTCCCTCGCTAGCCAGACGACCGCGCCCTGGGCCCGGGTCTCGCGGCACAGGCTGTCGGCGATGCGCCGCGCCAGTGGCTCGATTTCCAGCGTGGAGACGAGCGCCAGGCCGTGCGCGTAGAGCGAACGCTCGCCGATGTACTCGATGTTTTCCGCCAGCAGCTGGGCGTGTTCAGTCTCGAGCCGCCGGTTTTGCAGAATCGCAGCCACCCTGTTGGTCAGAGTGTGCCGGTCGAAGGGTTTGAGCAGGTAGTCCGTAGCGCCGAGTTTCATCGTGTCTACGGCGGTCGCGACGTCGACGATGCCGGTGACGACGAGTACGTCCTGCTCCGGGTTCCGCTGCTTGATGCGCTGGACGAGTTCGGTCCCGTTCATGCCGGGCATCACCAGGTCTGCCAGCACGAGGTCGAAGTCGGCCCGGTCCAGGATCCGGAGGGCCTCCTCGCCGCTCGATGCCGTCCGCACATCGAAGCCCTCTTCGGAGAGCGTCCCGGCAATCAGCTCGCGGAAGTAGCGCTGGTCGTCGACCGCGAGGATTAGCGCTTTCACTGTCTGCCCCCCATCCCCCGACGAACGGCGAAGCTAGCCCGGCCAACGGCGCTCGCCTACGGCAGCGACCTCCCGGTTCGCACCCGACCGCCGACGATCTGGGTGGTTGGCAACCGATGGGGGCCGGCGAGGCTGCCGATCAGCGAGTGGGGGCTGGCTTCGACCACGTCCACGGCCTGGAGTGAGCCCGGCGCCACGACTACCCCGTTCGGCGCTTCGAAGTTGACCACTCGGTGGGCCGGGTCGCGGCCCGAAAGCTGGAGGCCTCCGCGCCGGCTGGGGCCGCTCACGAGCACCTCGGTGCGCTGCCCGATCCGGCTGCGGTGGTAGGTCAGCGTCTGCTCGCGCTGCAGGGCCTGGAGCTCCTCTAGCCGCTCCTGGGCCAGTTCGGGTGCCGGAGAATCGGAAAGCTCGGCGGCGGGGGTACCGGGCCGCGGCGAGTACTTGAACGAGAAACTGTCCACGAAACCCACTTCCCGCACCAGGGACAATGTCTCGCAGAAGTCGCGATCGGTCTCTCCGGGGAAGCCCACAATCAGGTCGGTCGTCAGCACGAGTTCCGGCCGCGCAGCGCGCAGCGCCTCGACGCTGGCGAGGAAGTCCCGTCTCGTGTAGCGGCGGCGCATGTGCGCTAGCACCGCGTCGGAACCGCTCTGGACCGGAAGGTGTACGTGAGGGCAGAGCGCCTCGATTTCGGCGTGGGCCCGCACGAGCGCGGTGTCGAAGAAACTCGGGTGCGGGCTCGTGTAGCGAATGCGCCGCAATCCCGGAATCCGAGCCAGGTCGTGCAGCAGGTCCGCGAAGCCAATCGTCATGGCCGCACCCGGGTCGCCGCCGCCTGTACGTCCACTCTCCCGGCGGCGCCGGTCGTGGCGACCGTAGGCGTTGACCGTCTGGCCCAGCAGGGTCAACTCGCATGCCCCGCCGGCGACGAGCGCGCGCGCCTCGGCGAGAATCCCGTCGGCGGGACGGCTGATTTCGCGGCCCCGCGTGCGCGGCACGATGCAGAAGCTGCAGAACATGTCGCAGCCCTCCATCACCGTGAGTGAGGCACGCCCCGGGGTGGCGTCGGGGAAATCGGGATGACGCTCGGGCCAGTCGAACCGATCGAGCGAACGCGTTTGCTCGACCCGTGCAGCCCGGGATCCCCCGCGGGCAGCGTCGGCCATGGCGGGAACCCAGCGCAGGCTATGGGTGCCGAAGACGAAGTCGAGATGCGGGAAACGGCGCAGCAACGCGTCGCCCTCCTGCTGGGCGACGCAACCTCCCACCGCGAGCACACGGCCCGCACCGGCGGCTTTCCACTCGCGCAGCAGGCCGAGCTCGCTGTAGAGGTGGTGCTCTGCCTTTTCTCGGATCGAGCAGGTGTTGATCACGAGCAGGTCGGCCTGCTCGAGAGCACTCGCCCGCGACCAGCCCCGGTGGAGAAGCAGGTTCTCGATCTTTTCGGAATCGTGGACGTTCATCTGGCACCCGGTGGTGCGGACCAGGACCCGGGGCATGGATTGGAACTCCTCCGGCCGTGGGGGGGGGCACACGGCGACGCTGGAAGCTACTGGAGCACCTCGTATACGCCAAGCAAAAGGCGCGATTGGAGCGGTCGAAAACAGTTGCAATGCTCTTTGAAAGGTATTGGATTCAAAGAGTTTTATGGAGTTGCTGCAAGTAGCATTCGAGGTGGGGACCACCCGGGTCGATCCAAAATCCTGTTTGACTCTCAGGCCTTCCCGGCGCATACTACAACTCGGAGCGGCGGTGGATGTGGCATTTCTCACCGAAATGTCCAACCTCTCACCCCCCATCATGTGTCCACCGCCCTCCGCTCTTCTAACGCCCCGCCGGGAAATCGGCGGGGCGTTTTCTCTGGGTGCGGGCCAGGACAATTCGCTTCGGGCGCCAGCCGCTCCCCGGCGTTTCGCATTCGCCGGGCTTGAGATTGCGAGCGGACGGACACGCTGCGCTCGCCGGACTGCTTTCGCTCCGGGCGGGGCTCAGAGCACCAGTCGGTCGATCACGTTCGAGAGTTGCCTGAGGTTGCGGCACTCCTCGGCGAGGTCGGTGTAGGGCCGGTACTTGTCCATGACCGAGTCGCCGAAGCCCCAGGCGCTGGGGCTTTCGGGGTTGAGCCAGACGACGTTCTTGGCCTTGTTGTGCAGGTCCCGCAGGCACCAGGCCCGGGGGTCGTTGTAGTTGTTGCGGGCGTCGCCCAGGATGAGGACGGTCGTCTTGTTGTCGATCGCCGAGAGGAAGTTCTGCCAGAAGTAGTGAAAGGCGTGTCCGAAGTTGGAGCGGGTGTAGACGTTGATCACGTCGCCGCCGTCCAGTGCCTTCTCGATCGCGTCGTTGATGTCGTCTTCGGCGAAGAGCTGCGTCACCTCGCCCAACTCCGCCACGAAGACAAAGGCGCGGATCTTCGTGAAGGCTTCCTGGAGGCTGTAGACGAACTGGAGCATGAAGCGCGAGACGTTCGCCACGGAGGACGAAACGTCGCAGAGGATCACCAGCTTCGGCCGGTCCTTCTTGCGTTGCTTGAAGACCAGGTCGAAGGGCATGCCCCCGTGGGACATGTTGCGCCGCAGTGTCTGGTGGAGGTCGAGCTTGCCCTTGTTGAGGCGCCGCCGCCGGATCGAGAGGATGTTCTTGATCTTCTGGGCCAGCCGCTCCACCACCTCCCGCATCTTTCGGATCTCGTCCTCGGTGAGGTGGTAGAAGCTCTTCTCCAGCAGCGTCTCGCGCCGGAACTTCTCCATGTAGTCGTGGTTCTGCTGTTGCAGCTCCCGCTCGGTGAAGGCGCGCACGGCGCGGCGCGCAGCCTCCATCAGGCGTTCGATCAGGTCCCGAAGGGCTTGGATCTCTTGCGGCGAAAGTCCGGCTTCTTCCAGCTGGGCGGCGAGGTCGCGCAGCTGGTCCCCTGCCCCGTCGAGGTCCATCTGGTCGAGCGTGCGGCGACTGAAAAAGCCCACCTGGAGGAAGTTCTCGATCCGGTCGACCCCGGCGGCCTCGGCCGCCTCGCGGATGAGCTGCTCCATCGCGCTGAGGTCCGCCGTGAGCAGCGCCTTCGCGAGTTCGCTCAGATCCCCGGGGTCGCCCGGAAGCTTCCCCAGTGCCTCCGCGATGCGGCGCATCAGCTCGTCGAGGTCGAGGTCCCCCGATTCGAGGCCACCGGTAGCTTCCCCAAAGGTTTCGCGAAGGTTGTCGTAGAAGCCCGACCAGTAGAGGTCGAAGAGCTCGTCGAAGGCGCCGATCTCCTCGCCCCGCTTCACCATGGTCGCTCGCAGCGCGTCCTTGAAGACCGCGCGCTGGTCGATCGGCAGCTCGTCAAGAGCCTGGAAGGCGTCGATCGCCTCGGCGGTAGACACCCGGATCCCGCTCTTGCGCAGGATGTTCGTGAACTCGAGGATCTTCTGCTGCACGCCGGCTCCTAGTGCAGCGCGCCCCGCTTCGCGGCCGCCGGTGCCGGGACGGGTTCGGCAGCTGCGGCCTCGCCGGCCTTCTTTTCGAGGAGCTTGCTGAGTTCGGATTGGGCCTTCCGCACGTCGCCCTCGTACTTCAGGATCACGTTGAAGGTGGCATTTACCAGTTCTTCGTCCAGCTCGTTGGCGTTGAGGGCCAGCAGGGCCCGCGCCCAGTCGAGCGTCTCGCTGATCGAGGGCGTCTTCTTCAGGTCGAGCTGCCGGAGCTTGTGCATCATCTGGACGACATCCTCGACCAGCTGTTTGCCGGCCTCGGGCACTTTCGTCTCGAGGATTCGGGTCTCGAGTGCTGCGGACGGGTAGTCGATGTAGAGGTGTAAGCAGCGGCGTTTGAGGGCGTCGCTCATCTCCCGGGCGTTATTCGAGGTCAGAAAGACGAGCGGCCGCTGCACGGCCTCGAGGGTGCCGAGTTCGGGCACCGTGACCTGGAAGTCCGAGAGAACCTCCAGCAGGAAGGCCTCGAACTCGGGGTCGGACTTGTCGACCTCGTCCACCAGGAGCAGCGTAGGCTCCTCCGTCCGGATCGCGTTGAGCAGGGGCCGGGGGACGATGAAGTTGTCCGAGAAGAACACGCTGTCCTCCTGGGCCACGGCCTCGGCAGCCGCACGGACGGTCTTGGCTCCCCCCATGAGCTGGGTGAAGTGCTCCTTTAGGATCTGGGTGTAGAGGAGCTGCTTCGAATACTCCCACTCGTAGAGCGCCTTGGCCTCGTCCAGGCCCTCGTAGCACTGCAGACGGATCATGTTTCGATCCGTGGCGGCGGCGACGACCTTGGCCAGCTCGGTCTTGCCCACCCCTGCCGGACCCTCGACCAGCACCGGCTTCTCGAGCTTGCTCGCCAGGAAGACCACCGTGGCAATCTTCGCGTCGCAGATGTAGCCCTGCTCGGCGAGGCTTTGCTCCACCTTCTCTACGGAATCGAACATATAAGGCTCCCCTCGCGCGAGGCAACGCCGGTCAACGCTGCGATCCGTCGACCGGATCAGCTCATCAGGTGCAGCACGTGTCCGAGCTTTTCCTTCTTGGCCCGGAGATATTCGAGGTTGTTCTCGTTGGGCTGTATCTCGAGAGGCACGCGTTCCACGATGGTGAGTTCGTAGCCCTCGATCCCGGCGCGCTTCCCGGGGTTGTTGGTGATGAGACGCAGATTCATGACGCCGAGATCGCGCAGGATCTGGGCGCCCACACCGTAGTCGCGCAGGTCCGGGGGAAAGCCGAGCCGCTCGTTGGCCTGAACGGTGTCGAGGCCCTCCTCGTCTTGGAGTGCGTACGCCATGATCTTGTTCTTTAGACCGATGCCACGCCCTTCCTGGCGCATGTAGAGCACGACACCGCGCCCCTCGCCCTCGATCATCTCGAGCGCGGCGTCGAGCTGCTCGCCGCAATCGCAGCGGCGCGAGCCAAATGCATCCCCGGTCAGGCACTCGCTATGGACGCGCACGAGCACGGGATCTTCCGGCGTCCACTCGCCCTTGACCAGCGCCAGATGGTCGATGTGGTCGATCTGGTTCTCGTAGACCACTGCCCGGAACTCACCGGCGCTCGTCGGCATCTTGGCGGTTGCGATGCGCTGAACCAGGGTCTCCTTGCGGAGTCTGTACTGGATGAGCTCGGCCACCGTGACGATCTTGATGCCGTGTTCCTGCCCGAATGCCACCAGGTCCGAGAGCCGTGCCATCGTCCCGTCGTCGTTCATGATCTCGCAGATCACGCCGGCTGGGGCGCAGCCCGCGAGCATGGCCAGGTCTACGGAGCCCTCGGTCTGACCGGTGCGCCGCAGCACGCCGCCCGCTCGAGCTCGGAGGGGAAAGATGTGACCGGGACGCACCAGGTCGGTGGGCTTGGCGTCCTCCGCGATGGCGGTCAGGACGGTGGTCGCGCGGTCGGCCGCGGAGATTCCCGTGGTGACTCCGTGCCTTGCCTCGATCGAAACAGTGAAGGCGGTGCCGAAGCCCGAAGTGTTTTCGTAGTCGGGCACCATCATCGACAGGTGCAGCTGTTCGAGCCGTTCCTCGGTGAGGGAGAGGCAGATCAGCCCGCGCCCGTACTTCGCCATGAAGTTGATGGCTTCGGGGGTGATCTTTTCGGCTGCGATGCACAGGTCCCCCTCGTTCTCGCGGTCCTCGTCATCCACGAGGATCACCATCTTTCCGGCGCGGATATCCTCGATCGCCGCCTCGGCCGACGCGATGGCGGCGTGCAGTTCTTCGCGGGACGAATGGAGTTTCAGTTTATTGGGGGGGGGCATACGAGATCCGACCTCCCGTACAGACCCCGATACGCCGGGGTTCTGGCGGGTACTGGCGTCCCCCAGGGTGTATTACTTCGACTGAGGTGTCAAACGAGCCAGCGGGGTCTATTCGAAGCTGTGGAAGACACCCTTGAGGAAGTCGTCTTCCGAAACGCCGAAGTTCTGGGCGAACGCGTGGCGCTCATCGATGCTGCGATACACGAGGCGCAGCAGCTCTCGAAAGGTCTCGATCACACCCTCGCCCCGAATGGCCACAGCCGGAAAGGTGGGGACGTCGCCCCAGGCTTTCCGGATTTCCTGGAGCGGTTTCACGTTCGGAAGGTCTCGCTTGTTGAACTGCACGACCTTCGGCACCGCCTCGAAGTCGATTCCGTTCGACTTGAGGTTCGCCTCCATGTCGCGCCACGAGTAGGCGTTGGCGCCGGCGCCTGAGCGCTGCGAATCGGCGATGAAGGCAACGGCATCGGCACCGGCCAGCACCACTTTGCGTGTGGACTTGTGCATTACCTGCCCCGGTACCGTGAAGAGCTTGAGCTTCACTGAAAAGCCGTTTTGCGTGCCGAACTCGATGGGCAGGAAGTCGAAGTAGAGCGTGCGGTCATCGCTGGTGTCGAGGGTCACCATCTTGCCCCGCGCGCCCGGATCGATGAGGCCGTGGAGTTGCTGGAGATTGGTGGTCTTGCCCGAGAGGGCCGGACCGTAATAGACCACCTTCACGGTGATCTCGCGCTCTTCCATGTGGATCTGCACGTCGGCGCACCTCGCGACTTCGCCTCCCTCCATCGGCAGGAAGCGCGGTGATGTGAAGCGCGGGGAGCCCGGCTGTTCAGTGGGAGCGGAACGCGTCCAGCAGGGCGCGAGCGGCGGCGGCCGGCGTGGTCTTCAGCGACTGGACGTCGGCCTCTGCGGCCTCGACGGCCGCTGCGACGGCCGCATCGGACCGGAATGCACCGAGTAGCCCCTCCTCCACGAGGCTCCACATCCAGGCTCGGGCCTGCTGGCGGCGGCGGCCCTGGCGCTCGCCGCTCGCCTCGAGCGCCTGGCGCTGCGCCTCGACGGTGTCCCAGAGTTCGGCGATGCCGCGTCCCGTGTGGGCGCTTGCGGTCAGCACGCGGGGCTGCCAGTGCTCGGAGCCCGGGCGCAGCAGGGCCACAGCCTGCGCGTGCTGGGCGCGGGACCGCGCCGCGGCGGCCTCCTGGTCGCCGTCGGCCTTGTTGACCACCAGTGCGTCGGCCAATTCGAGCACGCCCTTTTTGATGCCCTGGAGTTCGTCGCCGGCACCTGGCTGGATCAGCACGAGGAAGAAATCGACCATCGAAGCCACGCTCACTTCGGACTGACCGATGCCGACTGTCTCGATCAGCACCACGTCGAAGCCCGCTGCCTCGCAAACGAGCAGGGCCTCACGCGTGCGCTGGGCCACGCCGCCCAGCGAACCGCCCGAGGGCGACGGACGGATATAGGCGGCTTCGTGCTGGGAGAGGCGCTCCATACGCGTCTTGTCGCCCAGGATGCTCCCGCCGCTGACCGGGCTGCTCGGGTCGACCGCCAGCACGGCGACCCGGTGACCCCGTCCGATCAGGTGGAGACCGAGTGTCTCGATCAGACTGCTCTTGCCGACACCCGGCGGCCCGGTGACCCCCACGCGCTGTGCCGCGCCTGTGTACGGCACGAGCTGCTCGAGCACGCGTTGGCCCAGGGCGGCCCGATCGGTGCGGGTGCTCTCGATCAGCGTGATCGTCCGGGCCAGGGCGCGGCGGTCACCGCTGCGAATCGCGTCGCACCAGGCCTCGGACCCGCTGGATGCGTCGGGAAGATCGTGCGGGCTCATCCGAGGCGATCGCGCAGCACCCGGAGTACCTCGCGCGCCGACTTCGTGACGGGCGTGCCGGGGCCGAAGATCGCCGCAATCCCGGCCGCGCGCAGTGCTTCGTGGTCGCGCGGCGGAATGATGCCCCCCACCACCACGGCGACGTTTTCGCTGCCCTGCCCGCGCAGCTCCGCCACCAGCTCGGGTACCAGGGTTCTGTGCCCCGCCGCCTGGCTCGAGACGCCTACGACGTGCACGTCGTTCTCGATCGCCTGGCGCGCGGCCTCGGCGGGCAGCTGGAAGAGCGGCCCCACATCGACGTCGAAGCCCAGGTCGGCGAAGGCCGTTGCGATCACCTTCATGCCGCGGTCGTGTCCGTCCTGGCCGAGCTTGACCACGAGCAGCCGCGGCCTGCGCCCGGCTTCTGTCGCGAAGGCTTCGACGTCGCGCACCACGGAGTCGTACTCGTCATCGCCCTCGTAGACGCCTCGGTAGACCCCGGAGACAGTTTGAACGTCTGCGCGGTAGCGCGTGTACACCTTCTCGAGGGCATCTGAGATCTCACCCACCGTGGCCCGCGCCCGCGCGGCCTCGACTCCGGCCTCGAGCAGGTTCCCCGCACCGCTTTGCGCCAGCTCGGTCAACCGGGCGAGCGCGGCCTCGACCCGCGCCGCATCCCGCGTGCTTCGGATTGCCTCCAGACGCTGCACCTGGGCGCGGCGGACCGCCTCGTTGTCGATGTTGAGGATGTCGAGTTCGTCCTCATCGGAGAGTCGGTACTTGTTGACGCCCACGATCGTGTCATCGCCCCGGTCGACGCGCGCCTGGCGCCGCGCCGCGCATTCTTCGATGCGCAGCTTGGGCATGCCCTGCACGATGGCCCGCGTCATTCCGCCGAGCTCCTCGACCTCGGCGATCACCTTGCGCGCCTCGGTGGCGACGCTGGCCGTGAGCGACTCCATGAAATAAGACCCGCCCCAGGGGTCCACCACGTGCGGAATGCCCGTCTCCTCCTGGAGAATGAGCTGCGTGTTGCGCGCCACCCGGGCGGTCGCATCGGTCGGGAGTCCCAGCGCTTCGTCATAGGCGTTGGTGTGCAGTGACTGGGTGCCGCCGAAAACGGCTGCCATCGCCTCGATCGTGGTGCGGACGACGTTGTTCATGGGGTCCTGTTCGGTGAGGCTCGCCCCCGACGTCTGGCAGTGAGTGCGCAGCATCGAGGAGCGCGGAGACTTCGGGTCGAACTGACCCATGAGCTCCCACCACAACAGCCGCGCTGCGCGCATCTTGGCGATCTCGAGGTAGAAATTCATGCCGATCGCCCAGAAGAACGACAAGCGGGGGGCGAAATCGTCGATGGACAGGTTCTTCGAGAGCGCCGCTCGCACGTAGTCGAGGCCGTCGGCCAGAGTGAACGCCAGTTCGAGTACGGGCGTCGCGCCGGCCTCCTGCATGTGGTAGCCGCTGATCGAGATCGAGTTGAACTTCGGCATGTGCTTTGCCGTGTACTCGATGATGTCGGCCACGATCCGCATGCTCGGATCGGGCGGATAGATGTAGGTGTTGCGGACCATGAACTCCTTGAGAATGTCGTTCTGGATCGTTCCGGCGAGCTTTTCTGCTGGAACACCCTGTTCCTCGCCAGCGACGATGAAGCAGGCGAGCACGGGGAGCACTGCGCCGTTCATGGTCATGGAGACGGTCACCTGATCGAGGGGAATGTCGTCGAAGAGGATCTTCATGTCCTCGACCGAGTCGATCGCGACGCCGGCCTTTCCCACGTCGCCCGAGACCCGCGGGTGGTCCGAGTCGTAACCGCGATGGGTCGCGAGGTCGAAGGCGACGGAAAGTCCCTGCTGTCCCGCCTCGAGGTTGCGCCGGAAGAAGGCGTTCGACTCCTCGGCGGTCGAATAGCCCGCATACTGGCGCAGGGTCCAGGGCCGGTTGGCGTACATCGTGGCCCGCGGCCCGCGCAGGAAGGGCATCGCCCCCGGCAGGGTGTCGAGCCACTCGAGGGCCTCGAGGTCCGCCGCCGTGTAGAGGGCTTTGACCGCCAGTCCGTCCGGAGTGGTCCAGGTCAGGGCTGCCGGATCCCCACCGCGCAGTTCTTTGGTCGCCAGTTCCTTCCAGCGGTCGAGGTCGGCCGGGGCTTTGGGGTCGATGCTCATCGGAGATCTCCTTGACGCTCGGGAGAATAGCTACATCGAGCGCCGGTAGCGGCCACCGACTTCGAAGAGGGCGTCGCTGATCTGACCGAGACTCGCAACCTTCACGGTCTCGAGCAGTTCCTCGAAGACGTTGTCGCCCCGACGCACCGCATCCTGGAGGTGCCGCAGCGCGGCCGGCGCCACCTCGGCGTGCCGGGCGTGAAATGCCCGCAGGTTGTCCACCTGCTGTCGCTTCTCCGCTTCGCTCGAGCGCATGAGATCCCGAGGTTCGGGCACTTCCTGTGGAACCGGGTTCTCGAAGGTATTGACGCCCACGACCGGAAGTGCCCCCGAGTGTTTGAGCGACTCGTAGTGCAGGCTCTCATCCTGGATCTTGCCGCGCTGGTAGAGGCTCTCCATCGCGCCAAGCACGCCCCCGCGTTCGGACAGGCGTTCGAACTCGCTCAGCACGGCCTCCTCGACCCGGCGCGTCAACTCGCCGATCGCGTAGGAGCCCTGGAGCGAATTCTGGTTCTTCGACAGGCCCAATTCGCGCTGGATGATGAGTTGCACTGCGAGCGCCCGGCGCACCGAGTCCTCGGTCGGTGTCGTGACCGCTTCGTCGTAGGCATTGGTGTGGAGGCTGTTGCAGGCATCCTCGATCGCAGTCAGGGCCTGAAGCGTGGTGCGAATGTCGTTGAACGCCATCTCCTGCGCGTGGAGCGACCGGCCCGACGTCTGCACGTGGTACTTGAGTTTCTGGCTGCGCTCCGAGGCGCCATAGACATCGCGCATGGCGACCGCCCAGATGCGCCGGGCCACCCGGCCGATCACGCTGTACTCCGCGTCGAGTCCGTTGCTGAAGAAGAAGGAGAAGTTCGGTGCGAAGGCATCCACATCCATGCCCCGGGCACGGTAGTACTCGACGTAGGTGAAGCCGTTGGCGAGCGTGAAGGCCAGCTGAGTGATCGGGTTCGCACCGGCCTCGGCGATGTGGTAGCCGGAAATCGAGACGGAGTAGAAGTTGCGCACCGAATTGGATACGAAGAATTCCTGAATGTCGCCCATCACCTGGAGCGAGAAGTCGCCCGAGAAGATGCAGGTATTCTGGGCCTGATCCTCCTTCAGGATGTCGGCTTGCACGGTGCCGCGCACCTGCCGGAGTGTCTTCGCGCGCAGCCGTGCGTAGGTCTCGGCGTCGACCACCTCGGCGCCGGGGACGCCGAGGAGCCCGAGCCCGAGCCCGTTGTGGTGCTCCGGAAGGTCGCCGCCATAGCGCGGAGCGTCGGCACCGAACTCGCGGCGCACCGCCTCGAGCCGCCCCGTCTCGCGCAGGTGGCGTTCCACGGCCTGGTCCACCGCTGCGTTCACGAAGAACGCCAGCACGGTGGGCGCCGGTCCATTGATCGTCATCGAGACGGACGTCGAGGGCGAGCACAGGTCGAAGCCCGAGTAGAGCTTCTTGGCGTCATCGACCGTGCAGACTGATACACCGGAATTTCCGACCTTCCCGTAGATATCGGGCCGCTCATCCGCGTCCCCCCCATAGAGCGTCACCGAGTCGAAGGCGGTGGAAAGACGAGCCGCTGATTGCCCGCGGGTGATGAGGTGGAAACGCCGGTTGGTTCGCTCCGGGGTGCCCTCCCCCGCGAACATCCGGGTTGGAGCCTCGTTTTCGCGCTGGAAGGGGAAGGTGCCCGCCGCGAACGGGAAATGTCCCGGCAGGTTCTCGGTGCGGAAATAGCGCGCGAGTTCGCCCCAGCCTTCGCCCGCCGGCAGCGCCACCTTGGGAATCCGGGTTCCGGCCAATGTCTCGGCGTGGTTCTCGACCCGGAACTCCTGGCCGCGCACCGCGTAGGACTGCTCGGCCGCCGCGTAGGCCGCTCGGGTCTCGGGCCAGGCGAGGATCTGATCGCGAAGTTTTGGTTCGAGTTCCGCGAGCAGCGCGTCGCGCCGCCGGCGGACCGATTCGGCCGCGGGGTCGTCACCGAGCGCGGCGACCGCGCGGTTCAAGCCGTCCACGTCGGAGGCCCGGGCGACCTGGATCTCGGTTTCGGCGTGCCAGCTTCGCAGCGACTCGGCGATTTCGGCCAGGTAGTGTGTCCGTGAAGCCGGGAGCAGCCCCGCCGGCTTCGCCGAACGGGTCTCGACCCGGCTGCCGCTCGACGCCCCCAGCATCCAATCGCGGAGCTCTGCGCAAAGGCTGTCCGTGCCGGGATCGTCCCAACGGCCGGCCACTGTGGCAAATACCGGGGTCTGCTCGTCCGGAAGCGAAAAGGCTCCCCGGTTGCGTCGCCACTGCTTGCGGACGTCGCGCAATGCATCGATTGCCCCGGGTCGGTCGAACTTGTTGAGCACGACTACGTCCGCCAGGTCCAGCATGTCGATCTTCTCGAGCTGCGAAGGCGCGCCGTACTCCGGGGTCATCACGTAGACTGCCCGGTCGACCCGATCGGTTACCTCGGAGTCGCTCTGACCAATGCCGGCGGTTTCCAGCAGGAGCAGGTCGAAGCCCGCTGCCTGGAGCACGGCGAGCGCATTGTCGACGGCTGCCGAGAGCGCGCGGTGCGCCTGCCGGGTGGCGAGGGACCGGACGAAAATTCCAGGACCATGGATGGAATTCATGCGAATGCGGTCGCCTAGCAATGCGCCCCCGGACCGCCGCCGCGTCGGGTCCACGAGCAGGAGACCGATGCTGCGCTCCGGAAATTCGAGACGGATCCGGCGCACGAACTCGTCGACGAGGGTCGATTTGCCGGAGCCCCCGGTACCCGTGAAACCGATCACCGGAGCCGCCGAGCCTGCTCGGCGAAGCAGCGGCTGCCGTCCCGCGAGCCGTTGGGCCTCGCCCTCGGTCGCCCCCTGCTCGAACCACGAGATGGCCCGGCTCACGGCGCCGGGCGCCTGGGGCGAGAGTCGCTCCAGGCAATTGTCGAGCGGTGGCCGGCCGGCCGCTGCGCACTCGTCCAGGAGCACCCGGACCATCCCTTCGAGCCCCAGCGCCCGGCCCTCCGCGGGCCCGAAGACCTGTGCCACACCCCGCTGGTGCAACTCCTCCGCCTCAACGGGCGTGATGGTGCCGCCCCCCCCGGCATAGACCCGTACGCGGCCGGCTCCGAGCGCCTCGAGTCGGGCGACGAGGTAGCCGAAGAACTCCATGTGCCCGCCTTGGTAGGACGAGACGGCAACCGCGTCCGCGTCCTCCTGGAGGGCCGCCTGGGCGATCTCCTCAACCGAGCGATCGTGACCGAGGTGCACCACCTCCGCCCCCTGCTGTTGCAGCACCCGTCGCACGATGTTGATCGCGACATCGTGGCCATCGAATAGGGACGCAGCCGTCACCACTCGCACCCGGTGCGGTGTGTGGATAGCGGCGGGCGGCTCTTGCACCTTCATGCCGGGCCCTTTCCATTCCCCCGCCGCCCCCCCCGCGTGCGCTTGGCCACCCGGTCGCGATAGCGAGCGATCTCGTCCCGCAGCGTGCACAGGTCCCCAATCCGCGCGTCCAGCTCTCCGAGTCTTTTCTCGAGCACGCTGTCCAGGCGCGTGAGCATCGCGCGGGTCGAACCGCCGATGGCATAGACGGCGTTCAACTCCTTGACTTCGGCCAGAGAAAGCCCCAGGGCCTTGAGGCGGCCGATGAAGCGCAGGCGCTCGATTTCATCGGCGCCGTAGATCCGACGGCCTCCGGCTCGGCGCCGCACCCCCGGCAGTAGACCCACTTCCTCGTAATAGCGGACCGTCCGCGCCGAGAGGCCGGTGATCGAACACACCTGGGAGATCCCGCAGAGATCTTCGGGTTCCGGGGTTTGCCAGCTCACGTTAACTGGCTAGCACACTTGATCCCCGGCTGCCGCGGTAGCATCCCCCGGCGTGGCGGGGGTCCCCAGCTTCTCGATGCGCGAGGTGGAGACGGTCAAGGCCGTCGTCGCGCTGACGGGCTTTGTCTGGCTGCTGGCGCCGCTCGTGACGGGCGGCTGGCTTCGGGCTGCGCCCCGCTCTCGCCGGGTCTGGGACGCGGGCTTGGCCGCTCTGGGCCTTTTCGGGGCGCTGTGTTGGACGAATCTGGGCCAGCTGAATTTTCCGGGCTTTGGGCACCCCTCCGAGACGTTTCACTACTACATGGGGGCGAAGTACTTCCCGGAACTCGGCTACAGCCGTCTCTACCGCTGTGTCGCGCTGGCGGATGCGGCAGTCGATGGCGACGAACGGGTGCGCAAGCGGCGGATTCGGAATCTCCAGACGAAGCGGCTCGAGAATGGCGCCGGCGCGCTCGACCGGCCGGGCGAGTGCACGTCTCATTTCACGCCCGAGCGCTGGGTCGCGTTCCAGCGGGACCTGGCCTGGTTCAGGGACAAGCCAACCCCGCAGAGCTGGCGTCGGATGCAGACCGACCACGGGTACAACGCGACGCCGGTGTGGGGGCTTTTCGGCGGAGCACTCGCCGGGACATCGCCGGCTCGGGACGGCCAGATCCTGGCGCTCCGGCTCCTCGATCCTGTGCTCCTGTTGCTGGGCTTCGGCGCCGTCACCTGGACCTTCGGCTGGCGGACCCTCTGCGTCGCATTGCTTTTCTTTGGAACGAATTACCCCTCGCAGTTCGGTTGGGTCGGGGGAGGCGTGCTGCGACAGCTCGAACTCTCGGCCGTTCTCATTGGAGTCTGCCTGCTGGCACGCCGACGTCCGGGCACCGGAGGCGCCTGCTTCGCCCTGGCCACGCTGGTTCGAATCTATCCAGGAGTCGCCCTCGCCGGTCCGGGTCTCCAGGTGGCGGGCCGCTGGCTTCGCGAGCGACGGATCCGCCTGGGGCGCGAGGTGCGCCGATTCGCCGGTGGAGGGCTCATTGCCGCCGCGTTGCTGCTGGCGGCCGCCGCGGCGTCGACCGGAGCCGGATCCTGGTCGGACTTCTCAGAGAACAGTCGTGCGCTGCTCGATGCTCCGGTGCGCAATCACACGGGACTGCGCAGCTTCCTCGCGTGGCACCCGCAGCGCACGACACGCGACCTGCTGGACCGGTCGCTCGACGATCCCTTCCAGCCGTGGAAGCAGGCGCGCCGAGCGACCTTCGCCGAGCGGCGGCCGCTATTCGTTGCGCTGGCGGCGGGCTTCGTCGCGTTGCTCGCGCTGGCGGTGCAGCGGCAGCCGCTCTGGGTGGCGGCAATTCTCGGCGTGGGCCTGATCCCGGTGACGACCGAACTCACCGGCTACTACTCGGCGATCCTGGTGGTATTCGCGCTGCTCTGGTCGCGCGCCCCGGCGGTGGGCGTGGCCCTCGTGGGCCTCTCGGCTGCCGGTTGGGGGTTGGTCGAGGTCTTCCATTTCTTCGATTCGATATCGAGTTGGATTGGCCTCGCGGCTGCGATATTTGCCGTCTTCGCTACGCTCGCGACTTGGTGGGCGGGTCCTGTTTCCGACCCCACGCCGTCCACCGTTGCAACCCCGGGGGAAGTTGAACCGCCCGGGAGTGACGGATAGGATGTGCCACTGTGCCGGCGTGCACAGCTCCTCGGGGATTGAACGGATGCACGAGCGCCACTATGGGGCGACCCACACCAGGATCGGGATTCGATGGGCGGTGCTGCGTGTCCTCGTCTGCACGCTCCTCGTGGTCCCTGGCATCGCCCAGGCCGAAGAGGCCTACGACACACTGACACTGGACGAGGCGATCTCGAAGGCCCTCGCCGAAGGCACCGCTGCGCGCATCGCTCGGCTGAAAACCGACCGCGCGGACCACGGCGCCAAGGAGGCTCGCGCTGCCGTGATGCCCCAGGTAGGGGTTACGAGCGATCTCGGTTGGTCCAACCGTTACAACGACACGATCAGCGCAGTCGACGGGCAGGGCCAGGTCAAGAAGTACGGCCTGGCCACGCTCTCGGAAGATCGCGCCTGGCTGCAGCTCTGCGTGAGCCAGATCCTTCTCGACCTCAAGCAGTTCCGCGAGATCGAACGCGAGGAACTCGCCGCCGAAGTGGCCGGCCTGACCGAGGCGCGCGACCGGGAAGAAATCGCCTTCGACGTGATTCAACGCTACGCCCGGCTGGTGGCACTCGAGCGCAAGGCGGAGATCGCGGCCATCCAGTACGACCAGGCCGTGTGGCTCGACGAGCAGGCAACCCATCTCCTCGATGCGGGGCGCGTCGTATCGAGCGACCGCAACCTCGTGCGCCTGCACACGACCGACGCGGAGTTCGCCGAACGCAACTGGGAACAGGAGATTGCTTCGGCCCGCGCCGAGCTCTGGCTCGCAATTGGCGAGGACGAGCCGCTGCGCGTTCCCCTCGACCCCAGCAGCCTGCCAAATGTCGACCTGCGCACGGTCGACTACGGCATTATCGAAGAGGTGGGCCAGTCACCCGAAATGCGCATCCTCGACGTGCGGCGCCGCATGGAGATTGCCTCGGTCGAGGCAGCCAAGGCCGGTCGCCTTCCCACGATGAAGTTCGTCAGCGGGTATTCCCATTACGGACCCAAGCGCTACGACGCCTACGAGGACGAGGTCTGGGTTGGTGTCGACGTGGAGGTACCGATCTTCGATGGCCTGCGAACCAACCACGCCATTCGGGGTGCACAGCGCGACGCAGAGATCGCCCGGCTCCGTTACCAACAGACTCTGGCGGAGAAACGTGCGCGGGTGCGGGAACTGATCCGGCGCCTCGAGGCCGGGGCCGAGCGGCTCGGACTCGTTCGCGACCGGATCGAGGCGGCCGAGGAGCAAGTGCGCTTGGCCAACGTGAAGCTGCAGGCCGAGCGCGGCGGTCTCCGAGGTGCCGTCGATGCACGCGAGGATCGCACCCGCGTGGCCCTCGATGCTGTCGACGCGGACTACGAGCAGGTCGAGCTGTGGGCGAACCTGCAGCACGAACTCGGCCGTCTCGCCTTCCAGGTGCTCGCCCCGGTGGCCTCGGCGCCGGATAGCGAGACGGCGTCTGCTACCCCCTGACATCCCATGTCGGCTATCTCATCTGTACGCAGGTCCTGGCTGCTGGCCGGGGGGGCGGGGGCGCTGCTCCTGTTCGCAGGACTCCTCTGCGCCCGCACTCCCGCACTATCCATCGAAGTCGCGGTCGCCCGCCGAGCCCCGCTCCGGGTCGAGGTCAATACGAACGGTACGGTGGAACCAGTTCCCGAGGCGGAACTCCGGGTCCATGCGCGCGTGGCGGGTCGCATTCTAGAGATCCCCGAGCCGGGCACGCGCGTGGTCACCGGGGACGTGGTCCTCGAGATCGAGCCAGGGCCTGTCGCCGCCGAACTCGCCTCCGCCGAGAGCGAGAAGCTCGCGGCGGAGGAGTCGCTCCGCGCTGCCCAGCGCACCCACACGCGCGTGTCGAAGCGGGCCGCGACGGACGCCGAGCTGCATGCGGAGGGAGCTCTCAACCCGCACCGCTACGCCGAGAGCCGCGCTCAGCAGGCCGAAGCGCGCGAGCGGTTCGAGAATCTGCAGAGCGAGGTTCCCCTGCGTGTCGCGTCCCTCGACCTGCGGATCGCGGAGCTTCGGGCCCAGCTCGCGGCCACCAAGGTTCTCGCACCCTTCGACGGGACCGTCTACAGAACGTCTTACAAACAGGACGAAATCAGCGAAGTGGGGGCACCGGTCCTCTGGCTCGCCGATCTCAGCCGGCTGCGCATTCGCGCCAACGTCGACCAGGTCGACCTGGGCCGTGTGAGCGTCGGCCAGCAGATGCGAATCACGGCGAACGCATGGCCCGACCGCGAGTGGTCCGCCATTGTGTCGGAAATCGTGCCCTACGTCGTGGTGAAGGAGAACCGTTCGGTTTCGGAGAGCCTGGCCCTGGTTCAGCCCCCGAGCGAGGGGCTGATTCCCGGCATGACGGTCGATGTCGACATTCTGGTGGCGGATGTTGCCGACGCGCTCCAGGTACCGGCAATGGCCGTGCACCGCGGTGACGGAGCACCCTTTGTCTATACAGTCGTCGGCGACCACGCCCGCCGCACACCGGTCGAACTCGGCCGTCAGGGCATCTCGACGGTAGAAATTCTCGGAGGCGTCGAGCCCGAGGCCAGGGTCGTCGTCGGCTATTCGAGTGGACTCGAAGACGGTGTCCGGCTCGAAATTCGGATCCCCGATGTCGCCGCTCGCTGACAGCGAGCCGCTGATCCAACTCTCGGCGGTGAGCAAGTCCTACGGGCGCGATGGCGTGCCTGTTCCGGCGCTGCGCGGCGTAGACATGGAGGTACAGCACGGCGAGTTCACGGCCGTGATGGGTCCGTCCGGCTCGGGAAAATCGACGCTCCTCCACATCGTGGGCCTGCTCGACGCCGATTACGAGGGCAGCTACCACCTGGACGGAGAGCTGACGACGGGTCGATCTCGCGAAGAACTCTCGCTGCTACGCAACCGATCCATCGGCTTCGTCTTCCAGCAGTTCCACCTGCTGCCGCAACTCTCGATCCTCGAGAACGCCGCTCTCCCGGCGCTCTACAGCCGGACGCTCGCGCCCGCGGAGTGCGAAGAGCGGGCGCGCCTGCGGCTAGAAGAGGTGGATCTCGGTCACCGGCTCGGCCACCGACCCAACGAATTGTCGTCCGGTCAGCGCCAGCGTGCTGCCATCGCCCGTGCTCTCGTCAACGAGCCTCCGCTCCTGCTGGCGGATGAGCCCACCGGTGCACTCGACAGCAAGACCATGCGCGAAATTCTCGAGCTTTTCGCGCAGCTCCACGCGAATGGAGCGACGATTGTGCTCATCACCCACGACCGGGAGGTGGCTGCGGCTGCGCAGCGCGTGGTCCATTTCCGCGACGGACAGACCCTCGATGGCGTGGCATAACCTGCTCTTCCGACTCGCGTGGGAGGGCCTTCAGGGCCAGCGTGGCCGCTCACTGCTCACGATGCTGGCCATGGGGATCGGCACCGCCAGCGTCGTGGTGGTGGTCTCGATCGGCCTGGTGGGCCGCGACTACGTGGTGTCATTGATCGAGGGCGTGGGCTCGAACCTCGTCTTCGCCTATGGAACCGGCATTGGTCCCAACCCGACGGAGTTGAGTTTCGAGGACCTGGACCTGCTCCGGGAGCGGGTGCGGGGCGTTTCGGCGCTGGCACCGGTGCTGGACGACGCCGCCACGGTACCCATCGACGGTGAGCCCCGAGTGGTGGCCGTGCTCGGCTCAACTGCCTCGTACTACCAGGTGCGCAACCTCCGCATGCTCCAGGGACGCTTCTTCAGCGACCTGGAGGACCGGAACTTCGCGAAGGTCTGTGTCATCTCCAAGGAACTCCATCGCGACCTCTACGGCGGGCGAGAACTCCACGACACCTACCTGCGGCTGTTCGATCTGCGCTTTCGTGTCATCGGCGTCTACCGCGAAGGCGTCGAAAGTGCTGCCGCTCTCGAGAAGAGCGAGGCAGCGGGCCTGGTCGCAATCGTGCCCTTCTGGACCCTCAAGCACGTCGGCAATACCCGCACGGTCGATGTGGTCTACATGCAGGCAGAGAGTCCGGAGACCGTCCCCACCGTGGTGGCCGACACCAAAGACGTGCTGATCTCTCAGTACCGGAACATCGACGGCTACACGATCGAATCCCTCGATACCTATCTCGTGCTGGTGAAGCAGGTCTCAGACGCGATCACCCTGGGCTTGATGGCGATCGCCGGCGTATCCCTGCTCGTGGCAGGCATCGGGGTCATGAACATCATGCTCGTCACGGTGACGGAGCGCACCCGGGATATCGGCATTCGCCTGGCACTCGGGGCGGGACGCCGCGACATCCTGCTCCAATTTCTGCTGGAGGCGTCGATCCTCAGCCTGGCCGGCGGTGTATTCGGTGTCGGGCTCGGCGTCGGGCTCCCGATCTGGATTGGCTTCATCAACGACGTACCGATTCCCGTCTCCGGTGTGAGCGTAGTCGTGGCCTTCGGAGTCTCGATGCTGGTCGGTGTCTTCTTTGGCCTCTACCCCGCTCGAAAGGCCGCCGACATGAACATCGTGGAGTCGCTCAGCTACGAGTAGCAGCGCTCAGAAGTACGACTCGAGCACACCGCGGCGGCGCACATCGAGTGTCGCGCAGTGAAACGAACCACCGAACGGCGCGTAGTGCAGGAACGAGACGGGAATCGTCTCGAAGCCCCAGTCACTGAGGGCGCGCTGCATCGACGGATGGGCCTTCTCGCAGATCACACGCTTTTCGTCGAGCATCAACACGTTCAGGCTGATCCAGTCCGAGCACATGGATGCCACGGCGCTCCGCACCTTGTCGGGTTGCGGCGCAATGAGCACATCCCAGTTCTTCAGTACGGGCGGCAGACGATTGACGTCGATGTACTCGGGATTCACCAGGAGCTTTCCGGGGGCCAGGGGCATGAAGCTCGAGTCGATGTGCATGGGCTGCCGGCACCGGCTCTCGACTTCGTGAATTCGGTAGTCATCGCCCAGGTGGCGCCGCAACCACTCGATACCCAGCACGTTGGTGACGTTGCTCCGGGTGACGAAAAGGTCTCGGCCGCAGCGGACGAAGTCGGCGGCGTCGAATACGACCTCTTCCTCGGTAATCACGTACCCGATGGGATCTCCGGTGTCCGGCGGGCGGTAGTCCGCATCGTAGAGCGAGTCTGAAAGCATGGGCCGGGGTGCGGCCGTCCACCGCGCGCCCTCCTCGAAGTACCTCCGGAAGAGCTTCCGGTAGGCGAGTGGCTCGAAGTAGCGCGCGCGCCAGCACATCGGCGCTTCGATGATTTCGTCGCCTACCACCAGGAAGCCGTCGCGCGGACACGCGATGGCAAAACCGGTGGAACTCCAGTGCGGCGTGCGCACGCGCTTCGAGAAGTCGAGCCATTCCGGTCGGCGCACGGTGATCCCCTCGCCCTCGAGCACGCGAATGAACTCGTCGAGTTCGCGTTGGGCCGGCGATGTGAGCAGCCGGGGATAGCGGTGCCCCCCTACGAAACGATAGAAGCGCGCGACTTTTCGGGGGACGTTGAATGTCACTGCGGGGTGGTTTGGCGGAATCACCGCTCCCTCCAGGCGGCCGACGATCACCTCCTCGAGCGGGTCCCACTCGTTGTGCGAGTTGACGGGGCAGGTTGTCCCGGTCCCGCCATCGCCCAGATTCGTCATAGGCCCGGAAAGTCGAGGAAGCGGCCGCTGGAGTCAAGGTGCTCTCCGAATCGTTGGTCTGCTCGGGAGACACGGGCTAGCATCGTCCCGCGCTGCGGGAGTCCTCGGTAGCGGGACTTTGATCGGCTGGGAGGTGGGGCGCGATGCGCAATGGATCCGAAGAGCACGGGAGGCTCTTCTGTCGAACCCTTGTCGAAGGTCATAAGAACCATGAGCCCGCCGATCTCCCCTGGCCGGAACTGAGCGAGGAGGAGCCCTCTTTTCTGCGCAGCCTGCCCTTCGGGACGCATGCCCTCCAGTTCGAGAGCAATGCCGGCCCCCCGATTCGATCCGTCGCCGGCCTCGAGAACGACCTTCTAATCGGCGATGCGCCCGATCTCCAGGCCGACGAGGAAGAACGCTACCCGCGGCTCGTCCGGCACATGCTAGCGCCCAGGGATCTCCCTCATGAAGAGGCGCACGGCGAGCCGAGTTTCGACCGGCGACTCATCGTTCCGACTCTCTTCCCGGCGCTGGCGAGAGCCGCCCGCTTGGTACTCCGCTCGCTGCCGGAGCGCGGTTTCAGCTCGTCCTCGAAAGGCTCCGGGCCTGCGACCAGCTCCAGCGAACAGGCCCCCCGAGCCGCTTGAGCGCACCCCCACACGTCCAGCGATCGCCAGGATTCTTCGTGAAAAAATTCGTGCTCGGCATGTTGGTGCTCGGGACGGTACTGCTGGCCGTAGTCCTCTGGCAGACCAATCTGTCGGAAGTGGGAATGCGGCTGCGCGAAGTCGGGCCATGGGCGGCCCTGGGTATTCTGGCGGCGTATTTCGTGGGTTACCTGCTGTTCGCCGTGTCCTGGCTGCTGACCGTGCGGGGAGTCCCGTTCAGGCCGCGCTGGATCTGGCGGATCTGGCGCGTCCTGATGGTGGGTTCCGCCCTGGAGGCCATCACGCCTTTCGCAGGCCTCGGTGGGGAGCCGGTGAAGGCGATCCTGCTCAAGCGCCACTACGGAATACCGTTCACGGACGGAGCGGCCTCCCTCGTTCTGACTCGGATGATGGACCTCATCGCGCAGTTGATCGTCATCTCGGTGGGACTCATCCTGATTGTTCGCGCCGACGTCCTGCCCCCCGCCTATCGCGCCGCCGCCGGCGCCGGGTTCGGTATTTTCGCTCTGGCCATCCTGGGCTTTCTCCTCGTGCAAATCCGGCGCGGCTTCTCGCGGCTGCGTGCCTGGCTCGAACGCAGGCCGCTCGGCAAGCGCCTTCCCGAGCGGGTCGTCGAAGCCCTCGACTCGGTGCACGAGGTCGAGGACCAACTCATCACCTTCTACGCCTCGCAACGCCCGCGTGCGGCCTTGGCGGTGACCTGTGCCCTGGCCGAGTGGTCCGGAAACGCGGTGGCAACCTGGATCGCGATGAACGCCCTCGGCTACCCGATCGGGTTCACCGACGCGATCGTGATCGAAGCGTTCGTCGTCTTGGTGCGTTCGACGCTCTTCTTCGTCCCCGGCGACATCGGTACCCAGGAGGCGGCTCAGGTGTTGATCTGTGCGGCACTCACCGGCTCTCCCGAGGCGGGACTCGCGCTCGCCACCATTCGTCGGGCGCGCGACCTGCTCTGGATCGCGTGCGGCCTCGCCATCGGCGGGACCTACTCGATTCGAAACGTCACGGAGTTTCAGCCCCCCCCGACGCCTGGTTCTTCCGCGTCGCCAAGTAGCTGAAGAACTCCCGGGCTTCGCTCAGGCGCAGCTTCATCTGGCTCCAATCCGTCAGCATCTCCTTCACGATCCTCGCAATGGGGCCCGGGCGAAAGAAGAAGCGCCGGTAGAAACTGGCAGCGGCCTCGAAGATCTCCTCGTGGGAGAGGTGCGGATAGGAGATCGAGGTGACCTGGAAGCCTTCGTCCATTACCAGCTTGCCGGTCGTATCCTCGATGAGCCAGCCCTGCTCCCGGGCCTGCTTGTAGAGATGAGTGCCTGGATAGGCGGCGGAGACGGAACATTGGATCGTGTACGGGTCGATATCCTTGGCAAACTGAAGCGTCTCCTCGATTGTCTCCTTGGTCTCCCCGGGCAGGCCCACAATGAAGCAACCGTGCATCTTGATGCCCAGCGCATGGCAATCCTCGGCGAATTGTCGGTAGCGCGCGACCTTCATCCCCTTCCGGATGTTGTTGAGGATCTGCTGGTTCCCGGATTCGAAACCAACCGTGACGACGCGGAGCCCGTTCTCCTTCAAGATCTTGAGTGTCTCGTAGGGCACGTTGCCCTTGGCGTTGCAGCTCCAGGTCACCCTTCGTTCGGCGAGGGTCGGGCCGATGCGTCGCGCAATGCCTTCCACGTGCGCGATGTCGTCGGTGAGCGTGTCATCATCAAAAAAGATCTCCCGGAGCTGGGGCCAGTAGTCGAGGGCCTTCTGCACTTCGGCCGCCACGTGAGCTGGGCTTCGGGTACGAAAGCGGTGCCCCTCGATGGTCTGGGGCCAGAGGCAGAAGCTGCAGCGGGAGCGACATCCCCGGCCCGTGTAGAACGAGACGTACGGAAAAAGCGCCTCACCCACCTGATAGTTTTCGAGCACGAGATCGCGCGCATATACGTCCACGACATGGGGCAGTGCGTCCAGGTCCTCGGGCACGGGCCGCGGCTTGTTGTGCACCACTTCGCCATGGTGACGCCAGGAGAGCCCGTCGATCTCCTCGAACGGCCGGCCCTCGGCAAGCTCGACGACCGTATGGTCGAACTCGCCGCGGGTCACCCAGTCCACCGATTTCGCCTTCTCCAGCGACTCGCCCGGCAAGACATCGGTGTGGGAGCCCACGAGGCCGATCTCGAGCTTCGGGTTGACCTCCTTGAGTGCTTCCGCAGTGCGAGCATCGGAGAAGAAAGAGGGAGTGCTGGTGTGAAGGACGGCAACTTCGAATTCCGTCGCCAGCGGTAGGATGTCGTCGAGGCCCAAGTCCGCGGGTGGCGCATCCACCAGCCTGCTTCCAGGCACCATCGCGGCAGGGTGGGCGAGCCAGGTGGGGAACCAGAACGATCGCACCTCGCGCCGAGCTTGGTACCGGGCGCCGGCACCTCCGTCGAAGCCCTTGAAGGAGGGCGGGTTCAGGAACAGGACCTTGCGCATGTGAGAATCCTAGCGCTTGGTGGTGGCCAGCCGCTCCCGCCACCAGGCGAGCGTTGGCGACAATCCCGCTTCGAGAGAAGTGCGCGCCTTCCAGCCGAGAACCTCGGCGATCTGGGCCACATCGGCCGTTGAAGATCGCACGTCGCCGGGACGGGGCGGCTCGAACCGATGCTGTGCCACGCCTCCGGTCAATTGAACGATGCTGTCCGCCAGGGCCAAGACGTCGATTGGCCGGCCCGTACCCACGTTGAGGGTCCCCTCCGCGTCGCTCACTGCCGCGGAAAAGATGGCCTCGGCCACGTCCTCGGCATAGACGAAGTCCCGGGTCTGCTTGCCATCACCGTAAACGGTGAGGCGTTCGCCCCGCAGGCCGCGCTCGGCGAAAATCGGTACAGCGGCGGCGTAGTCCGAATCGGCAGGTTGCCGTGGGCCGAAGACATTGAAGAAACGCAGAGCCACCGAAGAGAGCCCCCGCGCCTCACGAAAGGCCGCGCACAGGTGCTCACCCTCGAGCTTCGACACGGCGTACGGGCTGATCGGCTCGGGACAATCCGTCTCCCGCTTCGGGGCGTCGGGCAGTTCCGCGTAGACCGCCGAAGAGGAGGCGAAGACGAGCCTGCGTGTCCCCGCACTCGCGCACGCCTCCAAGACCTGGAACGTGCCGCCCACGTTGATCCTGTAGCACTCCTCGTGACGCTCGAGGCTCTCGGGCACGGATGTGAAGGCCGCCAAGTGCACGACCGTCTCACAATCCGACACCGCGTCTGCCACAGCACCCCGGTCGCCGATATCGGCAACCCGGAGTTCCCAGCCCTCGGCGCAGTTGCGGCGATCTCCGGAGGAAAGGTCGTCGAGAATCCGGACTTCCCAGCCCTCGCGCTCGAAGCGTTCCGCTGTGAACGAGCCGATGAAGCCCGCTCCCCCCGTCACGAGGACTCGCGGCCGGCTCATGGACTCACTGCGGGTAGCGTCAGGAGTCCGTCGCTCCCTGGCGGGGGTTACCCCAGCGCTGGCAGAACCACTCGGTAGTGGTCTTGAGTCCGGAAGCGAAGTCCACATCGGCGTGCCAGCCGAGGTCGCGCAGCGCCTTGTCTGCCGAGACGTCCTTGCCCCCAAAATCACCGGCACGGGCGGGGACCCGCTCGATCTTGACTCCCTCACCGAGCAGTTCGCGGATTCGCTCCGCCACCTCGAGGACCGTTACTTTTTCGGCTCCCTCGAGATTGTAGGTTTCGCCGGCCGCGTGCTCCTGCATGGCGAGCAGGTGGGCCCGAGCGATGTCCTCCACATAAACGAATTTGCGGTACTGACTTCCGTCGCCGCTGATCGTGAGCGGCTCACCGTTCAGCGCTTTCTTGAGGAAGATCGGGATTAGCAACTCCTCGCGCATTCGCGGACCGTAAGGGATCCCGTAGCGCAGCACCGTGACGGGGAGCCCGTAGAGTTCGCCGTAGTTGTGGCAGAGCATCTCGCAGGCCATCTTCGTCGATGTGTAGATATGCCCCGCCCCATTCAGATAGAAGGGCACGGTCTCGTCGGCCACGCCATCATCGGGTGCGCCGTTGTAGACCCAGACCGTCGAGGCCAGGTAGACGCGCTTCGCGCCGTTGATGCGTGCCGCCTCCAACACGTTCGTCGTTCCCATGACGTTGAGTGCCGTGCTGTAGGCCGGGTACTTGAAGGCATAGTTCACATTGGAGACCGCAGCGAGGTGAAAGATGTGCTCCGACTCGGCGGTTGCAGCGATGACGGACGACAGGTCGAGCAGATCCACGTCCTCAAATTCCACGTCGCTCCGGTGGGGCTTCACCCGATGATCGAGGACCGTGATGCGGTGACCCGCATCGGCGAGCGCATCCACCACGTGTGACCCGATGAAGCCGCTTCCGCCCGTGACCACCACATTCATGTGCTTCACTGCTTTCCCCTTCCGCTAGCCGATTATCTGCTCGAGTGCGTCGATCACCTGGTGTGCCTGGGCCTCGGTCATACCCGAGAAGACCGGCAGACAGATGTGATTTGCGCAGACCTGTTCCGAGACCGGAAGTCCAGTGTCCCCGTAACGCTCGAAGATAGGCTGCCGTTGAATCGGGTCTTCGTATACCTCGCCCGCCAACGAGACGCCATGCTTCTCGCGCAATTCCGCCTTCAGGGCCTTGCGGTCCGTTGGATGGGCGAGCAAGGCGATGTACTTGTAGTAGTTGCACTCTCCACCCGGAGGAATACGCAGGGGTGTGAGTCCCGCGAAGTCCTTGAGGGCCGCGTCGTAGAGTCCGGCAATGTGCTGGCGGTCTGCGATCATGTCGGGCAGGCGTTCGAGGTGACGGCGCCCGATGATCGCGTGGGGCTCGGACATTCGCCAGTTGTAGCCGAGCCGCGTGTGCGCGTTGACAGTGAAGCTGGCCTTGCCCTGGTCGCGGTAGATCCGGGCCTCTTCCGCCAGAACGTCGTCGTTCGTGGTGATCATCCCGCCTTCCCCCGCGGTCATGACCTTCGTGGGGTAGAAGCTGAAGGCTGCCGCCGTGCCGAAGGCGCCGGCGCGCACGCCCTCGTGAGCGGAGCCGTGTGCGTGTGCTGCGTCCTCGACCAGCGCGATCCCCCGCGCGTCGGCGAGAGCCCGGATCTCCTGCATGCGCGGCGACACCAGGCCGCCGATATGCACCACCACGATCGCCGCCGTATCGGCGCTAAGGCGAGACTCGATCTCCTCAGGGGCGGTTCCGAAAGTCTCGGGGTCGGTGTCCGTCAGCACCGGGCGTCCACCCGCGTGGACGACTGCAGCCGCTGTGGCGAAGAATGTATTCGCCGGCACGAGCACGTCCTTGCCCTCGACGCCGACTCCGCGCAGCGCGATCTCGAGTGCAGCGGTACCGCTGTTGACGGCGATCGCGTGCTTCACGCCGCAGAGATCGGCGAAGCCCGCCTCGAAGGCCTTACCGTGCTGGCCGAGCGTCAACTGTCCGCTGGCGAGCACCTCCTGGATGCGGTCGGCAATCCATTGCCTGTCGTCCGCCTGAAACTCGATACGGGCGGCCGGGACCGTCTGGATGTTCTCGGGTTCGGGCATATCCCTCTACTTCCGTGGTGTGTGGATATCCGGGAGTCCGGCGCTAGCCGGTCAGCCCGGGAAGGTCACCGAAGGCGATCGGTTCGATGCCCTTGTTCCGCAGCGACTTGCGCACGCGGTCGCTGAGCAGTGCAGCGAGCTCTTCCTGATGCCGGTAGTCCGGCATGTGCCGTTCGAGGGTCTGGCAGCGGCGTGTGGCTATGTGGAAATACATCTCAGTCACACCCCGTGGAAGGCAAGCTAGCTGGCGCAGCACCAGCGACTCCTCCATGCGGCCACTGTCATTTAGCCCGAAGACGAAATCGTTGTGCGCGACCCGTGCTCGGCGGAGCCGGGAACGTAGCAGTCCCGTCCACGGTGCCAACGCGGTCGCGGTGAGTCGCCGGCTCCAAGCGCTGCAACCGGCAGCTCGAGCCGACGCCCCCGGGGGTTCGAAGGGGAGGCGCACCGCCGCCAGCCCAAACTCACGCCCGACTTGCAGGATCAACCTCGAGACGGTGGGGTGGAGGTGCATGTGATTGTGCGCGTTCGCGTGATCGAGGGGCAGGCCTGTCGCCCGAAAGGCCTCGAATTGCGCCCGAATCTCTGCCGCGAGTTGCGCCCGTACCCCGGGTCGGAAGAAGAAGGCAAAGCCGGAGCGAACCAGGTCGGTGCGGAACGCGCCGTCGCCGTCCACCAGGTCCGGGACCCGATCCGCCGGCAGCACCGGGCGGCCTTCCACGAGCACCACGTGCAACCCCACCCGCAGCCGCGCAAGCCGACGCGCGCGTTCCACGGCGTCCGCCGCGGCAGGAGCGCCGACCATGAGGCTTGCGGTCGTGAGCACTCCTTCCCGGTGCCCGCACTCGACGGCCTCGTTCACCGCAACCGCCATTCCGAAGTCGTCAGCCGTCAGGATGAGCCGCTTGGGATTCACGTGTCGAAGTCTCTAGCGGCGTGGAAGGATGCGACCGTCTCGCGTCAATTCGAAGTGGAAATGTCGCCACTCGAATGTGCGCTTGAAGAGCGCCACGAACCAGGATCCAAAGCCGGCCAGATCGCGAACCGGCAGCCAGTGCAACAGGCGCAGCCCCGCGCGGTCGCCGATGCGCCAGAAGATGGCGGCCCGCGTGAACCAGCGTACGGCCAGGGTGCCGGCGAGAACACCCAACCCCCAGGGATCGAAGCCCCGCGTCAGAGCGAAGATGAGTGCGAAGGGCAGCGGCTGGATCAGCACGGTGAAGAAGAACCCCACCGGTGCCACCGCGCGGGTGTTCTGGTCCCAGTAGACCTGGTGACTCCACCAGTCGTCCGCCCTCTCAATATCCACCGTCGTGTCGACAAAGTAGGGAATCAACTCCGTCCGGTAGCCGCGCTCGTTGATGCGGCGGCCGAGTTCGAAATCCTCGACGAGGAAGTCGAGCAACGGCTCGAAGCCACCGATCTCATCGAGCGCCTTGCGCCGGATGGCCACGGAGCAACCCGGACAGAAGGGGTACGCGCTGAATACCTCGGCGAAGATCACGTTGACGATGAACTCCGAGTTGTAGGAAAGGTGTTCGAGTTTCTCGTGCCACACGTCGGAGTCGACGGCGCGGTAGAGCGTGCAGACGCAGCCCACTTCCGGATCGGCGAGGGGCGCCACGATCTGCCGCAAGTAGTCGGGCCTCAACCCGATATCGCTGTCGCTGATCACCACGATGTCATGCCGTGCCGCGGCAAGGGCATGGATGAGATTCTGAACCTTGCCGTTGACGACGGGTTGGTTCTCTACGGCGACCACGCTGATCCGCGCAGAGCCGTACTCGCGCTCGAGTTCGCGCAGGAGGGGCAGCGCCGGATCCTCGAGTCGCTGCACCGCGAGCACCACCTGGTAGGTGGGGTAGTCGAGTTCACAGGCGCTGCGGAGGTTCTCCTCGAGGTTCTTCTCGAGTCCGTGGATCGGCTTCAGAATCGTGACCGGAGGCCACGCTCCAGTCGCAGGCGGGTGAACCGCACGGCGCAGGTACCAGAACACCGCGCCCAGGCACAGCAGGGAATAGATGCACCCGATGAGCACCGGCCCCAGGAGCGCCCATTCGAAGGCAGAGAACAGCCCCAGCATCCCCTCCAGCGCACCCCCTCCCGATCGCCGCCGGCGAGGCTAGCACGGGGCGAATCGCCGCATTCCCCCGTGGGGGGTCAAGCTGGTGTAATGCTGCGGCGCTTGGCCGGCGCGGGATCCCTCCGGCCCGCCGCAGCGGCCAGCCGCGCCGCGATTTCGCCGCGCAGCGCGCCTGGGGCCACGATCGCATCCACGACGAGTTCGCTGCCGAGCCGCTCGATATCCACGTCCTCCACATACTCCGCGCGCAGCCGTTCCTGCTCGGCGGCGCGGTGCGCCGTGTCGAGTCCCTGGAGTTTGTTGAAATAGACGGCGTTCACGGCCGCCTCGGGTCCCATGACCGCGATCATCGCGCTCGGCAGGGCCAGGGTCGCTTCGGGCGCAAAGCCGGGGCCGCTCATCGCGTACAGGCCGGCTCCGTAGGCCTTGCGCAATACGACACAGACCCGCGGCACGCTGGCCTCGGAAACGGCCATGATCATCTTGGCGCCGGCGCGGATGATTCCCTGGCGCTCCACCTGCTTGCCGACCATGAAGCCGGGCACGTCGGCCAGGAAGAGCAGTGGAATGCCAAAGGCGTCGCAGAGCCAGATGAACCGCGCCGCCTTGTCCGCTGAGTCGACGAAGAGCACCCCGCCCTTCACCTTGGGCTGGTTTGCCACCACACCGACTGGCCGCCCCTCGACCCGTGCCAGCCCCGTGAGGAGTTCGCCGGCGAACAGGCGCTTGATCTCGAAGAAGGACCCCGCATCAACGATGCGTTCGACCACACGGTGCACATCGAAGGGCTTGTTCTCCTCCGCCGGGATCTGGGCCTCCAGATCCGAGGGGTCTAGCGCCGGCGGCGCCGGCTCTCGGGTGGGCGGTGGGTCCCCGGTTCGGGAGGGGAAGTACGCCAGGTAACTCTGCGCCGCCTCGATGGCTTCCTGCTCGCTTTCGACCAGCACGTCGCCGCAGCCAGACACGGAGCAGTGCATGCGTGCACCGCCCAGTTCCTCGAGCGTCGTCTTCTGGCCGATCACCATCTCGGTCATGCGCGGCGAGCCCAGGTACATGCTCGCATTGCCCTCCACCATGATGACGATGTCGCAGAAGGCCGGGATGTAGGCCCCGCCTGCCGCCGAGGGCCCGAAGAGCAGGCAGACCTGGGGAACCATTCCCGACAGCCGGCACTGGTTGTGAAAGATGCGCCCCGCCCCGCGGCGACCCGGGAACATCTGGATCTGGTCCGTGATGCGCGCTCCCGCCGAGTCGACCAGATACAGAAGCGGGACCTGCAGGCGCTCGGCGCGTTCCTGGATGCGCAGGATCTTTTCCACCGTGCGTGCGCCCCACGAGCCCGCCTTGACGGTCGAATCATTTGCCATCACGCAGACCGGGCGGCCCGCGATGCGACCCGTTCCCGTCACGACCGCATCGGCCGGGAGATTCGCGGCGAGGCTGTTGGCGAAGGCCGCGTCCTCCACGAGGGAATCCGGATCGAGCAGCCGCGCGAGCCGCTCCCGGCAGAACAGCTTCCCGGACTCACGTGCCTTTTCGTGGTAGCGGGCCTCGCCGCCCGCCCGGATCCGTCCCAGGCGCTCCTCGACGTCCGTGCCCCGTTTCACGGCTCAAGAGTAGCCGAGCGCCGCGAGGCGCTTCGGGCGTTTCTGCCACTTCGGCTCGACCTTGACCCACAGCGCCAGGTACACGCGCACGCCGAGAAGTTGCTCGATCTCACTGCGCGCACGGATCCCGATGCGCTTCACCATCGCGCCGCCCGCCCCCACGACGATCTTCTTCTGGCTGTCGTGCTCGACGACGAGGTTCGCGCGGATGCGGGTCAGCGCCGGATCGCTCTCGTCGAACTCGATCACCTCGCTGGCAAGCGAGTAGGGAAGCTCCTGGGAGAGTTCCTCGAAGGCCGCCTCGCGCACCTGCTCCGCCACCAGGAAGCGCAGCGGCCGATCGCTGAGTTGATCCTCGGGATACAGCCGGGGCCCCTCGGGCAGCCGTGCCCTCAGCGCCTCTAGGAGTTCCGGCACGCCAACGCCCGTCTGCCCGGAAACCCGCAGCCAGACGTCGGCTGACTGGGCTCCGGCCGGAGGCCACGCGGCGTCTCGCCCGGCGTGCAGGTCCGCCTTGGTGGCAGCCACCACGACGGGTGTCCCGCGCTCGCGCAGTCCCGCCAGCATTGCCGCATGCTCGTCGCCCCAGCCGTTGCGCGGGTCCACCAGCAGGAGTGCCACGTCGCAGTCGGCGGCCGCCTCGTCCACCTGATCGTTGAGCGCCGCGTTGAACGCCCGCGTGCCCGCGTGCATACCCGGCGTGTCGAGGAGCAGCAGTTGGGCGCCCTCCAACGTCAAGATCCCCAGGATGCGGCTGCGCGTCGTCTGCGGTTTGGCTGTCACGATCGCGAGCTTCCCGCCGACCAGGTGGTTGAGGAGGGTCGATTTGCCGGCATTCGGCCGACCCAGGATCGCGACCAGACCCGAGCGGTGCTTCTCCTCAGGCATCGCGTCCCTCGAGCCGGGCCAGCGCGTCAATCGCAGCCTCGCGCTCGGCGGCCTGCTTGGAGCGGCCCACCCCCGCCCCTCTCACCGCGGCCGCAACGCTCACCTCGACGCGGAACCGCTGATCGTCCTCCTCTGCGCCGCTGTCGCGCACCGTTCTGTAGCGGGGTGTCTCGCGCAGCTCTGCATGCGCCCATTCCTGGAAACGCGTCTTCGGATCCGAGATCGGACCGGACTCGAGTGCCTCTCCGAAGACCCGTCGCGCGAGAACCTCCACGGGGACCAAGCCGCCATCGAGGTACATGGCACCCACCACGGCCTCGAATACGTCGGCGAGGATCCTGTCCTTCTCGGTTCCTGCCTCACGCCGTTCGGTTCGTCCGAGCCGAACGAAGCGCCCGAGTTCGAGCTGCCGGGCGCAGTCCGCGAGCGATGTCCTGTTGACCAGCCCGGCGCGGGCCCGCGTCAGTGCACCCTCGTCCCAGCTGGTGTGCGCCTCGTACAGGAGTCGTGCGACGACCAGGTCGATCACTGCGTCGCCCAAGAACTCGAGCCGCTCGTTGCCGCGGCCTCCATGCGTTTCACCGGCCAGCGACGCGTGGACGAGCGCCGTCTCGAGGAGCGACCGATCGCGGAACCGGTAGTCGAGCCGAGTCTCGAGCACACCCGATGTGAATTCACCGTCGCAGTCGCTCACGACGGGGCGCCAGCAATCCAGCCGCCCCCGAGCACCTCGTCACCACGATCGAAGACGGCCGCCTGACCGGGTGAAACGGCGCTCACCGGCGCTTCAAACCGAACGCGTGCGGTCCCGTGGCTGCCGGCCTCGACCAGCGCAGGTGCACCCGCATGTCGGCTCCGGATACGTACACGGCAAGGGACCGGAACGCGGGGGGCCTCGTCCGAGGTCCAGCTCACGTGTTCGAGTTCTGCGGTACCGACGCGCAGTGCCTGCCCGTCCCCGACGACAACTCGATTGCGCGCGGCGTCGATGCGCGTGACGTAGAAGCGCCGATCCGCCGCTATGCCGAGTCCCCGCCGCTGACCGACGGTGAAATGGTGAATGCCGCGGTGATACCCGAGAACGTGCTCGTCTCCGTCGACGATTTCACCCACTCCCGGAAGCCGATCGGGACGGATGCGCTCGACCGCCGAGGCGTAGTTGCCCTCGGGAACGAAGCAGATCTCCTGGCTCTCGGACTTCTCCGCCGTGGCGAGTCCGAGGGCGCGCGCTTCGGCACGCACTGCCACCTTGGTGAGTTCGCCGAGAGGAAATCGGATCCGAGCCAGCTGCTCCTGCTTCAGCTCGAACAGGAAGTACGTCTGGTCTTTTTCGAGGTCTGCGGCGCGTCGCAAGCGGCACCGACCCGTACGGGGATCCGTGTCCACGCGAGCGTAATGACCCGACGCCACCGCCTCAGCCCCCAGAACGCGTGCGCGCTCGAGCAGGTAATCGAACTTGAAACGGGAGTTGCAGGTCACGCACGGGATCGGCGTGCGACCGGCCAAGTAGGCATCGGCGAAGCTCTCCATGACTTCACGCCGGAAACGCTCTCGATAGTTGGCCACGAAAAAACGAATTCCGAGCCGCTCGGCGACGCGCCGGGCATCGTCCGCATCGGCGAGAGAACAACAGCGGGAGTCGCTTCCCGCCAGGTGGAGCGTGATGCCCACAGCCTCGTGCCCTGCCGCGATGACCCGGGCAGCCGCCACGGACGAATCGACCCCGCCCGACATGGCCACCACGACCCGCTCGGACGCCATCAGACGTCTCCCGCCACGCGCGCGCGCTCGACCAGATCGGGAAGCAGTGCGAGAACGTGGTCGATCTGGGATTCGTCCACGCCGTGCCCGACGCTGAAGCGCAACGTGCCCCGGGCCTCGGCGGGGCTCCGGCCCATGGCGACGAGCACCGGCGAAGCTTCGATCGAGCCCGAGGCACAGGCGGCCCCCGCGGACGCGGAGATACCTTCGAGATCGAGGGCCTGGAGCAACATTTCCCCCGCCACCCCCTCGAAGCCAACATTGAGGGTATTGGGGAGAACTGCGTCGGAAGCGGCATTCCAGCGCACTCCGGCGATCTTCTGCGAGATCCCCTCCCAGAGCCGGTCGCGCAGGGCTCCGGTGCGCCGGGCCCGCTCCGGCAGCTCGCGGGCCGCGAGGGCACACGCCTCTCCCAACCCGACGATGCCCGCAACATTTTCGGTGCCCCCGCGACGGCCGCCTTCCTGGGGCCCCCCGCGGAGCAGGGGCTCGAACGCGAGCCCTTGCCGCACCACCAATGCGCCGGTGCCCTTTGGCCCGTTCAGTTTGTGGGCTGAGAGCGACAGCAGGTCCGCGGGCGTATGCGAGAGGTCGATCGGCAGCTTTCCGACGCGCTGAGTCGCGTCCGTGTGGAAGAGGATCCCTCGCTCCCGGGCGGCCTCGGCGATCTCGTCCACGGGCTGAAGCACCCCGGTTTCGTTGTTGGCCCAGATCAACGAGACGAGTGCGGTGTCCTCGCGCAGGGCATCGATCGCCGTCTCCGCACCGACCCGTCCGTCCGGATCTACCGGCGCCCGGGTGACCTCCCAGCCGCGTGACTCGAGTGCGTCGAGCGCAGCCTCGACCGAAGGGTGCTCCACGGCGCTGGAGAGGATGTGCCCGGGCGTGCCCGACAGTACGCCGAGCAGGGCCGTGTTGTTCGCCTCGGTGGCGCCCGCGGTAAACAGCAGGTCGCGCGGCGCACAGCCGACCAGGCTTGCGACTTGCTCCCGCGCTCGATCCACCGCTGCGCGTGCAGCGGCTCCCTCCGCATGGGTGCTCGAGGGGTTGCCCCAGGTCTCCCGCAGTACGCGTTCCATCGCGTCGACCACTTCCTCCCGCGGCGGAGTGGTTGCGTTGTGGTCGAGGTAGACGCGCAAATTCAGGCCTGCGGCTTCGGGGAAAGTTTCGGAATTCCAGCCAGCAAGTGGGCGAGCGACTGGCCTCGCGCCGCCTTTACTTCCCCGCCGTGGATCTCGGCCAGCAGTGACTCCACGGCTCGCGTTACCTCGGTTTCGCCCGCAATCGGCTCCCGCGAGCCGCGCAACGCAGTGAGAACATCGACAGCCTGGATCTTTTCGGCCGGTTTCCCGAGCTGCCACCCGGAACCTCCGCCTTCCGGGGCTTCTACGCTGGCGAGAATGCGCGCGCGGTGGAGCGGAACCAGGATGTCACGCACGGTGCGCACGGGAACGCGCAGGCCGTCCGAGAGTTCGTCTTCGGTCCAAGGTTGGCGGGTGTCTCGAAACGAACGGGCGATTTCGAGCGCGATGCGCAGACCGATCGCCTCGCGCTCCGCCGGTCCTGCGCTCTCACCGCGAACCTCACGTACGTAGAGCGCGAGGTTCTGGTAGGCGAAGGCAATTTCGGCTCCAAAGAGCACAATGGCCCAGACGAGATAAACCCAGACGAAAAAGAGCGGTAATTGTGCAAAACCGCCGTACAGGATATCGGCCCGGAGGGCCCCGACGCTGAAATTCATGTAGACGCTCAGCGCACCGCTCACCCCCACCGCCGCGACAATTCCAGCCAGGATTGCCGCAAGCGGCCGGACCGTCGTATTCGGCAGGAACCAGTACAGAAAGGCCAATCCCCCGCCGAGCATCAGAGTCGGTACCTGCTTCAGACCCAGGGAGTAGGCGAGTTCGAAGATCGGGTATTCCAGGAGCTTCTGGACGACCCACTGGCTTTTGACGGTGGTCGCCAGCGAGAGCCCGACGCCGAGCAACAGCGGCGCCACGATGAGAACCGCCAGGTAGTCGGGCAGACGGCGGGCCCAGGGTCGCTCCTGCTGCACGCCCCAGATATGATTCAACGAGCGTTCGATGTTGCTGATTCCGAGCACCGTGGTGAGGAAGAGCGTCGCGGCGCCGAGGCTCCCGAGTGCGCCGAAGTTCGCGTTGTTGACGAACTCGTGCATCCTCATCCCAACCTCGGGAGCGACGGCGGTGAATCTGTCGATCGCGGGATCCACGAGGTTCTCGGTCACTCCCACCGCCGACAGGACCGAACTCACGATGGCCAGAAGGGGGACGAGCGCGAGCACCGTGAAGTAGGTCAGCGCGCTGGCTCTCAGCAGCAGGTGGTCGCGAACAAAGCCCTCTCCCACCATGATCGAGAACTGCAGGAGCCGGGCACCGCGTCCAGCCCATGTGCCCGGTTCCAGTTCCTGGCGCCAGAGGCGCTCGCTCAGGTAGGACCGGATCTCGATCAGGCGCTGACTGATTGTGACCATCGGGGCGAGTTTACTGGACGCAGGTCGGGGAAGCGCCGCTCACTCTCAACATGGGTGCGATCCGTTCGAGCGTATGGGACCCGATGCCGGGCACGCGCTCGAGGTCGGAAACGCTCGCGAAGGCGTGCTCACAGCGCGCGGCCAGGATGGCCGCAGCCCGCGCCGGGCCGATCCCGGGCAGGACTTCGAGCGTCGCGGCGCCGGCCCGGTTGGGATCGAGGGCCGCGCCGAAGAGCAGACGCGCGGGCCCGGATGCTGGCGCTGCAGTGGCGGAAACGGACGGCGTCGGGCCGGCGGGCGCGAGGGCAACGAGCCAAAGCGCCGCTGCGACCGCGAATGCGGCAGCCGCGGGCCCCTGCCCCACCGGCTCAGGCCTCGGAACGCGGCTCATCTGCGCCGGCCTCGAGAAACGCCGCGTGGAGGGCTCTCACCGCCGATTCCGTGTGCGATTCCTCGATCACCACCGAAACCTTGATCTCACTGGTGGAAATGAGCTGGATGTTGACCCCGTGCTCCGCCAGTACCTGGAACATGCGGCTCGCCACACCGGCGTGGTCCTTCATGCCCAGGCCGACGATCGACACCTTCGCAATGCTCTGGTCCCCATCGACACCGGCCGCACCGATGGCTGCACACTCGGCCTCGACAATCGCGAGCGCGCGGCGGTAGTCGTCCCGCGCCACGGTGAAGGTGATATCGGTCGTCCCGTCCTGAGACAGGTTCTGGATGATCATGTCCACCACGATTTCCGCCTCCGAGAGCGGTGCGAAAATCCGCGCGGCGATACCGGGGTGATCCTTCACGCCGCGCAACCGAATCTTCGCCTCGTCTCGGTTGTAGGTGACACCCGACACGAACAAGCCTTCCATGACCCCCTCCTCCGGCACCACCCAAGTGCCCTCATCGGGTATGAACGAGGAGCGCACGTGAAGTGGCACTCCGTGGCGCATTGCGAAGCGCACCGAGCGGATCTGGAGCACTTTCGCACCGAGGCTCGCCATCTCGATCATCTCATCGTAAGAGATGCGGTCGAGTTTGCGGGCCCGCGGCACCACGCGCGGATCGCTCGTGTAGACGCCTTCGACGTCCGTGTAGATCTCACAGATGTCGGCCCCCAGAGCCGCGGCGACCGCAACCGCCGAGGTATCGGAGCCGCCTCGGCCGAGCGTCGTGATGTTGCCCTCGTCATCGATACCCTGAAAGCCGGCGAGCACCGCCACGGTTCCCCGATCCAGGACCGCCTGAAGCCGCTCGGCATCGACGCTCGCGATGCGCGCGCGCGTGTGGGCGGTATCGGTGCGGATCCCCATCTGGCCACCGGTGAAGGAGCGGGCCGAGTGCCCCAGTTGCCGGATCGCCAGGGCGAGCAGCGCAATCGTCTTCTGCTCGCCGGTTGAGACCAGCATGTCGACTTCCCGCGGGTCCGGCTGCTCGCCGCCGATCTCCCGGGCCCAGCTCACCAGCTGATCCGTCTCGCCGGCCATTGCGGAGACGACGACCGCCACCTGGTTGCCGACCGCAGCGCTGGACACGACGCGCTGGGCGACGTTCCGGATGCAGTCGAGATCACCGACGCTCGTGCCGCCGTATTTCTGGACAATCAGGGCCATTGATCACCTGTCAACGCGTCGCTCCAGCGAGCCAGGATTTCCCGGGAGGCGGGTCCCGAGCCCTTTGCGTGTAGCACACGCTGCGTCTGCGCCGCCTCGTCCCGGGACCGGTCGATACGGATCTCGAGACGATCGGCCGGCAGTGCACCGAGCGCCCGGTCCGCCCACTCGACAGCGACCACGGAATCCGGGCCCAGCAAGTCCTGAAAGCCCGCGTGATCGAGCGCCGCCGCCCCGTCGAGTCGATAGCAGTCTACGTGCGCCAGGCGACGGCCCCGGGACGCGGGATACTCCGCTGCGATCACGAAGCTGGGACTCGCCACCTGCAGCGGGTCGACACCCAGGCCATCGGCCAATCCCTTGACGAAGGCGGTCTTCCCCGCGCCGAGCGGACCGAAGAGCGCGATCACGCAGCCCTCGCCCACGACGGCGGCCAGACAGCGCCCCGCCGCCCGAGTCGCGTCAGGGCTCGGGGAAGGCCAGCGCAAGGCGTTCTCCCGCGATCGGGGCGACGGCCGCAGCGCGCAGAATCCGACCCGCTTCGGGCAGTTCGCCGGCCAGGTCGCCCGCGAGCAAGCCCGACGGCCCGGTGCGCTCGGCGATCCGGTCGGCGGCGAAGCCGTGCCAGAAGGCGGCGAGCGCTGCGGCATCGAAGCAGTTGAGCCCCTGGGCCAGGAGGCCCGCAGCCATGCCGAGCAGAACGTCGCCCGTGCCCCCGCTGCCCAGCGCCGGACCGCCATTCGGATTCACGAGCAGCGCACCGTCCGGCGAGGCGATCACCGTGCCGGCGCCCTTCAACAGCACCACGGCACCCGTGCGCTCGGCCAGGCAGCGTGCGGCGCCCGGCCGGTCGCGGTTGAGTTCGCGAGCGGATCCTCCCAGCAGCGCCGCCGCCTCGCCCGGATGCGGGGTGAGCAATGTTGCGCCGGCCCGCTCGCGCAGCAGTTCGGGCGAAGCCGCAAACGGGTGCAGTGCATCGGCATCGAGTGCCAGCGGCGCCCGCACTCGGAGCGCCACACCGCGCACGAGCTTCGCCGTTTCGGCGCTGCCTCCCAGCCCGGGACCCATGCCGACAGCGCTCCGCCCTGCCGCAAGTTCGACGAGGGCGTCCTCGGCCCCGGCCGCAAGCGCGCGGCCGGCGGTGTCGGGAAGCGGCGCGGTCATGGCCTCGGTGCACTTCACCTCGAGGATCTCGTTTACTCCGGCCGGGCACGCCACGGTGACCAGCCCGGCGCCCACCCGTGCCGCCGCATCTGCGGCGAGGGCAGCGGCGCCGGTCTTGCCCTCCGAACCCGCCACGACCAGCGCGTGACCAAAGCGGCCCTTGTGCCCGGCTGGGGGCCGTGCCGGCATCCGCTCGCCGGCCGCAGCCCGGGTCCAGACCGCGGCGTCCGGGCGCGCTGTCGGTGTCTCGTCGACGATGCCGATACGGGCCACCACCACCCGACCGGCGTGCTCGCGTCCCGGCTCGAGTGCGAGCCCGATTTTCGGCAGGCCGAAGGTGACGGTTACATCGGCGCGCACCGCATCACCGAGCGCTTGACCCGTGTCGGCGCAGATCCCGGAGGGCATGTCGAGCGCCACCACGCGCACGTCGGAACCGCGACTCGCCGCAATTCGCCGCACGCTGGCCGCCGGCGCCTTGTCGACCGGGTGCGAAAGCCCGGTCCCGAAGATCGCATCGACGATCACGCCGCGCCGCGGAGCGCGCCAGCGCGGTCCGCCGATCTCGAGGCCTGCCGTGCGCGCCCGGCGCGCGTTGGCCGCCGCGTCTTTGCGCAGCCGCCGCGACTCTCCCAGCAGGGCCAGGCGCACCGGCACGCCGAGCAGATGCAGGTGGCGTGCGACCACGAAGCCATCGCCGCCGTTGTTGCCCATGCCACAGACCACGAGCACCTCGCCCGCAGCGCGCAGCTCTTCGAGAACGACCTGCGCGGCCGCGCGGCCGGCACTCTCCATCAGCACCTCGCCCGGCACGCCGAGGGTCTCGATCGTGTGGCGATCGAGGGCGCGCATGGTCTCCGCACCGACGAGCGGCCAGATCCGGTGCAGCGTCATGCGATCCGGGCGCGCAAGTCGCGCAGGGCCCGGTCCAAGCCCACCAGGAAGCCGCGGGCCAGCGCAGAGCGGCCGATCGTCACCCACTCGGCGGCGGGACAGGTGGTGAGCACCTCTGTGAGATTGCGAAACGAGAGCCCTCCGCCCAGACCAATGGCCAACTGGAGCTTCGACGCGAGCCGGACCGCATCTCCGAGACGTTCCAACTCCGGACCACGCTCCGACGGCGGCAGGTCTACGAGCGACCCGGTGTAGAACTCGAGGGCGGGAATGCTCTCGGCGTGGACTCGCTTCACCGCATCGAGGTCGGGGGCCACGACCGCGCAGCTCGGGATGCCCGCCTCGGCCAGTGTCCGAACCACCGGCTCCAGCGGTGCTCCGCGGCCGGAGAGGTCGAGGGGCGCTGCCGGCGCCCCGGGCGCGCGGCCCTCCGCCGCCAGCACCACCCGGTGGGGGCGCCCTTCGAGAGCGACCTTGACGAGAGCCTGGCTCGGCGGCAGACGCAGCTCGAGCCGGCGTGCGGCGCGGCGCACGTCCCGAATGTCGTCCTCGCGAACCGGCTTCAGGTCTTCGCTCACTGCGAGGCGCACCACGTCGACACCCGCCAATTCGGCCAGCATTGCGGCCGCCGGCAGATCCACCTCGGTGGCTCCCGCAGCGTCCCGCAGGCTGGCGAGGCCATGAAGCGCGAGGGTGAGTCCCGGCACCGCTAGCCCTCGGCCAACGCGTAGCGCAGCTCATCGGCGAGTTCCGCCGCAACCTCGGAGACGCGCGATGCGTCGTCACCCTCCACCATGATGCGGGCCTTGGGCTCGGTACCGCTGTAGCGGATCACTACGCGTCCACGGCCTTCGAACTCGGCTTCGATTCTCTCGAGCGCCTCCATCACCTTTGGCAGTTCCTCGATTGGGCGCTTCGCGGCGATCGGAACGCTGACGAGTGTCTGCGGAAAACGCTCGAAGGCCTCCGCCAGCTCGGAGAGCCGGCCGCCCTTGCGCCGCATGATCGCGAGCGCCTGGAGTGCCGTAACCAGAGCGTCACCCGTGGTGTTGTGGTCCAGAAAGACCAGGTGTCCGGACTGCTCACCGCCCAGGTTGCAGCCCTCCTTGCGCATGGCCTCCACCACGTAGCGATCGCCCACGGACGTGCGAAGCAGTTGCGTTCCCATGGCCGTCAACGCGTGCTCGAGGCCCAGGTTGCTCATCACGGTACCCACGACCTGGTCGCCGCGCAGCGCGCCCCGCTCGATCAGGTCGCGCGTAAAGAGCGCGAGGAGTTCGTCGCCATCGAGAATCTCGCCCTGCTCGTCCACCAGTACCGCGCGATCCGCGTCGCCGTCGAGCGCGATGCCGACATCTGCCCGCACTTCGCGGACCTTCGCCACCGTGCGCTCGGGGAAGAGCGCACCACAGCCGTTGTTGATGTTCCGGCCGTTGGGTTCGACGCCCAGCGCGAATACTTCTGCACCGAGTTCCGCTAGAACAGTGGGGCCCACCTTGTACCCCGCGCCGTTGGCGCAGTCGAGCACCACCCGGAGCCCCTCCAGCGAAAATCCGGGCGGGAGGGTCTTCTTCAGGAAGACGACGTAGCGGCCCTCGGCATCGTCGATGCGACGGGCTTGGCCGATCTCGTTGGCCGGGGCGCGCAGCGTCGCCAACTCGCCGCTTGCAATGAGGCTTTCGATGCGCGTCTCGATCGCGTCGGGCAGCTTGAAACCATCGCTCGAGAAGAACTTGATGCCGTTGTCCTCGTACGCGTTATGACTCGCCGAGATCATGACACCCGCGTGACACCGCATGTCCTGAGTCAGGAAGGCCATCCCCGGGGTAGGCATCGGACCCACCTGGATCACGTCGACACCCATGGTGCAGATACCAGCCGCGAGTGCGTCCTCGAATACGTAGCCCGAAAGCCGCGTGTCCTTGCCGATGATGATCCGGCGCCGCTCGGCACCGGGTACCCGCAATACGTGGGCAATCGCCTGGCCGAGCGCCAGTGCGACCTCCGCCGTCATGGGGTGTTCATTGGCCCGACCGCGCACGCCATCGGTTCCGAACAATCGATCCCTCATCCGGTCTGCTGCCCCTTCCCGCCGGGTGCGACGCCCTCGGGCGGCTCGAGCGGCTCGATGTCGATCTTCACCGTAACCGCCTCGTCGTTCTCGACCCATACGTGATCTGCGCCGATCGAGAGCTTCACCTCGCGCTCTTCCGGTGCCTCGAGCTGCGACACGTCGATCGTTTCGGTGACCACCTCCGAGAGGCGCAGTACCCGGCTGCGCGCCCCCGTGAGCCAGATCCGTGCCGGCTCGATCTCCACCCCATTGAGTTTGTAGCCCTCCGGCGGTTCTCCCTGTACATCGGCACGAATCCGCACGTTCTTTCGGCCCCTGCGCTCGAACCGCACGTCGATCTGGGAGGGCGAACGACCCACCACCCGGAGCCCGCGCGGCAGGTCGAGGCGGTCGTCGTCCACCTCGTAGCGGGCCCGCCCTGGCTTTGCGCCCCCCACGCTTTCCACGTACTCGAGTTCCGCCGCGGACAGGTTGCGGAAGGTGGCGCGACTGCCCCGCACCCGGATGTTGATCTTGGTCACCGTCTGGTCCGTGATCACCAGATCGTCCGGCAGTGCATCGAAGACGAGCGGAAGCTCGTATTCGCGCTCCACCGTGGATCCGCCCCGCGCCAAGCCCCACAGCACCATCGCGATCACGATGGCGAGGACTGCGTAGCGAAAGTTTCCGGTCCGGCGTTTGCGCGCCATGGTCAGCTCGCGGACCTCGCTTCGGCCCCCTCCTCGGGAACCGCGTGCTCCTCGCCACCGGGATGGCCCGCCTCGTCCGGCAGGTCTCGCCGGTCACTGCCCAGGACCTCTGCCAGGGAGCCGCGCAGCTCCGGTGTGTCGAGGCCGCTGGTGATCTCGCCTCCCATGACCAGGGAGATCGATCCGGTCTCCTCGGAAACCACGACGACGACCGCGTCGGTCTCTTCCGTGATCCCGACCGCGGCCCGGTGCCGCGTGCCCACACCTTCGGGAAGATCGTCGCGCAGGGTGAGGGGCAGGATCGCCCCAGCCATGGCGATGCGTCCCCGTTGGACGACTACCGCGCCGTCGTGGAGCGGCGAAGCGGGGAGGAAGAGCGATACCAGCAGGCCCTTCGCCACAGCAGCGTCGAGCGGGGTGCCGGCTTCGAGCTGGTCGTCGAGCCCCGTGTCGCGTTCCAGCACGATCAGTCCGCCCACTCGCCGCTTCGAAAGCAGCTGTGCCGCGCGCACGATTTCCTCGACAATCTGCGATTCCTGTTCCGGAGAGACGCCGCGGAAGAGCCCGCGGCCCATCCGCGCCAGCGCGCGACGGATATCGTGCTGGAAGAGCACCACGAGGATGATGACACCAGGAGCAAGCAATGAATCGAGAATCAACTGGAGCGTGACGAGTTCGAAGACCCGCGATGCAACCAGCGCTCCGATCAGGACGACGAGGCCCACCAGGATCTGTACGGCGCGTGTGCCGCGGATCAGGAGCAGCAGCCAGTAGATGCCGAAAGCCACGATCCCGATGTCGAGCGTGTCTCGAACCGGGTCGTAGGTGTCCTGCAGGTAGACCCAGAATTCCTGGAGCAGCTCCCACAGCCACTCGATCACGACGTCGCTCCCCGCAGCGCGCGTCCCACCGCCACCGCGCGGCGCGCGCCCGCCACCGCGTGGACCCGCACCGCGTCCGCACCCACGAATGCCGCCACGGCACATGCGGCGTCTGTCGCTGCATCGCGCTCGTGCACCGGGTCGCCAGTCAACGCGCCGAGGAACGACTTGCGCGAGGGGCCCACCAGCACGGGCAGGCCGATTCGGCGGCGGAGCTCTCCGGCACCCGCCAAAAGCTTCAAGTTCTGCTCGAGGTTCTTGCCGAAACCGATACCGGGATCTACGCAGATCTGTGCATCTGGAACCCCGGCCGCGCGCGCCTTCCCGGCGCTCTCCTCCAGTTCGCCGGCCACCTCGGCCAGCACGTCGGCAAAGGTCGGGGCGTCCTGCATGGTTTCAGGGGTTCCACGCAGGTGACCCAGGACCAGGCTCACGCCGCGTTGCGCCGCCAGCCCCGCCAGACCGGGATCGTGGGCGAGGCCGGAAACGTCGTTGACGATGGAGGCCCCCGCGTCGAGCGCGGCCGCTGCCACGGGCAGTTTGCGCGTGTCCACGCACACCGGCGCAGCGAAGCGCTTGGAGAGTGCCTCCACCACGGGTACGACCCGGTCCCGCTCCACTCGAGCGGGCACCTCGCGGGCACCCGGGCGAGTCGACTCCCCGCCCACGTCGAGCACGTGCGCACCAGCATCGATCAGCCCGGCGGCTGCATCGATGGCCTCGTCGAGCCGCAGCTGTCCGCCCTGCGTAACAAATCGCCCGCCGTCCGAGAACGAGTCCGGGGTCGCGTTCAGCACTGCGACGATCGTGACCCGGTCTCTCGGGAAGATCGTCTCCATCGTTTCCCTTCGGAGCTAGCTCGGAACGGGCTCGGGAAGCTCGTCTCCGGGAATCCCGGAGGGCTTCGCATCCCGTGCCCGCTCCGACGGTGTGTCGTTCCTGGGATCCGGGGGAGTGACCGGAGACGGCAGCGGTGACAGAACCTCGCCGCGTCCCAGCGCCAGGAGTTCCTCGGCGTCGAGTGTCTCGCGTTCGAGAAGTGCCGTACAAATCCGCTCGAGCAAATCCCGGTTCTCTTCGAGCATCTGCTTTGCCTCATCGTATGCCCGACCGAGGATGGACGAGATCTCCTCGTCGACCATTCGAGCCCTGTGCTCGCTGTACTCCTTGCGTTGCACGAAGTCGCGCCCGAGGAAGACATCGCCCCCGTCGTCGCCCAGCGCGACGGGACCGATCCTGTCGCTCATTCCGTACTGGCACACCATGCGGTGCGCGCTTTCGGTCGCCTGCTTGAGATCGTTCATCGCGCCCGTGGAGGTGTGTCCGAAGACCAGCTCTTCGGCGGCTCGCCCACCCATGGCGTGCTTGATGTGCGCCAGAAGCTGCTCGCACGTGAGCGTGTAGCGGTCTTCCTCGGGCATGGTGAGCGTGGCGCCCAGGGCCAACCCGCGCGGAATGATCGTAACCTTGTGTACGGGGTCGGCACCCGGCGTCAGCATCGCGACGATGGCATGTCCGGCCTCGTGGAAGGCCGTCTGGCGCTTGTCCTCGTCTGTCATGAGGAGGCTCTTCCGCGCCGTGCCCAGGATGACCTTGTCCTTCGCCTCCTCGAAGTCGTGCATCCCGACATCTTCTGCATCGTGTCGAGCGGCCAGCAGCGCCGCCTCGTTCACGAGGTTCTGGAGATCGGCCCCGACGAAGCCCGGTGTCCCGCGGGCGATCGTGTGGAGCACCACGTCGTCGGCCAGGGCCACGAGGCGGGTGTGTACGCGCAGGATCTCGATGCGACCGCGCAGGTCGGGTCGCGGCACCACGACGCGACGGTCGAAGCGTCCGGGGCGCAACAGCGCCGGGTCCAGCACATCGGGCCGGTTGGTGGCCGCGATCATGATGACGCCCTCGTTGGCTTCGAAGCCATCCATCTCGACCAGCAATTGGTTCAGCGTCTGCTCGCGCTCGTCGTGTCCACCGCCGAGCCCCGCGCCGCGGTGGCGACCCACCGCGTCGATTTCGTCGATGAAGATGATGCAGGGCGCGTTCTTCTTGCCCTGGAGAAAGAGGTCGCGCACTCGCGAGGCTCCGACGCCGACGAACATCTCGACGAAGTCGGACCCGGAAATCGAGTAGAAGGGAACACCGGCCTCGCCCGCCACCGCGCGTGCGAGCAGCGTCTTGCCCGTGCCTGGGGGACCCACGAGCAGCACACCCTTGGGAATCCGACCGCCCAGCCGCGTGAACTTCTTGGGCTCGCGGAGGAAGGCGATGATCTCCTCGAGTTCGCACTTCGATTCCTCGACGCCCGCCACGTCCTCGAATGTGATCTGCTGCTGATTCTCGGTCAGCAAGCGCGCCCGGCTCTTGCCGAAGGTCATGGCCTTGCCGCCGCCTGCCTGCATCTGGCGGATGAAGAAGATCCACAATCCGATGAAGAGCAGCAGCGGGAACCACATGATGAGGATCTGGCGCCAGAAACTGCTCTCGGGCTTTGGCTGCGCCTCGATGTCGACCTGCTTCGCCACGAGGGAATCGATCAGGTCCTGGGTCACGGCCGGCGCAAAGGTCTTGAAGACTCCGCCGTCCGTGGTCGTGACCTCGATATTGCCCTCTTCGATCAGCACGGAGGAGACATCGTCCTGCTCCAGGAGAGTCAGGAATTCGGTGTAGTGCTTCTCCGAAACAGGGGGCTCGCTCTGCCGCAACATGGTTACGAGCAGCAGGATCATTCCGAGGATCACGACCCAAAGGGCCACGTTCTTGTAGAAGTGCTGATTCAAGGATTCTCCACCGGTGGGCCCGAGCGGCAAAAACCAGTACAGGAAACAGAGCTTAGCACGGCGGATGCAACCTGAATCCCTCGCGTCGCCGCTCGAGGACCCGCCGCCCAGGCAGCTCGAGGCGCTTGCCGGTGGCTGCGCTCGCGAAGAATCCGCACATCCGCTCCAGGTGAACCCGGGTCACGTGTCGCCCGGCGCCGGAGCGCACCAGCGCCGCCCGGGCGACGCGGCGCGCCAGGGCCTCGGGCAGCTCTGCCCAGTTCGTGGCGTCGATCAGCAGCGCACCCCCGTCTGAGGAGAAGCGAGCCGCGACCTCCTGTTCGACCCTTGCAGCAATCCATTCGGTATCCCGTCGCTGTGCATCGGCCAGTTTCGCCAATGCCCTGAGCAGGCCCGGATTGAACTCCTGGGCCAGCTCGGGCAGCCGCGCACGCACGCGATTGCGGGTGTAGGCGGGCGAGGCGTTGCTCGCGTCCTCCCGCCAGCTTAGACCGCGCTCGCGGGCGAAACGTTCGATGGCGGCACGGGATACCCCCAGGAGCGGACGCACGACCGGGGCGCTCGGAGAGAGGTCTGCCGAGTGCTCGGGGATGCCCCCGAGCCCGTCCGGACCCGTCCCGCGCAGCAGCCTCAGCAGCACCGTCTCGGCCTGATCGTCGAGATTGTGCGCCGTGGCGATCCGCTCGGCGCCAACCTGGCGCGCAGCGCACTCCAATGCCGCGTAGCGGCTCTGTCGCGCGGCCTCCTGAAGCGTGAGCCGCTCGCGGCTGGGGCCGGGGGGGCGATCCGGGGCCGCGCAAATCGCCTTCACCCCCACCCCACGCTCTGCCCCGAACGTTTCCACGAAGGCCTGGTCGGCATCCGAATCGGCGCCCCGCAGTCCGTGGTTCACGTGCCCAATCGACAAATCCAGGCCGAAGGGTTCGGCCAGCTCCTCCAGGGCCGCGAAGAGCGCGACCGAGTCGACCCCCCCGGAAATGGCTACCAGGAGCGAGCTGTCCCGGATGTCCAGCCGGGACAAGGCCTCGGCGACGCTTCGGAGCAGCATGCGCCCATGGTATACGCTGCCCCCTATGAGCCACATCGACTACGCCGAAATCCAGGCGCTCGACCGGGCCCACGTCATCCACCCGATCGCAGAACTCCACAAGCAGGAGCAGTGCGGCGCACAGATCTTCGTGGCGGGCCGGGGTGTCGAGCTCGAGCTCGCAGACGGGCGAACCGTGCTCGACGGATTTTCCGGCCTATTCAACATCAACGTCGGACACGGCCGAACCGAGATTGCCGAGGCCGTGGCCGAACAGATGCGCGAACTCGCCTATTACCCGTCGTTCTGGGACTTCGGCAACGCGCCGGCCGCACGCCTGGCGGGGCGCCTGGTCGAGTTGTTGCCCGCTGACCTCGGGCTCCGCCATGTGCTCTTCGGGACCAGCGGCAGCGAGGCGAACGAGACCAACTTCCGGCTCGCGCGTCTCTACCACGCTGCCCGAGGCCGCCCGGAGAAGAAGCGCATCCTGTCCCGGCGCTGGGCCTACCACGGCTCGTCCCGGGCCACCGGAAGCGCCACGGGCATCTCCGCCTACCACGTGCTCGCGGATCTGGATCCCGATCACCTTCACGTAGCACCGCCCTACTGCTACCGCTGCGAGTTTGGAAAGGTCTCCCCCGGCTGCGGCATGCCCTGCGCCGGAGACCTGGAGCAGACCCTGCAACGCGAGGATGCGGGCACGGTCGCTGCCTTCTTGGTCGAGCCCGTGATGGGAACCGGCGGCATCGTGCCCCCGCCGCCCGATTACTTCGCCGAGATCCAAGAGATCTGCCGCCGCCACGACGTCCTGCTCATCCTGGACGAGGTGATCACGGGATTCGGGCGCACCGGGCGCTGGTTCGGTATGGAGCATTGGGATGTGCGGCCCGACCTGGTGTCGTTCGCCAAGGGCATCTCATCGGGCTACCTGCCGCTCGCGGCCTCGGTGATCTCCGACCGGGTCTACGAGACCCTGCGCGACCAGTTGCCCTCCGGACTCCCGCTCATGCACGGCTTCACCTACAACAACCACCCGACGTGCTGTGCCGCGGGGCTCGCGAACCTCGACATTCTGGAGTCCGAGGGCCTGGTCGAAAACGCGCACCGGGTGGGCAACCACCTGCTCGAGCGGCTCCGGAAGTCCTTCGCGGACTCGCCGATCACTGGCGAGATCCGCGGCCTCGGCATGCTGGCCGCGATCGAGATCGTCCGCGATCGCGAAACGAAAGAGCCCTTCCCGAATGTCGCCGACACGCATTGGATCGCGAATGCCTGCTTCGAGCGGGGCCTCATCGTGCGTGCCCTGTTCCAAAGCGTGGCGCTGGCGCCGCCACTATGTGCCAGCCGGGAAGACGTGGACCGGATGCTGGCGGTGCTCGAGGATGTCTGGCCCGAAGCCCAGCACCGCTTCGCCGGGCGGAGTTGATGGCTGCCCGGAAGCAGACCGCACCCAAGGCCGAGACCCGACGCCCGCATAGGCAAGCGGCGGCAACCCGCCGGCGCCTCGGAGGGCGCCGCTAGACCCGCAGCGCGCTGGCGCTTCCGAGCAACACCCGAGTGTCATCCGCCTTGTCGATCCACACATCGCAGTGGACGCGAAGCCGCTCGCCCTCGGGCGTCTGTTCGCGGATCTTCGCCCGGGCGGTCACGGTCTCGTCCACCCACAGGACGTTGGTGAGCTTCACGGACATCCGCCCGCCCTGGAGCCACCCCATGCCGAAGGCGCGCTGCATGAGCTCAGAGACAAAACAGGTCGACATCATTCCCTGTACCACGATATTCGGGAATCCGAGTTTCTGAGCCTGCTCGGCATCCGTGTGGTAGTTGCGGCCCGGCCCCGAGAACATCCAGCAGCGGCGGGCGTCGATCGTCTTGGTGCACGATCCCACGTCGGGTCCGGTGGCGGTCGGAAACGGGGGGCGCTCTCGCTTCTGCTTGCTGCGGACGGTGGACTCGTCCACCACGAAGCCACTCTCCCCCATTGCGCTCGGCTCCTGCGGCGGCAAAAAGGACTGGAACGTGCGGCCGCGGACGAGGAGCCGGCCATCGGCCGCATCCATCAGGTCGGTCTCGTTCACCACGTAGTCGCGGCCGCGCTTCTGGAAGCGGTCCACGATGGTCGAACGCGTGCGGGCCCGAGAGCCTGGCGGCAGCGGTGCAAAGATCTCCCAGTCCTGCTGCGCGTGGAGATTTCCGAAGAGATTCTTCAGGTACCACTCGCCCGCGTGCTTGTAGCACTCCGAGTGGTGGAGGAGCGGTGGTGCCCACTGCTCGTGGATCGGGTCGTGATCGTCGAGAGCATCGGCGTAGAACTCGATCCCCTCGCGCGTGATCTCGTACTCGTTGGCTCCGCAGTGCCGGCCCACGTGGGCCGGCTCGCCCTTGAGGTTCACCGTGCGCTCCCTTCCTTTCGATTCCCCTGAGTCTATCATTGGTGACGTGAGTGAGTCCGTGCACCGGGGGGCCACGCGATGCGTCGGCGAGGAAGCCGTCACCGCAGCCGCCCTCGCCACACTGCGGCGGCTGCATCTCTCGCGGCACTAGAGATGTCGACGCCCCAGGTCGATGCGAACGTCGCCAGCTGGATCCTCCGCCACGCGAACGAGCGCGGCAGTCAGTTGGCCCTGGTGGACGGAGAGCGGCGGCTCGACTACGCCGGCCTCGAAGCGCGGGTGCGGCGCTGCGCGGGGGTCCTCGCCTCGCGTGGCGTCGGGCGGGGAGACCGAGTGGCGCTGGTGCTCCGCAACGGTATCGCGTACCTGGAACTCGTCCTCGCCACGGCTCGACTGGGAGCGATCGCCACGCCGCTCAATGCTCGGCTCACGCCGCGCGAGATCGGTGGGCTGCTGGCGGACTGCTCGCCGCGCCTGCTCGTGCACGATCGAGAGACAGGGATCTCCGGCGACTGGGAGCTGCTCGACACCCGGACCTACGAGACAGCCATGAGCGTCGCGCGGTCCGTCGACGCGATTGCAGCCGTGCGTCCCGAGGACCCGATGCTCCTGATGTACACGTCGGGCACGACGGGCAGGCCCAAGGGCGCTCTCCTGCCCCACAGGAAGACCCTCTACAACGCGCGCAACGCGGAGATCTTCTTCGGACTGACTGCGCGGGACCGGGTGCTCGTCGCGCTCCCGCTATTTCATTCCTTCGGGCTGAAGATCCTCGCCCTGCCCACGCTATACGCCGGCGGCCGGATCGTGCTCGAGCGGCGTTTCGTTGCGCACGAGGCGTGGAACACCGTAGATCGCGAAGGGATCAGCTTCTTCGGGGGAGTCCCCTCCATGTTTCGCGAGCTGCTCGAGGCTCTCGGGCCGGAGCGGGATCTCTCGAGCCTGCGTTTTCTCTTCACGGCCGGCTCCGCGATACCCGTGGAGTTGATCCGCTGCTTCGAGGCGCAAGGTCTCGTGATGAAACAGGGGTTCGGACAGACGGAGACCTCGATCCTGTACTGCCTCGACGCGAAAGACGCAGTGCGCAAGGCGGGAAGCGTGGGACTCCCAGTGCGCCACGCCGAAGTGCGCGTCGTGCAGCGCGAGAACATCGACGGCCCGCCCGAAGCCTGGCGGAACGTGGCGCCGGGCGAGACCGGCGAGATCGTGGTCCGCGGGCCCATTCTCATGACGGGCTACTGGGGACGGCCCGAGGCCACCGCCGAAGTGATGCGGGGGCAGTGGCTGCGCACGGGCGATCTCGCCACGTTGGATGAGGAGGGCTTCGCCACACTCGTGGGACGAGCGCACGATATGTACATCTCTGGCGGGGAGAACGTCTATCCGGCCGAAATCGAGGCCGTGTACGAAGCGCACCCCAGCCTGCGCGATGTCGCGGTAGTCGGTGTGCCCGACGAGCGCTGGGGCGAGGTCGGCCATGCGTTCTGTGTCCTGGAGGCCGGGGCCGTCCTCCCCAGCGACGCGCTGCGCCGCTGGGGAGCGGAGCGGCTCGCCGACTTCAAGCTGCCGAAGCGTTTCATCGCCGTCCCCGAGTTGCCGCGCACCGAAACCGGCAAGGTCATGAAGCACGCCCTGAACCGCTAGAGCAACGAGCGCAACGGAGTTCGCGGCGCTCGGCTAGCTCGACTGAGTGCGCGGCGCGCTCGGCTAGCTCGACTGAGTGCGCGGCGCGCTCGCTAGCTCGCGATCAGCAACCGCAGGCGATTGCCGACACGCTCGGCTAGCTCGACTGAGTGCGCGGCGCGCTCGCTAGCTCGCGATCAGCAACCGCAGGCGATTGCCGACACGCTCGGCTAGCTCGCGATCAGCAACCGCAGGCGATTGCCGACACGCTCGGCATAATCGGCCATGCCCGCGACCTGGTTGACGAGCTCCCACCAGAAGACGGTCCCGATGCCGAGCTCGTCCTCCAAGCCGAAGATCTGACGCTGGAGCCGTTCGGCCAGCGCGTCGGTCTCGCTCTCGGTCTTTGAGAGCGTGACGATCATCTCCTCGACCCGCCCCACCTCGCGTCCGGAGAAGCCCGTCTCCACCAGCTCGTCCAGCTCATCGATGATTTTCATCGCCTGCTCGCACGCCGCGATTACGCGGTGCACCAGATCCATCATCAGGTCCGCCAGCTGGGCCGGCACGATCATGCCGCGCTGCTCCACCAGCCCAGCCACATCCTGGGCCGTGTCCGCGATCGAGTCCTGGAAGTCGAGGATCTCGAGGAGGTCCCGGCGTTCGACCGCGAGCATGAGCCGCCGCGGAAGGTGGCTCCGGATCTCGTGCTTGAGCCGGTCGGCCTCGTGCTCCAGCCGGTCGATTTCCCGGCGCAGTTCGGGCAGATCGGCCCCGCGCTCGGCTACCATAGCCTCGAATAGCGGCACCACGGCACGCGCGCAGGCCACTGCCGCGTGCATGTGCTGCTGCATGGGCCTGATCGGCGAGCGGCCGAAGAGACTTCCCATCAGCGACATCGTTGCTCCTCTAGGGCGAGAGCAGCCCCTTGAAGAAGTAGTAGAAGAAGATCGACAGTACCGCCGCAATCGGCAGCGTGGCGGCCCACGAAACGAGGATTTTCCCGACGACCCTCAAATCGAGGGCGCCGATGCCCCGCGCCAGCCCCACCCCGAGCACCGACCCCACCAGGATGTGCGTCGTCGAGACCGGGATGCCGAGCCGCGATGCCAGCACGATCGTCAGGGCAGCGGCCAGCTCTGCCGAGAAGCCGCGGCTCGGTGTGAGTTCGGTGATCTTCTTCCCAACCGTTTCCATCACGCGGTAGCCCCAGGTGGCCAGTCCGACCACGATGCCCATTCCGCCGAGCATCAGCATCCAGGTCGCGACCGGCGCCTTGCCCTCCAGCGTGGCTCCTGCCGCCACCGTGGCGATCGCTGCAAACGGTCCGATCGCGTTGGCCACGTCGTTCGATCCATGCGCAAAGGCAACGGCGCAGGCCGTGAGTACCTGGAGCACCACGAATACGCGCTCTACGTTTCGCAGCGGCCGCTCACCCTCCCGCACCCTCACCCGCCGCAGGAGAACGGTCCCGAGAAGGAATCCCAGAACTGCGAGTCCCCCCGAGCGCAGCAGCGCCTGGGGCAGGTCGTAGTCGAGATCCAGATTCTTGAGCCCCTTGAACAGCGTTACGAGGCCGATCACGAAGAACACCACACCGTAGAAATACGGACCCCAGCGGCGTGCAGCGGCGACCGGGTCCGTGCGATCGAGGATGAGCATGCGCACCAGGTTGAAGACCAGGAAAGCGACCACCCCGCCCAGCAGTGGCGATGTGACCCATGAAGCCGCGATCTCGACCACCTTTGCCCAGTTCACCGCTTCGATCCCAAGGCCCACGCTGCCGAAGCCGACGATCGCTCCGACGATCGAATGAGTCGTCGAGATCGGGAGTCCGATCCGGGTGGCACCTAGCAAGAGCGTCGCTGCCGAGGCAAGCGCCCCGAGCATGCCGAAGACCACGAGATCCGGATCCAGCTGTGAGACGTCGAGAATGCCCTTGCGGACGGTGTCCGTGACGTGGCCCCCGGCCAGGAACGCGCCTCCGAACTCGAGAGTGCCTGCAACGATCACCGCCTGCCGGATGCTGAGCGCACCCGACCCGACGCTCGTCCCCATCGCGTTGGCAACGTCGTTGGCGCCGATTGACCAGGCCATGTAGAGCGCGAGCCCGCCGCCGATCCAGACCACTAGCGGTGCGCCGAGAAACAGGACGTCCAACTGCTCCCCCGATGCGTCGATGTGGATTTAGCACGCGATCGGGGAAAGAACCACGTGACCTCGGCAGGCAAGGCGCCGGCCGGCACAGCAGTCGCGGCTCGCCCCGGGGCCCTCACCTATGCTCTCCCTGCCGAGCCAGCGAGCAGGAGGCGACGGGATGCGGGCCGAGGATCGCAGGCGACTTCTCCAGGCCACCGATTGTGCCTACCGCTGGCACGCGGGGCAGTGTCGCCGCAAAACGCGCATCCCCTACGTCAGCCATCTCCTCCAGGTCCAGGGACTGGTGCTCGAGCACGGGGGCGATGTGGACCAGGCGACTGCAGCCCTCCTGCACGATGCCCTCGAAGACGCGCCGGATGCAGCGGAGCGCGCCCACCGCAGCACCCAGATCAACGAGTACTTCGGCGAGGGCGTCCTGCAGATCGTGCTGGACTGCACCGATACGAAAGAAGACGAATCGCGCGACGAAAAGCGGCCCTGGGAGGAACGCAAGAAGCGCTACGTCGCGCAGCTGGCGGCAGCGTCGCAGCGCACGCGACTCGTCGCCGCATGCGACAAGCGCCACAACCTGCACGCCATCGTCTGGGATGTGAAGACCCACGGTCCCGGCGTCTTCAACCGCTTTTCCTGCACTCCGGAACAGCAGGTCTGGTATTTCGAGTCCGTCTTCGACGTCGTCGAGGATTCGATTCCCGACCGGCTCCGCGCCGAACTCTCGAGCCTGCTCGACGAGTTGAGACAGCTCGCCCCCACCGCCCGGGATTGAAGGAGGTTGCCTCCCCGGATGTGCCGCGCCTTCGGGATGCCAAACCAGTTCGCGTTGCCGACGCCCAGGCAGGCCGATCTCTTTGGATGCGGCGAGCGGACGATTCCCCTCCCGCCGGCCCGCAACGTCGCCGAGCCAGACGATCGCGTTCTGGGACCGACTTCTTCAGCGATTCCGCGCACCGGGCTGGTAGCGGTGGTTGGACTCGAACCAACGACCTACGGCTTATGAAGCCGCCGCTCTAACCGACTGAGCTACACCGCCACCGCGAGCCCGGTCCGCACGGCGAGGCGCCGCTCGGGCACCGGAATCTAGCGAACGAGCCCGCCCTCGCCGTCCTCGCCGGACGGACCCATCGCGGGGCTCTCGCCGGAAGCGACCGGCGGAAAGAGCGCGCGCTCGATGGCTTTCACGCGGTCCGAGAGCGCCTCGAACGCCTTCTCGCTGGGGCCGGTGGCTGCGTGCTGGGCTGTTCCGTCATTCGTTCCGGGTACCTGGGGGGCCTCGCCGCCGGCACCGAATGCGTAGCGCGCAACTTTCTGTGCCAGCGTGTCGAGCTGCGGAATGATCTCGGCGAGGTTCCCCGACTGGATGAAGATGCGCCGAGCGGCCGCCTGATCTTCGCCGTCGCTGCCTTCCACTCGCGCGCAACGCATGTCGAGACTCGCGCCGTCCCCGAAGCGCGTGAAGGCGCCGTAGAGCACAAAGTCGGCTCCGACCGCCCGCCCCGCCTCGCGCGCCGCGACCGTGCCGCTGGATGGGCCGGCTTCGGACGCGGTGTTGACGACGATCACGCCATTGTACTGGTCGAGGCGGGCGGCAATCATTTCCGACAGCCCGGATTGGAGGTAGCCGGACTCTTCGCCCGAGGCGTGGACGGAAATCGGCAGAAGCGCGATACGCACGTCTGCTGCAGCCGGAGTGGCAACGAGAAAGATCGCGATCGCAAGCGAACGGATCGGCACGGAACGCAGCACTCCCGGGGGAGAAACCCCGATCATCCCGGAACGGGTAGCTGTGTGCAGAAGGCGGGTCAAGCGTGCCCGGAAGGGCGCCCGGAGCTTCCGTCATCGGACACCTGCCGCAGCTTCACCCCGGCCTCGCGGAGCAGGGACAGGGCTACGTCCGCCAGCGGATAGGCCGCGTTGTAGGCGACCTCTTCGATTCCGGCGTTGATGATCATCTTGGTGCACATGAGGCAGGGCGAGAGCGTCGTATAGAGGCTGCCCCCTCGCACGCTGACGCCATGGTAGGCGGCCTGGGTGATGGCGTTTTCTTCGCCATGAGAGCACAGGCATTCGTCGAGCCGGGTTCCCTCTTCCGCAAAGCTGTTGCAGCGTGGGCAGCCGCCTTCATTGCAGTTGCGGACGCCGCGCGGTGTGCCGTTGTAGCCGGTCGAGATGATTCTGCGGTCCACGGCGATCACGGCGCCGACTTTCCTCTTCACGCAATTGCTCCGCGCGGCGATGACGCGCGCAATGCTCATGAAGTATTCGTCCCAACTCGGTCGTTCAAAAAAAAGGTTCTCCTGTAAGACCTCCTGCAATCTGCACCGAAGGTCATCCAGGCTGCCGTCGTTGGCGAGCGAGACATCGGCGAGTTCGCGCACGGCCAGCAGTTGCTGCGCAGCGGGATCGGCGGAACCCAGCTCGCGGCCCTCCAAATCGCGCAACGCCTCGAGCGTTTCGGGGTCGCCCGAGCGCCCGCGCGCGCGGATGCGCTCGAGACGCACGCTCTCAGCGGCATCCACCCACAGCAGCTTGAAGCGGTCCGCGTGGTCGCGGAGCACTTCCACCTCCGCTGGATGCCGCACGGAATCGATCACATAATTGAGATCCGCCGTCATCCGGGTGACCAGCTGGGCGGCCAGAGTACCCTCGCCTCTGGCGGCGCGCAGTGCACGGCCGGCCTCGATCATGCTTTCTCGGGTTTCCTCGGTTCCCTGGGCGCGGAGCGCCTCTCGCACCACGTCTGAAAGCGAGAGTTTCTGGAAGCTGCGCGCCTCCAGGAAGCGCACCACCTCGCCTTTGCCCGCTCCGTTGAACCCGGAGACTCCGAGAATCATGCCACTCCCCGATCTGAAGCTCAGGTAGCACACGCCCGAGAGGTCTGGCAGCCTGCGCGCCGTGCAGGCATTGGTGACGGGCGCAGGCGGCTTCGTGGGGCGACACCTGGTCCCCCGGCTCGAAGCCCAGGGGTTCGGGGTATGCGCCACGGACCTGGAACTCGATGTCGCGGACGCGGACGCCGTCTCCGGCGTGGTGGGAGAGATCGAGCCCGATCTGATCGTCCACCTGGCAGCCATCAGTTCCGTGCCGGACGCCGCTCGCGACCCGGGGCGTGCCTACGCCGTGAACTTTCTGGGCACCCGCTCGGTGCTCGAAGCGGCCGCACACCGCGCTCCGGACGCACGGGTGCTTCTCGTCTGCTCGGCCGACGCCTACGGCCCCACACCCGCCGGCGGCAGCCCTTTCGATGAATCGATACCGCTGCGGCCCGGCTCGCAATACGCGCGGACGAAAGCGGCGGCGGAGTTGCTGGGCGGGGCCTACGCGGACCGAGGCCTCGACGTGGTCCGGGCGCGCTCGTTCAACCACACCGGCCCGGGACAGAGCCCCGGCTTCGTGCTGCCGAGCTTCGCGAAGCAGGCAGCGGAGATCGCTGCCGGCCAGCGCGAGCCGCGGCTGCGTGTCGGGAACCTCGATTCCGTCCGCGACTTCCTCGATGTGAGGGATGTGGTCAGGGCCTACGCAATGCTCACCGACCGACACGTGCCAGCCGCTGTCTACAACATCGCAAGTGGCCGCGGCGTCCGTATCGGCGACGCGCTCGAATCCATTCTCCGCATTGCAGACGTGAGCGTGGAGATCGAAGTCGATGCGGAACTCTTCCGGCCAACCAACTTCGCCGTCGGTGACGCAACGCGCCTGCGCCAGGCCACGGGATGGGAGCCGCGGATCGCCTTCGAAGACACCCTGCGAGTACTCGTAGAGGATTGGCGGCTGCGGATCAGCGGGTCGTGAGGAGCGCGAGCCACGCTGTTCCGCTGGCATCGCGGCGGGTACGCGCGTCGCGGATGCGCAGGCCGCAGCGCGTCAGCGCCGGTTCCAGCTCCGAGCGGTCCGTTGCGAGCAGACCGGACAAAACGATCCGGCCTCCCGGTGCCGTTCGCGCCGCAACCTCGGTGAGCTGCGGCAACATCTCGTCCCGCAGCAGGTTCGCGAGCACCAGGTCGAAGCCGACAACACGCGATGCAGCGATCGAGCCGGTGAAGACAGCCAGGCGTCCGCCCAGCCCGTTGCGCACGGCGTTATCGCTCGCAGCCTGCGCGGCGAGCCGATCCAGGTCAAAGGCCACGGCCCTTCCGGCGCCGAGGCCCAGCGCTGCCAACGCGAGCACGCCGGTTCCGCAGCCGACGTCGAGTACGCGTGTGGTGGGCGGCAGGGGCGCGAGCGCATCCACCCATTCGAGCGCAAGCAACGTGGATTCGTGTCCGCCCGTGCCGAAGGCCTGCCCCGGGTCGATCCGCAGCTCGACCTGGCCCGGGAGCAGCGGAGCCCGCACGAACGAGGGGCGCACGCGCAGACGCTCGGATACTTCGACCGGACCCAGGCCGGCCTTCCAACTCTCGGACCAGTTCTCGGCGGGCACCGCCCGCTCCGCGGGCTCGAGACCGTGGGCCAAAAGGGCGGTGCGGACCGCCGCCGCGCGATTGCGGGGCGCGTAGAAGATGAGTTTGGCAACCGACTCGCCGTCGCGTTCCTCGAGCCCGACGGCACCCATCTCGAAGGCGTCGGCGGCAGCGCGTTCCGCCAGCGCCCGGTCTCCCGCGTTCACCACGAAACATACGAAGCCACTGCTCATCGCGTTGGTCGCCGCGACATCCCTGGCCACCACGGGTTGCTACCTCACGCACCTCGCCTCCGGCCAGTGGCAGCTGCTGAGGGCTCGCGAGGCCATCGCGGATCTGCTGGCCGATCCCGAGACGTCCGCCGAGCTGCGATCCTCTCTGAGCTTCGTCGAGCGCACCCGCGCCTACGCTTCCGAGATTGGCCTGGATGTGGATGGGCAGTACACGAGCTATGTAGGCTGGCCGGGCGATCGCGTGATCACCTCCGTGGTGGCGACACGGCCCGGGACTGTGGACGCAGAACCCTTTTGGTTTCCAATTGTTGGAAGCGTTCCCTACAAGGGTTACTTCGACCCCGACCGCGCGCACCGCGAAGCCGAGCGCCTGCGCGGGAAGGGGCGCGATGTCTGCCTGGTCCCCGTACGCGCGTACTCGACCCTCGGCTGGTTCGACGACCCGGTCACGAAGCCCATGCTCGAAATGAGCCGGGGACGCCTGGCGGAGATCCTCCTGCACGAGCTGGTGCACTCGACCGTCTTCGTGGCGGACCAAACCGACTTCAACGAAGGCGTCGCGACCTTCGTCGGAGAAGAGGCAAGCGTGCGCTTCTACGCCGACGCGGGCGAAACGGGAGCCGCCGCTCGCCGTCGCCGCGAAGTGAACGAGGGGCGAAGCATCGACGCCGTGCTCCTCGCCTTCCGCCATGACGTGGCCCGGCTTTACGCAGAGACCGAGCCCGGTTCCGCCCGCACCGCATCCCGTGCCCAGCTCGAGGCGAGCGCGAGAAGGGCTCTCGTCGAGCTTCCGCTCACGACCCGCGACCCCGCGAGCCTGGCCGAGCGCGCGCGCCTGAACGATGCCTGCCTGGCACTCGTCGCCACATACACCGCCGACCTGCCCGCCTACGCGGCGCGCCTGAAGGCGGAAGGGGGCCAACTCACCCGGTTTCTCGCTGAACTGCGCCGGGCCGCGGGCACACCCGATCCCCGCAGCGCCCTGCTGGGAACCGGCACCTCGGATCCCTAACGCGCCGGGCCGGACTCAGAGGGCGCCGAGAAGTTTGTGCGTCTGCGGGATCAGGCGGACGTCGTGGAGTTCTGCCTGGAGGCGTGCCGTCCAGCCGAGCAGCTGTTGTGCTCCCGGGGTTGCGGCGACCGAACCGAAGGGCGTGACGGGCTGGATCACGACAGGGAGGTTGGGGTCCACTCCCGCCACCCGACGGGCCATCTCGTCGAGTTCCTCCTCGCGGCTCGCGGGGGACACGACCACCTTGACTACCACTTGCGGCGCACGCTTCGCCACGCGCAAGAAACGCTCGTGCTCGTCGTGGAAGCTCTCATCGACACGACGCGCCCGGCGACCCTTGCGGCGCACATCGCTTCCGAGCTTCCAGTCCATCGACACGACGTCGACGACGTCGATCACCGTCTCGAGCGCCTCCGCGGCGATCCCGTGCGTTTCGAGGTGCAGGAGCGGACCCCGGGCACGCAATGCCTCGCCCAGGGTTCGAACCGCCTCCGGCTGGAGCAAGGGCTCTCCCCCGGTGAGGCTCGCGAAGCGATGACGCACCAGCCCGAGTGCTTCGGCAGCCGCAACCGCGGCTTCGAGAGGCACGGGATTCGCAACCGAGCGAAACACGGCGCTGCCCGGTGTCTGCTCCAGGCGGCATTGCCCCGCCGGATTCCACGTGTGCGGGGAGTCGCACCACCCGCAACGCAGGTCGCAGCCGCCGAAGCGCAGGAAGAGCGTCGAGGCACCAACGTGCAAGCCCTCTCCCTGCACCGAGGAGAAGATCTCGACGAGGTTGACGGTTGCCACGGCCGGAAGCTAGCCGCCGGGAAGCGCGGCCTAGCCCTCCAGGATCGAGCGCCCCGTCGCAACCGCGCCGACCACCTCGTCGAGGCGTTCGGGCCGCTGCGCGAGTTCGTGTATGTGGAGCCGCGCGACGTGGTCTTCATCGCGTCGCGGCTCGATCCAATCGTGCTTTGCAGCCAGGTGAGCGACCATCGCGCTCAAATCGAGACTCTGGTGGCCGCGCGACTCTTCGCCGCCGAGCATCACCAGGTCTTCGCCTTCTACGTAGGTCAGCGACACCTGCGCGGCGAAGCGTTCACGCGCCAGACGCGCAGTCATGTGGGGATCGATATCGGGCGGTACCGGCACCACCACCAGTCCGAAGCCACCGGAATGCACCACCCGAAAGTCGCGCTCGCTGACGTAGGGAACCTCCGCCGGCAACGGCGGCAGCGGGGCGCCGGCGGTGGCCTTGGCCAGGTCGCTCGGGCGACCCGCGAGCAGCGGCTCGATCTCGCGGCGCTTCTCGCCGGTCTCCCGAGTCAACTCGGAGATGCGATGCCACCAGTAGCGTCCCCATCGCTCGTAGTCGTGCTGGCTGAAGCGACCGGTCGCGAGTTCGACGAGCTTGTCCGAAAAACGACTCCGGCGGGCACGCCGAGCCAGCACGGCGGCGATGGATGAGCCGCTTCCAGACTGGACCTCGACATAGCCCTCCCCTATCGCATTCCGCATGGACTCCAGGTCTTCCGGGGGCCAATCGTGATGGTCGTACCAGTAGAGCCGGCCGCTGTAGAGAGACGCGGCCTGGACCGTGGCCCGTGCGGGTTTTGCGTGGAAGCCGACGATGTGGATGGGAACATCTGCGCGCAGATCCGTCGCGACCCCGCGAAAGAACGTCATGAGTTCCTCCTGCGGGTACACCCAGAATCCCTCGACCAACCGAATCTCCCGCGCGAGCAAGACCGCGGCGATGACGCTGCTCCGGTCGGCGTGGGCCACGATGGCCGACCGGCGTCGCGGCGCCACCGGGGCGCTCTCCTCCTCGTGAACTACTACTGGCTCGGAAGCGATCTCCGCGGCACGCGCCCGTTGCCGCAGGTCGCGCTCGCGCATCCAGTCGTCCCCGCCCTCGGCAGCCCCGTCTTCCTCGTCGTCGTACCCGGGAATCGGCGCGCCGAGTGCGCTCTCATCGAGGGGTGCGAGGGTGGCGGCCAGATCGTGTGCATCTTCGGCGACCAGGTCGTCGTCAGCAGTCTTGGCATCGCCGGTATCCGCCGCCGTGTCTTCCGCATCGTTGTCCGGCGCCCGGACGCGGGAACGTCCGCCCTGACGCCGGCCGCGCCGCCGCGCCGGACGGGTGCCCGAGCCCGCGGCTTCGCGCCGCGGTTCGTCATCGAGATCGAAGAGCGAGATCTCATCGATCGAACTCGCCTCGTCGATCGCCTCCGGGACTTCCGCGCTCTGCGCAGTCTCTTCAGCCGGGGCCGGTGTTTCCGAGTCGCTCTCACGCGCCTCGGGCCGATCGCTCGACACCCGCTTGCCCTGCCGCTGGCCACGTCCTCCGCGTCGTCGTCGCCGCCGGGGTGCCGTGCGCTCCGGTTCACGAGACCCGAGAGCTTGTGTCTCGCCATCGGCGACGACAGCCTCCGGTTTCTGGGGCAAAGCCGCCTCCGACTGATCGCGCAGCACGACCTCTGTCCGTCCCCGGATCTCGTAGAAAGCGTGGTCGAACGCCAGAGCTCCAAAAAGATGCGCCACTGTCGCGTCGATTTCCCGCGCAGCAAACGCCAAACGCGGAGTCGCAGGCCGCAGCCCCGCTGCGATGAAAAGACCCGGCAGCGCGGCCTGCAGGGCGTCGAGAACGTCGAGCACGGCGCCGACAGCCGGAAGATCGAGTCGCTCGCGCACCACGGCCACGACCGGACGGCCCTCGGGATCGAGGCCGACCTGGTCAATCACGTCTGGATCGTCGCCAGCGAGGGGCCAGGAACACACATTTCTGAGTTCAGCAGCCGCTGCGAGGGCCCCGACGGCGCTGCCCCGCAAGCCCTCCTCGCCACCCCGGACCCGGCGGTCGTTCAAGCGCTTGCGCAGCTGGCCTTCGAGCCGGTCCAGGGCCCCCGCCAAGAGGTCGGCCTCCAGCCGGGTCGACGCCTTGTCCGGCCGCAGGGTTTCGAGCACCACCCCCCCGGCTTCCGGCCGTAGGAGCGCGCAGCGGCGGGCGAGGAGGACGAGTTCGGCGCCCTGCCCGGTGCCGCGCACCACGCCGCCATGCTTGGCGGCGAGCCCTTCGAGTGCCCTGAGCGCTCGCCGGAAGAGATCCGGGCCCTCGGGCGGCTCGCAGGTGGCCGCGAGGAGATCGACAGGAAGGCTCCTCGGTAGATCACTGCGCTCGGGTTCCACTGCGCCGCCGTCCGCGCCGAGGCTGGGAACCTCCAGCGGGCAGAACTCGAAGCCAACCTGCCCCACCCGGGCGAGGCGCCGCCGCGCGGCGCTCGGCCAGCGGGGGGCGATCGCCAGAGCCTTGCCCGAAAAATTCCCATCGCTCGCCAACTCTGCGGCATGCGCCAGTACGGCGAGCGCCGCATCGCCTCCGTTTGTCGGTGAGAAGCCCACCAGCACGCGCTCGCCCGCCTCGGATTCCCCCGCGCCGAGCGCGGCGAAGCCCGCCGGAACACCGTCCGAAGCGATCGGCTCGAGCGCGGCCACGTGCACATGACCCTCTGCCGTGAGCCGCTCGAACCAGCGTTTGGCATCGATTGCCGGCGGTTTCGGCGCGTTGGAACGGCCCCCCCTCCTCCTTCCGAAGCTCCTTCTCAACACTGTTCTCCTTCTCGCTCACGGCGAGTTACGCCTTGCGGCTCATCTTTCTGAATTGCCTGCTCCACTTCGGCGAGCACTGACGCGAGCACGGTCTCGAGCATGCTGCGGGCCACCGGGTTTTCCGGTGCCCGCTCGCGAAACGCGTGAGCCGCTGCCAGACACGCTCTCGCCTCGGCCTCCTGTTCCCTTTGCCACAGGACGTAGGCCGTCTCCTCGAAACGCATTGCCGTCTGTATGGCAAATTCGCCCGCCACGAGTTCTGCCACGGCGTCATCGAGCACCTGCTGTACCCGATCCTGGCGTTGCGCCACGGATACGATGATGGCTCCGCCCTTGGCCACCTCTCCGAGCTTATCCGCCACCGCCGAGAGCGCCTCGGCCTCGGGAGGCCACGGACCGATCTCACCCTGCCGCACCAGATCCGCGGCCCGGCGCAGCACGCCGGGCGCGTCCGAGCCGCCGAGTGCCTCCCGCACCAGTTCTCCCGGCGTCGGAGCACCGTCTGTCACACACAGTACAGACCGCCACTCGGAGAAACCTCGGGGGAGCGGGCGATTCGCCGGCTGCACCGCCGCCGCCCGCGACACGAGCGCACGGAGGGCATCGGGCGGTACGGAGACCGGAGCGAGGCGGCCCCGACCCCCGAATTCCCTGAGGAACTTCCGCACGCGGCTGCGGCTCGAGTTGAAGACCCGGCACTCGGCAATGCCGCGGGCGTCGTTGAGCACCACCTCGAACATGCGCAGCCCACCGGCGGGATGCGAAGCCACCAGGTAGGCGCCCCGGCTGCCGTGGGGATCCAGGGGTGTCACGACGGCTTCTTCGACGGCCTCTTCCACCGGTGGGAGGGTTGCGACCGTGGCCTCCGGAACGGCGACCGGCACCGGGACTCCGCGCGAGCGAAGCTGGTGATGCGCGCGGCGCAGCAGCTTTCGCGCCGGCTTCGGGAGCCCTTCCTCGGACACGGCCAGAACTGCCGCCGCACCCTGCTCCGAAGCATCCGCCCAGGCTGCCACCAGATCGGCGGCGTCCGCGGGCGTCTCCTCCAAGAGCCAGCGCAGGACCGTGGCGGCCCGCTGCGTCCCGAGCAGGTCGAGGAGTTGGGCCGGATCGCCGTTGGCAGGTCGGATCGAATCCGCCTCTTTGGGCAGCGCGCTGGCCGCCCGTTCCAGCGCCTCCGGCAGGCCGACACCGCTCTGGACGCTCATCCCTGTGTCTCCGTCAGGACCCACTTGAGATAGGCCTCACTCCCACCCGTCGCGGAGAACTCCAGAACCTCGGGGAGCTCGTAAGGATGGATCTCATCGACCCGCGCCGCCAGCGCGTCCACGCTCTCCGCGCGGGTCTTGGCCACGAGCAGAATCTCGGAGTCGTCCTGGACGCGTCCCTCCCAGCGGTAGAAGGAGCGAACGCCCGGCACGACGTTCACGCAGGCGGCAAGCTGCTCTTCGACGAGCGTCCGGGCCAGCTTCTCGGCTGTGGCAGCATCCGGCGCGGTGACCAATACGACGCGGACGTCGGTCACAGCGACTCTCCCAAGCGCTGCCGGTGCTCCTCGATTGCGAAGCGATCGGTCATGCCCGCCACGTAATCCGCGATGGCGCGTGCCTCGCCGTCTTCTGCGATGCGCTCGCGAACCTGCACAGGCAGCCCCCTCACGTCGTTTCGGTAGGCGCAGAACAGGTCGCCGACGACCTCCTCCGCCCGCTGGTTCGACCCCACGACGCGCGGGTGATTGTAGAGCTCACGGTACAGGAATCTCTTCAGCTCGCGTTTTCGCTTTTCGATCTCGGGTGAGTAGCCGACCAGGCGCTGGGGAATCGCCCGCACGTCGTCGGCCGAGCTGAGGGCGGCGGCAGCCAGCCGTTCCGCAGTCGTCTCCACGAGGTCCGTTGCGAGTTCGTTGATGAGAGAGACGATGATCTGGGCGCGGTGGATGCGCTCGGGGACGGGGCCGAGCCGCCGGGTCACCGCACGCGCCGTATCGCGCCAGATCGCGACGCCCTCGAGGGTTTCTGGCTGGAGCAGCCCCGAGCGCAGGCCGTCGTCCAGATCGTGGTTCGTGTACGCGATCTCATCGCCGAAGTCCGCGACCTGCGCCTCGAGGCAGGGCTGAGCGGTCGCTTCCGGAACCGGGACGGGATGCTCCCAGCGACACCCGTGCTTGAGAATACCCTCTCGGGTCTCGGCAGAGAGGTTCAGGCCACGCCAGCACGGGTAGCGATCTTCCAGCAAATCTACGACACGCAGACTCTGCCGGTTGTGATCGAAGCCGCCGTGCTCCTTCATCAACTGCTCCAGGATCCGTTCGCCGGCGTGGCCGAAGGGCGTGTGGCCCAGGTCGTGGGCGAGGACCACCGCCTCTGCGAGCTCTTCGTTCAGGCGCAGGCTCCGCGCGATGGTGCGGGCGATCTGACTCGCCTCGAGCGTGTGCGTCAGACGGTTTCGGTAATGGTCACCCTCGTGGTAGACGAAGACCTGCGTCTTGTACTCGAGTCGTCGGAAAGCGAGCGAATGCACGATGCGATCGCGGTCGCGCTGGAAAACAGTGCGGTAGGGATGCTCCGGCTCGGCGTGGAGCCGTCCGCGCGACGCGCCACTTTTCACGGCAAACGGCGCCAGACGCTCGAACTCTTCGCGCTCGAAGACCGCGCGGGTGCGTACCGGATTCACCGGACGCCCTCTGTCTCGGCTTGCTCGAGCACGCGTTCGAGTTTCATGCGGGACGCCGCATCGATCTCAGCGAGCGGCGAATCCGAACCTCTCCCAACGAGCATCAAGAGAGCGCCGGCCGCCGCCAGGAGGCCGAGACCGAGCAACAGCCAACGGCGCGGCCGCCGCTTCGAGCGCCTTGCCATGCGCCGACGGTAGGGGGGCTCCCCGCGGGCGTCAACGCACACAGTCTCCGCATCCCTCCGATTCGACGACGATTTTTCGGCCAGCACCGGTAGAATGTGGACATGCGTCCCGCCGATCTTCCGCGCCGCCTGTTGCTGGGTCCCGGGCCCTCGAACGTCCACCCTCGGGTGCGCGAGGCCCTGGCGCGGCCACTGGTGGGACACATGGACCCCACGTTTTTCGAACTTCTCGATGGCGTTCAAGACTCGCTGCGCGCCCTCTTCGGCACAGGGCATCCCCTCACGCTGCCGATCTCGGCAACCGGGAGCGCCGGCATGGAGGCCTGCTTCGTGAACCTCGTCGAGCCCGGCGACGAGGTCCTGATCGGGGTGGCCGGGGTCTTCGGCGACCGCATGGCTCAGGTGGCGGCGCGCTGCGGTGCTCGCGTGACACGCATCGAAGCGGAACTCGGAACCGCGCTCGATCCGGACGCGATGGCCGACGCGATCGGCCGGATCAGACCGCGGGTCGTGGCACTGGTCCACGCCGAGACTTCGACGGGCGTTCTGCAACCCATCGACCGGATTGCCGCCGCGTCCCGCGAGGCGGGGGCATTGGTGATCCTCGACTGCGTGACTTCGCTCGGTGGCGTGACTGTTGCCATCGACGAATGGGGTGTCGACGCCGCGTACAGTGCCACGCAGAAGTGCCTCTCCTGCCCTCCCGGGCTCTCTCCCGTGAGCTTCTCGCAGCGTGCGGTGGAGCGCGCAGCGACCCGGGTGACCCCCGTCCAGAGCTGGTACCTCGACGTGAACCTGCTCGCCAACTACGTGGGCGAATCTCGCGTCTACCACCACACCGCACCGGTCTCTGCGATCTTCGGTCTGGCGGAAGGTTTGCGCCTCGTCGAAGAGGAAGGCATGGCGACGCGGACCGAGCGACACCGCCACGCGGCCAACCTGCTGATCGAAGGCATGGGGGATCTCGGATTCGAACCCCTGGTCGACGCCGCAGTGCGCCTGCCCAGCCTCACGACGTTGACCCTGCCGGAGAAGGTGGAGCGGGGCGAGGCCGATCTGCGACGCCGATTGCTCGAGTTCTACAACATAGAAGTCGGTGGCGGCCTCGGCCCCCTCGCGGGCCGGATCTGGCGCATCGGGCTGATGGGTGAGAACGCGCGTGTCACCAACGTCGAGGCGCTGCTATCGGCGTTGCGGCGCGAGCTCGGTTAGAGGCTCATCGCCACGCGCCCGGCTTGGATCGCCCTCGGTTGGTCTGCTCGACTAGGTGTGCATGCGTGGAAGCGCGGGGGACTCGTTCAGAACCCGCACCTCCCATTCGGCCAGCTCCCGAAATCGCTCGCGCGCGGCCGCAGCTGCCACGATCTCTTCCGCCAGTTCGAGATAGACGCGGTGGTGGCGCACCTCGTCCGGGAGCAGGCCGCTGTAGAGAGCCGCTATGTCACTATCCGGCACCGCCTTCGCCAGTAGCGCGAAGCGCTCGCAGCTGCGGGCTTCGATCAGTGCGGAGCAGAGCAGCGTGTCGACGAGACGCCCGGGCTCCCGGCTGCGCACGCGTTCGCGCAGACGCCCGGCGTAGGGGCTCGGCTTCTGGCGATCGAACGCAACACCGCGGCAATCGAGTGCCGCCAACACCTGCTCGAAATGTTCGAGTTCATCCCGCGCCAGGCGGGAAAGCGGCACCTGCAGAAAGCCGTGCTCCGGATAACGGAACAGGAGCCGCACGGCCATGCCCGCGGCCTTCCGCTCGCAATGCGCGTGGTCGAGCAGCACGGCATCGAGGTCCCCGAGCGCTCGCTCGAGCCAGTCCGTCTGCGTCGGGGCCGCCAGGTTGAACATCGCGGCGGAACGTAGGCCGCACCGACGCCGCTCACCAGCTGGCGGTGATAGGATTCCCAGCATGGAATACCGGCGGCTCGGCGGAAGTGGCCTCGAGGTGAGCGCAATCTCCCTGGGCTCGTGGCTCACGCTCGGGTCGAGTGTAGACCGAGCGGCCACGCGCGAGATCGTCGAGCGCGCCCACGACCTCGGCATCAACTTCTTCGACACGGCAGACGTGTACGCCAAGGGAGACGCCGAGGAGGCGCTGGGCGCGGCCCTGAAGGGCATCCCGCGCCCCCACATCGTACTCGCGACCAAATGCTTCTTTCCCATGACCGAAGCCCCAAACGACCGCGGGCTCTCGCGCAAGCACATCGTCGAGAGCGTCGAGGCTTCCCTGCGCCGCCTCGGCACGGACTATCTCGACCTCCACCAATGCCATCGGCCCGATCCCGGGACGCCTCTGGAGGAGACGGTCCGCGCCTACGAGGACTTGATCCGGCAGGGAAAGATTCTCTACTGGGGCGTTTCCGAGTGGACCAGTGAAGACATCGTGCGGGCCTGTCGCACCGCGGACGAGCACAACGCCTACCGTCCAGTTTCGAATCAGCCGCAGTACAACATCTTCCGGCGCAACATCGAGCGCAGGCATCTGCGGGTCTGCCAGGACGAGGGCGTCGGACAGCTGGTCTTCAGCCCCCTCGCGCAGGGCGTTCTCACCGGAAAGTATTCGGGTGGCACCGTTCCCAGGGGAACTCGCGCCGGAGACGAGCAGCGCAACCAGTTCATGGCGGACTTCCTGAAACCGGAGGCCGTGGAGCAGGTCGATCGGCTCTCCCCGCTCGCAGCGGAGCTGGGAATCAGCCTGGCGCAGCTGGCGCTGGCCTGGTGTCTGCGCCAGAGCAACGTGTCGAGCGTCATCGTGGGTGCCACACGCGTGAGCCAGATCGAAGACAACGCGAAGGCGGCGGGCGTAAAGCTTCCGGAGGCAATCATCGAAAGCATCGACGCGCTGACGGCCGAAGCCCGCTAGCAGAGAGGGTTGGCCAGGCGCCCTACCCCGGAGTGCGTGAACCCCGAGCCGTTCGCGCCAACGGGAGATGCGCGTCAATTCCGCTTCTCGCACCGCCACGGCCTCGCGTTGAATTCCCCGCAACCGCCCCGTCCTCAGTTCCGGAGCACCCAGCGGCCCGCCGAAAACTGCCGACTTCGGGCGACGCTATTGTCCCCGCCGTGTGGAAGCCGATTCTTTTCGTGGTGTTGCTCGTCGGCGGCATCGGCACGGCGTGGGCCTCTGGCCTTCTCCAGAATGTCACGCTGGATACCGTGCGAAACCTCGTCCAGGAGGCCGGCTGGTGGGGGCCCGTGCTCCTGATCGCGCTATTTGGCCTGGAGGGTCTCGGCGTGGTCCCCGCCTTCCCTTTCCTGCTCACCGCCGCGGCGGTCTGGCCACCGGCGGAGGCGTTCGTGATCAACATGATCGGCGCCCTGTGGGCCAGCCTCGTGGGCTTCTTCTACGCGCGATCGCTCGCACGCGAGTTCATTGCCTCGCGGCTTCCGGAACGGATGCGTCGCTTCGAACGGCGCGTCGCCGAACGCGCCATTCCCACCGTCATCGGTATCCGGCTGATGTTCTTCCTGGCGCCCTACGCGCACTGGGCGCTCGGCCTGTCGCCGGTGAGTCTGCGCGCCTATCTCGTGGGCACCGCGATCGGGTTTCTACCCTGGGTCATAGCCTTCACATTCTTCGGCGCCGCCACGATCGAATGGGGAAACCAACAGACACGCGAGTTCTGGCTCGCCAGCGCTGCGGTGGCCGCAGTGGGGCTCGCCGTGGTAATCGCTTGGCGGCGCGTCCGGAAGCAGGCCAAGTCGTAGTCAGCCAGATCGACGGCGGTTGCAAAGGCAACCCGGGGAGTGGGCTTCACGTTGAGGGGGGGGATGAAAGCTTCCACATTCGCAACTCTCGCCGGTCTGCTCCTCGTGGGTCTGCCGGGGATCGGGAGAGCAAATGACGCGGATCGGGTACCGGTCGCCGGCGTCCGTTTCGTGGACGCGGCGCCCGAGGGTCCGAGCGCGGAAGAGCGCGTGCTCGAAATCCGCCGCCGTATCCAGGCGGTACTCGTCTATCCGACCCGGGCGCGCTCGGATGCGTTCGAAGGCATCGCACTCGTGCGCTTCGATATAGAGCCGGACGGAACGCCCCGCGACGTCGTCGTGCACCGCTCCTCGGGTCGGCCGAGCCTCGATCGCGCGGCCCTGCGGGCCGTAGCTGCCTCGGCGCCGCTCCCCTGGGTCTACGGACTGCTCGAGGTGCCCGTGCGATTCGCGCTGGAGCCGCGCCAGTAGACAACCAGCTGATCATCCGGTGCGGAGCTCTCCGGCGTCGTGAAGCGATGCGGATCCGGCACGAAGCGCGAAGCCGAAAGCGCCGGAATGTTGTTGTGATGCACGTCGCGCACCGGCAGCCGCTGCGTTTCCCACTGGCCGCGGGCCAGGAACGGGCGCAACGCCGCCAGGCTGCGGGGCCAGCGCCGGCGCGGCACCACGATATCGGGCTCGAGGCCGCGCTCGTTCGCCAGGTTGTTGAGCGAGAGGCCGACGATCACGTGGCTGCCGAGGTAGTGCATGAAGGCATACTCTTCGTAGTTGGTAGCGATGACCAGTTCCTCGGGCCGCGGGTAGCGCGCTGCGATGGCCGGGATCGCGAAATCGAGGGGGCCGCGGTAGGGCGTGCGGAGTTCCGCCAGGCGACCCGCCAGGGAATCCCCGCGCAGCACGAGTCCGCCCAGCAGCACGACGCCAACCGCTGCGCATGCGGCCGTCGCGGCAGCGCGGCGTTGCGGCAGCAAGCCGGCCAGAGCAAAGGCGTCGAGCAGGAACGCGCCGGTGATCGCGGGGCTCAGCACGACGAAATAGCGCTCTAACGGTAACGGGTTCAAGCAGCCGAGTGCGACGTAGCCTGTAGAAAACAACAGGAGTCCCGCGGCGACCGCCCTGCCCTCTCGACCTCCCGCGTTCAGAAGTACAGCCGCTGCACGGGCGGCCAGCGCCGCGACCAGAAATTCGTGGCGCAGCAAATGCTCCCCCACGACGCCCAGATTGTGCAGGTAGTCGCGGAACCCGAAGTCAAAGCCCTCCGAGAATGCCGCGGCCGTCTCGAGCAGCTCGAACCAGGCGACAAACGGCGCGGCGAGCGCGGCGGCGGCGGCGAACGGCGCGAGGTCTCGCCAGCCCGTCCGGCCGCGCCACGCAGCCCAGCCGCGCTCGGCTCCGAGCAGGACTGCGAAGCTGAAGGCCGCCTGAAAAAAAGTGTGAAAGAGCAGGAAGAGCAGCGCCACCAGCGCCACCGCCCAGCGCGGGAAAGAGATCGCGTGCAGCACCGCGTAGCGCAGGTGCACAAAGAAGATGGCACCGCCCAGCGCAACCAGCAGCGCGTAGTAGCGCACCTCGCGCAGGTGGAGCAGCAGCGAAACCGAAAGTGCGACGAGCAGCAGGAACGCGGCCGAGAAGCGCCAGCCCGACCCCGGGGATCCGCGCGCGAAAGGCAGCAGCGCCCAGAGCCAGAGCCCGATCCCGACGCCGCCGGCCAACGCGAACGGGAGCCGCGCGCGCAGGGTGCGCGTGTAGAGATCGTCGCTTCCCCGCGCCCAGAGGAGGCCCGGCACGGCGAAGTAGAACTGCCCCCAGGTCGTCCCGATATAGGCGTCGGGTCCCTCCTTCACGCCCAGCACCGCGTTGGGTCCGAACTGGTAGATCACGTTGCGCGGCCCGTGGACCTTCGGGTAGCCGTGCGCCAGCACGCGCTCGGCGAACATGGCCGTCTCGGCTTCGTCCGCCCACATCAGCGGGTACGACAGGTGCCGGAACAGGGCGATCCCTACCAACACCACGGCGACCAGCAAGAGGGCCCGATTCGACCAATGCCTTATCTGGGTCATTTCTCCCACAACTCGAAGTCTTCTTCGTGGCTCCCGACCGGCGTCCATGGTATTGAATCGGGGCCTCGATGGTCCCCGTGGGACTGCGAGTCCGTCAGGGAGGGTGAGTGTCCCGCATCAAACTTGCCATCGTGGGCGTCGGCAACTGTGCCAGCTCTCTGCTGCAGGGAATCGAGTACTACAAGGATCAGTCGCCCGAAACCAGTGCCGGCTTGATCCACTGGGAGGTCGGCGGCTACGGGCCGTCGGATATCGACGTCGTCACGGCGTTCGACATCGACGTCCGCAAGGTCGGGAAGGATATCGCCGAGGCCATCTTCGAGGCCCCGAACTGCACCGCCCGCTTCTCTCCCAACGTCTCGAAGACCGGGGTCCGCGTGCGCATGGGAGCCGTGCTCGATGGCGTCGCCGAGCACATGGCCGAGCATCCGGAAGAGCGAACCTTCCTGCTCTCGGACGAGGACGAGTCCGGTGCCGAGGAAATCATCGACGTGCTCCGCCGTTCCGGGGCGGAGGTCATGGTCAATTACCTCCCCGTCGGCTCCGAGCAGGCCGCCCGCTTCTACGCCGAGTGCGCACTCGCAGCGGGCTGCGCCTTCGTAAACTGCATCCCGGTCTTCATCGCGAGCGACCCCGCGTTCGCGCGCCGGTTTGCCGAGGCCGGTCTTCCGATCGTGGGCGACGATATCAAGGCGCAGCTTGGCGCCACGATTACGCACCGCACGCTCACGGATCTCTTTTCCAAGCGGGGTGTCAATCTTTCCCGTACCTACCAGCTCAACACCGGCGGCAATACCGACTTTCTCAACATGTTGAACCGCAGCCGGCTGATCTCGAAAAAAGAATCGAAGACCGAGGCCGTGCAGTCGGTGACCGGCACGCGCTTGGACGATGAGAACATCCACATCGGCCCCAGCGACTACGTCGCCTGGCAGAACGACAACAAGGTCTGCTTCCTGCGTATGGAAGGCGAACTCTTCGGCGGCGTCCCGATGAACCTGGAGCTACGCCTTTCCGTCGAGGATTCGCCCAATTCCGCCGGTGTAGCGGTGGACGCGATCCGCTTCGCGAAGCTCGCCCTCGACCGCGGGATCGCAGGAGCGCTCGAGAGCCCCTCGGCGTACCTGATGAAGCACCCCCCGCGCCAGTTCACGGACGACGAGGCCTACCACATGACCGAGGCCTTCCGCGCCGGTCGGCGCGAGCGCTGACCACAACACGGCGCGCGGGCCTTTATCTCGCAGTTGCGGTGTTCGCAGCGTGCGCCGCACCCGCTCAGACTCCCCTTGGCGAACGGATCGAGGTGGACGTTTCCCGGGCGCCGATCCTGGGAACGGCCGAAGCACCCGTGCTCTTGGTGGAGTTCGCAGACTTCCGCTGCCACTACTGCAAGAAGGCCGCGCCGGTGGTGCAGCAGATCCTCGAGGCGTACCCGCAGGACGTGCGTCTGGCCTTCGTCCACCTGCCGGTCGTCTCGCCCGCTTCGGGACGCGCGGCGGTGGCAGCGGAGGCGGCGCGCAGGCAGCAACGCTTCTGGGCCATGCACGACGCCCTCTTCGCGCTGCAGGGTCAGCCCCTTCGCGAGGCGGACCTCCGGGAGGCGGCGGCGGCAATGGGACTCGAGGTCGAGCAATTCTCCGAGGATCTGCGCGACCCGGCGCTGCTCAGTCACGTCCGCACCGACCGGGAGCAGGCGCTGCGGCTCGGTGTCGAGGCAACCCCCAGCTTCGCGGTCAACGGACGGCTCCTGGTCGGGGCGGTGCCCTACGAGACCCTGGCGGCGCTGATCGAGGCCGAGTTGGCGGAGCTCCGGGGAGGGGACGGATGACCCGCACACCGCTTTCTGAGCACGAGATCGCCGTGCGCATTGCCGCGCACCCGGACTGGGAGCGGCGCAGCGATCGCATCGCGCGGTGCTTCCGCTTCGAGAATTTTGTCGAGGCCTTCAGCTGGATGGCGAGCACCGCTGTCGAAGCCGAGCGCCTGAACCATCACCCCGAGTGGCGCAACGTCCACGCCACGGTCGAAGTCGAGCTCACGACCCACGACGCGGGCGGACTCACCGCCCTCGACTTCGAACTCGCCGCCGCCATGGATCGGCTGGCGGCCGGGGACTGAGCGGTGGCGCGCAAACGGCCCGTGCCGCGCGGTGGCCGCCTCCTCGAACTCGAGCACGAGTCCCGAGTCCTGAAGGACAACGCCCTGGGCGATCCCCACGTGCGGCGTCTCCACGTCTGGGTGCCACCCCAGTACGATGCGGGCGGGAGTCGCGGGCGCGGGCGCCGCTTCCCCGTGCTCTTCGATCTGGTGGGATACACGGGCGCGGGCTTCTCCCACACGAACTGGCGGGCCTTCGACGAGAACCTGCCCGAGCGCGCCGCACGCCTCATCGCCGGCCGCAAAATGCCGCCGGTCATCCTGGTCTTTCCCGACTGTTTCACCGCACTCGGTGGCAACCAGTACGTGAACTCGCCGGCAATCGGGCGCTACGCCGACTACCTGGTGCGCGAACTCGTTCCCTTCGTCGACCGCGAGCTGCGCACGCTGCCGTCGCGCGAGCATCGCGGCTGCTTCGGCAAGTCGTCCGGCGGCTACGGTGCCATCCTCCACGGCATGAAGTACGCCGGCACCTGGGGTGGCGTCGCCAACCACTCGGGAGACGCCTACTTCGAGTTCGTCTACCGCTGCGAGTGGCCCGCAGTGCTCGACGTGTTGGCCCGCCACGCGCGCCCCCGACGGAGTCCGGGTGCCGTCGATGTGCCCAAGGCACGGCGAGCCGCCGCACGAGACGGGCGCGTTGGCCGCTTTCTGGAGCACGTGTGGGCAAAGCAACGCCTCACCGGCGCGGAGATCAACGCATTGATGCTGCTCTGCATGGCGGCGACCTACGACCCGGACCCCCGCGCTGAACACGGCTTCCAGCTACCGGTGGATCTCGAGACCGGCGAGTGGCGCCCCGACCGCTGGCGGCGCTGGCTCGCCCACGATCCGGTCCGGCTCGTGGCCCGACACCGCAAGAACCTCGCCTCGCTCCGGGCGCTCTGGATCGACTGCGGCTGGCGCGACCAGTACCGCATCCATTACGGCACGCGGCTGCTCTCCGAGCAGCTGCGCCGCCACCGGGTGCGCCACGTCTACGAGGAATTCGACGACGATCACTCCGCCATCGACTACCGCATGGACCGGAGCCTGCCGTTCCTGGCCCGGGCCCTTGCTCCCTGAGTGTCTCGAAATGCGCTCGCGCGCGCTTTGGCCCTAGTCCGAAGCCTTCGCCACGTAGTGGCGCACCAATTCGAAGCGGTCGTTGCCCCAGAACATCTCGTCGCCGACGAAAAGCGTCGGAACGCCAAAAACCCCTCGCGCAACGGCGGCTTGGCTCTCGCATTGAAGGCGTTCCGCTAGCTCCGGCGACTCGGCTCGCGAGAGCGCCTCGGCCCCATCGAGCCCAGCGCCTTCCAGCAGCCGGCGCACCACCTCGGGCCGCGCGACGTCGCGGGCCTCCGCCCAGCGCGCGCGGTAGGCCGGGTAGTGAAACTCCCGAAAACGGCCGGCGTCCTTCGCGACGAAGGCGGCCCGAAGCAGCAGGTCGGAATCGGGGCGCGATTTTGGTTGCTCCGCCGCAAAGTCAGCCCCGACGAAATCTGCCCAGTGGCGGAGGTCTCCGGCGTAGTTGTCCCGCTTGCGTCCGCCGAGCTTCGGACGGCCCGCCCCGTCGGGCGGCGGCTCATAGAGAACCTTCAGGCTTACCGGTCGAAAGTCGATTTCGACGCCCAGATCGCGGAGATAGGGCTCCACTCGGCAGTTGCCCAGGTAGGCCCAGGGACACGCGTAGTCGAAGAAAAACGGGATCTCCATCGTCTCTCCCCTGAAACGTCGAAGCCAGGGTACCCGGCAGCGCGCGACGAGGGAACCGGCCAGCGCTCCGCGGTGACCATACGCTGAGGCCCGATTCCCAGGAGGCGACAATGAGCCAGCGTTACACGATCGCCCTTCGCGTCTGCGTGAGCTGTCGAAGGCAATTCGGTGTGGGGATCTGGCCATGGAGCGGTTCCGCCTGGATGCGCACTCATGGATTCTGCCGGCGCTGCACCCCGCAGCTCGATCCGCGTCCTCCCAGTGAGCACACCGCCCCGACCGCCTCCCCACCCCCCGCCTAGCGAGTTCGATCGGGGCTCGCAGCCCGTGCTGGGGGCGTGTACCAGATCGGAGAAGTCCAGGCCCGCTCCTGGATCACGCGCGGCAGCTTCGGATCGTCGCATTCCGCCGGACGCTCGTCACCGGTGAGTCCTATGCACTGCCACGCCGAGTAGCGGCAGCTCGGGTTTTCGAGGACGCGCAGGTAATAGACCGCCCGCCGGCTGGGATCGAAGTCCGGATCCGTCCACAGGGTGCAGAGCTGGTCGTGCCCGCGCCCAGCGACCCGGCAGGTTTCCGGATGGACCGTCGCCCCGTTGTCGGCCGAACCGGCAACGTCGAAAACCCGCTGGTTCGAGCGCCCCTCCGCGTCGATCCAACCCTTCACCACTTGAATGCGCTGGAGCTTGCCGCCCGGTGCAGCCCGCGTGCCCGCATCGCGCTTTGCCATAGCCACGAATTGCGGCGCACCGCCGGTGCCCGCTGGCATATCCGCTCCCATCGGCACGCCGATCGCCGTCGCTGCTGCGACCGGGTCGCGGCCCTCACAAAGATCGTTCGGAAAAGCCCACCCCCCGAAAAAACGGGGTTCGATGCGCGGTCCGCTCGTTCCGAATACTTCCCGGCGACGCATGCCTTCGAATAGCGAGTCCCGCGAGTTCTCCTCGGCCCATACGCCGATCAACCCCCCGGGCCCATTGGACGTATTCCCGAATACCTCGACCGCTAGCCCGACCCGCTCGGCCACGGTGTCGTCGGAAACACCCAGGTGACCCGGCCAGCTCCGTTCCTCGACTCCCCCGGCGAGTCCATTGTGCGTGTCGGTACTCGCCATCAGCCCGAACTTGAAGGGATTCACACCAATGCGCGCCTCTTCCGCCAGCCCCTCGGTGAGCGCGTAGCGCACGTAGCTAAGCGGCGAGAAGCAGTTCGGCCCCAGATGCGGCACCCAGTCGGCAAGCGGCCCGGTGTAGCAGGTGTCTTCGGCCGTGTAGCGCCCCCCGAACATCGCAAACTTCTCGAAGCCACACGCTTCGTCCACTCCCCCCAGGACCCCGGGTGCCTCCGGCGCGCACTCCGAGTCGCCCTTGTGCTGCATGACTTCGACGATCGGCTCCACGGCGATCCGCATCCGGGCGCGCTCGGCCTGCGCCTCCGGCGTCTCGGCCCCCGGGTAGTCGAGAGCGAACATGCGTCCATTCGAGATGTTCGAGTTGTGCGGAATCGCCAGGACGTCACAGCCCGTTCCCGACTCGAGGCAGCTCGCACGAAGCAGTTCCCAGAGGTCCCACTCGCGATTGGCCTCGAGGTAGCTCACGGGCCGTCTGGGAACGATGGCGTTGCGGAAGATCACGTTGCGGTGGTGGTTCGAGCCGAGCCGGTGCGAGCTGTATTCGTAGCCGATGAACGTCGTGTGTTCGCAGGCCGCGCTCGTGTCGTTCCATTCCTCGGCGGCCCGAATGATCCGTTCCCACACCTGCTCGGCCGCCTCTCCACAACGCGCGAGATCGGCACCGCAGACGTCCTCGTCCCGGGAGGGAAAGGGGTTAAGGATCTGCATCCCGAGATCCATGGGGGTTTTGGCCGCGCGCGTGGTTCGACAAAAACCAGACTCGAAGGCTTCCGAATCGGGATCCGCACAAAGCGAAGTCTCTCCCAGAAACTCGGCGTGGTCCGTAACCGCCGCAAAGTCGAGCGGACGATCGAGTTGCACTTCCCGAGTTGCGCGGCCGTCCGCGTCCAGGGGCGGCAGCATTATGGACCCTCCGAAGGCGTAGCGGTACGCATCTTCGGGCCCCACGCGCACGTCATAGATCCACGCGTCGGTCGAGAGCGCCGTGTGCACGTGAAGGTCACCGAAGTAGGCCCGTTTCAGGACATCCCGCTCGAGACATGCGGGCCGCTCGACATTTGATTCGCGCTTCGATGCAGCAAAGGTTTCGAGCGGAAGCTCGGCCCCCCCGCAGGCCGCGCAGAAAAGCGCGGCCGACACCACAAGGAAACGCCCCGCATGCGTCATGCGCGCGCACTCTATCACGAGGCGCGCGGGGTCAGGCGGCAGCTCGCGGCGTCAGCTACCCGTCGACAGGCCCAGCTGGGTCATGAGTCCCAGCGTGTCCGAGTAACGCCAGGCCCGGCGGACCCGTCCGGCCACGATCTCGAAGAGGGTGCAGTTTTCGACCGCGAACGACTTGCCCGTTGCCGGCTGGCCGAAGAACTCTCCGTCATTCGTCCCAGCGAGCGTGTAGCGAAGCGTCACCGCCCCATTCGACTCGTAGAGATCGAGCGGCTCGAGGTGGACATCGCTCGCTGCGGCCCACCACCGTTCGAGTTGCGCGACCTCTTCCTCCGGTCCCGTGGTCGCGGGCTGGCCATGAACGATGGACTGGTAGTCCCCGTGAAGCAGCGCGCGGTAGCCCGCCGCGTCCCGCCCGTTGTCGCACGCGATGACGCGCCGCACGACATCGACCCCGCTTCCCTCTGACATGGAGAGCCCCTCTTCTCGTCACCGGGATCGCGCGCTCCCCGAATGGACTCGAACGGGTCCTTAAGGAGCGTAACCCACGGGAGCGCACGATCGCGCGAGAGGCGCGCGGCAGGAGCGAGTATGGCGTCCCAAAGCTATACGAGTTGGAACCGGAGTCTAGACTGGGTAAGGGAAGTCGACAGCCTCCGTCAGCTCCTCACTGAGAGCACCGCGGGCGCTCCGGCGGCCCTCTCGCGCGTCTGAAGCGCGTCTAGCCCCCATCCCGAGTGTTACTGGAACAGCAGGAATGGACGATCAACAGACCGCCACGGATCGCCACACTTCAGGAAAAAACGACCCGCCGCTGCCGCGCCCCCAGCTCGACGCCCTCGAAGCTCTCGGGGCCGGCGCGACGGTGACCGAGGCCGCCCGACAGGCCGGCGTCGATCGAACCACCGTCCATCGCTGGCTACGGGACAACTTCTCCTTTCAGGCGGCCTGGAATCGGCTCCGACGCGACCTGGAGCGGGAAGCCGAGGCGAGGATCGAGAGGCTCGCGCACGAGGCCCTGGGGGCCGTCGAGGACGCCGTGGCATCTGGGGACGCGCGAGTGGCGCTCGCCGTACTCAAGGGCGTCGGGCTATTGGCCGGTGCTCGCCTCATGATCGGGTGCACCGATGCGGACGCTCTCGAAGCCGAGAGCCGGATCGCGACCGCCGAAGCCGACTCGGACCGGTCACTTCGGGAGCTGACCGCCCAGGTCGGCGCGTGGCGCTAGAAATGCTCGTGAGCGCGCTTTCACTACCCGTCGATCGCGACGGTCTCCCCAGCCCGCTCCTGGAGGTCGGCCCCGTACCGGGGCCTCTTCCCCTCGCCCCCTCTATTTGACAGAATGCCTACTTATCGGACCCAAGGAAAACGCAGCTTGAACTTCCTATCTGCCGGA
>Ga0207984_1000013_pt1 | contig 94926 bp, 78 predicted proteins | sample ETNtaG_30_FD_185760 | JGI IMG/M metagenome (GOLD analysis project Ga0207984, IMG submission 185760) | Marine microbial and viral communities from oxygen minimum zone, Eastern Pacific Ocean - ETNP201306PF43B (SPAdes) (version 2) | ecosystem: Environmental > Aquatic > Marine > Oceanic ...
TCCTGCAGATCTGCGACAGCCAGGGCAGTACCCGTTATGCCGTCAACACATTCTCTGCGGGCGTCTCTGGCTGGGTGGGCGAGCATATGGCCGGTGACAAGGGCAATGTCTCCGCGGCCTACCTCAGAGCAACGCTCAAGGCATTCGTGTCTTATCGGCCGGTGTCCTGCCGCGTGACCATTGATGGGGAACCCTGGTTCTCTGGGCCGCTCTACCTGCTGGCCATCACCAAGGGCTCACACTTCGGACAGGGCATGTACATCTCACCCAGAGCGGTGCTGGACAACGGCCTAGCTGAGATCACCGCAGTTATGCCTATGGCGCGCTGGCAACTGCCGTTGCGACTGGGCCGCCTATACCTTGGTAACCACCTTGGTACCAGTTATGTGCACTACCGACGCGGCCGGTCAATACAGCTTGAGCCCGGTGCGGGTTGTAATTCGTTTGAAACGGACGGGGAGATATCAGCTGCAAGCCCAGTTCGCATCGACACCCTACCGGCGGCACTGTCACTTCTGGCCTGAGGAAGAATCTCTAAGCAGCGGCCCCCTCCTGAGGACAGCCAGCGGGCCTAGCCGTCGCGTTCAGGGAAGCGCATGTGTGCAGCACAACAGCGCCAGGCATTGGATCATCACGGTAGCGGCAAGAAATGCAGTCATGCCACCCACGTCATGCGGTGGGCTGACCGTATTGACGTCGACGGCTACAAAGTTCAGACCTTCAAGACCCTGCAGCAGCGCCAGCCCCTCCCTGGCGGTGGCACCACCCCAAGTGGGAGTGCACACCCCCGGAGCACAGGCCGGGTCGAAGAAATCCATGTCAAAACAAAGATATACCGGCCTGCCGGTCAGGCACTCATGGAGCTGGCCGAGGACATCGGCGGTACCTCGCCGGCGCAACTCAGTATCGTCGATCAGGCCGTAGCCCCTGGCCCTGGTGTGCTCAAACACACCACCCATCATCACTGTGCCGCGCGCACCCACGTGGAAAGAGCGGGCAGTATCCAGCAGTTCCTCTTCGGCTGCGCGGGTGAAGGTGGTCGCCGTGTTGTAGCGCTCATGAATCTCCTGTCCATCACCGGGGTAGGTATCGGTGTGGGCGTCGATGTGAAGGAGTACGAGCTCCGGATGCAGGCGATGCATCGCGCGAAGCTGTGGCAGCGACACCAGTCCGTCGCCGCCCATGGTCACGGGTACGACATCAGCCGATGCGATCCCGTAGACCGCCTGCTCGATATTGTCCAGTGAGGACTCGATCACGCCCGGCGTACAGGTCACGTTTCCGCAGTCGACCACACCGAGCCGCTCGAGCGGATTGAAATCGGCCCACGGTGGCTGGAAGGGGCGCACCAGAACGGACTGTTCGCGAATCGCCGCGGGACCGAGCCGCGCCCCTACCCGCGCTGGGTGCGTCCCGCAGTCAAAAGGAATACCCAGCACGGCCGCCTGGCTGTGGCTCAGATCACTGGAAAACGGCAGGCCCATGAAACTGGCCGGGCAGCTCAACACAGGTTCCTTCGACTGGTCAATTTGATTCATGGACTTGACGGAGGTTATCGCGTAAAAGACCGGTTGACCGCAAACCAGCGGCACATACTTTGATTTTAATGATTTTCCGTGCCGCCCGTAGAGCCTGTTTACAGACGGGTCCACTCAAGGGGCCGGGGGAGAGAAAACCATGGCAAGCATACTGCGCACACCGGATGAACGCTTTCGGGACCTGCCCGACTACGATTTCGAACCGAACTACCTCGATGACCTCGAGGGCTTCGACGGGATGCGCTGCCACTATCTGGATCTCGGTCCGCAGAATGCTGAACAGACTTTTTTTTGTGTGCACGGTCAACCGACCTGGGCTTACCTCTTCCGGCACATGATTCCGGTGTTCCTGGAAAGCGGCGCCCGGGTCGTTGTGCCTGACCTGTTCGGGTTTGGGCGTTCAGACAAGCCAGTCGAACAATCGACTTACACCTTCAGCTTTCACCGAAACATGCTACTGGCTTTCACGTCGCGCCTGGACCTGACTGATCTGACCCTGGTTGGTCAGGACTGGGGCGGTATTCTCGGCCTCACCCTGCCGATGGAGCCTCCGCAGCGCTTCTCCCGGCTACTCATCATGAACACTGCACTGGCTACGGGTGACGTGCCGCTTGGTCAGGGTTTCATCGCCTGGCGGCAGTGGTGCCGCGACAACCCCGATCTCTCGACAGGACGTCTACTGGGCCGGGCCTGCCCTCACCTGTCAGCCGAAGAACGGGCCGCCTATGACGCGCCATTTCCGGACATCGAGTACAAGGCAGGTGCCCGGGCCTTTCCCGAGCTGCTGCCTGAGCATCCCAACGCCGATGGTGCCGAAATCTCACGCCGGTCCAAGGCATGGCTACAAGGCGAGTGGCAGGGCGAGACTTTCATGGCCATCGGTATGCAGGACCCGGTCCTGACTCCAAGCATGATGCACCACCTGCACAAATCCATCCGCAACTGCCCGGCACCGTTTGAGGTTGCTGAAGGTGGTCATTTTTTGCAGGAATGGGGTGCTGGCGTGGCCCGCCAGGCGCTTCAGTCCTGGCAGCGTTAGGTTACTGCCGAGCAACCTGCAGGTACATTACCGACAGTGGCAGGCCAGAACGTTCACAAAAGGGAATGAAAAGGCCACCGCTATTGAACAGGGGTCTGGAAATGGATGTTGGTGTTGCCTCTTCCCAGAGAGGGAGAATCGCCTGGGTGGTGCAAGGTGAGGCTATTTATGCTTGTACTGTCTACAAGATGGGTGAGGTTGCTTTTATCAAAACACCGTACTGTCTGCCAGAAGACAAATACTCCCCGGAAAAGAAATAAAAGAAGTCGATCAATAAATGCATAAGTTTTCTCGTTTACCTCGACATGTAGTCGCCATACCAGTCATTGTCCTGTTTGGTTTGATTTACTTCGCTACAGTGTCCTACTGGGCAGTTATCGCCTATCTGGTTGTAATCATCGTAATACTGTGGTTAGTTTGGATGAAGAAACGGAAAACGAACTAGTTGAAGTTCCTGCGCTCCTCGTCCTGGAGCGTCTTGATGGATCGTTCAACCTCTGGTGTTGTCCAGCAACCCTCACGCCCCATCTCACTTTTTTTGATAACTATTCTTGGTGTATAGGCCCTGGCAATTATTCCAGTAATCCTGTGTAGAATTCGAAGACGACGACTCAAACGTGTGAGTGGAAAGAAAAACTAGGCCGCTCACTATTACTCATCACGATCCATATCGTTAGGATCATCCAATCGAGACCAGCCATGACTTCTAATACGGTGGAAAAACTAACTATACGGTTACTTGATGCCATTGATAATGGCGACTTAGAGACTTATAGAGAGTTATGTGATCCGTCCTTAACAGCTTTCGAGCCAGAAGCACTTGGTAATTTAGTGGAAGGTTTGGGTTTCCATGAAACTTATTTCGGTAGTCCTGCCACAGGTAAGCGCAAGTCGAACGTTCGGTCTCCTCATCTACGAGTGCTCGGTGATACAGCCGTGATCGCCTATGTAAGACTGGTACAAAGCACTACGAATGATGGTCAGCACAGCACCACAGCCTTTGAAGAAACTCGCATCTGGCATAAGATCGACGATAGCTGGAAGAATGTCCATTTCCACCGATCAAATGTAGGACGGATTGAACTGGGTTAAGCCCTATCTGATACTGTCTACAACTAATCTAGATCAGTGTTGCCTTTGTTTATTTCTTTACCTAAGCCCCAGAGTCCGCAAGATATGCTGCTGACCTGCACTATATATCCCCCGTAACAGTTCAAAGTTGGAGACGAGTAGAGGGGTCACCGGGATATCGCCATATGCCCCAAGCGTATATCGAACTGCTTGAAATCTTTCTGGGGGAAAGCCGTATATATAGGCCGATTACCCCTGGCAGTCGAAAATAGGACTATGGGGGCACTTCAATAAAAGGCCTCTAATCAGTGCTGTTGTTCGATTGTTTGAGTGTAGTATGGTGTCTACAGGCCCGATAGAGGCTGATATAAATAAACCTAACTGGGAGGGATGATGATGAAAAAAATGCTGCTTGTATTGTTTGGAATGTTGGTCGTTCAGAGCTACACCTTTGCCGAAACTTGGCAAGATCGTGCCGCGAACAAGACGCCTTGGAGCGCTGAGTTCGCTGATGATCCTGCCTGTTGGAACCCACCCGTTGGCTGGAATTCCGAGAATCCGTGGGTGGTGGGGAAGGGTGATCACGAGGCCTATTATGGGCTTGCCAACTGTTTTAGAGCCTGTGCCGAGAATGACACCTGTTACAAAGATGGTTGGCAAGATAAGGATGCAGCGTCAGCAACATGTGAGTTGTGGGGTTTTGATCAGTTTAGACATACTTGTGTGTTAGATGCGAACTGCGATCCAGACAGCGATGATTACGAACCTGGCCCGCCATGGTGGAAAGCTACAGCGGCTCTAAAATCGATTGTAAAGGGATATGCGCCGACTGGTCAGTCGGAAAAATTGTATGTTATGGCCTGGTGCAAGTAATTAAGGTCTGAGTTCCTTTAAGCTCAATGGTCAATCGTTTTAACTGCCAAACACCCCGAATTTGAAAGAGCGGTGCCGATTACGTAGCTGGTGTTTGGTTTATCTGGGTTGATGTTGCGATTGCCACAGACGCGGACGGGCGCTTTGAAGATAAATAGTTGTTAACGTGGCGTGGCGTCAGGCAAACCACCATCCACAGGCAATGTCACACCAGTGGTCGGAGTGGCGCGTGTCAGGAAGAAGAGCACAGCGCTGCCAACGTGTTTGGCGGTGATCCGTGCTTTCAAGAGATTTCGATCGCGGTAGTACGCTTCAAGACCATCGGCATCGAGCCCTCGGGCGAGCATGCGTTCCGGACCGACCTCTGCCCAAAGGCCGGAGGGTCGGTCTCCGTGTGAAAAAACTGCGTCGGGAGCGACCATGTTCACGCGCACGTCATCACCGGCGAACTCCTGACTGGCGATCCGAGCGAGTTGGTGGCCGGCTGCCTTGGTCGCACTGTAAGCCCCGAATTCAGCGCCGGGGGCGAAGACATTCTTGGTCGACACCAGCACGATGTCACCGCCGGTCCCTTGCCGTTTCATATGCCGTGCCGCCTCGCGCAACAGCAACAAAGTGCCATGTGTATTAACCCGCTCGAGTTGCTGAAACTTCTCAATTTCCATGGTCTCTAGTGAGGAAACGTGGGCCAGTCCAGCATTGATCACAACGATGTCCACACCGCCCCATGCGCGGCTCACCTGTGCGAAGCCGTCGGTGACGGAACCAGGATCAGTAACGTCGAGGCCAATGGCAAGAACCCGGTTTGGAAACTGCCGGCCTAACGATTCAGCCAGCTGGCTGAGCGAATCACCAGGTAAGTCTGTGACCGCCACGTGCGCGCCCTCCAAGAGAAGCCGCTCGGAGATACCCGAGCCAATTGCACCCCCCGCACCGGTCACCAGTGCGACTCGACCACCCAGAGGCGGGGCACCTGCCCGAGCCAGCTTCGCCTGCTGCATCGGCCGGTACTCCATGTCGAAAAGATGCTCTTCGCTGGGAGCCTGATAGCACGAACCCATGGCTGCAATTAAAGCCTTTGCGGAAAATGTCTGGGCCGTAATATCGCGAGCGATCACGGCCGAGCGGGCGTCCTCACCTACGCAGAGCGCTCCCATTCCGGGGAAAAGGACGACCGTCGGAGAGGGCTCGAATGGCTCGATACCAGCGGGCAAGCGGTTGCTATGGCGGGTAAGGTAAGCGCGGTAGTCTTCGGCGTAGCGCTGGAGTCCAGTGTCGATCTGGCGTTTGAACAGTGCCTCGTCATCGTAGGCCGGGTCGTCTATCCACGCCGGCAGAATCTTCGTCCGAATCAGATGATCGGCAGTGAGTGGGGGCGAAAGTGCGAGCGTCCGGGCCTCCTCAGTATCGAGGAAGGCGAGAATCTCCGGGGTCGCCAGCGGGCGGAGCACCATTCGTTGGTACGGACGATCCGGATCACCGGTCGCCCGCGCAAGCCGGCCACGCAGCAGAGGCGCCACGCTGGACAAACGCCGGCCGGCGAGCTCTGCCGATGTCTCTTGCAGGGACACCAGAACTTTAGTCGCGGTTTTCTCCAGGTATGCCTCGGCACGTGAAACGAGATCGATCATTCGATCGTAGCTCTCGCGGGCCGTCTCTCCCCAGACAGTGATGCCATGGTGTATCCATACCATGGCCTGAGCTCCCGGCGTCGCCGCAACCGCGTCGGCGCACGCCTTAGCCAGACGAATGCCCGGCGGCATATAGGGCAGAATCAAGATGTCATCCCCAAGAGCAGCGCGCACGTGCCGGGTTCCATCGGCTTGGTTCGTCAGGGTGAGGATCGCATCAGCATGAGTATGATCGATGACGCGGCCTGGCAGACATGCGTGGACAGGCGTCTCAATCGAGGGCGTCGGAGAACGGTGGTCGAGAAGATGGGTACGAAGCTCGTTCAGCAACGCTCCGTCAGAAAGATCTTCGACTTCGTGAAGCCGTTGCAGGTAGGCAAGGTCTACTGGTACGTGGCCTTCGGGAGCAATAGTTGCCAGGTCCTGTCCCGAGGCTTTGATGAAAAGAGCTGGTGCGGTTTCTCCGAAAAGGTTCGGTAGCGTCCCTTTGACGGAGGTGTTTCCTCCACCGTGGAGCACTAGAGAGGACTCAGTACCGATCAGGCGACTGGTGTATGTTCGTAGAGCCAATTCCTCGCCATGGTCTGCCCCGTATCGGTCGACGAACTGTCTCGCTTCGACATCCGACCAGCGATTTTTCACGATCAGCGGGCCTCCACCACAGAGTAAACAGTGATGACGTCAGCACTGGCCTTCACATAATTCGTGATCTTATCGATCGAATCCGTGATCATCAGGTGCGCATCTTTGATGAGCGACGTACGCACGGCACCAACGATCGACGGGCTAATCGTCGTCATGGGACAGAAGCATCCATCCATCACCTCGAAATGAGCCAGTTTGACGCCACTGCATTCGTGAATCTCGACCTGGGAAGCGAGAGGGCCGAGGTCAGCGGTCAACACGCCAACGCTGACCGTCGGCGTGGTGGGACGGATCGCTTCAAAGACTGAGGGGGTCGCCATATTCGCGCGGCGTTCGCTCAACTGTCAGCCGGATGCTCGTCGCCGTCTTTGAGTGTCAGATAGAGGTCGTAAGCCTCTTTTGGAGAGAGATTCTTGTGAACTACGCCTCGCACAGCCTGGATCATCGCCACAGGGGCTTCCGACTGGAATATGTTCCGTCCCATGTCGACGCCGGCTGCTCCCTGCTGTACCGCGTTGTGCGCGAGCTGCAACGCCTCGGCCTCGGGCAGCTTCTTACCACCGGCAATGACGATCGGTACGGGACACGCAGCGGTAACCGTCTCGAAGCCCTCATCGACGTAGTAGGTCTTGACGTAGGTGGCACCAAGCTCGGCACACATCCGGGTCGCCAAACGCATGTACTTGGCGTCACGCACCATCTCCGTCCCTACTGCAGTCACGGCGAGCGTTGCGATTCCGTGACGATTACCCATATCGACAAGCCGTGTCATGTTGTGGACCGAGCGGGTCTCATGCTCACCGCCGACGAACACCTGAACGGCCATGGCTGCCACGTTAAGGCGAATGGCCTCGTCGATACTGACGGCAATCTCCTCGTTGGAGAGCTCTTTCAAGATGCTCGGACCGCCACTGGCGCGCAGCACGATACCCCTGGTATAGGTCGGGGGAATGCTGGTCCGCAGGATGCCACGAGTCAACATCAATGTGTCAGCATATTGGATCAGGGGAACGATATTCAGGTCGACCCGCTCCAGACCACTGGTCGGGCCCAGGAAATAGCCGTGGTCGAATGCCAGCATGACGGTACGGCCAGAGGAGGGGTTGAAGATCGCGGCCAGACGATTCTTCATTCCCCAGTCGAGGTTGTTCGAGCCTTTGAGAAAAAAGGGCTCGCTGCGCATCGGAACATCGGCTGCGTAATTCTTGGCCTCGGTATTGTCTGCGTCAGCCATGCGTTTCAATCTCCATCCGTTGGCGATTGGGGAGGCGACCTTCTGTGTGGAAGGCAGGTGTAACCGTCAAAGTCTATCGCCCGGACCACAGAGTGTAAACGCAGCGGCTTGGGACGTAGCGGGGTGCTGCGAGATCTTGCATTGTGGAAACGGCTTGTTTGACTCAATCTGACAGCAGTGCAATCAAAATGCTTTAAGCTTGTCCGGGCGAATCAACGCCTGGCTGAGGAACACTCGTCATACTCAATTCCTCATCTTGATCTCGTCAAGCGGGTAGATCGGCCGGCGTACGTTCTCGAAACTGATCTCCGAATAATCCGATGTACAGACGCCGAGTCCCGCGCACTCGACGACCTCACGGGCCAGATCCCGAAAACCCACCCGGTAGTGAATGCGGCTTTTCAGCATCAGGAAACGCCGTTCGGTCGGCTCTATGCCGACCGAACGGAAACAGCCAGGATCCACGGGTTCAAAGTGACGCGAGATCACCATGATGTCGACACTGCCGACCGAGAGAACTGCCGTCTTCCCCATGTCGGTCATCAGACCCCGTCCCATGGCTATGCTGGTTTCAAAACGCCCATCTGTCAGGCACTTGACGCGGCCGCTGACCTCAAGTGGGCGGCTCTGACGGCGTAACGCGGGCATCGGCAATCGACCACCTAGAGGCACGGTCACCTCGCTGCCAACACCGGACGAGTACAGACACTCAACTGCCTCGGGGTCGAAAATCCCGCAGAAGGCAACGTCGTCGATACCCTGCTTCAGGACCTCGGCCAGCACGTTGGTGGTGTCCATGGTGCCGCCGGATGCGGTGTTGTCATAGTGATCGAGGATCAGGACGGGACCGTCGCTACTGGGCTGGTCACCCAGTTGCTTCGCACGGGTCACCGACACCTCCAGCGGCTCCAGCCGGTAAACGAAACGCTCCCTGTCTATCCACGCCTGGTCAAGTAACTCATCGCGCAGCTTTACGGCAAGATCAGGATCGTTATCTGTGGCCACCACAACCGACAGGCCTGCCTGACTGATGTCTGCGTGCGGAAAACCGGTAAATAGACTGACCGCGAGCGCACCCTCGCGCTCCATCTCCATAGCACGTTCCTGCAGGGCCCGGTTGGGCAGATCATCGGTGCCCTGGCGCATGATGTGCGGCAGCATGGGGTTGTTGCCCCAGGCCATTGTCGGCATGACTCCTTTTTGAATGTGATCGACCAGTATCCGTCCGGCGAGCTCGGCGGTCTCGTACATGTCGATGTGCGGGTAGGTATGGTAACCCGCGATCACCGTCGACAGCCCGACGATATCGTCGTAAAGATTGGCGTGCATGTCGAGGGCGACAGCAATGGGCACATCCGGATTGACTTGCCGGATGCGGCGCAGCAATTCCCCTTCTCCGTCTTCGACCGTGCGCGTCACCATAGCGCCATGCAGATCGAGAAACAGTGCGTCGCAGCCATCGGCTGCCGCCTGCACGATCTTAGCCGCGATGTACTCGTAAGCGTGGTCCTCGACGGGGCCCGACGGCGGCGCCCCTGCAACAACCGGAATCGTAATATCTGCACCGGTCGCTTCGGCTACGGCGAGGTAACCTCCCATGCAGCTCGCCGTACCGCGAAACACGTCCTTAACTGCATCACCTTCCATTGGATTTCCGCTGCCACCGGGTGAGAAACGCGCAAGGTCGCTGACCACGGGCGAGAACGTGTTTGTCTCGTGACTCATCTGGGCAATGACAATGTGCATGGCGGTGCTCCTGAAAGGGTTGAGCCCGGTTCGGGTTCCGGGGAAGTATAAACCGCTCCTTCTGCTGCCTTGCAGGTTTGACCCCTTGCGCGGATGGGTGCCAGAATGCTGGCCGAAATGATTATATTGGCTACCTGGCCGCATGACTGAGCCAGGCAACCGCTACGAGCTAAAACATGCCGTCCGCGACCGATGATCCGCTTCAAAGCCAGATAGACGAATGGCAAAAGACGTACGACGGCCCGGCCATCGTGGTCGCGGACCTTCTGTGTGACCGCCATGCCGGAGACAGCCCTGGGCTGATCTACGAAGACGCCATTGGTAGTGAGGCGACCTACACCTATACCCAGCTGCGTGATTTGTCAGGCCGGTTCGCTGCTGTTCTACAGTCGCTTGGTATCTCGCGCGGCGACCGGGTAGCAACCTTGCTGCCCAAGTCCCCGGCGCTTGTGGTGGCAACGCTCGGGCTCTGGCGTCTGGGTGCGGCCCACGTTCCGCTATTCACCGCCTTCGGACCACAGGCGATCGGCGCGCGGGTCGGTAACAGCGCTGCAGCTGTGATCGTGACGGACACGGCCAACCGGGCGAAACTCGACGAAACCGATTTGGGCACCCCTGCTCCGAAGATCATCACTGTCACCAGTGATGACCAACTTCCAGCCGTGGGCGACATCGACTTTAACGCAGCACTCGAGGGCGCGGAACCGCACCAGGCGGCGGTCCCCGTGACGGGTGACGAACTGCTGATTCTGATCTACACGTCGGGCACCACCGGCAGCCCGAAAGGTGTCGAAGTGCCGGTCAAGGCACTGGCCTCCTTCGAGGTGTACATGCGCTGCGGCTTGGATGTGCGCGATGATGATGTGTACTGGAACATGGCCGATCCAGGCTGGGCCTACGGGCTGTTCTACGCTCTCGCCGGTCCGCTGCTCCTGGGAAAACCGGTTCTGTTTCTCAATGCACCGTTCGACGTCCAGGCGACTTACGGATTCTTGGAGAAATACCAGGTCACCAACGCGACGACCGCACCGACGGTGTTCCGGATGATGCGTGCAGCCGGTCAGTTGCCGGGCGATGAACCCAGCCTGAAACTGCGCCTGGCTTCGTGCGCCGGTGAGCCGCTGAACCCTGACGTCGTCGCCTGGGGCAGCGAGCAACTGGGAGTCAGCATACACGACCATTACGGCCAGACCGAAGGTGGAATGATGGTGTGCAATCATCACCTGCCAGCCTTAAAGCGCGAACTTCGCCCGGGATCGATGGGGCACGCCATGCCGGGGTTCCGGATCGTGATCCTGGACGGCAGTGGAGCCGAACTGGGTCCCGGACAAGAGGGACAGATCGCCGTAGACACCCACCACTCACCGCTTTTCTGGTTTCGCGGTTACTACCAGGATCCGGAAAGAACCTCGGAGCGCTTCACGGCCAATGGCCGTTACTATCTGACGGGCGATTCCGCGAGCCAGGACCAAGACGGCTATATTGCCTTCAGCGGGCGCGACGATGACATCATCACCAGCGCGGGTTACAGGATCGGCCCTTTTGAACCGGAAAGCGCACTGATCGCCCACCAGGCAGTGGCAGAGGCTGCAGTCATCGGTATAGCGGATGAGGTGCGGGGCGAGATCGTCAAAGCCTTCGTGGTCCTAAAGCCAGGCCACAGCCCTTCGGTTGAGCTGTCCGAGGCATTGCGAGGCTTTGTACAGTCCAATCTTTCGGCGCACGCCTACCCGCGTGAGATCGAGTTCATCGACCAACTGCCCAAGACACCCAGTGGCAAGGTCCAGCGCTTTCTGCTGCGGGGATAACAGCGTGTCTGAGAATCACAGGAGGCCTCGTGTCCCAGGATAAAAAACAGCTCACCCGGCAACGCTGGCTGGCGCTGCTCGAGTCACAGCGAATCGATTTCGACGGACCGGGCTCAGAAGAGTTCTGGTCACCTGCCCGAGACTGCGCCTCACGCGACGAGCTGCGCGCCCTGCAGGACGCAAAACTGAAGGTGCTGACACCTTTTCTTTATGAGAACAGCGATTTCTATCGCCGCCGATTCGATGCCCTGGGATTGACACCGAGCGACATTCAGAGCGTCGATGATCTGAGCCAATGGCCCCCGGTAGACAAAAAAGAGATGGTTGAAGACCTGATGGCCAATCCACCGTGGGGCACCTACACCACCCACGACGATGCTCTCTGGAACGAGCGCGGCTGGAGCCTGTTTGCAACTTCCGGGACGACCGGCCTGCCGCGGGTCTTCCGCTATAGCACTTTCGACCTCGCACAGTGGCGCTGGGCCAACGCTCGTGCGCTCTGGTCGCTTGGCGCCAGGCCCGGCGAAAGCGTCTTCCTGGTGGTGGGATTCGGACCGCACGTCTGGGCCTGGGGTGTCAGCCAGGCGCTCGCGCACATGGGGGTACCGTGTCTTTCCGGCGGCGGAATGACAGCCGAGATGCGCTGCAACATCATCGAACGATACCGACCGACTGTCCTTGCGACGCTGCCGTCACAGTTGCTGCGCCTGGGCCGAGTCATGCAGGACATGGGAATGGACCCTGCCAAGTCTTCGATCAAGACCCTGTTCACGGGCGGCGAACCGGCAACCGGGGTCTCCAGCACCCGCGCGCGGCTGGAAGACCTATGGGGTGCGCGGCTGGTGGAGTTTTACGGCTGTACTGAAGCCGCGCCGCATTGTGGCGGCTATTCCTGCCCGGCTTCGAGCCGGCCCGGTGAACCGGTGCACGCTCACCTGATGGAGGATCTCCAGGTCTGGGAGTTGATCGACCCGGACACGCAGGAACCCGTAGCCGAGGGTCAGCGCGGCATCACCGTCTGTACCAACATGAATTCCGAGAGTTCCTCACAGCTTCGCTTCATTGTTGGAGACTATACGACCTTTGACTCCTCGCCCTGCGCCTGTGGACGCACCCATGTCCGGGCCATGGGCGGATTCTGTGGTCGCGCCGATGACCTGATCAATCTGCGTGGGCTGAAGTTCTACCCGTCGGTCATCGAGGAGGCGGTGCGCGCTGTCACCGGAATCGGCGACGAATTCGATGTCCAGATCGAGACTCGTGAGAGCGGCATCGACGTGATGACCGTACGCGTTGAGCACGCCGACCATGAATCACCGGACACGGTCGCCCTTGCCGTTGCCAACGCGGTCCAGACCCGGATCGAAGCGCGTTGCGAGGTCGAAGTGATGGCACCGGAGACCCTGCCGAAAACGGAATTCAAGGCCAAACGGATCTTCGACCACCGTGACCAGGGTTGACCCGGAAATCGCTATGACGAGGGCACCTGCCCCGCCCTTTCGTGCCGAACATGTGGGCAGCCTGCTCCGCCCCAGCGAGCTGACCCAGGCCTTCCGGTCGTTCAATACCGGCATAATCTCAGCCGAGACGTTCGCTGAAGTCCAGGACAAGGCCATCCGCGAGATCGTCTTAATGCAGGAGTCGCTGGGACTTAAAGGAGTCACCGACGGCGAGTTCCGCCGGTCCTCTTACTGGGGGCACTGGGTGGAGGCGATCGAAGGATTGGACGTGGCACCGTCGCTCTTCACCTTCCATGACGACTGCGGTACTGAACAGGAATTCATCGCCGCCACCTGCACGGGCACACTCAAGCAGACGGCGCCCATCTCCACCGGCGAATTTGCGTTTCTGCACTCAGTCGCATCGGCCACCCCGAAGATCACCCTGCCGTCACCGTCGACCCTGCACTTCTGGCGGCTCGATCAGACCATCGCCGGGTCCGGTTACGCTTCGGCCGAAGCGTACCTGGCCGATCTGATAGCGATTTACCGCCAGGAGATCGCCGCACTCTATGATCTTGGCTGCCGCTATGTCCAACTCGACGAAGTACCACTGATCATGCTGGCCAATCCTGAAAACCGGGCGCGCGTCACGGCCTTTGGCAGCGATCCTGCAAAGCTCAGAACCCTGTACATCGAAGCCCTCAACCAGACTGTGGCTGAGCGTCCTGCCGACATGACCGCGGCACTGCACATCTGCCGGGGTAACTTCAAAGGCAAATGGCTCACTGAGGGCGGCTATGACGACATTGCCGAAGCCGTCTTCCAGGGCGTCGACGTCGATGGGTTTTTCCTCGAGTTCGACACGCAGCGCGCCGGCGGTTTCGAGGCACTGCGTCACGTGCCCAGCGGCAAGAAAGTGGTCCTGGGACTGGTCAGTTCCAAGATCGGGCAAATAGAGGATCCCATAGTGATCAGGAAGCGTGTTGAGGAGGCCGCCCGCTACCTGCCGATCGAATCGCTGTCAATCAGCCCGCAGTGCGGATTTGCCAGCACCGTTGCGGGCAACCCGATCACAGAACAGCATCAGATCGACAAGCTCGCGGCACTGGTACAGCTGGCCGAGGAGATCTGGGGAGCGGGCTGAACCGGGCGAGCCGGACAATCGGCCTCGCCTCAGATGGGTGGCCGCGTCAGCTGCGTACCGCCTCCAGCACCGCTGCCGTCGCGCTGGTCAGAATCCGGACGTCGCTACCGACGGTCACCAGATCAAATCCCATCGACAGCATCTCCCTGGCATACGCCGGTGCCAGGCAGTGAATCCCCGCCCGGATGCCGGCAGCCTTGGCAGTGTCTAGAATCCGCCGAATCGCCGATACCACTTCAGGGGCATCATGGTCGAGTTTCGGGGGGTGTCCCATCGAGAGGCTGAGATCGCTGGGCCCGATGTAGACCCCGGTCAACCCCGGTGTCGCCACGATTTCATCCAGCGCCTCGAGCGCCCGGGTGGTCTCGACCATGGCGAGCGTCACAATCTGGTCATTGGCGACCCGGGCATAGTCGGGGCCGTGTGCCATGATGGCCCGGGTCGGACCGAAACTTCTTTCGCCGGCCGGGGCGTAAAGCGCATAACGCACGAGGTCCGCCGCATCCTGCGCAGAATTGATCATCGGGCAGATCAGGCCCACTGCGCCGGCATCGAGGAGTTTGCCGACGATGCCAGGCTCAAGCCACGGGACCCGAACCATGGGTGCGGACTCTCCGATCGAGATGGTCTGCAGCAGACTGAGGGCGGACTGATAATCATTCAGTCCGTGCTGCAGGTCAACAGTCAGCGAGTCGAAGCCTGCCCTGGCATTGATTTCGGCGGTCACGGTACTGGGAATGGACAACCAGCCGTTGACGACGGGCTTGCCCGCCGCCCACAGTGCCCTGATTCGGTTCTGTTCCAACTATTTACCTCCGTCGAGCCCGCTAGCCCTTCCAGATGCCTTCCCGGGTCAGCTCGTCCATAGTTTCCCGGATGCTCTCGTGCAGCGCCTCGACCATGGTGTCGATCTGACGACGAGTGAGCACCAGGGGCGGCGACATCACATTCAGGTGTGCGATCGGCCGAACGATGACCCCCCGTGACTGGCAGTGTCTGGCGATCCGGTTGCCGATCTCGGCCTCGTCCGGCAACAGTGCTTTGGTTTCCTTGTCCGCAACGTTCTCGATACACATCATGAAGTGGCTGCCGCGCACGTCGCCCACAATGGGGTGTTCCAGCAACGTGTTGAGCTGCTCTTCGAAATAGGGCCCAACCTCACGCACGTAGCCGCAGATATCGTCGCGTTCCATGATCTCGATGTTCTTGAGACCCGCCGCACAACTGACCGAGTGACCGGAGTAGGTGAACCCGTGAGTGAACAGAGCCCCTTCGGCCTGCGGCACACTGATCACGTCGTATATCTCCTTCGACAGGATGGTCGCCGACAACGGCACATAACCGGATGAGATACCTTTGGCACTGGTGATGATGTCAGGAACAAAATCAAATACGGCCTCGGAGGCGAAGAACTGACCGAGGCGACCGAATCCGGTCACCACTTCGTCCGAGATATAGATCACCTCGTAGCGGTCACAGACCTCCCGGGTACGCCTGTGATAGCCCGGCGGCGGCACGATCACGCCACCCGCACCCATGATCGGTTCTGCAATAAAGCAGGCCACGTTCTCCGGGCCCAGTTCGAGGATCTTGTTCTCTAGGTCAGCGACCTTTTCGTCACAGAACACCTCTACGCTCATCCCATCGGGCCGACGATAAGGGTTGGGTGCCGGTATGTGATGCACAAGATCCGGCGCCAGGTCAAAGCCCTGGTGATCGAATTCCACGCCCGTCATCGACATGGCGAGGTAAGTGCTGCCGTGATAGCCGTCGGTCCTGGAGATGATCTTTTTCTTGCTCGTTTTACCCAGCCGGTTGAAGTAGTAATGGATGATGCGGATCGCCGTATCGTTGGACATCGAGCCGCCGGTGCCGAAGAACACGTGATCCAGGCTGCCGGGGGTCAGTCTGGCGAGCTTGGCGGCCAGTTCAGCCGCCGGGGGCGTGGTCTGATGGCCGAAAGGCGAGAAATACGGGATCTGCCGTATCTGCTCGGCGATGGCCTCAGCCATTTCTTCGTTGGCGTAACCGATGTTGACGCACCACAGACCCCCGATGCCATCGATATAGCGGTTGCCGTCCGAGTCGATCACGTACGCGCCTTCGGAGTTGGACATCACCATCGACCCCTCTTCCTTGAATGTCGAGAAATCTGTCCACGGATGGATAAAGTGATCCCTGTCCTTGCGCCACAGGCTCTCGGTATCGTATTTCAGGTTTGCGGACATCAGCATTCTCTCCAGTCAAGTGTTGAGCCAAACAGCAGATTCAAAGCCCCTTTCGAACCCGCCCGGCAGATTAACCACGATTCCACCCGCCTCGTCAATGTTGTATTGCCCTTCCAGCACGAACAGCCTGGACGAAAATACGATACCGGCGGGCTCTGGTCAGAATGTCAAAGTCATGCCAAGGAGTGTTCATGAAAATTAACCGTCGTCATGCCGGCAGGCTGCTCTCACAAAGGCCGTCGACAAGCCGCCCGAGCATCCCGGCACAGATGCCCAACTGTTCAATTGCAACAAACTCATCGGGCCGGTGTGCCTGCTGGATACTACCCGGTCCGCAGACGACGCCGGGAATCCCCAGCTCGCCTTTGAAGAGCCCGGCCTCGGAACCAAAACTGATCTTTTCAGTGCTTCTATCTCCGCCCAGCAATGACTGAACGAAACCTATGACCGGCTCGTCCCGGCCGGTCGCAAGTCCTGGGTACCGGGTGAGGCTTTCGATGGTAATAGCGGTGTCTGGATCAGCAGCCTGCATGGCCGGCAACAGCGTCTCGCTCGCGTAATCCGTGATCTCGTCAACCAGCGCATCGACATTCTGCTCCGGCAGGTGCCTGATCTCGAATTCGAACACACAGCTTTCCGGCACGATGTTCAGTGCACTGCCGCCACGAATCGTACCAACATGCAGTGTGGTGTTCGGCACCCGGTAGGCCTGATCGAAGGGCCCGTGAACCCGGATGTCCGCCTGCAACTGGCGAATCCGAGCGATCAGGTCGACTGCATACTCGATCGCATTGACCCCGTCCGTCGGGTACGCCGAGTGCGCGCTGCGGCCCCCGACGCTGACCCGGAAGGCCCGCTTGCCCTTGTGCGCGCAGACCACCTGCATGGCGGTGGGCTCGCCGATGATGGCCATACGCGGCAGCACGGGTGCGCCCGATAATGTCTCGATAAGTCGCCGCACACCCAGGCAGCCGACCTCCTCGTCATAGGATAACGCGATGTGAACCGGGCTCTTGAGCGCAAGGCTCGTCATGCGCGGCACCTCGGCCAGCACACAGGCGATGAATCCCTTCATGTCGGCAGTGCCGCGACCGAAGTAAAGCGCGTCCTTTTCGGTCAGTGTAAAAGGATCACTGTGCCAGTTCTGACCGTCGATCGGCACGACATCGGTGTGCCCGGAAAGCATCACACCGCCGATATTGTCAGGCCCAATGGTGGCGTAAAGATTGGCCTTGCTGCCGGTCTCGTCGAACACCAACTCGCTGTCGACTCCGAGGCCCGTGAGGTAATCCTGCACGTAGTCGATCAGCGCCAGATTGGAGTGACGACTGGTTGTGTCAAAAGCGACCAGGTCGCGCAGCAATGTCAGCCGATCTGGCTTCATCTGCAGATCATACGACAGTACTGGACTCAAGCTCAGGAATCGAATACACCCGAGTGCCGAAAAAGACCGCTGAGAACGGCAATCACGCCGCCATGGACGGGTCGTTCACCAGCAGCGACGCCACGCAGCTCATGACCTCGTGGAAAGTACCAACGGTCAGCCGTTCTTCAATCATGATCGTTGACCGGCCCGGCTACTCATCGCCGGGCACACCGTAAGCCGGCGCAGCTGCGGGATCGAGTGCCCGGCTGACGTAGTCCTGCATCTGCGGCTCGTACCGCTGCCAGCAGGTGATGAGTTCCGTTACCGGGTGGTCGGCCCAATCTACACGTAGATCGACCAGTGGCCAGGGCTGTTCATGGGCTACCAGCAGTGCCGCCGAGTGGGTCGGGCCCTCTTCTCCACCGGCCCTGACACCTGCGTCGAGCGCAAAAACCAGCCGCTCAGCCAAATGCACCCCGTCGCTGTTTTCAAAAGCCTCTACCATCGCTGCCGTCACAGCGGTGCTGGACAGCAGGTTTCCGGCCGCAACGCAGCCATCCCCTTCGGTCACCGCATGCACACCCAAGGTCCGACTGCCCGAGAAGTGGCCCGTCCGGCCAGCAAGGTCCACCGCAGCGACCTGGCGATACTCGGCATGCGGGCGCGCGCTCATAGCGGCACTCACCGCATCGCTTGCGCTATGCCCGGCACCCATCAGGTCCAGCACATCGCAACCGATGGTCGGATCGGTGATGTTCTGGGTCGCGACGGCCCCGGCTCCTGCCCGCACCCAAGGGCAGCGGCTGCCCACTGAGATGCTCGAGGTGGTGATGGCGATACCGCTCATGCCGGATTCGCGACAGGTCCCACTGATTGAGAAGGTCACTGGCAACCGCCTCTGACCTGCGGCAAAAGCTCGGCCGGCAGTACCTGTAGGCCCCGGTCAGTCATCGTCTTCGGGTATGACTGCGGTGACCTCGATCTCGACCTGCCATTCGGGTCGGGCCAGTGCCGTCACGACCAATCCGGTCGAGCAGGGATGTACGCCCTTGAACCATTGACCGATCTCCTGGTAGACCGGTTCGCGATAACGTATGTCGGTCAGGTAGACCACGACCCGGCAGACATGGTCCAGCTGACTGCCCGCTTCCTCGAGCAGTAACTTCACGTTCTCCATGGCCTTACGCGCCTGCGCAGCGGGATCATCAGCGTGAAGAGAACAGCCCGTGCCAAGATCCTGGGAGACCTGTCCCCTGAGAAAGACCAGTGTTCCGCGTGCAATGACGCCCTGGCTCAGGTCGTTGTCGAGCTTCTGTTCGGGATAGGTGTCCTGGGTGTTGAATTTACGCAGCCGTTCGTGGGTCATGTTTCAACCTCCGGTGGCCGACGTGGCCTGTTTGTCACGGGCTTTAGCGCCGAATAACTGCCCGGCACTGGCGTCACCCGCCACAGCACCCATGTTGTCCAGCAGCCCTTCGGACAGTCCCGCTGCCTTGTGGGCAAATTCCAGGGATTCACCCCAGTCAAAGTTTCGGTAGACCGCGGCGAGGTGAGCAAACGGGGCAGACTGGGCAAAGAGCTGGAAGGTCAGACGGTGTCCTGCGTAGTCTGAGTTGAGTAGGTCGCGAGCGAAAGCCAGCAGCCTGCGCCGGTCTTCAGCAAGCCAGTCGTCGTTAATGGTGTAGAACTTCTCCATCCACTTGCCCGTTTCCGGGTGCCTGAAACTTGCCGAATCAGGCGTAACGCAGATCTGTCCGCCGCACAGTTCACGGGCAAGATGCATCATGGCCGGCAGATTGGTACAGGCATGAACGCGGCCGGTAAACAGCAGTGACTGGTTCGGCATCAGCAATCCGCCGGGGCTTTTCTCGGCGGTTGCAATTGCGGCCGTCATGTGCGCGTTGATGCCTTCTCGGTAGACGGCGAGTTGCGAGAGTTTCTCTTGTACGGCGGGCTGCTTGTCGAGGCCCGTCTGGCGGACATTAAACAGTGCCGCGCCGATCATGAGATCGGCCATGCGCAGGTTCCGCTGCACGAAAGCAAAGGCACTGTATCGATGAAGTGTCGCCCGGATAAAAGTTGCCGCCCGGGTGTGGCGATAGAACAGCACGTTCTCCCAGGGCACCAGCACGTTGTCGAAAACCACGAGCGCATCGATTTCATCGAGCCGGTTCGACAACGGGTAGTCTTCGGCCGGCGCACGGCCGGCAAATCCTGTCCGACAGATCATCTTGATGCCGGGTGAGCCCAGGTCGCAGATGAACCCTACGGCATAGTCAGACAGCGTGTCGTTGCCCCAGTTGGCGATAGTGGGCTTGGTAAATGCCTGGTTGGCGTAAGGCGCGGCAGTTTCGTACTTGGCACCGCGGACGATGATTCCCTGGTCCGTCTCCCTGACGACATGCAGCAGCATGTCGGGGTCCTGGTCCTGGGGCGCCTTGGAACGGTCTCCCTTGGGGTCCGTGTTGGCCGAGACGTGGAACGGGTCGAGCGCGATAACCCGCTCGACGTGGTCGCGGATGTTCTTCGAGAACTGGGGGTCGACCTCGTTGAGGACATCCTGCCCGTCAAAAAGCGACCACATCTCACCGACCGTTTCATCACCCACCCGGGTCACGACACCACCGACCTCATCCATCACCCGATCCGTGGACGCGCGCTTAAGGTGCCAGTCCTCCTGAGTGTGGGGCAGTTTCAGACCGATGGAGAAGGGCTCATCTCCTTCCTGGTAGGTCATGACATCCCGGGTCTCGGGATCGTGCTGCATATCATAGATCCGGGCACGAATGTCGACCAAAGGCTTGAACATGGGGTGGCTCGGTACATCGTCCACTTTCTCACCGTTGATCCAGACCTCACGCCCGTCGCGAATCGATTCCAGATATTCAGCAGCGTTTCTGATCATCAAGTCGTTCCTGGCTGGTTGACTGACGGCCTACAGGCCGTCAAGAGCAGATCCTCGGCCAGTATGATGCCGAGTCAATGGTTATTGTAAAATATTATTTTATTATTTTCTGTATTGTTTTATTCTATGCAATTCACTCTGAAGCAACTCGAGCAGTTCATTGCAGTGGCCGAGCACGGTAACGTCTCGGCGGCGGCCCGGGAACTCTTCATCTCTCAGCCCACCTTGTCATCATCCATTGCCCGACTCGAGCGATCGCTGAGTCTTACACTGCTGATCCGCCATCACGCCCGAGGCGTCTCGCTGACACCCGCCGGCGCTGATTTTCTGGTTCGGGCACGATCCCTGATTGACCATGCCCAGGAGATCGAAACCGATGTCCGGGAACTCCGCGATTCGGTGAGCGGCGCCATCACGGTAGGTTGTTTCGTCACCCTGGCACCATTTTTCGTACCGCGTCTGATCAGCCGGCTGAAAGAAGATCACCCGGAGTTGAGCGTTTACCTGACCGAAGGGACTCTGGATACGCTTCAGCAGCAACTGAAATCAGGCCATCTTGAAATGGCCCTGCTCTACGCACTCGAACTCGATGCGACGCTTGAGAGCGAAGACCTCACAGTGATTCAACCGCACGTGCTGTTGCCGGTCGCCCACCGCCTGGCACGGCAGCGATCGGTCTCCCTTAAGGCCATTCAGGACGAGCCGATGATTCTGTTGGACCTGCCGCACAGTCGGGACTATTTCCAGCAGCTGTTCCAGCACCTGGGTATCAGTCCCCGAATCGACCACCGGACCGCATCCTTTGAACTGGTCCGCGGACTGGTCGCCCGTGGCCACGGTTACAGCGTACTCAATCTCCAGCCGGCCTCTGAGCTGACCTATGACGGCAGCCGGGTCCGCTGTCTGCCGATCCGTGAAAAAGCAATGCCGCTCCGGGTGGTACTGGCCCGACTCAGAAACAGCCGCTGGACCCGCCGATCCGAAGCATTCGCCACAAGTTGCAGGGCATTTTTCTCTGACTCATGACTTCGCCTGCAGGCCAACCACTACAGGTTCGTTCAACCCCCGGTGAGGGAGTCCAGCACCTCCCGGGCGGCCCGTTCACCGGTCATTTTGGCCCCATGGCAGGTGCAAAAATGATCGATGGAGGTCGCTTCCCCACAGAAATAAAGACGACCGGCAAGGGGTTGGGCGAGCACACTGCGCTGGTGGAACTGTCCGGGCACCGCACTCGAGTAGGCACCGCGTACGAACGGGTTGCCGCGCCAGGCTGACTGATGATCATCGGTCACGTGCCGTACGATGTCGTGACCAAAAAGGTCGGCCAGGGCATCGGTAACATACTGTCTGGAAGCCTCTACTCCGGCTCGTTCCAGCCAGTCAGCAAAACGCCCGGCTACGATACCGATCACGCAGTCAGATCCATAAGGGCACAGAGTGAGCCCGAGAGGTGAATCACTGTCTGAGGTAACGACAACACGGTCAGGTATGTCCGGTTCAAAGAATCTCCTCTCGATCGACAGCCGGACGTGGTTGTAATTTCCAAGCGGCAGTGCCGCAACCGCGGACTGCTTGTCGACCGGCAGTTCGGGAATGAAACGCAGCTCGCCAGAGCCCAACACACCAGTCGACACAGCAATCACGACATGGCTGGTACTGATCCCGCCGCGCGAGGTCTCGACCTTGACCTCACTACCACCCCAGCGAATTGCGGTGACCACCGTATTCAGCGCCACCGGCACCCCGTAAGCCCAGCGCTCGACCAGTGCGCCGTAACCGTCCTGGACAGGCCAGTTCTCCCCCGTGTCATGGTAGTTGACGATGTCGCCCACAGATACCTGATCCGGGTCAGAGGAGGTGTTCTGTGCCGTGTAGTAATCCAGCACATCGATCCATTCACCATCGCGGCCGGTGGCATCGGCGACCGCAACATCGCGGCCCGCTGACCACGCCGCCTGTATGGAACACTCACGTGCTGCTGCCTCGGCTTCAAAGACCGGGCTTGCATCTTCACTCAGCCATTGTCCATTCCTGAAATAACCGATCCTCCCGAAGTCAGTTCTTTGCTGGTACCGGAAACCGAATTCCTCAGCGACTGGCACGAACGGGTTGATGCTCGCCGAGTGCAGCCAGTGACAGCCCAGGTCAAACGGTGCACCATCGGGCGGGTACTCGGTATGTGCCCGACCGCCGATGCGATGGGATGCCTCCAACAACTGAAAACTGACGCCGGCCTCGGCGAGTACCCGGGCAGCCGCCAATCCGGCTGCACCGGCGCCGACAATGACAACATCGACAGGGCCGGTCACGACGGTTCTACCCCGGCCACTGGCTTTTCTCCTGTCCGCAACGCTGCGGTCAGCCGCCGACCGTCGATCTGACGGATTTCCCGCTGGGTCAACACCACGGCCAGGGTCACAGCAAGGATCACCCCGGTACCGGTGAGTACCGCAGCACCCGGGCTATAAGCCGACGCTAGCACACCGCCAAATAGGCCACCGAGCGGCATCAGGTAGAAACTGACCGTATGAATACCCATCACTCGGCCACGCAGGACATCCGGCACGCGAATCTGCAGGACCGTCATGGACGTAATCAGGAACACGGAGCCGAATAAACCGACGACAAAGGCCGCGACCAGGGCGCTGTTGAACGACCAGGACACCGAATCCCCGAAGAGTATCGAAACCCCGAAACCAGTCAGTCCTGCCACACCACCCAACAGACCGGAGAACATGATCCCGCCGAGTAACCTGGCCTTTTGCATGGGCCCGACCAGAATCGTGCCGGCGGCTGACCCCGCTCCAACTGCCGACATCAGGGCCCCGAACCCCAGTTCCCGGGTACCCAGTACGTCGGCAAAGGCCGGCATCAGTTGGTTGAAGGAGAATCCGAAAAACATCCAGACCCAGGTCATTGGAATCAGGACCAGAAAGACTCGATTGACGACAATGAATCGCATCCCGTCCAGAAACTGCTGCACTGAGTTGCCGGAGACCGGTGCCTGGCGACGTACCGGCATCCCCAGCAGCGTGGCGAACATCACCATGAACCCCAGTGCACCCATCACGAAGACCATCGAAGTGCCGGCCGCAGCGATCAGAATGCCGGTGAGCCCGGGGAGGACCATGCGACTGGCCTGCCACAGAATTGAATTAAGTGACACCGCACTCATCATCTGGTCGGGTTCAATCAGACTGGCAAAGAACGCCTGGCGTGTGGGCCATTCGAATCCTGTCACGATGCCGATCAGAGCGCCGATTACCAGAACGTGCCAGACCTCGACGACAGCGAGGTAGTCGAGGGCCGCCTGGATGAGCAGCAACCCGGCCGTAATCACCGATGTCGTCATGATCAGCCGCCGCCGGTCCCAGCGGTCTGCCAGTATGCCGCCGAAAATCATAATTAATATTGACGGCACAGAAACCGCCGCACCCAGCGCACCGAGATCCATCGGTGAACCACTGAGCTGGAAGACCAGCCAACCCTGCGCCATCAGTATCAGCTGGCTGGCCCCGACCGTGCCGATCGAACCGAACCAGTAGCGGCGGTAGCGGGGCGAACGCAGGGCAGAGAAAAGCATCAGGAATAAACCGAGTTGTGGAAGTGCGGTCGGTGATCTACAGAGAATGCCCCGTAATCCAACGCTCGGGCACCAGCGTGCCCACAGTGGCCGGATTTAGGGTGACATCGAAGTGATCAGGATCTCAGCCCGGCTCGGGAAAATCACGCAGCACGTTACCGGGCGTGCCGCAGTCGGCCAGCAGTCCTGCCGGGTCGACCACACGTCTGCCGTTGACCCATACGCCGTGTAACCCCACGGCGGGCGTGTCGACACGACTGTTGCCGCCGGGAAGATCGTTGACCCTGCGCCGGGGCCCACGCCCCACGGTTTCCGGATCGAACAGCATCAGGTCAGCCTTGTGCCCTGATACCAGTCGCCCGCGGTTACTGATCCGGCAGATGTCAGCCGGCCGGCTGGTGACTGACGCCACGGCCTGTTCCAGTGTCAGGTCGCCCCGGTCACGCACCCAGTGCCCGAAAAGGTGCAGTCCGAACCCGGCATCGCACAAGAACGACAGGTGTGCACCGGCGTCCGACAGGGTGACCGCTGCATTCGGATGCTGGAGCAGGGTTTTGACCCTGTCCTCTTCGGTGTTGAACAACTTACAGTCGAACATCGCATCCATTTCGCCATCGAGGGCAAAGTCCAGCAACCAGTCGAAGGGGTCCTTGCCACTATCCAGTGCCAGCTGACCGACTGTTTTCCCAACCCTGTCCTGGTGTCCCGGATCGACCACTGTCATAACGGTCAAATGGTCAAACTGGTGATAGGAGAACCGGTTGGGAACCCCCTTGGTGCGGGCTTCGGCCTTGATGCTTTCCCGGAAAGACGGGTCAGCCAGAATACGCTCGTAGTTATTCTCTCCTTCCGCTTCGATCGCCGGCCGCCAGGCCAGAAAAGCCTCCAGTGGATAGGGGTGCCGGATCGTGAACTCCATACCCAGTGGGAAACAACCGACCTGTCCCCACAACTCCCGACCGCGGGTGCGGGCATCTTCGATCTCCCCGAATTCCCGGAACACCCGCTCGGGATCATTGGGGTCCACGAACATTGCCGCAATCATGACCGGCCTGTTGTTGTTAGCGGAGATCCTCTCCAGGAAGGGTATGCTAGTGGTCATTCCCTTGGTCAGCATGAAAATGCCCCGGCCGGCCTCACCCAGGGCCCCGGTCAGTTCCAGCATCTCGTGTTCGTCTGCCAGTCGGGAGGGCATGGGAATGCCGTTCTCCCCGTTGTGCTGTTCCAGTGTCGAGGTGGCAAGCCCGACAGCGCCCGCATTCAAGGCCTCGAGAAGAATCGACTTCATCTGGGCGACCTCGTCAGGTGTCGCCGCCCGATCCGACGCCTCCTCACCGAGAACCCAGGTGCGAAGCGAAGAGTGACCGCAGTACGAAGCAACGTTTGGGACCACACCCTTGCGTTCGAGACAGTCAAGGTATTCTGGATACGACTCAAAATCCCAGTCGATCCCTGTCATCAAGGCATCCAGGGACATACCTTCAACGTGCGTGAGATTGCGAAGTGTCAGTTCCCGGTGCTTCGGCCGGCACGGGGCGATGGTAAAACCACAGTTTCCGATCAGCGTCGTGGTCACCCCGAGCCCGGTCGACGGTGTCGCAAAAGCATCCCAGGTCAGTTGTGCGTCATAGTGGGTATGAAGGTCGATGATCCCCGGCGCGAGAGCCAGGCCATCGGCATCGATCTCTTCGCGGCCCTGCCCAAGATCCTGCCCAAGGGCCGTGATCCGCTCGCCGTCGACCGCAAGGTCGCCCTGCTGGAGAGGGTTGCCGGACCCATCGATGATTTGTGCGTCTCGAAAAATAAGATCATGCATCGCCGCGGTCCTTATCTGAAAGCGTGAATTGAAAGCGTCCCGTGCAGATGACTCTAATCCCATGAGTACTGCGTTTCAATCAATGCGACCGCCACCCGGTTGCTCGAACGAGAATTCAACAGTGTCAGTGGCAACCGCCCTATAGGTCAGTCTCCAGAAGGTGGAATTCTGGCGAGTCTGCCCTGCACGATCAGTTCGGCCTCGTGCGCGTCACAGAGGTCGGATTCAGTGTGGCCTGCGAGCAATGCCCTGAGCAGTTGCCAGTGCAGAGCAAGGTAAGGTAGGGCCGGCAGTTCGAAACCGAGATTTTTCTCTACTTCGCGGTGCAGGGCCGGCAGACGATAGAAAGGAACACCGGGAAAGGTATGGTGCACGCAGTGGTAGGTCATGTTCCAGTTGACCCAGCGAAAGAAGAAACCGGCCCGGATGGTCCTCGTGTTTAACAGGGTCTCCGGCCTGTGGGTCAGGCCGGTGTGCTCGGCCAGGCCCTGGAGCATGTACGACCAGCGCATCAGGAAAAACGGACCCCACCAGAAATACCAGACCCACCATGAATTGAACACCAGGGCACTGACAAGAGCCAGGGTATAGCCCGCAATGTGCCAACGGGCAGCCGATACCACCTGCCTCTGCTGGCGGGCAGACAGATACCACTCCTGGCCGCTGACAAAGGCATGCCGCCAGATACGCGCAAGCTTGAACCGGATCAGTGGCAGCCCACTCAAGGCCAGCAGATACTGTGCGGCGGTCCTGAAGGGAGGACGCTCGAGTTCTGTATCTTTCTCCCAGTCCTGCGTATTGCGATGATGCGTAAAATGTGTCCAGCGATGATGATCACTGGGGTTGAAAATCACAAATCCACAGAGCCGGGCGATCCAGATGTTGAGCCATCGCGACCTGAAGGCCGTCAGGTGATCACACTCGTGGGTGGGTGCGTAAAGAAAATTCAGCAAGACCCCCTGAAGAACGAACAGCGGCAGGCTCCACCAGGTTCCCCAGAATACTAAAAGACCCCAGCTGTTCGCGGCGAGCGCACCCCAGTGACTGGCGAGTTGAGCCAGAGCCTGCCAGTCACTGCGCTGGCTGAGTTCACTGAGCCGCTCTGGAGAGACGACCCCTTTGACACCGACGAAATCCTGCATGCGTTGTTCGCCCACCGTTAACGCAGCCAGTATAAACCAGAGGTGTTGTGCCGAGATTTGCAGCAGATGATATGCTGAGCTCGAGCCTGACGATTAACCAGAACTCACCACCCATGGAATGGAATCCACAGACCTTTAGGATCGGCGATTTGCCTCTTGAATCAGGAGAAGTCATCGAGGACTGTCAGATCTCTGCCTGTATTCTCGGCAACAGCCATCCAACCTGTACCGTCCTCACCACCGCCTCCATCGCCGGCACCCACCGCCGGCTTGATTTCCTGATCGGCCCGGGCCTGGCGCTGAATACCGACCATTACCGGGTCATCGCAACCGATGCCCTTGGCAACGGACTCTCGTCATCGCCGAGCAACAGTGCCTCCCAGCCTGGCATCGGATTTCCCAACTTCACGATCCGCGATATGGTCGATTCCCAGGCTGCACTGCTGGATCACCTGGGCATCGACCGGATTGATCTGGTTATTGGCGCTTCCATGGGCGGCATGCAGGCCCTTCAATGGGCCGTATCTCACCCAAAGCGGATCGAATCGGTGGTCGCCATCACCCCCATGGCGCGGAGTACAGCCTGGTCCCGGAGCGTCAATGCCGTATCTCGTCAGCTACTGATGAGTGACAGCGGCTGGACCGCAGGTGCAGTCAAGGCAGACACCTGGCACGGCTGGGCGGCGCTGATGTCGGTCATCGCCGGCCGCACACCGGTATCAATCGCGGCCGAGTTCCCAACAGATGACGCCGACGTTCTGCTGCAGCGCGAGCAGGCGAACGTCATCGAACGCGACCTCGACCCACGCGACTGGATCTGGCAGACCCGTGCCTATGACAGCCACGACGTCGGTCACACGCCCGGTCATGATGGCGACACGGCCAAGGCGCTTGGCACGATTGATGTGCCCGTTCTGGTGCTTGCGGCACCGGGTGACCTGTACAACCCCGAAGCGGCAGCACGCTGGGCCGCAGAGCAGATCTCGACCGCAGAGTACCTGGAAATCCCGTCAATCCATGGCCACCAGGCCGGCGCGTCACGTTCGGCCAGTGATGTCGATTTCATGGATCGGCAGATCGCCCGGTTCCTCGAACAGCTGCACCGCTGAACCCTCTCAGTGCTGCATCATGACGACAGACCGGACACCGTCGCCGGCACGCATCGCATCAAACCCTTCGTTGATCTGCTCGATCTCAAGCCGTCGTGAGATCAGATCGTCCAGGTTGAGCCGACCGGCAAGGTAAAGTCGTGCCAGCATCGGGAAGTCGCGACGCGGCCGGGCATTTCCATAACTGGATCGGACAATCCGCTTCTCGCCCATCATCGATCCCCAACGCACATTGAGCGTGGCCTCGCTATTGGTTTTGCCGAGTAGAACCACGTTACCTCCGGCCCGCACCAGGTCAAGGGACGGCTGCAGTGTCTGCACAATGCCGGCGGCCTCAATCACGTGGTCAGCGCCGCGACCGCCTGTTGCCACCATCGTCCGGTCAGCTGCTTCATCGGGCGAGAAAACATCCGTCGCGCCGAATGCCCGGCTCATTAAACGCTTTGATGCGTCGCTGTCACAGGCCAGAACCTGTTCGGCACCACCCAGCACCGCCCCTTGAACCGCATTTAGCCCGACAGCACCGCAGCCGATGACCAGCACGCTTTCGCCGGGCTTCACCTGCGCCACATTGAGCACCGCGCCCACACCGGTCATCACGCCGCAGCCGATCAGGCAGGCGCGGTCGAACGGAATGTCCTCAGGTACCGCAATGGCGCCACTTTCCGGCACAACACAGTACTGGGCGTGCGACGAGACGACTGAGAAATGGTGCAGGTCGCCACCGTCAGCCAGAGACAGGCGTCTGTGGCCATCGGGTAACCGTCCGAATGGCTGATTCGCAGAAAACGGCTCACAGAGTATGGGCTGGTCCCGGTCGCAGTAATAACAGTGGCCACAGTTCGGATTCCATGAGCACACCACATGGTCACCCACGCCCACCCGTTCGACCCCCGGACCAACCGACTCGACCACACCGGCACCTTCGTGGCCCAGTGTGATTGGCAACGGATAGGGCAGACTGCCCTCGATCACCTCCAGGTCGGTGTGGCAGAGTCCGCTGGCATAAAGGCGAACAAGAACGTCGCCTTGCTTGAGTTCTGTGAGCTGAACATCTTCGACGGTCAGCGGCAGACCGATCTTGTGCAGCACGGTGGCCTTGAAATTCACGGGCGTTTCCTTTTATCTGGTGACTCTACCTGGTGTCTTTGGGCCGACAGCCAGATGCGTTTTCTTTCGCTGCCACGGCCCTGTCGGCACGGTGTCTCATCCCAGTTTCGGTTTCACGACCGGCACCTCGATTCGGGATCGCCACCGCGGGCCCATGTATAGCGTGTTGCTACAGGTGATCGTGCGCGTGTGGCGCCCTAGAGGCTCCCCGGTACCAGGGTTGACATCGTACTTGGGAAAATTACTGCTGGCTATATCCAACCGGATACGGTGCCCGGATTTAAAGAGGTTACTGGTTGGGGGAAGCAAAAGGCTAACGCAGGTGATCTTGCCCGGCGTCAGCATCCTAGCCCGGTCGAACCCATGCCGATAGCGGGCCCGGATGATTGAGTCCGAAAGATTCAGATGGTAACCGGCGGGATAGTCTTCGCTGGGTGGATAAACATCGAGCAATTTAGCTGTCAAATCAGTGTCGACCGCGGTTGACGACATCACCAGGACAACAGTGATCACCCCGGTGATCTCGACGCTCGCCTGGAGTAGGTCGGTCTGAAAGACCAAGACATCCGGCCTGTCGGCAAGCAACGGAAAGGGAGTTCGTGCCCCCATATGTTCCGGAGCTTCTTTCTGGTGCCCGCCACCGTTGATGACCAGCGGCGTCATCCGATCCCGCGGAGGTATCCAGTCACTGCCTTCGACCAGTTTTTCCAGTCTCGAAAGTGCCGTAACATTCGAAGCGATAGTCGGTACAGGCCAGGCCGGGTTGTGGGTATAGGACAAGGGACCCTCATCCTCGACCGGAGCCTCCAACGTCAGTCGACCGTCGGCGCGCAGGTAATAGCTGTGCGCTTCGGCGTGAGATAACGGCCAGGACACTTCCTGCCGCCAAGCTCCGCCATGGTTCAAACGCCCCTGTGCATTGCGTTTTCCATCGCCGCCGCCCATGACAAAGATCTGTACCGGCGGATCATGCTCGGCACCATTGTGAATGTCCTTCAGCCAGCGATCGAACCATCGGAGCCGCTGCTGGTTGTAGACCGCAGTCCCGAAACTCGCATGCGGTCCGAAATCGACGTCACCGGCGCTGGTCGCGCCGGTGCGCATCCCGTTATGGGTCCAGGGCCCCATGATGAGTTTCTGCGGGGTCTTGCTCCGGGCGGCCATTGTTGCAAACTGATGTGTCGTTGCCACGGCAAACGGGTCATACCAGCCGCCGGAGTAGACGGCCGGCACATCCGCAGCCTTGTGGAAGTGCGGTTCCTGGTTACAGATCTCTTGGGACCAGAAATCGTTGTACTCGCCATCCCGGCAGTAGTGGAACAGTACTTTTTCGAGATTGGGAACATGCCTCAACGGCGTCTGATCCGCCGTCAATGGCATCGAACCGATCAACTCAGCGATGTTCTCCCACCCTTTGATGATCTCCTCCAGAGCTACAGGATCATTACGGATCTCCTGGCTGTCGTAGGCGTGAAGAAACAGTGCGCCGAACATCTGCAACGACATGGCGCCGCCCTCGCGCGACTGGTGGGTAAAGATGTTGGTCGGTGCGACATCGATCCAGATGGCCCGCAGGTGTGGCGGTCTCATCAGTAAAGCCGCCGTCTGAACGATTCCGCCATGAGAACTGCCGGTCATGGCGACCCGCCCGTTTGACCACCGCTGTGACGCGATCCATTCGATCGTGTCATAACCGTCTTCACCTTCGTGAACATTGGCCGTGTGAAAGTACTGACCGGTTCCTTCGGACCGATAGCGTCCGCGCAGGTCCTGAAGAGCGACCACATAACCTCGTGGCGCAAAGAAGTCAGCCACAGGTTCGACCCACAGTTCAGGCCAGGTTTTGTCGTAGGAGGTCCTGCCCAGGATAACGGGCAGAGGCGTACTCAGTGGATCGCCCTCTTGTACAGGAAAATAAAGGTCAGTGGCGAGCCGAACACCATCGCGCATCGGCACCATCACGTCCTTGACAATGGAAATGGCGAACTCTGCTCCGGACCTCCGCATCGTGTTGCTACACCGAAATCAAGCAGAATTCAGAGCTGTAGTAACGGGCCTTCGTCACAATCGATTCCACCAGACGGACCCTGTGGGAGCAGGTCTGATATAGCGTCTTCCCAGACCAGCGATCAAGTCAGGTCAACTCGTCACCGGTAAACTCCATCCCACGCTCCGGACTGGGTCTCGGCGATGGTGCCGTCCGGATTCATCACCGGCCGATTGATATCGAAAACCGTTTCCGGCTTAACCACGGCGTACTCCATGTAGCCCATACGCGCGATCGGCTGCATGGCACCGGTATCGACCACACCATCTTTTATATACCGATCGTCGATATAGATACCAACCACCTCGCCGATGACGATGAAGTGCCCCTGTTCGCTACCGGGTTCGACATCAGGCAACTCGATAGTTTTCCAATGCCGACACTCAAAAGCGACCGGGCTTTCCTTGACTCTGGGCGGCTTGACGAACTTCGATGCTACCGCGGTCAGACCTGCAAGAGGATATTCATCGGCATCGGGCGGTACCGGCGCAGATGAGATATTCATCCCTTCACGTGTATCCCAGGTCGCCATCGAGCAGGTGAATTCACCGGTCTGCGAAACATTGCGCAAACTGTCCTTGACGTTGGAAGAAGAGAACATCACATAATGTGGCCGGTCACTGACCGCATTGAAGAAACTGTAGGGTGCAAGATTGCAAACTCCGTCACTGCTCACACTGGTAATCCAGCCGATCGGGCGTGGTGCAATCAGAGCTTTGAATGGGTCGTGTGCGAGTCCGTGCTTGTTTTCAATCGAATCGTAATGCATGAGTGCCTATCCCAGTTAACGTTCCCCCAGAGAATGTGTTGTACACAACTTTAAGGACCTCTGTCCAGACGGCGGACCAATTATTTTGAGCTATTATCGTACTGAGACCTCATCAGCAACGGGGAAACGGACATGTTTGAAGGGTTCGAAAAGACAATAATCGATGGTCACGGCTGCCGTATCAACCTGGTCCACGGCGGCTCGGGTCCGGCCCTGTTGCTGCTGCACGGCTACCCGCAGAACCATGTCGAGTGGCACAAGGTCGCACCTGCCCTGGCGGAGCAATTCACCGTTGTCTGCCCGGATCTGCGCGGTTATGGCGACAGTGAGAAACCACCATCATCAGACACCGATCTTTCCACCTACTGCAAGCGGGCTAGCGCCCGTGACCAGGTCGCGGTGATGGGTCATCTGGGTCTTAATCGCTTTCACCTGGTCGGTCATGACCGTGGTGTGCGGGTCGGGTTGCGCCTGGCGCTGGACCACCCCGAGAAAGTCATGAGCCTCACGAATCTTGACGTCGTGCCTTCGCTGGAGGCTTTTGAAAACATGGATGCATCGCTGGCCTTTTCCTGGTTCCACTGGCATCTGATGCGCCAGCCCCCGCCTCTACCGGAGATCCTCTTCAGCAGCAATCCGAAGCTGTTTCTCGATTTCTTTCTGGAAACGTGGTCAGCAGTTCCGGACAGTTTCACTGAAGAAGCCTACGACGAATACCTGCGCTGTTTTTCCGATCCGGACACGGTGCGTGCGATGTGCGCCGACTACCGCGCCGTGGCCCTGGACATCGAGCACGACCAGACTGACCGCGGCATGCTTCTAAAGTGCCCGGTACTTGTCCTGTGGGGAGCAGAGATGGCAAAACGTCCCGGCTGGCAGACCGGCAAGAACCTTGACATGATGACGGTCTGGCGTCAGCGAGCTCACGATGTTCAAGGCAAAGCGATCGCCTGCGGCCATTTCATTCCGGAAGAAAAACCGGACGCTCTGGTCGCTGAACTTTTTGCGTTCCTGGAAGATATCTGAGCCAACCCGAGCAGCATCAGGATCCGCTGCCAGCCGTGGCAGCCTTCAGCAGATCCTCAAAATGGGTCCGGGCGCACCAGCCAAGTTCGCGCTCGGCACGTCTTGCACTGAACATCGATGCCGTGGGGTGGTCGGCATAATGTTGAAGTTTGCGGACCGTGTTCTCCGGCATACCCATTGCAACAGCTCGTTCGGCTGTCGGTGCAGGGCTCATGGACCAGGGTGCGGTGACCAGATAAACCCGATACGCAGCAGAGATCTTGGCCTCCACAGCGGCGACGAAACAGCGCGCGCAGTCTTCCGGCCCGACATACGAGCGAGTGGCGGTCAACGGCTCCTCAGATGAAGTCCCATCGCCAGGTTCTCTCACTGGCCATCGGACACCATCCAACTCTCCAAGCGCCTGAACAACACCACTCAGCAGGTCGTCGAACGCGATAAAGGCCGGGCGCAGACAAACTACCTGTAGCGAACCCCGTCGAGCGAAGCACTCAGCGGTGGTCTCCGCGACCTGCTTACTCAGTCCGTACGCATGGTATGGTCGGCAGGCATGGGTTTCGTCGACCGGCAGGCAGTCGGGCGGTCGATCGTCGGCAAGACCCAGTACTGCAACACTGGAACATAGCACGACCCGCTGTACACCGGCCTGCTCGGCAGCTTCCAATACATTCCAGGTACCCTGGACATTCACCTCAAAGAACATCTGTTCGGGCGCTGCGACCGAAGAGTCTAGCGCTGCGAGGTGCACAACCACCTCCATGCCAGTCATTGCCGACCGGACACTGGCTCGATCCAGAAGATCTGCCCTGATGTGAGAGTCGCTTCCCGGAGCTGGCGCTTTGTCGAAGGTCTGAACCTGATGTCGGCGCTGGACAAGTGCTGCGAGCACGTAGCGACCGAGCCGGCCACTGCCGCCCGTCAAGAGGATGCGGCTCACACCGGGTCCAGTAAAGCACTCGCAACGCGGGCCCGGAACGCCGCAGTGCCCTGCTCCCAGGCCGGCGACATATCAGCAGCCCGGGCTGCGGCCGGTGAATGGGCCGTTGCCTGCAAGTCTCCCAGTATCGCTATGTCCTGGCCCATGATCTCGCACCAGGCCTCAGCCGTTTTCTGGCGTTCGGATTCAAGAGTCGGATTCGTCGCATCCTCACCCAGAAAGTAGAAGTTCAGATGCTCGACACAGCGATCAGGGCCGTCTGGCTCGATCGTAACCAGCATCATATGATGCGGCATCAACTCAATGAGGGTGTTCGGGTACAGGGCGAGAATGTCCTGGCCAGCCCGCTGCGCGTCGGTCAGTCGCTGGAACCGCTGAAACTGCTGACCGGAGGACTTCGGTTTATCGACAGCACCAGTCGTGTAACAGATCCCGAACACGGTGCCGTCGAGGTTAACATCCAAGAAACGCCTGGCCGCGGCAACGTCTCCCAGCTGTGGATGAACCATCGGCAGATGGTAAGTATCCAGATAATTCTCAATGGCAAACTTCCAGTTCGCATCTGCGGTCAGGGTGCGCTGCTGCCCCAGTCTCAGCAGGTCCAGGTCGTAGTTGCGCCAGCGCTCGGCCAGGGGCGCTACGAAATCTGTGAACTCGGGCGCCTGTCCGTCGACATTTATAAAGACCTGGTCCAGCCACACGGTGGCCCGCACGGGCTCCAGGCCAAAGTCCAGCGCGTCGAAACCCGGCGGTGCACTCTGGTCACTGGTTTTCCAGTGTGGTGTTCCCCTTAACGCGCCATCCAGCCCATAGGACCATCCATGATAGGCGCACCGCAACAGGCGTTGCCCTTGACAGGCTGCCCTGAGTACCCGCGCACCGCGGTGCCGACAAACATTGTGAAAAGCCCGGACTTGTTGTTCGGAATCACGAACCAGGATCAGCGGCAGACCTGCCACAGACACGGGAACGCAGTCGCCGGCTTCGGTGATACGACTCGCCGAACCGGTGTTGACCCAGGTCTTTGCAAACAACCGCTGGTTCTCATGTACGACAGAATCCTCCTCGTGATACGTCTCAAATGAACTTTCCCACTGCATGACTACAGGCTCCTTGCGCCGGTTGACTCAGACCATGACCTGTCGTGGTTTATCCGATCGCTGACGGGCCCGTTTCCTCGCCACATCGCCAAACAACTCGAACAACCGCCGTGACAGCGTGTGGTTTTCTGGTTCCCATTCCGCATGCCACTGGACCCCAACCGTAAATCCGGGGTCTTCTTTGAGTCGAATCCCTTCAATCAGGCCATCGGGCGACACAGCCTCGGCTTCAAAACCATCAGCCAGTCGACTGATGCCCTGGCCATGCAGGGAGTTCACCAACACCTCCTCAGCGCCGGCAATCTCTGCCAGAGTGCCGCTCAACGCCACGTTGTGGCGGAGGCAAAAGACCTCTTCCAGGGTAACATTGTCGTGGCGTGGCATGCGGTGGTCTTCCTTGCCATCCACCAGATGCACGCGGTAATGCAAAGCTCCACCCATTGCGACATTCATCTCCTGAATACCCCGACAGATCCCAAAGACCGGTACGTGCTGCTCAATGCAAGCACGAATTAAAGGTAACACCGTATGGTCACGTCCAGGATCAATGGGTTCGTCTTCAGGAAAAGGATCTCCGGAGAAATAGTGCGGCTCTATGTTGGCACGACCGCCAGGCAGAACCAGGCCGTCTAGCCGTCCGGCAAGATCGTCGAAGGCATAAGGTTCGTTCATCCCGGGCAACAGAAACGGGATGCAGTCCACATGCCGGATCACCGACTGGACCACCGTCTGGCCAGTACCATGCACCATGAAACGCCCGTTGGCGACTTCCATCAGGCTCGCGGCGATACAAACCAAGGGCTTGGGCTCTGTGGCCATATAGTCAGGTAGACGAAACCCGCTCCAATTGAGATCTACGACCCGTTCTTTGGATAACGCCAAGCAGTATAAACCAGCCTATTTCCACCCGTAATATCCAGAATTACGGGGCGCTGGGGAAACCAGCCCGCCGACTGCTATCGAACGACTGGTCCCAGCTGCCTATAGGGCGGCCTCCTCAGGTCACTCCTCAAGATCAGCCGCCAGGGCTGCATGGGATAACTCCGGGAGTTGGCTTTCATGACGATAAGCCGGGTGATCAATCCCGATGTGTGTGCTCTCGCCGGATTTGAATGCACTGACCATCGTGCCTGTGAGTTCGAAGCGAACAAAGTGCACTGCCGAAGTCTTCCGGTCTGTCTCCCGTTGCAGATCCTCATTGGCCACGGGTATGACCCGTTCCAGAGCACCTACCTGCAACCACAACGCCCTTTCGATCCCCAGCAATCGCTCAAGCGACGCCCGCCTTTCTGCGACGTCAGGATATTCGATCATCAACGTCGCTTTGAGGTTCGTGCCGTCTGGAACCAAGGGGTTATAGGCATCCAGTTCGTCCTGAATCTGGTCGGGCTCGAAGATCCTCTCGATCCGGAGCATTTCCTGCACCTGGTACTGCATGGTCAGCGCATCTTCGAAATACAGTGCCGCGTGGGGCCCAACCGCGACACGGCGTGCCTTTTTGTGGGCCATCACCCTGGCACGAAACGATTCTCGCTCCAGAGCATACTGCTCCAGGCTGAGCAGACTTTCCCGGGTCAGTTTTTCCATCAAGCCACCCGTTTCAGACCCCGTAAGCCTTGCGTAGCAGACTCAACGGATGGTCGGGCTGAGTGCCATTACCCACGCCGTTGGCCAGGTGGTGACCTGCGATCGGACAATCACTGCCGTAGTGATCTGCCTCCGCTTCCCGGATCTGTCGAATGACCGGACGGGCAATTTTCATTGCCTTGTCAAAGGTCTCGACCTTGACGCCATAGGTGCCGTCATGGCCCGAGCACCGTTCAACGACGACAACCTCTGTGCCGGGAACCAGGTTCAGGATATCGCGGGTCTTTGGACCGATGTTCTGCACCCGCTGATGACAGGACGCGTGGTACAGCACCTTGCCGAGGCCACCGGCAAAATCTATCTTGAATTGCCCTTCCACATGACGGGCCATCAGGTATTCAAAGGGATCGAAGAATGCCCTGGCGACCTTGATGACCTCCTCATCGCCCGGGAACAACAACGGCAGCTCCTGTTTGAACATCAGTACGCAGGACGGCACGAGCGCCATGAGGTCCCAGCCGGCATCTACCAGAGCGGCCAAAACGGGGACATTCGCCTCTCGTGCCCGTTTGACTGAAACCAGGTCACCCAATTCCAGCTTGGGCATGCCACAGCACCGTTCTTTCTCGGCCAGGGTCACAGGTATTCCATTATGTTCAAGTACTGCAATGAGGTCTTTGCCCAACCCGGGCTCGTTTCTGTCTGCATAACAGGTGGCAAAGAGCGCAACCCGCCCCCGGGTTGGTCCCGCCGGGAAGGCGGTATCAGGGTCCAGGCTCGGATGATCGGCAAACCGTTTTCTCAAGGTGGAAGATTCGAAATGTGGAATGCGGGCATCGGCGTGTATGCCGGCGACCTTTTCCAAGGCCCTGCGCACGGGACGCGTGCTATTGGCCGCATTGACCACCACCGAGATACCCGGCAGGCCAACCATCCTGCCCACAGCATCGGTACTGGTCAGCAGCCGGTCGCGCAGTGGGGCCCCCTGCTTTCGGAATCGTACCGCCTTGGCCCTCAACATCAGGTGCGGAAAATCGATGTTCCATTCGTGGGGCGGCACGTAGGGGCACTTGGTCATGTAACACAGGTCGCACAGGTAACACTGATCGACAACTTTCCAGTAGTCCCCATGCTCTACCCCATCGACCTCCATGGTCTCTGAACCATCGACCAGATCAAACAGGGTTGGAAAACTGTCACAAAGAGATACACAGCGGCGACAACCGTGGCAGTGATCAAAGACCCGCCCCAGCTCCGAGTAGAGCTTGCCTTCATCGTAGAATTCAGAATCGCGCCAATCGATCGGATGCCGTGTCGGGGCTTCCAGGCTGCCTTCACGCTGCCCTGCCATTGCCTAAACCAGATCTCCCGAACTGAAAGGGCAGCAGGCGGCGCCCTGCCTGTCCAGCATTTTCAGCCGTCCAGCGTATCCAGCGCTTTTTGGAATCGGTTGGCATGGGACCGTTCAGCCTTGGCCAGAGTCTCAAACCAGTCGGCGATTTCGTCGAGTCCCTCATCACGGGCGGTCTTGGACATCCCGGGATACATATCGGTGTATTCGTGGGTCTCACCGGCAATCGCTGCTTTTAGGTTTTGCGACGTCTCTCCTATGGGTAGACCGGTCGCGGGATCACCCGTCTGCTCGAGGTACTCGAGGTGTCCGTGTGCGTGGCCGGTTTCCCCTTCGGCTGTCGAGCGAAACACCGCAGCCACATCGTTGTAGCCCTCGACGTCGGCCTTGGCGGCGAAGTAAAGGTAGCGTCTGTTGGCCTGGGATTCGCCCGCGAAGGCGTCTTTGAGATTCTGTTCTGTCTGGGTGTCTTTGAGTGACATGATCTGCTCCTGGTCGTCTTGGATGGATTATCAGGTAATCGAGCCTTTCTACCGCTCGATGGTTGACACTTTATTGCGGATTAATTGATCTGTACAATCGTTTATTTATATCAAACTCATTGTTTATTCCTATTATTAATCATGAATCTTCGCGACCTTCAGTATTTGGTGGCTGTCAGTGAAACACGTCATTTTGGGCATGCCGCAGAGCAGTGTTTCATCAGTCAGCCCACACTTTCCGGACAGATTCAGAAGCTGGAAAATGAACTGGGCGTTACCCTGTTTGAAAGAACCAACCGCAGCGTGAGTGTGACGCCCGTCGGCAGACAGATCATCGAACACGCGCGCCGGGTGGTCGAGCAGGTCGAGACGATCCGGACCCTGGCGCAGAGCCAGAAAGACCCGCTGACAGGACCTTTACGCGTCGGCGCGATTCACACGCTGAGTCCCTATCTACTGCCCCTTTTTATACTGGATTTACGCGAACGGCACCCCGAACTCTTACTGGAAATCACTGAATCGACCACCGATCGACTGCTCAAGGGACTGAGGGACCACAGCCTTGATGCTGCCCTGCTGGCCACACCGCCCGACCGCGATGATCTGGAATACATCGCGCTGTTCGAGGAGCCGTTCTGGCTGGCACACCCAAGGGATCACGCCTTCTATACCCAGGACGATATCGGCCTGGATGATCTGGCCGGATTGGACGTTCTGCTGTTGTCGAACGAGCATTGCCTGTCCGAACAGGTTATGGCCGCCTGCCGGTTGAAGGAGCGGCCCGACAGCGGGCCGATGGCAGGGCTCAAGGCCTCAAGCCTGGAAACGCTGGTACAACTGGTCGCGATGGACATGGGGGTGACGCTGGTACCAGCACTGTCAGTTCACGGCGGCCGGTTAGCTACCGACGGTGTCATCCTCCGGGAACTTGGGATGCCACAGGCTTTTCGACGAATCGATCTGGTCTATCGCTCGACTTTCCCGCGGCGTGCAGGATTGGCGTTGCTGGCCGACAATATCCGGCAGGTATTGCCCAACACAGTGCGGCCCTTGCACTGAGCCATCACTTTTCCTGAAAAGCCGTTCACGACCGTGGGTGACCCGGATCGCGCGGTGAGAACAACTTGCATCTCAAGTGACGTAAACGTAAACTACTTCTCGTAAGCGTAAACAGAGCCCAAAGAAGTTGGAAAACCAAAGGAGGAATCGATGACGAGCCTCGAACATCCACAGCCTTGGCTTGAACACTATCCAGAGGGCATCGACTGGTCATGCGAGTTGACCCGGCAGCCCCTCAATGACTACATCGACCAGGCCGCTGTACGGTTTCGCGACCGACCGGCGATCGATTTCCTGGGCCGCAAGACGACCTACGGTGAACTTGCCCAGCAGATCAAACAGGCCGCCAGGGGTTTCCAGCAGATCGGCGTCAGCAAAGGGACCCGGGTCGGACTGTGCCTGCCGAATACGCCTTACTCGGTCATCTGTTTTTTCGGCGCCCTGCGCGCCGGTGCGACGATCGTCAACTACAACCCGCTTTACGTCGAACGGGAGCTGGCATTCCAGATCAGTGACAGCAATACCGAGATCATGGTCACCATGGATCTTGAGGTTCTGTACCCCAAGGTGGCGGCGATGCTGAGCCAGACCGACAGCCTGCGGCAAATCGTGGTCTGTCGAATGCCACCGATACTGCCGGCGGTCAAAGGCCTGCTGTTCGGAATCGTCAAACGAAAGGAGATCGCCACCGTCGCCGCCGACGATACCACCGTGCGCTATGAGGATCTCGTCAACAACGATGGAAATCCCAAGCCGGTCGATGTCGATATTGACGACGACATCGCAGTGCTTCAATACACCGGTGGTACCACCGGCCGGTCCAAGGGTGCGATGCTGACCCAGGGAAACCTTTCGGCCAACATCTCACAGGTACTTGCCTGGTTTCCTGGCTTGAGACCCGGCGAGGAAAAAATACTCGGCGTGCTGCCGTTGTTTCATGTATTCGCGATGACAGCTGTGATGAACTTTGCTGTTGCCTCCGGGACGGAGATGATTCTGCTGCCACGCTATGAACTGGATCAGACCCTAAAGTCACTGAGCACCAAAAAAGCAACCCTTTTCCCGGCTGTCCCGACCATTTACACCGCCATCAACCAGGCACCTGACCTTTCCAGCTACGACCTTTCTTCAATCCGTTACTGCATGTCGGGCGGCGCACCGCTGCCACTTGAAGTCAAACGAAGGTTCGAAGAGATCACCGGCTGCCGACTGGTTGAGGGCTATGGCCTCAGCGAGTCCTCGCCCGTGGCGACCTGTAATTCGCTCACCGGCGAGAATAAGGAAAACTCGATTGGACTGCCGGCCCCAGGTACCGATGTGTCGATCCACGACCTCGAACCGCCACACGACCTGGTTGCCCCCGGCGAACGCGGCGAAGTGTGGATCAAGGGCCCCCAGATCATGAAGGGCTACCTGAATCGTGAACAAGAAACGACCGACACTCTTCGGAACGGCTGGCTGCGGACCGGGGACGTCGGCTACATGGATGAACAAGGTCACTTCTTCCTGGTCGATCGTCTCAAGGACCTGATCCTGTGCAGCGGTTATAACGTCTACCCGCGCATGGTCGAAGAGGCTGTCTACCTGCATCCTTCGGTGGCGGAGGTCACCGTGATCGGAATAGACGACGATTACCGTGGTCAGAGTCCCAAGGCCTTTGTCAAACTCAAAGACGGCCAATCCCTCTCGGCAGAGGAACTGAAGACCTTTCTAGAAGACAAGATCTCCAAGATAGAGATGCCGTCGCAGATCGAATTCCGGGATGAACTGCCCAAGACCATCATTGGAAAACTGTCCAAAAAGGAACTGGTCGCCGAGGAGCAGGCCCGCCTTAGCGGTGAGAAAAGCTGATGGGCTCGGCCGTGGCAGAGCATGAAACAGACAGTGTCTACAGTGTGACGGAACTCGCCGTCGATCTCGGCATCACTGCTCGGGCAATCAGGTACTACGAAAGCAAAGGTCTGCTGTCACCGCGACGAGCCGGCAAGATCCGTGTTTACAGTCACCGGGAGCGTGGCCGTCTACAGATCATACTGCGGGGGAAACGCCTGGGTTTCAGCCTGGCCGATATTGGCGAATATCTGGATCTTTACGATGCCGATGCCACTCAGCACGAGCAACTCGTCCTGCTGCTCGACAGAATCAGTACCCGCCTGACAGATCTCGAACAGCAAAAGGGAGACCTTGCCACCCTGCTTGCCGAGCTCAGGGACATCCGCTCGCAGACCCTGGCAGCACTGGAGCTTTGCGAACATCGAAATGCGGTTGGGCAAAACTGACCGTATAACTCTGGATCGAACACCCGGAATTTGAGCTTGCCCCTCGCAAGCAGACTTTAAGGAGGACATGATATGGAAAGTGTGGTTATCGCCGGTTACGCCCGATCGCCGTTTCATTTTGCACACAAGGGCCTGATGGCAAAGGTGCGACCGGATGACCTGGCGGCGCAGGTGATACGGGGCCTGGTCGAGAGGACCGGTGTCAATGTCGACGACATCGAAGACCTGATCCTCGGCTGCGCGTTTCCCGAGGGCGAGCAGGGCTTCAACATGGCCCGACTGGTCGCGCTGTTGGCTGGTCTGCCGATCACAGTCGCTGGAACGACAGTCAACCGGTTCTGCGGTTCCTCAATGCAGTCCATACACACCGCGGCCGGTGCCATCCAGATGGGTGCCGGCGAGGTCTTCATCTGCGCCGGTGTTGAGTCCATGAGTCGGGTGGCAATGGGGGGCTTCAACCCCATGCCCAACCCGGTCCTGCATGAAACGATACCGGGAGCCTACATGTCGATGGGAGAAACTGCCGAAAACGTCGGGCGGGAATATGGTATCTCCCGAGCAGAACAGGAAGAGTTCGCTGTGTTGAGCCAGCAGAAAGCGTCTGACGCACAGTCGGGTGGTCGATTGGACGAAGAGATCGTCCCGATTCAACTCGGTGACATCATGATCGAGACCGATGGCTGCCTGCGCCCGGGCACCACGGTGGAAGACCTTGCCGGGCTCAAACTGGCCTTCGACCAGAACGGCAGTGTCACGGCTGGTACCTCTTCCCCACTGACTGACGGTGCCGCGGCGACCCTGGTCTGTTCGGAAGATTATGCCCGTCAGAACGGCCTGGATCCTATCGTGCGCATCAAGAGTATTGCCGTGTCCGGTTGTAAGCCGGAGACCATGGGCCTGGGACCGATCTTTTCTTCACGCAAGGCGTTGTCACGCGCAGGTCTTAAGGCCGGCGATATCGACGTCATCGAGATCAACGAAGCCTTTGCGACCCAATCCATCGCATCGATCCGTGACCTCGATCTCGACATCGGCAAAGTCAACGTCGATGGCGGTGCCATTGCCATTGGCCACCCACTTGGCGCCACCGGGGCCAGGATCACCGGTAAGGCCGCACAGGTCCTTAAGCGCGATGGTGGTCGCTACGCGTTGTCCACCCAGTGCATCGGCGGTGGCCAGGGCATTGCCACCATCATGGAAGCCGTCTGAGGATGACAGCAATCAACAAAGTTGCCGTGATCGGTGCCGGTGTCATGGGTGCCGGCATCGCCGCCCAGGTCAGCAACGCTGGCCTGCCCGTAGTGTTGCTGGACATTGTTCCGGAGGGAGCCTCGAACCGCAACATGGTGGCCGAGGGCGCTGTCCAGAAGATGCTCAAGACCAATCCGGCGCCCTTCATGCACAAGCGTAACGCCAAGCGGATCACTGCGGGCAATATCGAAGACCATCTGACCTGGCTGGCTGACTGCGACCTGGTGATAGAGGCCGTGGTCGAAGATCTCGCTGTCAAGCAGGACCTGTACCGGCGGATCGATCAGCACCGCAAGAACAACGCCATCGTGACATCCAACACATCGACCATCCCGCTGGCCAGACTGGTGGACGGCCTAGCCGATACTTTTGCCCAGGATTTCGCAATTACCCATTTCTTTAATCCGCCAAGGTACATGCGACTGCTGGAGATCGTCGCTGGCCAGAAGACCCGGCAAGATGCGGTCCAAGTACTGCGGGAATTTGGCGACCGGACCCTGGGCAAGAGTGTGGTCGAGTGCAACGACACACCGGGATTCATCGCAAACCGCATCGGCATCCTGTGGATGGAGAGCGCCGTTCGATTCGCCTTTGAAGATGAACTGACCGTGGAAGAGGCCGACGCGATCATCGGCAGGCCTATGGGTATACCGAAGACTGGCGTATTCGGGCTGATGGATCTGGTCGGGATCGACCTGCAGCCCCACATCTCCAGTTCGATGCTCTCCACGCTGCCTGACAAAGACATGTATCGGGACATCCATCGCGAGTCCGACTTTATCGACCGGATGATCCGGGAAGGCTACACCGGGCGAAAAGGCAAAGGCGGGTTCTATCGCCTAAATACCGACTCTGGCAAGCGGGTCAAGGAATCGGTCGATCTTAAGACCGGCGAATACAGTCCCTCGAGCAAAGCCACGCTTGACAGTATCAATGCCGGCCGAAAGGGGCTGCGCGCACTGGTCGAGCACCCGGACAAGGGCGGACAGTATGCCTGGCGGGTACTTTCCCACACGCTGAGTTACGCAGCTTCTCTGGTGCCGGACATTGCCGACGACGTACACGCCGTCGACGAGGCCATGAAGAACGGTTATGCCTGGAAATGGGGGCCCTTCGAGTTGATCGACAAGCTGGGGCCAGCCTGGTTTGCCAGCCAACTGTCAGAGCATGGCATGGCCGTACCCAGCCTGCTGGAGGCGGTAGGCGAAGAAAGCTTTTACCGCACGCTAGAAGGCCAGCTGCAGTATTTCGGTACCGACGGCACCTATCATAACGTCGCCCGACCCGAGGGTGTCCTGCTTCTGTCCGACATCAAACGTTCATCGGACAGGGTGTCCGGTAATGGTTCGGCCAGCCTTTGGGACATCGGTGACGGGGTACTTTGTCTTGAATTTCACACCAAGATGAACAGCATCGATGCCGGCATCATGGCGATGCTCGACAAGGCGATCAAGACCGTGCCGTCAGCCGGATACAAGGCACTGGTGATCCACAACGAAGCCAGTAATTTTTCTGTCGGCGCGAACATCGGTCTCGCTCTTTTCGCGGCCAACATCGCCGGCTGGCCGGAGATCAGCAAGTCGGTAAAACAGGGTCAGGATACCTACAAAGCACTCAAGTACGCACCCTTCCCAGTGGTCGGTGCCCCGTCGGGCATGGCGCTCGCGGGCGGCATGGAGGTCCTGCTTCACTGCGATGCGCTGCAGGCACACGCCGAGACCTACATGGGCCTGGTCGAAGTCGGCGTCGGCCTGGTGCCCGCCTGGGGCGGCTGCAAGGAAATGCTCGCCCGCTGGCAGGGGAACACCCGCGCCCCACAGGGACCCATGCCCGCCGTAACCAAAGTATTCGAGACGGTCGGTACTGCCATGGTTGCACGATCGGCAGAGGAGGCGCGCGATATGCTTTACCTGCGCCAGGATGACGGCATTACCATGAACCGTGACCGTCTGCTTGGGGATGCCAAAGCACGGGCACTTCAGATGGCGAAGGGTTATGCAGCGCCGGAGCCGCTTGAGTATCGCCTGCCCGGGCCGACAGCAGAAACTGCAATGACCATGGTCCTCAATGACTATTATCGGTCAGGCAAAGCAACAGCTCACGACCTGGTCGTCGGCAAGTCGCTGGCCCGGGTTCTCTCCGGCGGCAAGACCGACATCACGGAATTACTGACTGAGGATCATATCCTTTCCCTGGAGCGACGAACCATTCTTGAACTGCTCAAGACACCTGCAACCCTGGCCCGGATCGAACACATGCTCGAGACGGGCAAACCGCTGCGCAACTAGTAAACGGAGCCGGGAACATGGCCAGCTACACCGCACCACTGCGCGACATGCGCTTTGTCTACAACGAACTCTTCAGCGCGGAGGAGATCACCTCACTGCCCGGCTGCGAGGAAGCGACCCCGGACCTGGTCGACGCCGTCCTGGAGGAAGCCGCAAAACTTTGTCAGAACGAATTGTTTCCTTTAAACAGGATAGGCGACGAGGAAGGATGCACGTGGGTGGACGGCGATGTCACGACCCCGACCGGCTTCAAGGAGGCTTACGAGAAATACACCCAGGGTGGCTGGAACGGACTGGCCTGTGCCCCGGAACATGGCGGCCAGGGTATGCCCGGAGCCCTCAACGTTCTGGTCGAGGAGATGATGTGCTCCTCGAACATCTCGTTCGGCATGTACGCGGGACTGACCCGCGGCGCTTATCGCGCCTTGAATGCATTTGCCAGCGATGAACTCAAGGAGCGCTATCTGCCCCGCCTGGCGAGCGGTGAATGGTCCGGTACGATGTGCCTGACTGAGCCGCAATGCGGTACCGACCTGGGGTTGATCCGTACCCGTGCAGAGCACGATGACGATGGCAACTATGCCTTGCGGGGCACCAAGATCTTCATCAGCGCCGGCGAACATGATCTCACCAGCAACATTATTCACCTGGTCCTGGGCAGGCTGCCCGATGCGCCTGCCGGCATCAAGGGCATCAGCCTGTTCGTGGTGCCGAAATTTCTGCCTGACGCCAGTGGTGAACCCGGTCAGCGAAATTCAGTGAGCTGCGCATCGATCGAGAACAAGATGGGGATCAAGGCCTCGGCTACCTGCGTTATGAATTTCGACGGCGCAAAAGGCTGGCTGGTCGGCGAGCCACACAAGGGTATGCAGGCCATGTTTACGATGATGAACGATGCCCGGCTCGGCGTGGGTATGCAGGGGCTGGGCCTTGCCGAAAGCGCCCAGCAGGCAGCTGTGGAATATGCTCGGGAGCGACTGCAGGGCCGTTCGATCAGCGGTACCAAGCACGAAGACAAGCCCGCCGATCCGATCATCGTACACCCCGACATCAGACGAATGCTGCTGACCATGCGCACCTTCACCGAAGGCGCCCGAGCGATGGCTGCCTGGATCGCCCGCCAGATCGACCTGCGGGACCGGGCCGGAGATGACGAGACCCGCCAGGCTGCCGATGACCTGGTGCAACTGCTGACGCCAATCGTCAAGGCTTACTTCTCAGACTGCGGCTTTGACATGACCAACCTGTGTATCCAGGTCTATGGGGGGCACGGCTACATCCGCGAAAACGGTGTCGAACAGTACGCCCGAGATGCCCGAATTGCCCAGATTTATGAAGGCGCCAACGGTATCCAGGCACTGGACCTGGTCGGACGAAAACTACCCGCACACATGGGTCGGTATCTGCGACGGTTCTTCCATCCTGTGCAGGCCTGGATCGACGACAACACAGCCAGCCCCGACATGCAGCCTTTCGTACTGCCGCTCGCCAAGGCCTTTGGTCGACTCCAGCTGGCCACCGGCCACATTGCCCAGGCCGGGCTGAAGAATCCCGATGAGGCGGGTGCGGCGGCCGCAGAATATCTGAAACTGTTCGCTCTGGTGGCCTTCGGCTACCTGTGGGCCCGGATGGCCAGGATCGGACTGGACAAACAGTCGGGTGACGAGGCGGAGTTCTATTCTGCGAAAGTCGCCACGGCACGGTTCTTTATGGAGAGAATCCTACCGCAGAGCAGCGCGCTGTTCGCATCGATTATGGCCGGCGGGGAGACCATGATGGAATTCCCGGAAGAATCCTTCTAGGTAACGGTCACCAACCTTGAGGCCGGTCGCCCTGGTCTGGGCACGGCCGGCTCGCCTTTTCACTCATCTTCAGGGCGAGTGCAGAATCCCTGGCCTTCGCCGTAGCGAACAGCCTGATGAACCGTAGGGCCGAGCCTTGAATAAGTCATCGGAACACAGCCGCTCTCCAAAGCGTGACCTGACCCGCGGCAGCATCAAGGGGCACATGCTCCGTCTGACCGGGCCGATGGTCGTGGGTCTCGCCGCGATCTTTGCGGTCGACCTCGCTGATGCCTTCTGGGTCGCTCGCCTGGGTACGCTCGAGCTTGCTGCTCTCGGGTTCTGCTTCCCGGCGATCCACGTTATCCTGAGTGTCAGTCTGGGACTGTCGACCGCTGCGACTGCCATCATGGCCCAGCGCATCGGTGCCGGTGATACGGACAATGCCAGGCGCTTTGCTCGTGATGCCCTGGCGATTTCCGTGAGCATAATGGCTTTGGTTGCGACGATCGGGATCCTGACACTGGAGCCGGTGTTCCACAGCATCGGGGCCCGCGCTGAGACACTCGAGCAGGTCAAGCAGTTCATGAGGGTGTTCTACCCCAGTGCACTGGCGCTGGTCATACCGATGGTCTCCAACGGCATGCTGCGCGGTGCCGGTGACAGCCTGTGGCCGGCGCTCATCATGGTCATTGTGGCGATCATGAACGCCGCACTGGACCCCCTGCTGATATTTGGCGCCGGTCCGATCCCGGCCATGGGTCTGCAGGGCGCCGCCTGGGCGACACTGATCTCGCGTATCGTTTCGATCTTCATTGCGCTCGGTATCCTGCACTACCGCGAGCGTCTGATCTCCTGGTCAGCGCCGACCTGGTCCAGCGTCGTGGACTCTGGCCGCCATATTGTCCGGATCGGTCTACCCAGCGCGACGACCAATGCGCTCACACCCCTGGCTATCGGTCTGGTCACGGCTGTCGTTGCCGGGTTCGGTGATGCCGCAGTTGCGGGCCTCACGACCGCCATGCGGATCGAGGTCTGTGCCCTGCTGGGAGTATTCGCCCTGGCGGTCGGCTGCTTTCCGGTGCTGGCGCAGAACTACGGGGCCGGCAATTTCGAGCGACTCGCGGCGGCGCGCCGCTTTGCATTGCTGACAGGCTGCCTCATCGCCATCGCGGTTGCCATTCCGATTACCCTGGCGGCCCGGCCAATCGCCGGTATCTTCATCACGGGCGGTATCGTCCATGACACCGCCGCCGGGTTCCTCACTCTCGTACCATGGTCGTGGCCTGGGTTCGCCCTGGTATTCATCATGGCTAGCACGCACACTGCCACAGGACGACCTTTACTGGGTGCCAGCCTGACAGTGGCGCGCATGTTTGCTTTCCTGATTCCACTGACCTGGCTGCTGTCACAGGCCTTTGGGCTACCGGGCGTGTTCGGTGCATTCGTCGCAGCCAACCTGTTGTCCGCCCTGGCCGGCCTTGCCTCCCTGAAGCTGGCAGCATCGCACCGCGCCGCGGGCTGAACCTGCCACAGATCATCAAAAATAATATACTGTCGAGTATCAGAACTCGCAGCGTCCTTCGAAGCCATGCCTGAAGACTTGAGTCCCTACCTGCAGCCAGGAGTAACTGTCCAGAGTACCGACGATTCTGTCGTCGCGTTCACACGCCGGGCGATCGGATCAGAGACCGATTCCATCGAACAGATTCGGCAACTGTATTACGCTGTTCGCGACAGTATCCGGTATGACCCCTACCAGATTGATCTGTCGGTTGAGGGATTGTGTGCCAGGCGCACGCTCGAGCAAGGACATGGCTGGTGTGTTTCCAAGGCCATCCTGCTCGCAGCTGGATGCCGGGCCATCGGCGTACCTGCAAAACTGGGCTATGCCGATGTCAAGAACCACCTGTCGACGAAGAAGCTGCGCCAGCAAATGAACAGCGATGTCTTCTACTGGCACGGATATACCTCAATCCACATCAACGGCCGCTGGCTGAAAGCGACACCCGCCTTCAATCTAGAGTTGTGTGAGAAATTCAAGATCAAACCGCTGGATTTCAACGGCCGGGAAGATTCGATCTACCACCCCTTTGATCTGGAAGGCAACCGGCACATGGAATATATAAACGACCGGGGTCACTACGTTGAGCCGCCGATCGAAGAAATTCGCTCGACCTTCGAGACGGAATATACGAGCCAGGTTGCCGGGGAGCAGGCAATAAACTCTGATTTCGATGTCGACGCCGAGTTGGAGAACCGTATCTAGAGCGCGTACATACGGACCTTGGCTTGCCCGTCACAACTTACCGGATGTGTTCTCGGTGAGTTCCAGGACAATCAAGGGCAAAAAGCATGCGGGACCCCAGGGTGCGTAGAACAGCCGTGATCAGGCGACCCAGAGGGCTTTCTTGAGATCGTCGAAGTCGGAGGCCGGGCCCTCGTACTTGTTTCGGCCCAGTTCAAGAACGTAGACGTAATCGGATAGCTGGATTCGATATACCGAATCAACTCTGCTTCAGGGTCTTCAGGTACTGATCAACGAAATCGTGACCTACAAGCTCGGCAAACGCCGCCGTCAGCCTGGTGGTGACAGGCCCTGGCACTTTACCGTCTCCCAAAGTCTTGCCGTTGTAAGTGCGCGCAGGGCACAGACAAAGACTGGTCGATGTCATAAAGGCCTCATCGGCGGTTTCGGCCTGAAAAGTCGTGAGATCTTCTTCTGATACCGGAATCTCAAGTTCAACTGCAAGGTCGAGCACGATCTGTCGGCTCACCCCTTCCAGAACAAACTGAGAACGGGGCGTTGACAGTCTTCCCTCACGCACCAAAAAGATATTGCTGCCGATGCCTTCGCACAGGAACCCCCGGGTATCGAGCAACACTGCCCACGGATGTTCGGCATATCCGCGCACCTCGTCTTCTGCCAGTACCAGGTTCATGTAGTTGACGTTCTTGATGTTCGGGCTCAGGCACTCAGGTGGTATTCTACGAATGACCGGTGTCAACACGTCTATCCCGTCTCGAAACATCGGCGCGCGGGCCTTCAAAGGCAACGGTGTGCATTCGACAATCACCGTTGCTCCACTACCGTGTTGTGGATCTCCGACGAGTGCCCGTTCACCGCGGGTCACCCGTTGAAATACCCAGTAATCTTCACCCTCTTCGAGCAGAGGCAGATTTTTTTCCACCACCTTTTGACTGATCCTTGTCATCTCTTCGGGCGACAACCCGGGATCTATATCCACGGCCTTCAATGATCGATACAGACGATCGATATGGTCGTCGAGTCTGAAAATCTCTCCCTCAAATGTCCGGGCCGTATCGAATATCGCGTCCCCTAAAACAAATCCGCGATCCCGAAAAGAGACCTTAACCTCACTTTCGGGAAGATACTCACCATTCAAATATGCGACTCTTTCCTTACTCATCGGTTATCTTCTCCTGTCAGTTTGATTCCAGAATTCTGAAAACCCGATTGCCGCTACCCCAATCTAGCAGGTGTAGATGTCGAGCCAATAGCGATGTGATTAAGCGGCAGTCCAGCCACCATCTACCATCAGCGCAGAACCTGTCACCAGACGCGAGGCATCCGACGCCAGATAAATCACCGCACCCATCAGATCTTCGACCTGGCCGAGTCGTCCGAGGGCTATCTTAGACAGGACCCAGTCTTGAAATTCGCTGTCTTTGAGCATCGGGCGACTCATCGGCGTCTCGATAAACGTCGGGCACAGGGTATTCACACGGATACCGGCATCTCCCAGTTCCCAGGCCAGCGCTTTGGTAAAGCCTTCCAGGGCGTGCTTGCTGGCACAGTACACCGTCCGCCCGGGTCCACCCACATGCCCCATCTGGGACGACATGTTGATGATTGAGCCGTCGAGCCCCGCGTCGACCAGTCCACGGGCGACCGCACGGGCAGTGAAATAGACGGACTTGACGTTGAGCGCCATCACCTCGTCATAGTCGTTCTCATCGTAATCGATACATGGGCCGGGTCGGTTGGTGCCCGCATTGTTGACCAGCACTTGAAAAGGCCCCTGTTCCAGAATCATCCGTTCTGTCGCCTGCTTATCGGTCACATCCAGGGCGATCGCGCTGGCAGTATCGCCCCGCGCCTGGATCGCCTGCGCCGCTGCTAAAACTTCGCTACCGGTTCGGGCGATCAGGCAGACCTCGGCGCCGGCTTCGGCCAGTGCTGAGGCCGCCGCCAGACCAATCCCACGGCCCGCACCTGTCACCAGGGCTTTGCGGCCATCCAGGCGGAACGACGGTGTACTGGGCAGATCCATCACGAACACTCAGCGATTGACGGCCGAATACCAAGGCACGTCCTGCCCACCGTACCGACGGACCCGCACATTGGCCTGCTCACCATGACCTGCGAATCCCTCGATCGCGCACAGGCGCGAGCAGTACTCACCGACCATCGTCGACGCCTCGTCGGTCAGCACGCGCTGGTAAGTACAGGTCTTCATGAACTTACCCACCCACAGCCCCCCAGTGTAGCGTGCAGCACCCTTGGTCGGCAGCGTGTGATTAGTGCCGATGACTTTGTCACCGTAGGAGACATTAGTCCGCGGGCCCAGAAAGAGCGCGCCGTAGTTGGTCAAATTTTTGAGAAAGTAATCGGGGTCACGGGTCATCACCTGGACATGCTCGAATGCCAGTCGGTTGGCTTCCTCGACCATCTCGTCTTTCCCGTCGCAGACGATGACCTGGCCGAAACTGGACCACGATTCAGCAGCGACGTCGGCCGTCGGTAGAATCTTCAACTGCCGCTCGACCTCCTCGATCGTGTCCTGGGCAAGAGTGGGCGAATCCGTCAGCAATACAGCCGGTGAGGTCGGTCCGTGCTCGGCCTGCCCGAGCAGGTCGATTGCACAGATCTCACCATCGACCGAATCGTCCGCGATCACCAGTGTCTCTGTGGGTCCTGCAAACAGATCAATACCCACCCGCCCATACAACTGCCTCTTCGCCTCGGCAACAAACATATTGCCCGGTCCCACCAGCATGTCGACAGCAGAAATGGTCTCGGTGCCCAATGCCATTGCGGCAACGGCCTGTATACCACCCAATACCAGGATCTCATCGGCACCGCCGTAATGCATCGCAGCGACGATGGCAGGATGCGGCCCGCCGGCATGGGGCGGGGCCGTGGCCGTGATGTGTTTAACCCCGGCCACCTTGGCCGTCACAATGCTCATGTGGGCTGACGCCACCATCGGGTACTTGCCACCCGGCACGTAACAGCCGATGCTGTCCACCGGGATGTTGCGATGCCCCAGAACAACGCCCGGCAAGGTCTCGATTTCAAGATCTTTGAGGCACTCTTTTTGTTTTTCAGCGAAATTTCGAACCTGGGCCTGGGCAAACCGGATGTCTTCAAGATCCTGGTCCGGGACCTGGCTGACGGCGGTCTCAATCTCTTCAGTCGTCAGGCGAAAAGAGGGCGGGCTCCAGGCATCGAATTTCTCTGACAACTCACGGACTGCAGCATCACCGCGCTCCTCGATCTCTGCGAGAATACCCTCGACGGTGGCACGGACCTTCGCATCACTCTCGGCGACCTCTGCCGCCACTTTCCCTTTCTTCAGGTACCTCGCCATCACCTGCTCTCCTGTGTATCAGTACAAGCCGTTTTGGCGGGCCAGTTCCGGTGACTGTAATCTGTCAGTCGTGGCCACGCAGTTCAACACGCCGAATCTTGCCGGCAATGTTCTTGGGCAGGGCATCACGAAATTGAATCTCGCGTGGGTATTTGTAAGGCGCAGTGGTCTCCTTAACGAAATCCTGAATCTGAATCTTCAGTTCCTCGGAGGGTTCGTGCCCCTCTGCCAAAACAATATGCGCTTGAACGATTTCGCCCCTCAACTCATCGGGACTCGCTACCACCGCAGATTCAGCGACCGCCGGATGTTCCAGCAACACGCTTTCAACCTCAAAGGGACTGATCCGGTAGCCGGCTGAACTGATGATGTCGTCAGAACGGCCGACAAACCAGATGTAGCCGTCTGCATCACGGGTGGCGGTATCTCCGCTGTAATACCAGCCATGCCTGAAAGATTCCCGGTTCAGGGTACCGGCATCCTCGAAATAACCGTGAAACAACCCCGGCGGATGCGGTTCGGTCAGCCTTAAGGCAATGTGACCGATCTCATCGTCAGCAAGAACCACTCCATCATCGTCGACGATCTGGACGTCGATGCCAGGCAGTGGCTTGCCCATGGACCCCGGGCGGATCTCAATCCCGGGCACATTGGCAACAACGTTGACCGTCTCGGTCTGTCCATACCCGTCGTGCACGGTTGTCCCGGTCGCCTCTTTCCACATCTTGATCGCCAGCGGGTTGAGCGGCTCACCCGCACTCATGGAGTGGCGCAGGGAACTCAGGTCGTATTCCGAGACATCCATCTGGGCGAACAGACGGTAAACGGTCGGTGGTGCACAGAACGTCGTTACGCCGAGTTCGCTGATCAAGCGCAGGTGGATATCGGCATCAAACCGGGGGTCGCCATCGTAAAGCACCACCGCGGCGCCAAACAGCCACTGCGGGAACAGCATGCCCCAAGCCGCCTTAGCCCAACCGGTGTCGGATAATGTCCAGTGTACGTCATCTTCCCGAAGGCCCATCCAGTAACGACCGGTGATCGCATGCCCCAAGGCATAGCCATGATCCCGCGGCACCATCTTGGGAAAAGAGGTCGTGCCTGAGGTGAAATAAGCCATCATTATGTCATCACTGCGGGAACGACAAACTGCCGCCGGTTCCACTTCGTCACTCACACCGGCACAGCCTTTTTCGTAATTGATCCAACCCGACTCGTCGCCACCGACCAGGATGAGATACTTCAGCGACGGGCAGCTGTCCCGGATCGAGTCAATCTTGGCTACGTGTTCTACTGAGACCACGATCGTCGTCGCCTGCGACTTGTTGATCCGATATTCGATATCTTTCGCGGTCAAAAGATTGGTCCCCGGCATGGCCACCACACCCGCCTTGATACAACCAATGATCACCTCGTACCATGCTGGCACCCGAGGCAGAACCACGATCGCGGCATCACCTTTTGCGACCCCACTGCCGTGCAGCAGGTTTGCAAAACGGCTGGAGGCCTTGCTGAGATCGGAGAACGAATGATGCTCTATGTGCGTGGCACTGCGGTCTACCCAGATATAAGCCGTTTTGTCACCATCACCTGCGCGGGCATCGATGACGTCAAAACCAAAATTGAAATGCTCCGGCATAGAGATCTGATAATTGCCGGGCACTTCCAGTTGATCCAGCAGTGGTTTCAGATCAAACATAATTCTCTCCTAAAGAGCGCCGGCCTAGGCCGGCGGAGTGTTGACCGCCATAAGAGGCTCTACCTCAGGTGTGCCCTCCGGAACAAAAAAATCGCTCCACAGCGGCTTATCCGGGTCCATCCGGTAAACGCTGAAATCGGTCACGCCTTCTTCGGCAAGCAACAGGTCATCGATGCAGAAGTGGCCAGTGAATTCGCGCGAGTTCCTGGCCAGAATGGCGGCCGCAGCGTCAGCCATGATCTGGGGTGAACGGCAGTAAGCCAGCGCTGCATCACCGGCCAGCACATTACTGATTGCGGCCGTGGCAATCACGGAATGCGGCCACAGGGCATTCACCGCAACACCCTTACTTGCCAGCTCACCGGCCATGCCGAGCACACACTGGCTCATGCCGAACTTCGATATGGTGTAAGCGACGTTCGGCGCGAACCACTTTTGCTGCATGTCCAGGGGTGGGGAGATATTGAGTATGTGGGGATTCTCGGCCTGCAGGAGATGGGGCAGGCACTCCCGCGATAACATGAATGTACCTCGGACGTTGACACCGAACATCAGGTCGAATCGACGCATCTCCGTCCGGGAAGTCGGTGTGAGCGAGATCGCACTGGCATTGTTGATACAGATATCGATGCCGCCAAATGTCTCGACCGCTTCAGCAACAGCAGCTTGTACCTGTTCTTCGCTTCTGATATCGGTGACTAAAGGCAGTGCCCTGCCGCCAGCCTCAACAATCTCCTCAGCTGCCGTATAGATGGTTCCGGATAGTTTTGGATGAGGCTCGGTAGTCTTGGCGAGGATCGCAATGCTCGCGCCTTCGCTGGCGAGTTTCTTCCCGATGGCGAGACCGATACCGCGGCTGGCACCCGAAATCACCACTCGTTTATCTGCAAATGACCCCATTTGGTTCTCCTGTGGGTTGTCTGGCCTGTTCATAACGCCCCGTTCTGGCTTTGAGCCGCAGCCGGGTGTCAGTTGATGCCCCAGTCTTTGAGGATTTCAGCGCGGTGCTGACCGGGCGATGGCGGCCCGTGGCTGAGCTCAGCTTTGGTCCGACTGAAACGCGGGGCCGGGGCCGGCTGAACAACGCCGTCGCGTTCCATGAATGTCTCCCTGGCCCGATTGTGCGGGTGGTCCGGTGCTTCGGACATGGCCAGGACCGGGGCAAAACACACATCACTGCCTTCCATAATTGCACACCATTCGTCACGCGTTCTGCTCCTGAATATCTCGCCCAACCGGGCTTTCAGATCGGGCCAGTGGGTTCTATCCATCTGCTCCTGGAACAGCGCATCGCTCGCACCGGTTTTTTCCAACAGCAGGGCGTAGAACTGCGGCTCGATCGACCCGATGGCCACCCACTCGCCGTCGGCACACTCGAAGGTCCCGTAAAAATGCGCACCACCGTCGAGCATGTTGGTCCCGCGGTGATCCGACCACATGGCGCTGTGCTTGAGGCTGTACATCATGGCCATCAGGTGCGCGGCACCGTCGGTCATCGCCACATCGACGACCTGACCCTGACCCGAGACACGGGCTTCATGTAGGCCGCACATCAGGCCGAAAGCCAGATACAGAGCACCGCCGCCAAAATCACCGACCAGGTTGAGTGGCGGAACCGGACCCTGGCCGACGCTGCCGATGGCGTGCAAGGCGCCGATCAGGGCAATGTAGTTGATGTCATGCCCGGCAGCATGAGCCAGCGGACCATCCTGGCCCCAGCCGGTCATACGGCCGTACACCAGGGCTGGGTTGCGTTCAAAACAGACCTCCGGGCCCAGCCCCAGACGCTCCATGACACCGGGGCGGAATCCCTCGATCAGGGCATCGGCCCTGCTGGCAAGTTGCAAGGCGATCTCAACGTCTTCCGACTGTTTAAGGTCCAGCGCGATCGACCGGCGGCCCCGGTTAAGGATGTTGTAGCTCGGCCCGGCAGAAGCTTTAGTGCTTTTGCGATCCACCCGCACGACATCGGCACCCATATCGGCCAGCAGCATCGCACAGAACGGCCCGGGCCCGATCCCTGCCATCTCGACAACTTTCAACCCTTTTAATGGCCCCACAACCTATCCTCCACCGCGTGTATCAATAACACGCCAGTGTACAACCGTTGAAAAACGGGCGCAGCCGGAGCCTGGTAATACTCGTTCTGGTCGCGCAGCCCTACCGGGTTGAGGGCCGGGTAGAACTACCCGGCCCTCAGCAAACAGCGCTTACAGCTACTCCAGAATGTCGATCAATGTCACCCAGCGCGTTCCATCGATCTGGGCCAGCCCACCCTGAGTCGTACCGACGTGACTGGAGCTGGAGAAACCGAGTGCCGGGCCACCAAACATGTCCGTGTAACCAGAGATCGATTCGAGCGCGGCAGTCAGCTTGGGCGAATCAATGTGGTGCCCCGCCTGTTCAGCAGCTACTGCAAACAAACTCATGGCGCGGTAGCCATAAGCTGCCTGGATATTGGCATCGGCATCGTATTTCGCTTTGTATTTGCCCATCCACGCCTTGAGTTCGGAACTCGCCGTGTCTGCATAAGGGATCGGCACCTGGAAAGAGGCATAGAGTCCGTGGGTTGCACCCTTGGCGAGGAACGCCACGTGAGGGGTATAACCGGCACCGCTGACCAGCATGTCGACTTTCCAGCCCATCTTACGAGCAGTCACCACGGCACCGATCGTCTCACGGATCACTGTGCCGAGCACAACAAAGTCACAGCCGGCGGCCTGGAGCTTGGCGATCTGCGAGGAAAAATCCTTGGCACCGCGCTTGTAGGTCGTTTCAGCTGAAAGAGTCATACCCATCTCCCCGAGCTGATCTGCAACTCCAGCGAGGACCTCCTTGCCGTAATCGTCATCCTGGTAGAGGATGCCGATCGTCTTTTTGCCCTTTTGCTGTACAAAATATTTGACCGCTTGCCTTGCGCCCGCGTAATACGGCGCAAAAATTGAAAACTTAAGCGGATCAAGCGGCTGGTACATCTGCCGCGCCGCCGACAGCGGAAACAGGTTGTGCAATCCTTTTTTCTGCAGCATGGGGATCGTCACCATGTTCGTGGGTGTGCCCAGGGCACCGATCATGGCGAAGATCTTGTCCTTGTTGATCAGCTTGGATCCCGCCTGTGCGGCCTTGGTCGGTGAATAGGCAGTATCTTCCACGACAAGTTTGATGCTGCGCCCATGAATCCCGCCTGCGGCGTTGATCTCTTCTGCCCGCATGCGCAATCCGTTGGCCACTGGCACACCCCAACCGGCAAGAGGTCCACTCAGTGGCTGATGGCTACCAAGCACGATCTCAGTGTCACTGATACCCTGGGGGCCCGCCTGTGCTGCAACACTCATCCCGAGGCTGACGGCAAGCGCGCCAAGGGTCTTTACAAAAATTTGAGACTTTTTCATAACACTCTCCTTCATCCATTATCGCCATCGTCTGGCGTTTCAAGAGTCTCGACCAGACCGACTGCAGAGTCAACGCCGAGCACCGATTAGTTAAGCTTCCCTCAGTTATACATCTCTTCCACGACATCCTTGTACTTTTTGCTGACAAATGACCGCTTGAGCTTCATGGTCGGCGTCAGCTCGTCATCTTCTGGCGTCAGCAACACGTCGATGAGCCGAAAATCCTTGATCTGCTCGACCCGTGCAAACGTTTCATTCACCCGGTCGATCTCACCCCGGATCAGCTCGACTACCTCCGAGGCGTGACACAGGCTGGCAAAGTTAGTAAATGGCACGTCCTGGTCCTGAGCAAACTTCGCCACGTTGTCATGATCGATCATGACCAGACTGGTCAGGTACTTGCGTCCATCACCAATGATCACGGCATCAGACACGTAGGGTGAAAATTTGAGCTCGTTCTCGATCTCCGACGGCGTGACGTTCTTACCGCCTGCAGTGATGATGATGTCTTTCATGCGATCAGTGATCGAGACATAGCCTTGTTCGTCAATGCGCCCGACATCGCCGGTGTGCAGCCAACCATCGTTGATCGCCTCGGCTGTTTTCTCCGGCATGTTGTAGTAACCCATGAACACATGATCACCACGCAGCAGAATCTCGCCATCGTGAGAGATCTTGAGTTCGCCATAGGGCACAGGCCTGCCCACGGTGCCGAGTTTTACATCCCCAGGATAAGTCACCGTTGCCATACCGACGTTTTCGGTCTGGCCATAGATCTCCAGCAACTGAAGTCCAAGTGCCAGGTACCAGCGAACGAGCTGGGGTGAAACCGGCGCTGCTCCGGTCAGCATCCAGCGACAACGGTCCAGCCCCACCGACTTGCGGATATTCCTCAGTACCAGCATCGAGGCCAACTGGTACTGTGCCCGCAAAATCCAGGGTACAGGCTTGTGAGCAAGATTCAGGTCAACGACCCGAAAAGCAACATTAAGCGCCGTGGCACAGGCCCATTTCTGGAACGCGGTCCCTTCGGCAATCGCGATCTGGATTCCGGAATAGAACTTCTCCCACACTCGCGGTACTCCACCGAACACGGTCGGCTGTACTTCGCGGACGTTCTCCACCACCGTATCGGGTCCCTCACAGAAGTTGATCACCGTGCCCGTGTAAAGGGAGTAGTACGCACCGATGACCCGTTCCGCCACATGACACAGCGGCAAGAAGGCGAGTCGCTCATCACCTTGTTTCTGATCCAGCAGGCTACAGCCATTAACACACTGAAAGACTACGTTGTGATGACTGATCATGGCGCCTTTAGGAGGACCGGTCGTTCCTGATGTATAGATCAAAATAGCAAGATCGTCAGGCGTGGGCCTTTGCAGCATCTCGTCCCAGCGCGAACTGTCGCTCTGGGCAAGTTGCCGACCCTGATCACTGAAGTCTGCAAGACTCACGGCCATAGGATCGCTGAAGGCCTGCAGCCCTTCCGTATCGAAGATCACGATCTTCCGAATGGAAGGGCAGTTCGACCTGGCCAGCAGTACCTTGTCGAGTTGCTCCTCGTCCTCGACAAAAATCACGCTGGCCTGACAATTGTTGATCAGGTACTCCACCTGAGCCGGGGCATCCGTCGGATAGATACCGGTGGAAACACCACCACTACACAGGATGCCAAGGTCCACAAAGAGCCATTCTTTATTTGTGTTCGACAAAATGCATGCGATATCACCTGCTTTAAAGTCGCAGGCATCCAGAGCCAGAGCCACTTCCATTACTCGTTGGCCCAGATCGTGCCAGGTCAGTGCTCTCCAAACCCCCAGGTGCTTATCGCGGATGATGATCTCACTGGACCACTGCTGGACACGGGTCCAAAACAGGCTGCAGAGCGTGCCACCGATATCGGAGTCTGTCCGAATCACGAGACCGGGACCCGGATCATGCCCATCTGTTTCCGCCGGCGATGTCCGATTCATGCGATAAATTCCATCCCTAGAAAAACATCAACGCCACACCTTTTTACGCTTCCAACGCCGGGTGCCCCGGACGCCTTCTTCCTGGATACCGAGATAAAACTCCCTGACGTCCTTGTTGCCACGCAAACTGGCAGACACGTCTTCCATCACGATTCGGCCCACCTCCAGAACGTAGCCATAGTGTGCGACCTGCAGTGCCATGTTGGCGTTCTGTTCAACGATCAGGATCGTCATCCGGCGTTCTTCGTTAAGCCGGCGAACAATATCGAAGATATCCTTGACCAGCCTGGGCGAAAGCCCCAGCGATGGTTCATCGAGCAGCAACAAGCGTGGCTTTTGCATCAGTGCGCGACTGATCGCCAGCATCTGCTGTTCACCGCCAGACAGCTGGCCGGCCTGCTGGGATGCCCGCTGTCCTATTACGGGAAAATATTCGTACACAAGCTCAAGATCCCTGGCAACAGTTGCACGGTCACGACGGAGATAACAGCCCATCATGAGATTCTCTTTTACCGTCAGCAGTGGAAAAATCTCGCGGCCTTCCGGTACATGCGAGATACCTCGCGCCACGATATCGGCCGGCTCGCGTTTCTGGATCGCCTGGCCGTCGAAAGTCACGCTCCCTTTCTGGGGATCCATGATCCCGGAGATGGTACGCAGTATGGTCGTCTTGCCGGCACCGTTGGCGCCGAGGACCGCTACGATCTGATTTTCACCCACTTCCAGGCTGACGCCACGAATCGCTGTGATCGGACCATAGTAGGTCTCGATATTGCTGACTTTGAGCAAAGCTGCGGCCATCTTTCGCTATTCTCCCAGGTAGGCGGCAACCACGTCGGCATTGCCCTGGACCGAAGACGGCGACCCTTCGGTGAGCACCCTGCCGTCATTCAGCGCCAGCACCCGGTCGGAGACATCGGCGACGAGTTTCATATCGTGTTCGACCATGAGCAATGTGATCCCGAGTTGCTGGCGGATATCCCTGATCCAGAACGACATGTCCCGGGTCTCTTCCACGTTAAGCCCCGAACTCGGTTCATCCAGCATTAGCAGCTCAGGCTGGGTCGCCAGCGCCCGGGCCAGCTCCACCACCTTTCTGACACCATAGGGCAGGCTGCGGACAAACTGTTCGCGATAGTGCTGCAGGTCAAGAAAATCGATGATCTCTTCGACCTTCTCGCGATCTTCCAGCTCCTGGTGCCGTACGACGGGAAAAAACACGATCTCCTGCCAGAATTGTGTCCGGTGGTGCCTGTGGCGACCGAGCAGCAGGTTATCGAGGACGGTGGCATTTTCAAACAGCTCAATATTCTGAAAGGTCCGGGCAATTCCCAGTTGGGCAATGCGGTGGGGCTGTTCATGGGTGATGTCCTGGCCATTGAATACGATCGTGCCGTCTAGGGGGTCATAGATCCGGCTGATCAGGTTGAAGATAGTCGTCTTACCGGCACCGTTGGGCCCGATGATGGTATAGATCTCGCCGGCGCTGATCTCGAAACTGACGCCATCCACGGCACGGATACCACCGAACTGAATCGCCAGGTTGTTGACTTCGACCAGTGCCATCTCAGCGCTGTGTCATTCGGCTGTAGGTTTTCTGGCGCTTGAAAGTCGCCTTTCGATAAAGCGGGAAAACCGAGAAATAATGCTTGATTTTCAGCCAGCGTCCATAAATCCCAAGTGGTTCGAACAAAATCACCAGGACCAGGATCAGCCCGAAGATGGCCGATTCCAACCCCGGTTGTTCGGCCACCATCGACGGCAGTTCGTCGCGGAAAATCGCGATCGCCTGGGGCAGGAGAATGACAAAAGCTGCCCCGAATACGACTCCGTGCAGAGAACCCAGACCGCCGATCACCACCATCAGCAGCAGTTCAATTGACATATAAATAGTAAACGCATCGGGGCTGATGTAAAGCAGCTTGTGAGCGTACAACGCACCGGCCAGCCCGGTGAAGGCTGCCGAGATCGCAAAGGCCAGAGTTTTGTACGTGGCCAGGTTAACTCCCAAGGACTGCGCTGCATGCTCTGAATCACGAATAGCCACGAACGCGCGGCCGGTCGGTGAGCGAAGAATGTTGAGTGCCCCCAGCATCACCAGGATGAGCACCGCGATAGCAATGTAATAAAGCTTCCATTCCGTGTCGATGTCCATGCCCAGCAGCGAGATGTCGCCCACTGCCATACCCTCGTGCCCGTGGGTAACGGACTCCCAGCGGGCGAGCACCTCCTCAACGATGAACGCAAAGGCCAGTGTGGCGATCGCAAGATATAGCCCGGTCAACCTGAGCGCCGGTAGACCGATAGCCACACCGACCGCACCGGCGAGCAGGCCGGCAGTTGGAAAAGACAACAGAAATGGCCAGCCGGCTTCGATAAGCACCGCCTCGGTGTAGGCGCCGACCCCGAAAAAGGCAGCGTGCCCCAGTGAGATCTGGCCCGTATAGCCCGTCAGCAGCATCAGTCCAACCCCGGCAATGGCAAAGATTGCCATCAGCGTCAACTCCCCGATGTAATACACATCAAGCACGGCAGGTGCCGTCAGTAGCGCCAGGAGCAGCAGGCCGTACCAAAAGATGTCACCGCCGTGGCGATACAGGCGAATGTCCTGTTGGTAGCTAGTCTTGAATATGAAGCGCATGGCAACTGATCCTCAGACACGTTTTCGGGTAGAGGTCCCGAACAACCCTTCCGGCCGCACGATCAGGACCACCAGCAATACGAGAAAGGCCGCTATGTCCTTGAATCCGGCCGGCAGATAGAAACCGGACAGAGATTCGATGACGCCGATGATCACACCCCCGACCAGGGCACCTGGAATGCTGCCGAATCCACCCAGCACCGCTGCCGGGAACGCTTTCAAGCCGATAAATCCCATCGAGGTGTCGATCAGACTGACCGGCGCCAACAGAATACCGGCAATCGCCGCCACCGAAGCGCTGATTCCCCAGATCATCGAAAACATACTCTTCACCGGGATCCCCATGTAGTAGGCGGCCAACTGATTCTGGGAGGATGCCTGCATGGCAACACCGAGCCGGGTAAAGGAAAAAAATCCGTACAGGACCGCCACCAGCAGACAGGTTGCGATCACGATAAACAGATACTCCACGCTGATCACCAGGCCGGCTACGTTGATCACAGCGTTGCTGTACGGCGTGTCTATCGAATAGGTCTCTACTCCCCAGCCCGGGATCATGCTGGCTACGGCACGGATAATGATTCCAAGCCCGATGGTCAGCATCACGTAGGCAAAGGTCGGCTGACCAACGACCGGGCGCATCACCACCCGGTCGAGCAACCCCCCGAAAATCGCCATCGAAGCTATTGCGAGCAACGCACCCAGCCAGTACGGCAGCCCCAGAATTCCGATGTAGGTATAGGCGAAGAACGCCCCCAGCATCAGCAGTTCACCCTGGGCGAAGTTGACCACTTCCGTGGCCTTATAGATGAGCACAAACCCCAGCGCTACCAACCCATAGATGCAACCCACAGCGACACCATTGAAAATCAGCTGGGTGTTGAGAAGTACCGGTTCCATGCTAGTGCTACATCGCGACAGTACGCGTTCCGGGCTCAGGTGGTGTTTCCGGTGGGCCGGCAAAACACTGGGCGTTGGCCATCCAGCGCCCGGCGACCTTACCCGTGACCGTCAGGCCGGTATCGGCAATGTTGCGGGTCTGGGTGACGACCTGGCAGAACTCGGTTGCAGAACCGGCAATACGGTCGTCACTGTTGGATTCGTTCCAGCACCAGGATCCACCGGATGGCGCAGTCAGCCGAACCTGCGGCACATTCTCCGGGACTTCCCACTGCCGATTGATGAACGTCCACTTGAAGGTATTGACGCCTAATACGGCGATGTTCCGTATCCGATCACTGTCGATCCGCTCGATCCCGAACAGATCGTAGACCGCCTGCCCGTGTGCCCAGGTTTCCATCAGTCGGGCGGTAATGCTGGAGAGAACACTCATGTCCGGACCCGCCCACTTGAGCCTGGCCTTGGGATCAGTCAGCATCCAACGCTGTGCCATCTCGGCATAGTACGTGCGCCACGTCTCTACAAGTGCCGTCCCTGTGAGCCCGTCGATCCACTTGTCCTCAAACTGCCGCATCCCCCCGGCAGGAATTGCCGCGTGGACCTTCTGAATAAATTCGAGTAGCGCTTTTTCGTCCGTCAGCGACAGGTCAGCGGCCCAGTTCCACATGTGCAGGTGGGTGATGATATCGTTGATGGACCAGTTCTTGAACCCGGTCTCACGGCCAAGATCATCATCGCCCAGCGGTGCCAGTAACGCGTACAACGCATTGCTTTCGTCAAGAAAATCCAGAGGTTGCTGGAACATCGTCCAGGTCTCCTGTTACGGTTCGCCGAGGCTTTCAGCCAGACGTTCACAGGCCAGCAGAAAATCCGCCTTGAATTCCTGAACGACGGCAGCGGCCGACATTTCCTGGTTCATCAGTCCCACTCCCTGCCCTACCCAGTAGGTGGCAAGATCCCGGGCACCCGCATGACCGCTCTGTGCGAGTTTGTCGATGCGCAGCAGGGCCGGCTCCACCAGCAGGGACTGCAGCGGCATGGGCAGCGGTGTGGGCCCGTTGGCTTCCCAAGCATCGATCCACGGTGAGCGCAGCTGCCGCGAAGGCTTACCGGTGCGCGAACGGCTGCGGACAGTGTCACTGGAACTCGCCGCCAGTAGTTTTTCCTTGACGGCGGGTGAGGGCTCAGCCTCGACCGTGGTCAGCCACACCGAGCCACACCAGGCACCTGCTGCACCCATGGCCATTGCCGCTGCCATCTGACGGCCTGTCACGATCCCGCCGGCTGCAAGCACCGGCGTCTCACCGGCCACTGAGACGACTTCCGGAATGAGAACCATGGTCGACACGTCACCGCAGTGCCCACCCGCCTCACCACCGGCCGCCACCAGAATATCCACACCAGATGCGATCTGTATCGCTGCGTGGGCCCGGGTACCGACCAGGGCCGCGACCGGTACCCCGTGCACCTTGGCCTGATCGATCATGACAGGCGGTGGAGTGCCCAGGGCATTTGCGATCAGCCGAATTGGAAAGGAAAATGCCACTTCCAGCATCTCTGCGGCACCGGATTCCTCGAGGTTGCGGACGAAATTGAGTCGCCCGTTTTCCTCTTCTTCAAGCTCAGAACCGTCGATTCCGTGATCTTCCAGGACGGTGCTCATAAAATCGCGATGGCTGCCCGGCAGCGATTCGAGCAGGCGCTCTGCTTCGATCTCTTCACCCTTGCCCTCGAATCGGTTCGGCACGATCAGATCGACACCGTAGGACTTGCCACCGCAATGCTCGTCGATCCAGGTCAGTTCTTCGCGCAGTTGTGCGGGGGAATAGCGCACCGCACCGAAAACCCCCATGCCACCGGCACGCGACACGGCGGCAACAACATCCCGGCAGTGGCTGAAGGCCAGTAGCGGAAACTCGATGCCTAACATCTCACAGACCGTCGAATTCATGAAGTTCTCCCTTGGATGACGGATGTGCCCCGCTTTGGGATCAATTTTTCTCGAGTGTGATATCGAACAGCAGGTCATCAACACCGACCTGCCCTTGAATTGTGCAGGCAACCTGCTGCACCGTACCATCTACCGGCGCAAGAATTTCATGTTCCATTTTCATGGCTTCGAGTATCGCCAGACGGCGACCCTGCTGGACGTGTTGACCTTTCTTGACAGAGATCTCCGTGACCCGGCCATGCATGGGCGCCAGAACCCGGCCATCGGCACCCTGGATGTCATCCGGCCCGGGTCTCCCGGAAAGATCCTCGAAAACCCAGCTCTCACCGGCCATAGACAGATGCATTCGCTTGCTATCGATCGGTGCACTGAAGACCTCTGTGACATGGCCGGCGAGTTCAAGGCGGGTCAAACCCGCTTCAGTTGTGACGACCCGAACGTCAATCTGCTGCTCATGACAACGAACACTGTAGGTCCCGCCGCCGTCAGTGCAGACGGTCAGATCGAAACTGGCCTCACCGCTCGCGTAGCGGTAACACGACACCAAAGAGCCAGTGCTCGACCACTCCAGGAGCGCCTCCGGGACCAAAACAGCCCGCCTCAACGCAAGGTCGCGCTGGGCACGATAGTGCACGACAGCTGCTGCTGCAGCCTGTTCAAAGGTCGGCTCTGCCCTGGCCAGATCATCTTCTGAGAACTCGTTATCGATGAATGCCGTGGTTGCCTCACCGGCAGCAAAAGTCGGTTTTCTCAGGGCATCAACCAGAAACTTGCAGTTGGTCGTCAAACCGAACAACACGGTCTTGTTAAGGGCCTCGGCCAGCCGTCTGCGCGCCGTCTCACGGTCAGGTCCCCAGGCAATCACCTTGGCGAGCATGGGATCGTAATATGGTGTGATCTCAAGCCCCGCGGTAATCCCACTGTCGACCCGGAGAGCGTCGCCAACCGGTGGCCGCCAGCGCGCCACCTTGCCTGTGCAAGGCAGGAAACCACGTGCCGGATCTTCGGCGTACAAGCGCGCCTCGATCGCGTGGCCATCGTAGGTAACGTCGTCCTGCTTCAGAGTCAGTGGCCTGCCCTGGGCGATGTTGATCTGTAGAGCCACCAGATCGATCCCTGTGATCATCTCGGTGACCGGGTGTTCGACCTGCAGCCGGGTGTTCATCTCGAGAAAATAGAACTGGCCGTTGTCATCCAGCAGGAATTCGACGGTGCCGGCACCGCGGTAGCCAATGCTCTGCGCAACATTGACCGCGGTATGTCCCATATCTTGGCGCAGTTGATCGGTCATCACCGGACACGGTGATTCTTCGATGACTTTCTGGTGGCGCCGCTGGATCGAACAGTCCCGCTCCCCCAGATGGATGACATGGCCATGAGAATCGGCCATCACTTGAATCTCGACATGCCGGGGACCGATAAACGCTTTCTCGAGAATCAGTTGATCACAGCCAAAGGCGTGTTGCGCCTCCGACCGCGCCCGGCTCAGTGCTTTGGCCAGCCCGGCGGGATCATCGACCTGGCGCATGCCGCGGCCACCGCCACCGGCAGCGGCCTTGACCATGACCGGAAAGCCGATTTCGTTCGCTGCCCGCTGCAAAGCCTCGTCTGAGACGTCCTCGCCCTCGTAACCCGGAACACACGGCACCCCTGCCGCCAGCATCCGCTGCCTGGCCTTTGCCTTGTTTCCCATCAGTTCCACCGCCGACGCGCTGGGCCCGATGAAAACAATGCCAGCGGCTTCACAGGCCCTAACAAACGAGGCGTTCTCGGACAGAAACCCGTAGCCTGGGTGTATGGCGCCGGCACCGCTTTGACGGGCAGCCAAGATCAGCTGGTCGACATTCAAGTAGGACGCTGCCACAGGCGGCGGGCCGATACAGAGGGCCTCGTCTGCGAGTCTGACATGCGGAGCGTCAGCGTCTGCCTCAGAATAGACAGCAATCGTCCGGTATCCCTGCGATGCTGCCGTGCGCAAGACCCGGACCGCGATCTCGCCCCGGTTTGCTACCAATATGCTGTCAAACATAGCTGGACTTCATTCAGACCAGCCAGGCCGGCGTTTTTCAATGAATGCCGAGATGCCTTCACGGCCTTCATCGCTCAGCAGACATTCGGCGAATGACCGGGAGGCAAAGTCGATCAGCGACTGCCGATCGAGTTCTCCGCACACCCGCAGGATTTCTTTGGTGGCAGCATTGGCACCGGGTGCACAACGCATTACGGCTGTCCTGATCTGCTGTTCCACTCTTTGAAGTTCCTCCGCATCATCGACAACGTAATCAGCAAGCCCCATCTTCCCTGCCTCCTGACCGTCGAAGCGGGCGGCGGTCAGCATGATCCGTCGGGCGGTGGCTGTGCCCAGACGGTGCACGACAAACGGTGCGATCTGCGCCGGTGGGATACCGAGCGTAGTCTCACTGAGCGAGAAACGGGCGTCACCGGTCACCACCACCACATCCCCGGCACAGGCCAGACCCAGACCGCCTGCGATCGCCGCGCCCTCCACCAGGATGACCACGATCTGCGGCATGTTGTAGACCAGATCGAACAGCTCCCCGGCCTTGCGGCTGGCTGCAGCCACGGCTTCGATCCCGGCGCTGCCGGCCTGGAAGTCTGCACGGAAAGCTTTGAGATCACCTCCTGCGCAAAACACACCATCCCTGCCCCGCAGAGTGATTCCACGGACCGAGCGCTCATCGTGAACTGCCTCAAGAGTGCTGCGCAGCTCGGCACTCATCTGCTCGGACAGCGCATTGCGGGACTCAGGTCGATTGAGCCAGATGGTCAACCAGCCGTTGTCGGCCACAAGCAAAAGCTGTTCGGTGTCGGGTAGAGAAACCATTGTTCACATCCGCGCGATACCGAAACTATTGGGCCGGAGCGTCCGCCGGCGTGACTCCCAGCAGGTCTGAAGGACAAATCCCAGCACCTTGCGGGTATCCCGCGGGTCGATGATGCCATGATCCAGCAGACGCCCGGACGTGTAGAAGGCATCAGACTGGCGATCGTAGTGCTCGATAATCGCATTCTTCTGAGCCTTGAGCACCGCCCGGTCCACTTCTTTTCCCCGTCTCCTGGCCGAGTTGATCATGACGTACTCCATGGTCAGTGCGGCCTGTTCCCCACCCATCACACCGGTGGTCGCATTGGGCCATGCAAACAGAAAATCGGGCTCGTAGGCATAGCCGCACATGCCGTAATTACCGGCCCCGAAACTGGCGCCGATATAAAGCGAGATCTTTGTGACCTGAACATTCGAGACTGCCTGGATCATTTTCGAGCCATGCTTGATCATGCCGGCCCGTTCGTATTCGCTTCCAACCATATAGCCGGTCGTGTTGTTCAGAAAAACCAAGGGCATGTTGGACTGATCGCAAAGCTGGAAGAACTGAGCCGCCTTGGTCGCGCCGGCCGGATCGATCGGCCCGTTATTTCCGATCAGGCCACACGCCTGGCCAAAGATTCTGGACTGGATACAGACCGTGGAGGCTCCGTATCGCGGTTTGAATTCGACGAAGTCGGAGTCATCCACAATGCGGGCGACAACTTCGCGTACATCGTAGGGCTTGCGATAGTCAACCGGCACAACACCGGCGATCTCGTCGGCACTGTAATGCGGTTCACCGAATGAATGAGGTTGCGACTTGGGGCAGGCTGCATTCCAATCCAGCCGCTCCACCAGATCGCGGGCGATCTCAAGACCGTGGGCATCGTCCTCGGCAAGATACTCGACCAGGCCGGAGACCGAGGCATGCATCTCTGAACCACCAAGCTCGGCGTCTTCAGCGATCTCACCGGTTGCCGCCTTCACCAGCGCCGCACCCGCGAGCGCGGCCATCCCGTTCTTGCGTACCCCGATCACATAATCGCTCATTCCAGGCTGGTAGGCGCCACCGGCAGTAGACGGGCCGTGCAAGACAACAAAGGTCGGAATACCCGCGGCGCTGAGGCGGGCGAGCCCGTGGAACATCCCACCGCCATTGGCCCAGAGCTCTACCGTGTACTGCATCAGATTGGCACCGGCGCTTTCAACCAGGTGAATAAGCGGCAGCTTCTGCGTCATCGCCAGATGCAGGACACCGAGCGCCTTACTCACCGAAGTGGTGGTAGACGCACCTGCGTTGATGCCGCTGTCATCGACAAACACCATGCACCGGACCCCGCTGACAAATCCGATACCGCAGATCATGCTGGCCCCGGGGATGCTGCTCTGGGGATCATCGTCGTCTACCAGATAGTTGGCCATGTTGTAGAGTTCCAGAAACGGCATGCCGGGATCCAGCAGTCCCGACAGACGCTCCCGCGGGGTGAACTGCCCGCGCTCCTCAAATCGTGGTCGGCGGCGTTCTGAAAGCTCGGCAGCGCGCTTTTCGAGTCCGCGCAGTTTTTCAATCAGTGCAAGCATCTCCGTCCGGTTCTCTGCAAAGACCTGCGCATTCACATCGATCCGCGAACGGAAAACGCTCATGTCCGCTCTCCGATCATTTGCACAGGCACGCTCACGGATTGCGCCAGCAGAATCTGTGCAAAACCCTTGCCCTGAGCATCATTTCGAAGACTTGCAATACCGCCGCCGCCAAGCACATCGTGCAATACGAAATTGATCGCATGAATCCCCGGCAGGAAAAATCGCTCTACCTCGCCCTTGAGGTAATTTGAGAAACACCGGGCCACCGTGTCCGGGCTGAGCGCCGCCCAAATAAAAGGCAGATACTCTGGCCGGCGCGCGATGATCCCGATGTTGGCCTTGTTGCCTTTGTCACCGCTTCGACCAAACGCCAGTCTGACCAGCGGCACCTCGGTCATCTGTACACCCTGTTCAGGTTCTGCCGGTTCCGGGTGCGGCACCGCAACAGTTACTGCCGGCGATTTTGCAGCCCCCGGGAGATGCACAATGCTCTGACCATCAAACTCGATCTGGATCCTGACTTCCGCCCTGGATATCAGGAATGAGAACAGGCGGATCACCGGTGAGGGCCGGGGTCGGCCCCCGGCGAAGACTGACAGGCCCGGTGGAGTTGCCAAACCCAGACCCGTCACCTCTTTCAACAGGATCGCGACGCCCGCGGCTGCCGGATGACGAGCCGCGATCTTCAGCGCGACTTCCTGGTAGTCCACGAGCGGGGTTTGCTGGTATTCCTGCGGCACCCCGCCAAAGACTTCGACACTCGTTTCACTGAATTCAGCAAGATTCATCGCACTCAACCGCTCTGTCGCCCGGGCAATGCCGGCCTCGGCAAAAACCAGGGCTTTTGCCCTGGCATCGAATCCATTGAAGGTCAGCAGCAGCCCCCCCCGGAACCCGTCCGCGTAGGTCGCGCAGACCTTGTACTCTTCCGGTGCTGGATAGCCAAGTGCTCCTCTGACCCGCACACGGTCGGGCCCTGACTGATCAATGTTAATAGCCGAAAAGTCACAGACGACGTCAGGCAGCACATAGGCCTGGGGGTCACCGATTTCGTAGAGCGCTTGCTCTGCCACCGAACCGACTGTCACCACTCCCCCGCTCGATTCGGGCTTGGTACAGACAAACGAACCGTCGTTTGAAACCTCGGCAATGGGATAACCGATATCCACCAGCGAATCGGCGACCTCATGCCAGTCGGTGAAGTTTCCACCGGTTGCCTGCGGACCACACTCAAGAATATGTCCGGCAAGAGATCCACCGGCCAGACAATCAAGTGCATCGGCCTGCCATCCGAAAGCGTGGATACACGCCCCGAGTGTCACCGCACTGTCCACACAGCGTCCGGTGATCACGATGTCGGCACCAAGGTCAAGCGCCTCAGCAATCGGAAACGCTCCGAGATAGGCATTGACACTCGCAACGCTCTCGGGCACAGGAAACGACTGCCCGGAAAACATCTCGGTCAGACCTCGATCTGCAAACTGCGCTTTGTGCCCGGTCAGGTCATCACCGGTCACCACCGCGACTTTGAGGTCGAGCCCGGCCTGGGCTATGGCGTCACTTGCAGCAATGGCACAGGCCCCCGGGTTCAAGCCTCCTGCATTCGAGATGAGTTTCACACCCTGGCTGGCGATCTCAGCAAGATTCGGGCAAAGCGTGGACCCGATGAAGTCCGTCGCATAGCCAAGATTCTGATCCCTGTCACGAGCTCTGGCCATGATCGACATGGTGATCTCGGCCAGGTAGTCATAGACCAGATAATCCAGCCCACCGGCCTTTAGCAACTGAGGAGTCGCCAAGGCAGCTTCGCCCCAGAAACCACTGGCTCCTCCAATACGGATCGTTGTATCTGCCATGTATGCCTGCCGGTGATCAGACAGCGGTCGTGCTGTCGAGTTTACTGCATGATCGCAAGTCAATTGATAGAGCGGTTGATCCGATAGTTTGGAGAACCGGAACTGGAGATCTGTACCAAATACCGAATGCGGTTTATCGGTTGCCCAATGTGCCTGCCACTGCCCGTGCTGCTATCGATTTTGCCGTCACAGTGTACGGCCTGCCAAATGCTGCTACTTCTGCCAGAATTGTGACGGCCAGGTTACCGACACAGTTTTATATTGAGCAGAAAAACCGCTGGAATATTTTGCTATGATGCACGCGCCTATCGCGAAAAATGAGCACATGTGATTGTGGCCCACCTAACATCCCGAGAAATCGCCGACTACCACGAAGACGGGATGATTTTTATCCGCGGCCTGTTTGATGCTGAGGAGACCGACCTTCTCAGACGCGCCATGGAAGAAGACCCTGCCATCGCTGCGCACTCACTGTTACGTGCAGATCAAGAGGGCGGTGCGACACGGATCTCGCTGTGGAACCGCGCAGGTGACAGCGTCTATGGCCTTGCTGCTCGCAGCCGGAAAATCGTTGACATCGCCGAAGCACTGATTGGCGAGCCGGTCTATCACTTTCAATCGAAGCTGACTGCAAAAGACCCCTACGTGGGTGGCGCCTGGGAGTGGCATCAGGACTACGGCTACTGGTACTACAACGGCTGCCTGGAGCCCAAGATGCTGAGTTTTATGATCGCGCTGGACCACACCGACGCATCGAACGGCTGCTTGAAACTGGTCAGAGGCTCTCATCAGCTGGGACGGCTCGATCACGTCCAGGTCACCCCCGAGCAGAACACGGCTGATCCCGAACGCATGGAACACATCCTGGCATCACACGAAGTGGTCGACTGTGTGCTGGATCCTGGAGATGCAGTTGTCTTTCATGGGAACACACTGCATCGCTCGGATCAGAACCGTTCGGCAACCAGGCGCTGGACCTTCATCTGCTGCTACAACGCCGTCAGCAACGATACCTTCAATAAGGATGACGACCGTTACTACGTACCGCTCGAGAAAGTAGACGACGAAGCCATCAAACAAGCCGGGCTGAAATTCGCTTCCGGCGATATTGAACACTTCACGTCCAAGCCTTACGTACCGGCTGTCGGAAAGGCATCCTGAGAAAACATCACAGTTTAGCCAGGTGGCATCCCGTCGAAAGCTCTTTTGTGGCGGGCCACAGCCCGCCCGGAGTCATCTACAGCCTGCTGGTCCAGGAGCCTTCAGCAGGACCTGGTCAAGCGCGCCTTAAAGCGGCTTTGCTGATGCTTTCTGGGCCCCAGTCCACTGCCAGCGGCCAACTGCAACCCAACGCACGACCATGACAGACGATCCCGCACAATCCTGTTCGGTAGTGGAGCATCGTTTAATACCCTTGAGCGACGGCCGACGCCTCGCCTGCCGACTGTGGCTGCCGCACTCATCTGAAAGCACACCGGTACCCGCGATACTGGAATACCTCCCGTACCGCAAGCGCGACGGCACCAGTCAACGCGATGAAGCCACTTACCCGGAGCTCGCTGCCATCGGCTATGCCGGCGTCAGGGTGGACATCTCCGGCACCGGTGAATCCGACGGTGAATTCGATGACGAGTATTCCCCCCGTGAGCTCGCAGATGGCGTTGAGGTCATCGAGTGGATCGCTGCGCAGGACTGGTGTGATGGCAACATTGGCATGATGGGCATCTCATGGGGCGGCTTCAACAGCCTCCAGATCGCGGCCCTCAAGCCGCCGGCCCTGAAGGCGGTGATTGCGATCGGCGCCACAGTCGACCGCTACAACGATGACATCCACTACAAGAACGGCTGCCTGCTGTATTCCAACTTCTGGTGGTCGAGTGTGATGCTGTGTTACGCCTCCAAACCACCAGACCCGCTTCTGGTCGGCGACAACTGGCGCAGGTCCTGGCTAAAGCGGCTTCAGACGCAGCCCTTTCCACTCGAGAAGTGGCTGGCGCACCAGCGCCGTGACGATTACTGGCGGCACGGCTCGGTCTGCGAGTGCTATGAAGCGATGACTGTACCGGCACTGGTCATCAGCGGCTGGGCTGACGGCTATGTCAACGCACCGCCTGCAGCTGCGGCACATTTCCCTGGCAAGACCAAGACCATCAATGGCCCATGGGTTCACCAGTACCCGCATTTCGCTTATCCGCATCCCCGCATGGACTTCATTGCCGAAGCCCGGCGATGGTGGGACCGATGGCTCAAGGGGATCGAAAACGATGCTGAATCCTTACCCGCCTACCGCGCATACATCTCGGAAAATGTGCGCCCGGGCCCGTGGCGCGAGCATGAAGCGGGCCGCTGGATCGCCGAAAACACCTGGCCGTCAGAGACAATACAGGCAAAAACCTACTACCCGGATATCGGCGGTCGACTGGGCTTGGCCCTGGCGGAGGAGGCCACAGCGTCGATCTGTTCACCGCTCGATTGTGGCACGGCATCCGGCGAGTATTTCACATTGAAACCCGACTCGGAGCTTGCCGGCGATCAACGCACAGATGACGCCGGATCACTGCTCTTTGAGAGCGAGAAACTGACCAGTGCCGTCGAGATTCTGGGCCGGCCCGTGATGCGTCTTCGGGTCTCGATCGACAGACCCATAGGCCTGCTCGCGATCCGGTTGCTCGACGTACATCCCGACGGCACCAGTTTCCGGGTGAGTTGGGGCGTGATCAATCTTACCCACCGCAAGGCTAACGACAGACCCGAACCGATGATCCCGAATGAAGCCGTCGATATCCAGGTCTGCCTTGACGAATGCGGCTACCGGTTCCTGCCAGGCCACAGTATTCGCATCGCCATCTCCACGGCCTACTGGCCAATGGTGATGCCGCCCCCGCAGATCACAACAGCCACGGTGCATCTTGGCCGACACTGTGTGCTGGAACTGCCCGAGCGGGCCGGTACCGACACCATCACTGTCACCGCCCCCACAGTCGCTGACCCACTGCCCGAATACCCGCTTCACAGCAAGGCAGACTACCAGCGCTGGGTCGAGCGCGACTTGCAGAACCAGGTGACCCGGCTGCAGGTGATCGACGACACGGGTGAGATCGAGATCCCAGGTCATGGCCTGCACACCCGACACCGCCACGAAGACTGCTGGACCATCGACCTCGACGACCCGTTGAGTGCCCGCGCCACCAGTCGCTACATCTGCTGGATGAACCGTGGCGACTGGACGATCCGCACCGAATCGGACAGCTCAATCGAGTGTGATGAAGACTCTTTTCATATCCGGGCCAAGGTGACGGCTTTTGAGAACGATCAGGTTGTCAGCAACCGGGAGTGGCTGCGTTCGATTCCGAGAGACCTGATGTGAGCTGGCAGTGTAGCGATCCGTCCGACCATCCGGGTCGGCCCCCGAAGATCAAGATGAAACCTGGAGAAAATACCCGATGACCCAGAACACTTACCCAGTCGAACTGAGTGCACCGGACATTGAGCCCTACCGCAAGGGCAACACCGGTGTTGAATTCGTCACCACATTTGACAGCGGCGCAGCTGGTCCGCACGTGATGATCAATGCAATCACCCACGGCAACGAGATCTGCGGCGCCATTGCACTGGACACGTTACTCAAAGCCGACGTTCGACCACTCCGGGGCCAGCTGACCCTGGGATTCATCAACCACAGGGCTTTTCATAATTTTGATCCGCTGAATCCGGACGACTCGCGCTTCGTCGACGAAGACTTCAACCGGGTCTGGGTCGAGGACCGGCTGGACTCAGACGAAGACACTGCTGAACTTCGTCGCGCCCGCGAGTTGCGCCCGGTCTTTGATTCTGTTGATCTGCTGCTGGATATTCACTCCATGGGAACCCGCTCGGCGGCTTTGATGATCTGCAACGGGCTGGAAAAGGAGCGTGAATTTGCCACGGCGGTCAATTTTCCGGCTTTCATCATGTGCGGGTCGGGACATATCGTTGGCAAAAGGCTGATCGAGTACACACCGTTTCACGACGCCTCCAACCATAAAGTCGCCATGCTGGTCGAGTGTGGCCAGCACTGGGCAGCTGCGACCGGGGCTGCAGCACTGGACACGGCGCTGCACTTTCTGCGTGCAGCAGACGCTGTGCCAGCCGAATTCATCCAGCAGCACCTGTCCGATGCAGCCAGTGATCCGCCGACAGCCGAAATGTGGGATGTCACAGACGGTGTGACGGCTCAGACCGACGACTTCACCTTCGTTGAGCCCTTCGCTGGTATGGAAGTGATCGAGAAAGCGGGAGCTCTGATCGCCAATGACGGCGACGTACCGATTGTCACACCCTACGACAACTGTCTGTTGATGATGCCCAATTACAAGCCGGGCAAGGGTACGCGTAAGGTCCGCCTCTGCCGACGCACCGGATGACCGACTTGGCCCTTGATCGTACTGACATTGCGACCCTGCACAACTCTCTAGCCGATGGGTCCGTGTCCTCGGCCGAGCTGACTGGGGACTATCTCTCTCGCATCAAGAAATACGACTCTGCACTCAGCGCAGTACTGCATCTGAATCCCGAAGCCGAGGACATTGCCCGACAGCGCGATGAGGAACGCGCCAATGGCAAACCGCTCGGCCCACTGCACGGGATACCAGTGATGGTCAAGGATAACCTCGATACCCGCGACTCACAGCCAACTACCGCTGGATCACTGGCTCTGGCTGAACACTTTGCTGCGAAAGATTCAGAGGTGGTGCAGAAACTCAGAGGTGCCGGCGCGGTGCTGTTGGGCAAAACCAACCTCAGTGAGTGGGCCAATTTCCGATCGACCCGCTCTGCCAGTGGCTGGAGCAGCCTCGGCGGCCAGACGCGCAATCCTTACGCGCTGGATCGGACTCCCGGTGGTTCAAGCTCGGGCTCGGCCGTCGCGGTTGCCGCAGGATTCTGTGCCGCGGCCATCGGTACCGAAACTGATGGGTCAATCGTCGGCCCGGCTGCAATGAACGGCGTGGTCGGCATCAAGCCCACCGTAGGCCTGGTCAGTCGCAGCGGTATCATTCCGATTTCCAGCAGCCAGGATACAGCCGGCCCGATTGCCCGGTCGGTGGCTGACGCGGCCTTTCTCCTGGCAGCCATCGCCGATACTGATACCACCGGGCCAGTGACAGTGCAGGACAAGAAGCCGGTGGCGGTCGATTACCCGGCCTATCTCAAGGCTGACGGGCTCGCAAACACACGGATCGGAGCCTGCCGGCTGTTTGCCGAAGATCAAGCGAGCATCAGAGGGGTATTTGAAGACTCGCTCACAGCGCTTCGGGAAGCCGGTGCACAAGTGATCGAGGAACTCGCCCTGCCCTCGCTGGTCAGCGTCAGGGAACACGAGCTTGTCGTCATGGCGACGGAGTTTCGGCAGGGCCTGAATGACTACCTGGCCACTGCACAAGCAGCAAGTGTTCGGAGTCTCTCCGATCTGATCACGTTCAACCGAAACAACACCGAACGGGTCATGCCCTACTTTGCTCAGGAACTGCTGGAACGATCAGCATCGGCCCCATCTATTAGTGATTCGATCTACCTCACAGCGAGGCGCGAGAGCCTCCGTCTGACGGCATCCGAGGGGATCGACCGCGCTCTATCTGAGCACAGGCTCGATGCGATCGTGGTGCCAACGACATCCACGCCTTGGGTAATAGACTGGGTCAACGGCGACAACCGCAGTGGTTCCAGCGCCTATCTGGCTGCTGTCCCGGGTTATCCCAGTATCACAGTACCGGCCGGCTACGTGCACGGTCTGCCTGTCGGGATCTCCTTCATCGCCGGCCCCTGGCAGGAACCCCTGCTGATCCGGCTCGCCCACGCTTTCGAATCTGTGACCAAAGTGCGTCAGCCACCCGGGTTTAAGGGCAGTATCGAAAACTGATCAACAGGTAATTAACATGCCACAGTTCACTACTCGGCCCGAGATACTTGGAACCTTTGGTGTCGTTGCTTCAACACACTGGCTGGCAACAAGTGCCGGTATGCGCATCCTTGAAATCGGTGGTAACGCCTTCGACGCAGCGGTCGCTGCGGGGTTCACCCTGCAGGTCGTCGAACCTCATCTGAATGGCCCAGGTGGTGAAGTGCCCATCATCATATCGAGCGGCCAATCGGGTCAGGTACAGGTCATCTGTGGCCAGGGTGTCGCGCCACAAGCCGCGACCATTCCCTACTTCAAAGATCTTGGCTTGACGCTGGTGCCGGGAACCGGGTTGTTGCCGGCTGTCGTCCCCGGGGCCTTTGACGCCTGGATGATTCTGTTGCGCGATCATGGTACGTTGGATCTTGAGACCGTGCTGGAGCCGGCACTGGGTTATGCAGAATCCGGATATCCGCTGGTGCCGGCAATCAGTTCTGTGATCGAACAGATGAGCGACCTGTTCACTACCGATTGGTCGAGTTCTGCCGAGATCTATCTTGCCAACGGGATACCTGCGCCTGGGTCTTTATTTCGTAACCGTGAGCTGGCCGCAACATACCGTCGACTGGTCAGCGACTCGAAGAACGCCGGCGGATCCCGGGAACACCAGATCGAGGCGGCCCGGGAAAGCTGGTACCGGGGTTTTATTGCCGAGGCGATCGATCTGTTCTGCAGAGAGACCGCGGTCCTCGACACCAGCGGGCGTCGTCATACCGGCCTGCTTCGCGGAGACGATCTGGCGACCTGGCATGCCACGGTCGAAGATCCAGTCACCTACGATTATCACAACCACACGCTGTGCAAGACCGGGCCCTGGGGCCAGGGCCCGGTCGCCCTGCAGCACCTCGCCCTGCTCAATCAGTTCGATCTGTCCGAATATCACCCCGATGACCCGGACTTCATTCACCTGGTGGTAGAAACCGCCAAGCTCGCATTCGCTGACCGCGAGGCGTTCTACGGGGACCCAGATTTCGTCGCCGTACCACTCGATCATCTGTTGTCACCCGAATACAACGCGGGGCGCGCCCAGTTGGTGAACAGCGAAGCTTCCTTGTCACTGCGCCCTGGCCACATACCCGGATACAGCGGAACGATTGCCGAGTTACCCGTTGGGCCCGACGAGTCGGCCTCAGCGGGCGAAGGCGAGCCGACCGTGGCCAGTGCAGTCGATGCTCTGACCCGGGGTGAGCGCCATGGAGACACCTGCCACCTGGATGTCATCGACCGCTGGGGCAACATGGTCTCGGCCACCCCGAGTGGCGGCTGGCTTTCCAGCTCACCCGTGATTCCAGGACTTGGTTTTCCACTGACGACACGCGGTCAGATGTTCTGGCTGGATGAGAATACGGCTGCTTCGCTTGCGCCGGGCAAGCGTCCAAGGACCACTCTGACACCGTCACTCGCGCTGCGGGATGGTGAACCTTACCTGGCATTCGGCACACCCGGGGGCGACCAACAGGATCAGTGGTCGCTGCACGTGTTCCTGAAACATCTGCACTACGGCATGAACCTGCAGGAGGCGATCGATACCCCTGATTTTCACACCACTCATTTTCGAAGTTCGTTCTATCCGCGTGCCAGCAATCCCGGCCAGGTCATTGTCGAGGGGCGTCTAGATCCACAAACAGTCGAAGCGCTTCGGCAACGCGGGCACCAGATTGAGGTCGAGGCCGACTGGAGCCTGGGCCGATGCTCAGCAGCAGCACGAGACGGTGGATTACTCCGTGCGGCCGCCAATCCGCGGCAAATGCAGGGTTACGCCGTCGGCCGCTAGAACCTGACCGTGCAGGCCAGGGTTACCCTTGCTTCCAGTTTTGCATCGCTGAGGCATACCGCCAAGACCGCAATACTGGTGCTGTTTGGAATGCTGTGGTGTTCGGCGGCCTGTGCAGCAGAGATCGAGCGCATCGAAGTCAGTCAGGCCGATCTTTTCTACCATGTGGAGCTCACTGCCACCACAAACGTCAGCCACGATTTGTTGTACTCGCTGATCACGGACTACCCGCGGTACACCGAATATTCTCCGAGGATCATTCGCAGTGTACTTCAACCATTGCCAGACACCCCGGACGCCGTGCTCATGGTGATCGGCAGAGCGTGTATCTGGTGGCTGTGTCGGGACCTCGTTAAGATATCGCGGGTCACTGAAACACCGCCCACCGGGGTTGAATTCGAGATCGTACCGGATACTGGTGATTTCTCTGCCGGCCATGAAAAGCTCGTGTTCGTTGCTTCCAGCCCAGGCACGGTCCTGCACTATCAAGCGGATCTGAAAATAAAGTTCGCGTCCCGGGCCCCGGCCTTTATCGGGGTGTGGTTGATCCGAAAGTTCATCCGATCGGAGCTCGAGGACACCCTTGCCGGCATCGAGCGTGCCGCTGCACTTGATTCAGCCGACTGACATCCAGCTTGAGTCTGGATCGTCGTTACCAGGCAATCGCCGAGCTGGATGGCTTCAACCCGGCAGTTTCAAGTACCGCAAAATGTCTGCTCAACCACCTCACCCGGTTGCGGCGGCGTCGCATAACGCTCGGACCCGAGTTGCTCGTCATAAGGTCTGGCGAGCACCCTCAGAAGCTTTTCGAAAGGGGCCATGTCGTTGTCATCCTCTGCTGCTCGGATCACTTCCTCCACGCGGTGGTTGCGCGGTATAAACGCAGGGTTGGCCTGGCGCATATCCGCCTCTCGTTCACTGTCAGAACGGTTGTCCGCTAACAAGCGCCGACGCCAGTGCACAGCCCATTGATCAAATGCTTCTGGGTTCTCGAACAAGCCGCGAACTGGACCGTCGTGTTGCGAATCCTGGGTCGCCACATCGCACATTCGCCTGAAAGTCAGCGTGAAGTCCGCATGGTTTTCCGCCATGTAGTCAAGGAGTGCCTGCGCCAGGTCAGTGTCGCCGGACTGCGAGTCACCGAGCCCAAGTTTGCGCTGCAGGCCATCGCCATAGTGCGCCTCGAAACGGGCCTGGAATGTATTGATGACTTCGGTAGCCACGGCAACGGCTGCATCGGGATCGTCATCCAGCAACGGTAACAGGGCCTGGGCAAATCCTGCCAGGTTCCAGTGCGCGATCGGAGGCTGATTGCGATAAGCGTAACGACCCATATGGTCGATGGAGCTGTAAACCGTCTCAGGATGAAAAGTATCCATGAATGCACATGGGCCATAGTCGATGGTCTCACCGGCAATAGAGGTGTTGTCGGTGTTCATCACACCGTGGATAAATCCGACCAGCTGCCAGTGCGCCACCAACGATGCCTGACGGTCGATCACCACATCCAGCAGGGCCAGGTAAGGCTGGTCGCTTTCAGCTGCCGACGGGTAGTGCCGGGCAATGACATGATCAGCAAGCAGACGCAGTGCTTCGACATCCCGCTGCGCGGCGAAAAACTGGAAAGTGCCCACGCGCACGTGACTTTTCGCGACTCGGACCAGTACAGCGCCCGGCAGATGCGATTCACGCATGATCTGCTCACCGGTGAGCAGCGCCGCCAGTGATCGGGTTGTTGGAACACCCAGCGCGGCCATCGCTTCGCTGACGATGTATTCGCGCAGCACCGGACCCAGCACCGCTCTGCCATCTCCCATCCGGGAAAAGGGCGTGCGACCCGCACCTTTGAGTTGAAGGTCGCGGCGAACACCATCGCGGTCGATCAACTCTCCCAGCAGAATCGCGCGGCCGTCACCGAGTTGCGGCACCCAGCTGCCAAACTGGAAGCCCGCGTAGGCCATGGCAAGCGGTTCGGCACCGTCCGGTACCCGGTTACCGGCCAGAGTCTCAATACCTTCCGGGGAATGGAGTCGTTCCACGTCCAGGCCCAGATGCCGGGCCAGCGGCTCGTTCAACCGAACCAATTGTGGCCCTGCGACTGGCGTTGGTGGCAACCTGGCATAGAAACGCTCAGGAAGCAGGGTGTAGCTGTTGTCGAACTGAAAAAGTGCGGCATCCATTGGGTCGGGGTTGGAACGAAAGCGATGATCAGTGCTGGCCAGTCGATCGGGACATCTTTTCAGTCCTCGCTACCGAACGCAACCCTGGCAAAGTTACGGATATAGCAGTAGCCCTACGATGTTCCTATAAAGACAATCTTAGTCATCCTGATATAGTGTCGCCACCATCGACCCGCGTTGCGGGTCGAATTTGTCCATTCGGGTGACCAGCTTGGATCAGCCAACATCGGAGGTGGTCCGGGTTCGGGGAGCAGAGTCCCAGGTTCTGCCGCTGGTCCTTGATTCCCCCCACAGCGGCACTGATTATCCTCCGGATTTTGATCACCAGGCTGATCCAGCGAGGCTGCGCTCGGCTGAGGACACCCATGTTCACGAACTCTTTGAAGGCGCACTCGACCAGGGTGCGATCCTGGTCGATGCGCTTTTCCCTCGCAGCTACATCGACCCGAACCGGGCAAACACCGATTTTCTACCAGCCGACCTGACCGCAGGTGATGCGATAAAACTGCCCTTTGCGCTGGTGCCAACGGTCAAAAGCGAACTGGGGATCGGTCTGGTCTGGATGCGGGTACCGCCCGACGGCGAGCCGATGTACCCACGGCTTCTGACCGCGGCGACCCTGTTACAACGCCTGGCCGGTTATCACCAACCCTACCATGAGGCACTGCGCCACTGTCTGGACCAGACGTATCACACGTTCGGCCGGGTCTTTCACATCAATTGCCATTCGATGGCGAACAAAGCATCAGCCATGTCAGCACAGCCCCGGGGCACTCCGCGCCCCGATTTCGTCATCGGTGATCGTGATGGAACCAGTTGTGACCCGGCGCTGACCCAAGCGCTCCACCAGGCCCTGACCGGTGAAGGCTTCCGGGTTACGGTCAACGATCCCTACAAGGGCGCAGAGCTGATTCGGGCCTGGAGCAATCCTGCCGATCAGCGGCACTCGGTCCAATTGGAGATCAATCGCTCTCTTTACATGGACGAGGCCAGCCGGGAAAAAAATGCGAATTTCAGGGCACTCCAGGATAGCCTGACGCGAACGATCAAAGCGCTTACACCGGTTATGGGCGAGGCCAGATAACCCGGCGACACTGTGAGAAGCCTGGCCGATCGCACCGACTCCGGAACATAGAATGGTTGTGGTCCCGGGTCTCCTGCGCCTGGCCAGCCGGATTACGGCGAGGTTTAACCGCTATACTGACAACTGAAAACACCGCTAGAAGTCGCGTGGTCTGTGAACTGATCCGAGGTATCCAAGAGGCGACTTGAATGACCATACAGTATCACCTCAAGTTGAAACAGGGCGATGTCGGGCGCTATGTGTTACTGCCCGGTGACCCTGGCCGCTGCGAAAAGATCGCTCAGTTTCTCGATGATCCTAAACTGATCGCGCAGAACCGTGAATACATCACCTACACCGGAACGCTTCTGGGCGAACGAGTGTCGGTCACCTCCACTGGCATAGGCTGCCCCTCGACTGCCATTGCCATGGAAGAGCTGATCAGGATCGGGGCCGACACCTTTATTCGGGTCGGCACCTCCGGTGGCATTCAACCCGGGACCAAGAGCGGCGACATCGCGATCGTCACCGCAGCCATCCGGGACGAGGGCACCACCCGTCAGTATCTACCGATTGAGTATCCTGCCGTGGCCGACCCGGACGTTGTGATAGCTCTTCGGCAGGCAGCATTGAAACTAGGCCTGACCTTCAGAGTAGGGGTCTCTCATTCCAAGGACTCTTTCTACGGTGAAGTGGAACCGGAGCGACAGCCGCTGTCCGCGGAACTGACGCAGCGCTGGCGGGCGTGGGAGGCAGGTGGGGCGATCTGTTCGGAAATGGAAGCCGCTGCGATCTTTATCATCGCCAGCATTCACCGCAAACGGGCCGGCGGTGTCATGACGATGATGGGCAAAGACCAGGGCGTGCCGAACGATCCCGAAGGGATGGCGGGGCTCCACGGCGACAATGCCATTCGTGCCGCGATCGAGGGCGTCAGGCACCTGATCGGGCACGAGTCAGTTCAGTAACTGGCCCTTCGGTACCGAGTTGATTTCCCGTCCAGCCATCCAACGCCCCTGGAACTGGAAATTCTCCTCTTCCATTTTCTCAAAGAATGCCTTCGGATCATTCCCTTCGATATGCGCCTTGTGGGCTTCGGCATCCCTGAATATCTGGGTGTAAAGGAACACGTTAGGCTGATCGACCGGCCGGCAGACCAGAAACTGCTCCATGCCGGGTTGGTTGGCAAGACAGTTGTACCGGTATTCATTGATCAACAACTCGATCCGGTCGAGATCTCCCTCGACCACTGCGGTCACATGCACGATATAACTCATCTAATGACTGAATCCCGGCGTTCTACAACGCTGTAAAATGTAATCTAACAAAAAAACGACTGTTCGTTTGGCGTTATTCTGCGGGCCGTGTCCACCGTGGCCCGAACGCCCGGCCAGCAACCGTCATTGACCGAAATTCACACTTGTTTCCGGGCCGCTAGGGTCATCGCGTGAAATGAAATCTTTTCCATGTTCTTCGATTTATGATATATCAAAGTGAGGTGCTAACGGGTGCTCTACAACCAGCCGGTTCCACAATACCCCTGAGGAGGAGGAATTTGATGAAAACAAATATTAAATCGTTTGCCCGGGCTGCAATCGTGACGATCACGCTCTCCGTTGCCGCTCTGCTGTCAACGACAGCTTATCCTGCCGGCAAACTGAACGTCTACAACTGGGGAGACTATATCAATCCAGAAGTGCTTACCCGCTTCTCAGAAGAATTCGACGTCGAGGTGACATTGGACACGTATGCCAGTAACGAGGAAATGCTGGCCAAGATTCAGGCCGGTGCGACTGGTTACGACCTCATTTTCCCGTCCGTTCATATGCACGACATCTTGTACAAACTCGACCTGCTGGAAAAAACGGATATTTACAAGCACCCTGATTTTAAGAACATCGATCCGCAAGCGCTGCGGGCCAAAACAGACCCCAAGGGCGAGTACTGCCTGCCTTATGCGTGGGGCTCGGTGGGCATCCTCTACAACAAAGAGAAAGTGCAGGATATCAAGTCCTGGGCCGATTTCTTCGCGATACCTGAAAAAACCGGAGAGAAAATCATCGTACTCGATGACATGCGAGAAACAATAGGGATTGGTCTGATCGTCAATGGCAAGTCTGTCAACTCACGCAGCAAGGAAGACCTTAAGCTGGCCAGGGATTTCCTGTTGGAGCAGAAGCCCAAGATCTCAGCTTTCTCCTATGAGAGTCCGCCACTGGTAATGGCTGGAGATGTGGCAGCCGCTCACATGTTCGTCGGTGTCATGTTCCTTGTAATGCAAGATCCTGAGAAGCTCGGATTCGTTATTCCAGAAGAAGGCGCGACGATGTACCAGGAAGATATCTGCGTACTCAAGAGTGCCCCGAACAAGGGAAATGCAAAGAAATTTCTGGAGTTCTATCTTCGCCCCGAGAATCCCGCCCTCAATGTGCAGCAGCAGATGAACGGCACCCCCAATATACCGGCCATTGCCCTGCTTCCCGATGAACTCAAAAACAACAAAATCATCAATCCACCAGCGGATGTGATGAGCCGGCTCCAGATTTTTGAGGATCTTGGCGCTGATCTGAAACTGTACGACCGGATCTGGACCAAGGTCCGGACCGCCCAGTAGCCTCGATAACTCAAGCAAGGCCCGGTGCCCCCGCACCGGGCCTTTATTGATTTCTGTAACCTACTCCCGGCACCGACGGATGGTTGCTCGTTCTGCCATTACTGATTTCGTTGAGGTACGCAACGCCTCAAAAGCCTTCGATACACCCGAGGGTGGTACGGTTCAGGCCCTGGACCAGGTGTCGCTCAGTGTCCGCGATAACGAATTTCTGACCCTGCTCGGGCCCTCAGGTTGTGGAAAAACCACCCTGCTGAGAACCATCAGTGGTTTCGAACAACTCGACGAGGGCGAGATTCTGATCGACGGTCAGTTCGTCTCGAATGTTCCGCCGAACCACAGGCCCGTCAACACGGTTTTTCAGAACTACGCACTGTTTCCACACATGAGTGTTGACCACAACGTAGGTTACAGCCTCGACGTTGCCGCCGTCGGGAAAAAGGAGCGAGACCGCCGGGTCGCGAAAGCGCTGGAAGTTGTCGGCCTTTCCGGACTTTCCCAACGCCGGCCCAGGCAGCTTTCCGGCGGCCAGCAGCAACGTGTCGCCCTGGCGCGGGCCATCATCAATCAACCAAAGTTACTCCTTCTCGATGAGCCCTTGTCAGCGCTCGACCGCAACCTGCGCCAGTCGATGCGGCTGGAACTCAAAAACCTTCAGCATGAGCTTGGTATCTCGTTCATCTTCGTCACCCATGACCAGGAGGAAGCGTTGACCATGTCGAACAGGATCGTAGTGATGGACGAGGGCCGAATTCAGCAGGTCGGTACGCCGACAGAAGTCTACGATCATCCTGACAATTCGTTCGTGGCACATTTCCTGGGGGAGAGCAACCTACTACCGGGGCAAGTGCATTCCCAGGATCATTCGGGAACACGGATCAAAACCGATTCCGGCCTGATCATTACTGTTAGACACTGTGATGCCCGAGTTGGAAGCCGGGTAACCGTCATGATTCGACCCGAACACCTGCAACTCGCTGCGACCCCCAGCTCTACGGCTTCGATCAAAGACCAGCCTGCCCTGCAGATCAGTGGCACGCTGCAGCAGACCATGTTCGTCGGCAGCGATTTTCAGCTGATCTTCGAGTTGAGTGGTGGAGGCGTCATGAGAGCCTCGGTCCGTGATACCGAACGAGCCTCTATTTCTGCTCTGGTTGATGGCCAGGATATTAAATTTACTTACTCGCCATTGATGCCACACGTCATTTCCGAGCCGTAGCTGCCGTGTCTACACCTAAATCAAGAGCCCGCAAACAGCTCACCATCCTATTGGGACCAGTGACCCTTTTCCTGGGTATCTTCTTTGCCGGGCCACTTGGAATCATGCTGGTTTTCAGTCTGCTCGAGCCAGGTCTTTATGGGGGTGTGGAATGGAATTTTTATCACTGGAACTATGGTCGCCTGCTCGGCTGGGCAGATGGGCTTATCGAGGAGTTCGACCCTATCTACCTCCAGGTGTTCGGTCGATCCTTCAGATTGGCTCTGATCACTGTAGCGTTGTCACTCATTATCTGTTACCCCGCAGCGTACTGGGTCAGCAGATCGCCAGATAAGTGGAAAGGATTCTGTATCTTCCTGATCACGCTTCCATTTTTTGCCAGCCTTATCGTCAGGCTGTACGCATGGCTGCTGATTCTCAGGCCAACGGGTTTTCTAAATCATGTATTGACGTCACTCGGACTGGTCGCGGAACCACTAGACCTGCTTTTTTCTAGAACGGCTGTCCTGATCGGTATGGTGTACATATTTGTGCCCTTCATGTTTCTACCGATCTATGCAAGCATTGAGAAGCTTGACATGTCACTGGTTGAAGCCTCCAAGGATCTTGGCGCAAGCACATTCCAGACTTTTCGCCGCATCATTGTTCCCCTCACCCTGCCTGGAATCGTGGGGGGCTCTATCATTGTTTTTATTCCCAGCCTTGGAAACTTCATCGTCCCCGATCTGCTCGGTGGTGCGAAAGTTGTCATGATCGGGAACCTGATAGAGCAGCAGTTCCTCTACGCCCGGAACTGGCCTTTTGGTGCTGCTCTTTCAATGCTGCTGATGGCTGCCGTGCTGGTGTTTCTACTCGTGTACATCACATCAGTCTCCCGGCAACAGGCCTCGGAAACGATCAGGGCCTGACTGGTGATGACTAAGGGCAGGCAACTCTCCGGACCTGTAATCGGCAGACTGGGCCTGATCAATAAATGGCTGCTGTTTGTCTACGGCTGCCTGTTCTTTCTGTTCATCTACCTGCCCATATTGCTGATCATGTTCTACTCGTTCAATTCCAACCCGATCAACATGATGATCTTGCAGGATTTCACGCTCGACTGGTACCGGTCGATCTTCGGACTCTCTACTGCACTGACCGAGGACTCGCTCTATGTAGAGTCGACCAGTCAGTTGATGGCTGCACTGAAGAACAGTCTTATCGTAGCCTGCAGTACGACCACTATCGCCACGATTCTTGGAACTGCGACCGCAATTGGCGTGCACCGCTATCGGTTCCGGCTCCGACAGTTCTACCAGGCATTGATGTTCATGCCGATGCTGATGCCCGATATTGTTCTCGGCATTGCTCTGCTGATCTTTTTTGTTAACTTCGGTATGAAACTCAGCCTGATGACAATCATCATCGGGCACCTGACGTTCCTGATCAGCTACGTGTTCATTGTCGTCAGTGCCCGACTGGCTGGCACCGACACGACGCTGGAAGAAGCATCGGCTGATCTGGGTGCCAACGAGTGGGTCACTTTTCGAAGAGTTACCTTTCCACAGATCCTTCCGGGTGTGGTGGGCGGGGCACTACTGGCGTTCATTATCTCGATTGACGACATCGTCATCACCTATTTCACCGCAGGCGTCGGCTCCACCACGTTGCCGCTGTTTATTTACGGCATGGTCCGACGGGGCATCAAACCTGAGATCAACGCGATCGCTACCCTGATGGTATTGTCTTCGCTGATCATCGCCTCGCTGGGTCTGTACCTTCGTTCACGGCGGCGTTAGATCAACTCTCCCACAGAGGCAGCAACCATGAACAAACCAAGAGCGCGGGACCTTGGGCTCGACTTTCCGGGCACCTCGGGCTCGAACAATGCGATCACCGATGTGCCCGGTGTCGAGGTGGGATTCTGTACCGTCATCGAGGGCGAGGGACCCCTGGAGCCTGGCAAAGGCCCGGTGCGTAGCGGTGTCACGGCGATCCTGCCCAAAGGCCATAGTCCGGCACCAACGCCGGTCTGGGCCGGTGCTTATGCCCTGAACGGCAATGGCGAGATGACTGGTACACACTGGATCCACGATGGCGGCTATCTGGTCGGACCCGTCTGTATCACCAACACCCACAGCGTGGGAATCGTTCACCATGCCGCCGTGCGCTGGATCATCGAGACCTACAAAGAGCAATGGGGTGAGGAACACCTGTGGGCGATGCCCGTGGTCGCCGAGACCTATGATGGCGTCCTCAATGACATCAACGGCCAGCACCTGAGGGAGCACCACGCCCTGGAAGCCCTACACGCGGCCGCACCGGGCCCGATCATGGAAGGCAACGTGGGTGGCGGCACCGGCATGATCTGCTACGAGTTCAAGGGTGGTACCGGAAGCTCATCCCGCCAGGTCACCATCGATGGGCAGAACTTTACCGTCGCCGCCCTGGTCCAGGCCAATCATGGCAGACGGCCGTGGTTCACGGTTCTCGGCGTACCGGTCGGGCAGCACCTGACTGAAGATGCACTGATGTCCAGCCATGAACTCGGGTCAATCATCGTGGTACTGGCCACTGATATTCCGATGATGCCGCACCAGCTCACCCGTCTCGCCAAGCGCGCTGCTATTGGCATCGGCCGGGGTGGCACTCCGGGCGGTAACAACTCAGGGGATATTTTTCTGGCGTTCAGCGTCGCCAACGCGATGCCGATCTCGCAGATCAATAAAGCTTTTCTATCCTTCGACTGGGTCAACGACGAACAGTGTGACCCGATTTACCTCGCTGCCGTCGAGTCCGTAGAAGAAGCCGTGGTGAATGCCCTGCTGGCTGCAGATGACATGACGACGTTGCGCCCCGCCGGGCACGTCTGTCGAGCCATTGATCACGACCGCCTGGTAGACCTGCTTCGACAGCATGGCCGCTGCACCTGAATCGACTCACTATCCTCCGCCCGCCAGGCCCAAACAAGGTGGCGAATTTACCGGTAGCCCGATCGCCTTCCCGATCGCCGCTTCAGGCAGAATTTAGGTCCGTTTCTGGCATTCGTCCTATACTCTCACTTTAGGATCCTGCAGAGCCAACCAGATCCTTACACCTTAATGACTCATCACGACAGAACAATTATGAGTTCTTCCGTCTCCACTCAGCTGCTAACAAACCTCAAGGCTGGCGGTTGTGATTTCTTTGTCTCGGTGCCGTGCAAATTACTCGCCGGACAGATTCAATTACTAGAGAAAGACAGTGACATCTGTTATCTGCCGGTGACCCGCGAAGAGGAGGGGTTCGGCCTCTGTGCCGGAGCGAGTCTCGCTGGGCGTCTACCGTGTATCCTGATGCAAGACTCCGGACTCGGTAATTCCATCAATGCCATCAAATCCCTGATACAGTTCTTTCAGCTGCCAGTCGTGATGCTGATGAGTTACCGCGGATCTCCCGGTGAGCCCGTCCCCGCCCAGGTTCCCATGGGGGTACTCGTTCCGGAGCTTCTGAAACTACTGCAGATCCCCGCAATTCACTGTCATCAACCGGCAGACCTGGCTGAGATCAGGCCTCTGGTCGACCACGCCCGCGTGGCCGAGTCAGCTGTTGCCATTCTGATCGACTTCCAGTTGATGGAAGGTGAAATATGAATCGCTACGAACTACTGGAGACACTGGTACCTGTGCTTGAAGACGCTCTGGTAGTCTGCAACATTGGTATTCCTTCTCAGGAATTACACGCAATCTCGGATCGTGACAACCACTTTTACATGCTGGGAAGCATGGGCTTGTGTTCGTCAATAGGTCTTGGCCTGGCATTGACGACCCAAAAGCGTGTTGTTGCTCTTGAAGGTGACGGCGCGGTATTGATGAATCTCGGCACCTTGGCGACCATCGGTAACCGGGCCCCTGACAACCTGATTCTTCTGATCATCGACAATGGCAGCTACGGATCAACCGGGGACCAGGCCACTTACACAAGTGGGGAAACTTCTCTAGCAGCAGTTGCCCGGGGCGCCGGTTCTCAGAAGGTGATTGAGTGTCCCGGAGAAGAAACTGCAGGGGTGCTTGCTGACTGCCTTACTGCCCGACGCGCGGCTGTGATTGTCTCCAGGGTGGCGGCAGGTAACCGTCCTTTGCCCGTGGTACCGCTACACCCGATCGTATTGCGGGAGCGCTTCAGGCAGTCAATCAGAAAGTAATTGCCCAATCGGCACCTTGATTTCGAAATTGAAGTTTTAGAAAAAGCAGTCTTCGGGAATCAGCATGGGCAAGTTCAGTCCACAGAACCGTTACCCACTATGGTAAAGGGTGCCCAGAAAATCGGGTGGGCGTAAGAAAACACTGTTTTGCCACTGGCAGGATCTTTGTACCCCGCTCCGTCGATGATCTCGATCATGGCTCGTCTCAGTAACTCAGCGCGCCCCACGCCGGGAGAGGCGGACTGGTTCCTGAACAAAGTGGTCGTGAGCAACCGGGCGGAGGTGGTCTCCACCGGCCAGTTGCTGACCAGCAGCGATCGCGCACCGGCATAGAAAAAAGCCCGTCCCAGTCCGGATATCGCCTCCGCCCCCGCCCCCTCCCCAGCACCACTGTTACACGCCGACAACACCAGCCAGTCCGCATCCAGCCGCAGGCCGAGGACCTCGCCCATCGTCAAAAGGCCATCCTGATCCCCGCCAACGACTTCAGGCGCTGACAGAGCAAGGGCCGGTTGCACCAGGCCGTCGAGGTCGCCAGGAACCAGGCCGTGCGTCGCAAACGCGACGACCTTGTAGTCGGAGAGATCCATGGTCTTGACCTGCACCTCGCTTGCCGCCTTTCCGACAAACACATCGCGGCCGGGGTCTGCCCGCAGTACCTGAGCGATCTGATTGACCTCCCTGCGGGTATCCGGCAGTGGTGGCAAGACCGAAAGACCAGCGCTCGTTTGTTTCTCGATTTTTTCGGCTTTTCCCAATCCCCGCAGCCGTACCGGCAGACCGCGGAGCCCTAGCGAGGCGTAACTGCTCTTGCCGATGTCGTCGTCCGTTACCGAGACGACCTGAACCTGATCGGGTGAGAACACGGGGTCAGCGAACCCGGCGAACGCCCGCCGGTCCGGTGCGCCGGGCGGCATACGCCGCAGGGTGCCGAGTGACGCTACAGACGGGAGCACTGTGATGCTGTGGTCGCGTACCAGCCACGGGACATCGCGGTATTCAGAAAACAGCGGCTGGCGGGCGGCTGGCTGTGCAATAGGGCGAGTTGGAAACACTGCAAAAGGCAGGTAACCCAGCGCCCGATGTGACACCACAACCAGATGGCGCCGTGACCTCCAGGCAGCTTCAACGGGTCTCAGCAACCGTGCGTAAAGCTCATGTGCCGTCATCACGTCAAACGGTGGGATCTCTCCGAGCGTTCCGGCCTTGGGGTTCAGTGACGCTCTGATCTGGTCGACCTTCTGTTTGATCTCACCGGACCCCATCGCAACAGCAGCGAATTCAGGTGCCCCGGCCCTGCCGATCGCCCAGACAAATGAGCGTTGCCGTCCGACAAAGACCGACAGCAATGCCTCGTCATCGAGCAAGTGCGATCGTGCGGTCTCAAGATCTGGTGCTTTTGGATTGACCAGGGCGGCATATTCCGGGAGCTTGGCCTCGATGGCTTCCATCAGCGCCGCACGGGCGCCGCGCAGCTGGTCGATCCGGACTCTGAGGTCCTGTATGACCTTGGGGTCTTGTTCATCGGCCGCTTGGGTCATGTGATCCGACAACAACCCGTATAACGCGCCGATCTGGTGAACCGCATCCTGCTCCCGCCGCATCAACTCCGCCGCCCCGGGATCCTTGGCTGCTGCCCGGGCAGCACTTTTGTCCAACGCCGCTTGCACGACTCGGCCTCTGGCCTGATCGGCCAACTGAAAAGCTCTCGACCGGTATTCTCCCGCAGCCGGCTGAGCAGTATTCTCCAGATAAAGATCAGCCAATAGACCGATATAGCCTTCCAGGATAAGCGCCAAACGGCGCTCATACACAGCGCCCAGGTTGCCAGTGGACCGCCGTGAACGGCTGAGCAGTATTGGAACCGTGGCCTGATACAGCGCCAGAGCCTTTTCCTTCTCACCGGCGGCCTGTACCACAGTCGCATACAGTGCTCCAAGCTCGGCCGTCTCCTGATGTTTTTGCCCAAGGCTGTTACGCTTTGTCTCGTAGGCCAGGGTCAGGACGTTTCGGGCATGCTCTGCCTGGCCGCTGTTCATCAAAGTCAATGCGTAGCCGGGATTCTGGTCCAGCAATCGCTGTCGAGATTCAGGGTCATCGGCGAGCCCCTGCTCGATCTCGGCGAACATCCGGCTTGCACCCAACCAGTCCTCTTGCAGAATCCATATATCGGTCAACAACCGACGAGTTTGCTGGAGTGAGACCGAACTAGGCGGGGCCTGAATGGTCTGCCAGATCTCAAGGGTTGTTTCTGCCAGTGTCTCGGCATCGTCAAAGCGGCCTTGTTCCAGCAGTGCCCGGGCGAGTCCTGTGGCCGCATCGGCCGTCACGTTGGAATAGCGCCCGAATCCTCGCACCGACTCTGCGATTATCTCCCGCCAGTTGATCTCCGCTTCCACTGGACGCCCTTGGCGGACCAGGTTGTTACCCAACGCCGCCAGATACCAGAGATAGACCCTGAGGTTGAGCTTGGGGATCAGATGGGTCTCCTTGTTCGGCACATCTTTATGGCGGCGAAAATTCTCGATCGCCTTGCGGTGCAGCACTTCCGCTTCCTCCAGCTTGCCCGAAGCCGACAGAAGCTTGGCTTCGGTGGAGAAGAACTGGCTCTGCATCTCATCCCACGATTCGACCGGCCAGTACGGCCGATTTTTCGCTTCTTTTGCCCAACTTTCGTTTGCGGTATCCAATGATCGTTCGGCTTTGTCCAGATCGTCCCGGAACAGGTGATATTGGGTTAGTAGGATGAGGTTGATCAGTTGCTCCGATTCGGGGTATTCGGACCGACCCGCGACGCTCATCGCTTCATCAAGCAGCACCTTGGACTTCAACATGGAACCCACTTGCCATTGGGCGCTTGCGGCACCGGTTAAGACCCGGCCAAAGGCTTCCGCCTTGGTCCTGCCTGCGGCAAAACTTTCTCGCCCGTGTTCGATGGCCACTTGAAGATCCGCGATCTGCTGTCCCGAACGCCCGACCAGCTGTGCAGCATCAGCTCGCAGCCGATAGAAGTCGAACAGTTCCGTCGCATCGGTGGTATCCGGAGGTACAGCGTCGGCCGTGACACGCAATCGTTCGATATCAGCCAGGCTTTCTGCGCGTTTTCCATCGAGGATCTCGGTGACATCCTTGATACTCCGGGGGGGTGGCAGATACTCGGTCTTGGCCAGTTTCGCTGTGACCTTTTTGGCGTCTTCCAGCGACATGGCCGTTGATCCGGCCTCTGAACTGGGAGTCTTTGTTCCGTCTTTCCGGCCGGCTAAATCTGACTCACTGCCGGTGCCCGGCTCACTTTCTTTCTCGCACTGCTTGAGAACCTGTTCGAAACTCTCAGAGTCTTTTAGATCCACCTTATAAAAAACCCGATCGTCAGCCAGACCGTGTTTGACCACGGCCTTTTTCATGTCGTGAGTAATTGCAGCCGCCCTGGCACTGATGCAAGTGCTGAATCTTTCGTTGGACAGCCCGCCGCCCCAGACCGTTTCTGCGGTCTTCTTGATCACTTCGGAGAACGCCTGTTCCAGCGTAAGATCTCCGCCGGCAGGCCGGGAATAGTCATCCTGACCGGCATCGGGCACCGTCTTTACGATCTGGTTTGAGCTGGGCTCCTTCTGACAGGCGTCGAACACTTTCTGGTAACTCGCCTCATCCGCTGCCGACACTTTCCAGTAAACGGCGTCATTGACGAAGCCGTGCTTGATGATCCCGATCTTCATTCCCCGGGTGATCGAGGTAGCGTTGTCGTAGATGCACTGCCCGATCCGTTCGTTCCACTCGCTTTTACCCCAGACCTCGACGGCTTTTTTCATCGCCAAGGCAAATTCCTGATCGAGTTTCAGTTGCTTCTCGGCAGCGGATTCTGCTGATTGTGCTTTGTTGCTCTTGCCTGACGACGTCGGCGCAGCAATGTCCGAATCTCCTGCCCGGCCTTCGGCCAGCGCCCATGTCGAAACAAACAAAAGAAAAGCCAAAGTCAGGATCAGAACGATCGACAGGACCGGCCTTACGGTACCTTTGTGTGGGCCTGCATAACAGAATGGGCAGGCTGTGCAGCCAGGCCAATTCGCTTTCGACATGGTCATTGCCCTGAGCACGATTGGCCGAACGGCGTTCCACATTCTTTCAAGATGGTTTTACCCAGCGATTCAGAAAGCTAT